>ERZ1643246.1391-NODE-1391-length-26528-cov-6.049031_pt1 | contig 26528 bp, 26 predicted proteins | sample MGYA00579265_ERZ1643246 | MGnify/ENA primary metagenome ERZ1643246 (study PRJEB29033, sample SAMEA4952261) | chicken gut metagenome | biome: Broiler Chicken; feature: Gastrointestinal Tract; material: Caecum | place: Ireland | collected 2018 | study: Broiler...
GTGTTGTAACTATTTTCTTATTCTATCCCATTCCATGTGTTTTCTGTTATACTAAGTTACATGAAATTAAGTCAGTACGCGCGTAAGGAAGGCATCACGTATCGTGGTGCGTGGCTGCGTTGGCAAAAGGGGCGCATCCCGGGCGCGTACTTGGACGACACCGGACATGTGGTCGTCCCCGACCCCATGCATGAACGGCTCAACGATGCCGTCGTATACGCGCGCGTGTCCAGCGCGAAACAGAAAAACGACCTCGACCGTCAAGCGGAACGCATGGCACGCTTCGCCAACGCGCGGGGGTTGAGCGTGGTGCGCGTGGTCAAGGAAGTAGGGTCCGGCGTCAACGATCATCGGGTGAAACTCACCCGCGTGCTCAACGATGACGATTGGGGCACCCTTGTCGTCGAACACAAGGACCGGCTCACGCGCGTGGGGTTCGAATGGTTCCGCGTATTGTTGGCCCGGCAAGGCAAACGGATCATCGTGGCCAATGAAGCGGACGACGACCGCAGCGACCTGATGGCCGACTTCACGAGCATCATCTACTCGTTCGCCGCGCGACTGTACGGATTGCGCGGCGCGAAGGAGCGGACGAAAAGAACCGTGCGCGCGTTCACCGAAGGGCATGAGCGATGAAACGCGCGTACCCGCACACGTTGAACGCGGTGCATGACACGAAACGCGGGTCTCTGCTCGCGTTGTTCCCCGCGTTCCGGACCGCGTTGAAAACGGTCCTCGCCCACGAGGTCCGGCACTTGCAGCAGGGCGGGACGCTGCCCCGGTACGTGCAGTTGCCCAAGGGTGCGCGCGTGGCGGGCCTGTCCGCGCGGCAGATGAAGACAGTGGGCAACATGACGCGCAACGCCCTGCTGTCATGGCAGGCGTTGTTGGAACGCGCGGTGCGCGCCATCATCAACGGTTCGACGTTGACCGACCGGGAACGCATGGTGCTGCACCGCGTCAACACGCGGCACGCATGGTGGGCGAACGACCTGAGCCTGCCATGGGTCGAGAACGGTGACGGCGGGCTGAGACCATGCACGATGCACACCCGGAACATGCTGTTGCTGCCCGTACCGGCGTACCTGCTCAAACTGTCCCGGCGTATCGTCAAGCACGCCATCACCCGCACGCCCATTCCCGATCTGTCCCATGTGCGCACGCTCGTGCTTGACGCCATCATCGCCAAACCAGAACGACCCCACGCACACACAGACACGCGGTTCGGCTGGTGGATTCGCGTCGCCACGCTCACCAAAGGCAAACCCGTACTCATCCCGGTGGATCGCAACGAGTATTTCGAACAACAGTACGCGCACGCCATCAAACACGGCGGCGGCCTGTGCGGCGTCATCCAACTCACCCGGCATGACAACGGCACGCTGTCGTGCGCGCTCGTGCTCGACCGTCCCGACGCTCCCATGCGCATGGACGGCAAACCGTTGGGCATCGACTACGGCATGGCGGACGCGCTCATGGCCGACAGCGACGGCAACCTCATGGGCCACGCCATGCTCGCCACGCTCAAACGATACGATCTGCGATTAACACAATTGGGCGCATGGCTGCAACGCAGACATATCAAACCGTCCACCAACCATGAATACCGCAGGCTCCAGCATCGCATCCGCGCCTATGTGGCCAACGAGATAGGGCGTATCCTCAACCGCGTCGCCGCACGCCATGGCGCCGCGAAGGTACGCGAACTGATCGTGGAACGATTGGATTTCCGTTACGGCGGCATGAGCCCGCGCATGAACCGGCTCATCACCCGTATCGGGCGCGCCGTGTTCAAACAACGCCTCGCCGCGCTCACCGAAAAGCATGGCATCGCCGTGTGCGCAGTGCCCGCGCCATACACGTCGCAGGAATGCTCGGGATGCGGTTATGTGTGCCCGCACAACAGGCCCGCTCGGGCACGATTCACCTGTCGCTTCTGCAACAAGAAGCAACACGCCGACGTCAACGCCGCCCGTGTCATCATGTCAAGACGTTCTTGGCAGCAACCCGACGACACGGGGCCGGCAAGCCGGCGCAACACCCTCCGAATGTTGGACGAACGATTCCGTCAACGATGGGACACGCCCGCACAAGGAGCGGTCATGGACGTTGCAGGCGCTCCATGCGACATTCGAACCGCCACAACCAACGGGGAGAATGCCGGATCTAGTTCACGATGTCATGAACTGACACACAACTAGAAACTGTTCAGGAACAGTGCGCGCCCCATGTCCGACAGCGAGTACCGTATGGGTTTGGAGCCATGCGTTTGCAGCAATCCGGCATCCGTCAGCGCGTCGAGCGCGTTCACGGTCTTGCGTTCGCCTATGTCCAACGCCTCCCGAAGGAGCCTGCGGGTCACGGGCACGCGCATCCCGTCGAACAGCTCCTCCTGGATCAGGAAGAACAGGATGCCCGCTTGCAGTCCTGACATCCCCTCGTGTTGGCGGTATGACGTCAACGCGGTTTCCGCTGCCGACAACAGGGCTTGTTTCTCCGTCAATTGCGCGATGATGGCCTCCTGCGCTTCGGACACGAACCGGACCATGCGTTGGCAGAACATGGTCACGTCCGAGCAGTTCAACGGATGCTGGGCGTCATCGAATGCCTTGTAATACTGTGTCTTGTGGTCGGCGATGATGGTGCTGACGCTGAGCGCCGTCGGTGCGGATAGGTGCTTGCTCAGTTGCAGTGCGAACAGGAACCGTCCCGTCCTGCCGTTGCCGTCGTAGAACGGGTGGATGTGCTCGAAGGCATAATGGCACATGGCGGCCCTGAGCAATGGCGGGATGTCCCGGTCTCGCATCAAGGCCAGCCATTGCGTCAACTGCACTTGGATGGTGGATTCGGGCCAGGCCCCATCATGCAGTTTGCGTCCGGTGCTCTCATCCCAGACCGCGATGGTGTCCTTGCGGAACAGTTGCCCGTCGGGGGTGTCCTTATCCTCCAGTTCCCCGTCCATGACCTGATCGTATATGCGGCGGATGCCCTCAAGGGTGGAAGGCAGTTCCAGCCGTTCGGGACCGGGGTCGGACAGGCCGAGGAACAGCTTGGCGAATTCACTCCAACGTGTATGCCCGCCATTGGTGCTGGCGGCCTGCAACGCCTCGCTGATCTCCTTGCGTGTGGTGTGCACGCCCTCGATGGTGTTGGTGCTTTGCACCTCGGTGCCGATGAGGTCCATGAGGTATGCGTGGCACGCGATGGGCGGCAGGCTGCGCCACAGCGCCTCCACCTGATTTTCCAAGTCGCGTACCTTATCCATATCGCGGCCGAGTTGCGCGGACAATATAGCGAACATTTCGTATCCGTCCAGCACAAGCCCTGAACGGTATGTGGACCAGCCGTTGATCCGTGTATCGTATTCCTGTTGCGCGGCTTGTTTTGGGGGAATGGTCGCGGAGCCCATGGCAACGGTTTGCCGGATGGTCTTGTACCCCATACAACAACTCCTCATAACGTGAAAACGTGCATATATGGATGAACAAGACTATAGCTATACCTACAAAAAGTCAAAAACAGCATGATAGCAAGCATGGGATACGGGTGTATGGCGTCAAGTATGCCGAATTGTGCTGATGATTCGCTTCTGCAGTGGCGTCAATGCACGGTACATGGAGTGTGGGCGGGCGGCAAACGCCCGCAATCGGCGCCGCACACGTGCCTTCCGATTCACGGAACGCACGGGGCGGCGGCAACCACAGGCGCATATGCAATAAACCGGGTACGCCCGTGGTTGCCCAACCCATATGTGGGAAGGGAACGGGGCGCACCCGGCTTATTGCATGAATAGCGGGGTGGTTCAGACCGTGCCGACGCCCATCGCGGCGAACGCGTCGCCCATGGTGTCCGCACCACCAGTGTCGGCCGTCGGGGCGGGCATGTTGAAGCCCTTGAGCGGGTCACGGTCCTCCATCGTGAACAGCGGGGTGCCGTCCCCCGTCTTCACCACGGCGTTCACCACCGCCTTGATGCCCATGTTGCCATTGACCACATACGGTGAGAACCAGATGTTGGCACGCACCCAGCAGCCCGCGTACAGCTGCTGCATCGTCAACGGGCGTCCGGTGTTGAAATCCACCAGCAGGCTGCGTTCCGCACCCGTCTCCGGATCCTGCGCATGCGCCAGATCCTTCGACGTGGTCAACCGGATGAAATACCGGCCGGCGAACTCCGGGTACACATCCTTGCGCAGTTCGCCATTGTGCTCACCACGGGTGAACCGGTCCGTGTCACCATCCTTCAACGGCAGCTGCAGGGTCTTGACGAACGCGGGATTGTTCGGATCCTTGCCGGCGAACGGCACGAACTTCGCCTTCGTCTTCGGATCATACCCGCACTCCTCGGTGCAGCCCTGCTTGATGGCGGCCATGACGGCCTGCTGGATCGCACGGTAATCCGCGGACGTTTCCACGGTCCTGTCCACACCATCCACGGTTTCCGTCCCCGGCTTCTTGTCGATCAGCAGCGTGAGCTCGTACTTGTCGTTCATGCTGGGTTTGAACAGGTGGACGAACGTGGCGATGGCCGGTTCGGGAAGAATCAGATCAGACATGGCATGTTCCTTACTGTGTGCCGTACCCAACACCCAGCCCACTGCCGGGGTGGAGGCAACCCGTACTATGCGTCCCGACCGGGCACACGGACCGTTTCCGGCATGAACTGCTCGCACATCGTCACCCGCCGGCCCTGCACGAACGCCGACTCCAACGTGCGCCCGTCGAAAATGGCGACATACCCCTCCGCGTACGGGATCCTGTCACCGGGGCAGAACGCGCCGATGCTGCGCGCCAACGACACCGCGCCAGCCGCATCCCCCCGGGACGCCAACAGGTCAATCCGGTTCTTCGCCTCCCACCCGGCCGTCTCCCACGCCGGCGGCGCCGGATACACGCCGGATGCGGGTTGGCTGGAGGGGGTGGGCGGCATGGGTGGGCGGCCCACATCCCTCATGGGGTTCGCATCGAACTGTCCACCCGCCCCATTGGGCGCCCCTTTCGGTTTACGCATGACCGGCATGACCATCACCCTTTCACGATTCCATATGACTGTTGTGGTGTACGCACCCCACCTATGCGCCGACACCCACCCCATCATCGGGACCATGCGCAAAATCCGCCAAACCATCCGGGATCATCACCGCCCGTTCGCCGCGCGGCCAATACGACTCACGCGCCCGCACCAACAACCAAGTCGACAGGCGGCTGGGCACCCGGTCGCTTTTGCGCCTGTTGTGCTTGGCGCACAACCACACCAGGTTGCGCCGGCTGGTGGCGCCCCCACGGCTCCACGGGTAATGATGGTCCATCTGCTCACCCATGCGCGGACAACGGATCAGACCGCACATGCGGTGCTCGCACTGGTTGCCGGTGCATTGTGTGATGAACTCCCGGTCCGCGTCCGAGAACAGGCGGCGTGGATCCCTGTCGAACGGGTTGTCCGGTTTGCGCATGGGCCAACACACCATTATGGCCACCAGTGCAACCACCAGTGCGGCCATCAGGGCCGTCCACAGCCAACCGGCCGGGACATGCGGCATACGCCAAACGGGCCAGTGCCACCCCGACAACGGGTTGAGGCTGATGTCGTCCGCATACTCCGGACTGTCCGTTTCCGCCAACAACCGGTCATGCACACGGATGCACACACCGCCCACATACCCCATGGTCCCCATGCCGCCGGAACCGGCCACGGCCCACAGAACATGGCGCGCCCACCGGTGCGCGCCCATAAGCCTGCGCGCCAACCGGATAGGATGCCACATGGGTCAACACCACCCGAACACGGCGCACACCACCGCAACAGGCATGATGAGCCAGAACACGGCACCTATCCACAACCCCCACTTGTCCCGTGATGATTGCGACAGGAACCGGTCACGCTCCCGGTTGCGTTGCTCCCTATCCATACCCTATCCACACCTCCCATGGTCCGGACGTCACATACACCCATCCCCTATGCGCGCATAGACGCGCCCCATGAGCGCTTACACCACTTTGGCCATGGAAACCCTCCCCCTGCTGCGATGGGGCGACGTGGCGGGCAGTCTGGAGAACCGCACCGATGACGTCATCGACCAGATCACCGGCCTGTTCGGTTCCATCCCCGTAAGCGTCGAAGGGGTGATGCTGAGCTTGGGCAACGGATTGTGGACCGCGGGCGCGAAACTCCTGGGCATGTCCAACGGCAGCGAACAGACCATCGCGGACGCGATGGGACCGGTAAGCAACAGGGTCGTCAAAACCATATACGACACGTTGACGGGCACGATGATGATCCCCGCGCTGATCGTCGCCGCCACCATCTGCACCACCATCTTCATGGTATTCAAAGGCCAAGGCGCCCGCGTCCTCATGCAACGCTTCACCGCCCTGATCGTAGGGTTCGCGTTCGTCATCGGCATCGGCGCGCAATGCAGCCAACACCCCGACATCCCCGCCACGGGCACACCATGGTGGACATACCAGTTCGCCGACCAGCTCGTCGGCAAAACCGGCAATCAGCTCACCGGAGCGTTGGACGCGAGCATGAAATCCACCGGCGCGTTCCTTGCGTCCACCTCCACCACCAACAAACTCTCCTGCCGGCGCTACCTGGCGCGGTTGGGCGCGGAGGCATCCATGGGCCAGGATGATGTGATCCTGCGCAGCATGAACACGATGTGGGAGGAAACGGGGTTGCGCATGTGGGCGCGTGCCCAATACGGCGCCGGGGAGAACGGCACGGAGGTGTTCTGCCGTGTGCTGGAGTACCGGGCGGGCGCCAACCCGCTGGACCAGGCGGACCGGACGAACGCGGCCGCCATGGCCACCCCACCCGGCCAAGGCGACAATGTGGAACAACGGCTCCGGGCCCTCAACGGGTCCAACTCGCCGGTGAAGGCCAGCGGGTATGCGATGGCGTTCAACCCGGACCTGCTGATCATCGACGGGGAGGGGCCCACCGGGTCGGACAGTGACATCAAACCCGCCGCGTCGGCGAAAATGCTCGACCGGATGGTCACCATGTGGGACGTGTGCACCTGGAGGGACGGTGAGGGCGACAACGGGTACGTGTCCCGTGGCGGCTGGCAATGGGTCGACGCCGTCACAGGCCCCAACCGAGGCCTTGGCAACAACAACAAACTGTCGAACTATTGCCGGGTGGCGATCAGTGGCGAGGGCACGTTGGACGGCGGCAACACCAAGGATTGGCGCGTATGGGTGGTCGAGGACAGCACCAAAGGCGAAGAACTGCAACACCAGTTGAAGGACACGGCACTGGATGCCGCACGGGCTGCGCTGTCGGGCGCGGGGTTCTCCACCTCCGAACAGCAGGAGATCATGGCCACGATCCAAGCGGGCAAACCAATGAGCGCGATCATGTCCATCGTCACCAATTTCAGCCTGCTCACCAACCCGTGGAAAATGATCGACGGCGCCAAAGGGGTGCGTCAAGCGTACGAGGAGTACCACAGGCTGCTTGGAGAAATCGGGCAGACCGTCAAGGACGGGTCGGGTGATGAGCGGGTGCAGGCCAACCGCACCCGCATCGGCAATCTGAACAACCCCAATGACGGTGCGTTGCGTGCAGTGGTCAAGAAGTTCGATCTGTCGAACTCGAACACCGCATGGCAGTGGGCGGCCCGCACGCACACGGACGCCGGCCAGTTGGAGAACACCATCAAGGCCATCGCCACCGTCAACCAACAGCACGGCAGCGCGCAATGGTCCGATGTGGGCGGCGGGTTCATCTTCGCCCTGAGCGGTCTGGTGAACATGCTCATCTGGGGCGTGGGCTTCGGCCTGCTTCGCCTGCTGGCGGTCGCGTTGGCGTGCCTGTGCGCCACCGGGTTGTGGTTCGCGTTGATCGTGTGGGCGGTAAGCCCCGACCGGGGGCGCAAAACCCTGTCGAAGACGGTGACCAGCATGCTGGGCATGATCGCCACCCCCACCGTGTTGGGCTTGTACATGGCGGTCGCGTGCATCCTGATGAACACGATCATGATGGCGTTGGGCATCGTCGACCGCAACGGCAACACGGCGGCGACGGTCATGGTGATGGGTGTGTGCAGCCTGGTGCTGCCGTTGGCGAGCGTGTTTGGGTTGCGGTGGTTGTGCATCCGGGTGCTGCATGTGGGCGACCCGTTGAGTTTCGGCGCGCTTGGCGTCATCGGGGCCACCGTGGGCCAGGGGGTGCGCAAGGCGGGCCGTATGGCGATGGCCGCCGGTGGCGCCCTGGCCGCCGGCGCCACCGGCGGTGCGGTCGCGATGGCCGCGATGAACGGCGCCCGGGCCGGGTCCGTGTCGGATGCGTTGCAGCACGGCTACCGGCAAGGCCAGCATGGACAGCATGGCCAGCACGGTGCAGGCAAGGGCACCGGGAGCGGCCGGCATGCGGCCCAATCGAACCAACAGTCGGAAGCGGACCGGGCGGTCGGCTCCCCCAATGGACCCGACGGGAATGCTTCCGGTGTGGTGGACAATGCGTTCGAACGCCAATTGGAACGGGAGCAGGGTGATCATCTGGACAGCATCAAGAACAACCTGATGGTCGAACACCCCGATTGGGACGAAGAGCGGATCGACCGGGAGGCGCGTGACCGGTTGGCGGCGGACTCGGGCAACATGACGCAGCTTGCCGCCAACAAAACCGCCCGGAACATTGTCACCCGTAAAATGGAGCACGAGGAACTGGTCAAGGTGCGTGCCGAACACCCCCAGGCAAGCGAGGAGGAAGTGGCCGCCCTGGTCAAACAAGGCATGGCCGGCCGTCAAACGGAACGCGACAGGCAGATCAGTGAGGTGAAGCAACGGTTGCTGGCCGGACATCGGCAACGTGAACAGGTGCGTGTGCAGGCGGAACATGAACGTGAGTTGATGCGAACGGCGACGGGCCGGTTGCAATTGGCCCGTGAACTGCACACGGACGGGGATGGTGGCGTGCACCGTACGCGGGCGGCCATGGCGTTCGCCCGCGGTGAGGCCCACCGTTTCACCGAACAGCATCCCGTCCTGTCCCGTGCGGCCGGTGTCGCGGGTGTGGGCGCGTTGATGTTCACCCCATTGGCCACACCCGTCGCATTGGCCGTCGCCGGCCGGGGTATGTCCAAGGGCGCGCAGCACGCAGGCCAGGCCATCCAGAACACGCAGATGCGGGTGCGGGACGCAGCCGGGCGCGCCAAAGGGTTCATGTCCCTGTTGGCATCCCCAACAGGCCCCACGCCGGTTGCGGCGCCACACATGCTGCCGGTGGAACAGCAGGCGCGCATGCGCATGGACGTTCCCGCCACCCCCATGGGTCAACAAACCGGACCGGGTGATGTGCGACCGGTGCCGGTGGCGCAAACGGCACCGCGCCCGCCCATCAAACCCGTGGCGTCCCCGCCTGCGCCACCCCAACCCGTGTCCGTGCCCGTGGGCACACCAACCGGGCACGGCGCATAGAACATGGCCGGCAAGGAATCTTAGGAAAGGATGATGGGGTATGGACGTGTTGGACAACACCAGCGCACTATGGTGCACGAACCCCGTGCCATTGCACGACGGCATGGAGGACCTGTACCACACCTGGTTCGCTGGGCATACCGGGCAACCGGACGGGCAGACGGTCAGCGTCCAACCATGGTCGCCCATGCCGTGCCCCACACCATGGGCGAACACCATGGACACGGTCACCAACATGTATTTGGGGTTGCCGATGATCTGGCTGCCCCAAGAGGTGTGGGCGCGCTACGGCACGGAAACCAACGCCGCATGGCACATGCGCATGATGCTCACCCTCACCATCCTCAACCAGGTGGACGTCACCGACCATGGGCAACTCACCTACCGGTTGATGGACACGATCCCCACCAACCTGGACCGTTTGGCGGCCATGGCCCTGTCCGCCGCCACTGGCGAGGGCAGTGAGGACGCCGACCAGTGCCGCCAAACAGCGGCCGCATGGGTGGACGTGGCATGGCCGGACGGCTACCCGTTGGCGATGTTGTGCGCCTTGGCACGTGACCTGGTGCCCGTATGCGAGTACGGCAGCGCCGTCCTGTCCGCCTACACGGCGGTTGCGTACGCGACGGTTGGTGCGGATGGGCAACGGTACGCGGTGCGTATGCTGCGCACGCTCCGGGACGTGTACCCGCAGGTGTTCACCCCGGACGCGTTGACGCCGCAAGCGGTGACCGGCTGGTACCGGGCACACCGGCAGCAGGCGGTGGACATGATGAATGTGTTGGCGGACCTCAACCTCGAACACCGTGACATGGCGACCACCGTCGCCAACCTGTTGGCCTAGGTGTTTGGTTGGGGTGTGTCCCCATCAACTCCTTGAGCACATTGCCCACGTCGGCTTGCGCATGGTTCGTGCCCACATCAATGGTCACGGGGATGTCCTTGATGGTGAACGGTATTGGCGCGAACGTGGCGCACACCATTGGCGAGGTGTTGTCCGTGGAGTTGTACCCCACATGGCACTGGGTGTTCTTCTGATCCTCCTCCGGCATGGAGTTCAGATACGTGAGCGCGGGGAACCACTCCTTGTCCTGATCGAACACCTTCCACGCCTTGGCGCGCATGCCGGTGCCGGTGGCGGTGGCGTTCACCGTGATCGTCCGACGATCCGGATCCACCCCCCATCGGCCATGGTGATCTCCACACCGGTCACGTCCGTGACGCCCATGAGGCACCGGTCCACGGTCAACAGGCCACCGCGGCTTTGGTGATTCGGCATACCTGGGTGGTTCGCCGAATGCGGCCCCCAGCCAGAGGACCAATGGTTCGCACGGTTGGGTTTGTGATATTGCATCCCGGACAAGGCCCTGCAACACTTCATTGTCCCGGTATCCGTCCGCCAGTTCCAGATGCGTGTATGGTTTGCCGGACGCGGTCATACGGGTCTTGCCGGCCACGGAGTCCACCGTCAACGCCTCACGCCACTGCCCCCGGTTCCATGTGTTGTCACTGGCCATGGAGTACACGCCGGGCAGCAATTGCCATGTGTCGTCCGTGCCGGCCTTGTGGCCGTTGACCTCATAGCCTTGTTCGATGAATGCGGCCTCGCCGTCCAGTTCCTCCATGAACGATTGGTCGAATTGGACGGTGGCGTACACCTGTTCGGCGGGGATCGTCCACCGTCCATCATCCTGACGGGTCATGTCCCATGCCACGGTCACCGGGGTTGTGGACACGGTGTAGGCGACCTGCGCTTGGGCTGCCGTGTCCGACATGTGCGCCACACCCGTCACCTTGCCGTCCGTGATGGGTGTGTCCGGGGTGATCGGGTGGACGAGCGTGGCGTCCGTGACGTGGGTGTTGACGGTGGTGTAATCACCTGATTGCATTGCCTGCAGCACCTGTTCGGCGGTTTGTTCCGCTGTCGTGTTGTTGGCGCCCGGCATCAGGCTAATGGGTGAGCATGCCGCCAGCAACGGCACGGTGGCACACAAGGCCGCCACCCTCTTCCAGAGGCGTGCACGGGTCATGATCGTGATTCCCCCTCCTCAATTGCCCCACCCCGTGTGCGGGTATGGGGTTCTTCTCCCGTTAGGCCGGGTACGCAGGTGTGCCCGGCGGTTGTGTCCAGGTGGCCGACAGTGGCGTCCCGGCGTGTGTTCCCAGTGTACTGGGTATGAGCGGGATGTGGCGCACAGGGGGGTGGCGTGTGGGCGCATAGACATGCGGCGTCCCATACAGTGTGCGTGAAAGGATACGCAGATGACAAGCAGGAAATGGCAATTGGCGGCCGGGCTTACCGGACTGGCGCTGTTCGCGTCGATCGGCGTGGGTGTGGCGCCCGCCATGGCGGCGGACATCCCCGCCGGCACCGACCAGTTGACGATCACCGCCGGACAGGGGTCCACGTTGGCGGGCAAGAACCTGACCGTGTACCGCATCGCGGAATACCCGGATGTGGTGATGAACGGCAACGATCTGGCGAGCCTGTCCGCCCGGTCGGTGAGCAACACCACCGAACAGTGGGTGAAGGCCGCGTTGGATGCGCAGCATGTGACCGTCAAGCCCGGTGACAACGCGGCAAGCACCCTGCTGCGTGTCGCTGATGATACGAACACGGTCCGCCAACTGGCGGCCCGTCTGGCCACCACCGTGGACGGCAAGGATTTGCAGAAGAGGACGGTGCCGGCGTCCACCACGGAAAGCGTGACCATGCAGCTGCCGGCCGGGTATTACCTGGTCACGGACGCGGATGGTGTGCCGATCCTCATCTCCTCGACGGTGCGGGGCAAGAACAGTTTGAACAGGAAGCCGATCGGCAGGACGACCGTCAAGTCCAACGGCATCAAACCGGAGAAGAAGGTGAAGAACCTCGCCGGCCAATGGGTCGATGAGGCGTCCGCCACGAACTCGGAGACCCGCGAGTACCGTGTGCGGTTCACCGTGCCGAACGCGGCAGCCGTGCAGACCGTCACCATCGGGGACGTGATGACCAACATGGAGTATGTGGCGGGCACGTTCCACGCGACCGTGGATGGTGCGGATGTGACCGGCCAGTTCAACACCCCCACCAAGACCGGCAATGGGTTCACCGCCGTGTCCAAGAACACGTTCGTCGCCGCCCATGAGGGCAAGCAGGTGACGGTCACCTACCAGACCCGCATGACCACGTTGGACAAGTCCAAGCCGGCCGTCAACAAGGTGGGTGTCACCCCCGGTTGGAAGGACGGTGTGTTCCTGGAGGGCCAGCCGAAACCCACGGTGCCGACGGTCACGACGACGCTCAACACGTATGATTTCGGGTTGCGCAAGGTGTCCGCAGGCAACACCAGCAAGACGGTCGCCGGCGCCGGGTTCAAGATCCAAAACCAGTCCGCGTTGCATCAGAACAAGTGGATGAACTGGAACGCCGGCACGAAGCAATGGTCGTATGTGGATGCGGAAAGCGCGGCCACGGAGTTGAGGACCGGCGCGGATGGCGTGATCGATTTCCGTAGTCTGGGTGCGGGCACGTACCTGGTCAAGGAGACCACTGTGCCGGATGGGTATTTCACGCATATCAAACCGTCGTTCAGGGTGACGATCACGGAGGACGGCAAGGTCACTGCCGTGGGTGTCGATCAGGCGGGTTTGGTCACTGGTGTGAACAATGCGGATGGCAAGGCGGGTGTGCCGATGGTGACGGTGCAGAACGTGGATAACGTGTCGCAGTTGCCGAAGACGGGTTCGTCCACGTTGGCGGTCCTGTTGTTCGCCGGCATGGCGATCATTCTCGCAGCCGGTGCCGCGGGCGTTTCCGCGTACATGCTCAAGAGCCGTGCCTGACCGGCCGGCAACCTGTTGGAAAGGACTGATTGTGAACACCAGTACTCCTTCAAGGCTGCCCCGTTATGTGGCCGCCATGCTCTCCCTCATCATCGCCGTTCCTGTGGCGTTGATGGGTGTGGGTGTGGCGGCCGCCGCCCCATTCGTCCCCATGGGGCATACGGCGGCAGGTTTGCCTATCTATGATCTGCAGGAAACGTTGGCTCGTCCCGAGTATTCCAACGTGCAAATCGACACCACACAAGTGCGACTCACCGATATAACCAATGTGGACGGGTTCGATTACGCAAGCCGTGGGCTTGATGACAACCCGTCCTTTGCCCACTGGGTGCACCGTTGGAAACCCAACAAGAAAGGCGCCTCGCTAGTTGTCAATAACATCGGCACCTATCGTGATGCCGGTGGGAACAAACATACATTGCGTGGACGGTACACCGTCAATGATTCCTCCCGTACGATGCTCAGCCTCAACGGTCATGCACAGGACAGTACGTTCCTGTTTGGCACGGAGGGAACGGATAATGGTACAGGTCCTGGCACCCGCACCATGGATTACACCATCACCCTATTGGATGACACCGGTGACCCGTTGCCGCAAAGCACCAAGGGCGTGGCGGGTTTCCAGGACATTGATGGTTCCCCTGATGTGTTGGAGGAAGGCGTCGAATTGCTCGGTGGGTACGATGGTGCCTACGTGCGCCGTGATACACACCTCAAGCAGTATGGCCACAATGGTTGGAACGGTGGCGATGATCTGAATGAGAACCTGGATGATGCGCACGCCCAGCTGCATTATCTGGGTGCCACGTTCACCGGCAACACGCTGCACACCCGGTTCACCACCAATTTCTACCGGCAGAACTCCATTCAGCCGATCAAAGCATTGGTGGCGTATGAGTTGAAGTATGATCCCAATGCCCCGGACACGAACAACGGTGTGCCAGTCATGGACGGTGATGGTATTCCCACGCAAGGCGTGAAGAACGGTTGCCTTGCCTATTACGTGGGTGGAGACACCATCAATCTGGCGACCGGGGCCAAGGACGGAGACTGTTGGGATTCCTCCCAGTTGACCCGTCCCGGATACACCTTCAAGGGCTGGTCACCGGACCGGAACGCTTCTGCGCCGCAGGCGCAGATCACGATGCCGCATGAGAACACGACTGTGTATGCGATCTGGGTGAAGAATGTACGGTTCACGTATGATGCGGACAAGCCCGCTGAATACACGGGCGCCATGCCGGGTGTGCCGGATGCGCGCGAGTTCTCCCCCGGTGCAACCGTGCCCAACACCTCCCCATGGAAGACGGGGGCCACCACCATCATCCGTGGATGGCGGTTCGATGGGTGGAGGACCGGCCGGGATGACACGTCCGCGGTGTATGGGTTCGACACGACCCCCATCACCCAGGACACCACCGTGTACGGTTCGTGGACGCCCCTGACCATCAACCTGCATTACGACGCGAACGGCGGCGAGGGTTCGCACCCGTCGCAGAACACGCGGTGGGATACGACGGTCACCATCCCGGACGATGTGAACGGTTCGTTCCACCGCGACGGGTTCACGTTGACCGGGTGGAACACGCAGGCGGACGGCAAGGGCACCGCGTACCAGCCGGGCAAGGGTGTGCCGATGGTCGACCATGACGTCACCTTGTACGCCCAGTGGGCGCCGGTGGCCACGACGATGCCGGAGACCGGTTCGGCCACGCTCGCGTGGCTGATTGGCGGCGGCGCATTGGTGCTGTTGATCGCGGTCGGCGCCGGTGTGTGGGTGTGGCGTATCCGCCGCAAGGCATAACCCCCTGACCGGCAACACCTCTGGTGGCCGTGTGTGCGCCCCATGCCCGATTGCGGTGTGGGGCGCACCCTTGTATGGGATGGGTGTGACGTATAGGGCGGAGTCATGGACAAGCAGGATGAATGGGAATGGATCGTCACCGGGCATGATCCGGCCCGCGGGCGGCGTACACGGGCCGGTGAACGGCGGGCCCGTGCGCACCGGCGCCGCCTGGTGCGGGTGTTGACCGTGGTGATGGTGGTGTGCACGCTGTTGGGTGTGTTCGTGTTCGCGTGGATCATGGTGGAACGCCATGAGGCCGGTGTGGAGCAGGCGCGGGCGGCCGCCATGGCCGTGCAGACCGATCCGGCACGGGATCTGTCCGGTCAAGGGGACAAGTACAACCGGGCGTTGGCGTCGAAACCGCAGGTGATCGGGGAAACCCTGTCGCAAGATGGGGTGTCGGGTGATTTCTCGTTCGCCTCCGACACGGCGTATTGGGGTGCGGTGGATTATGGCGACGGGGTCATGGGCCAGTTGCTGATCCCCCACATCCATGTGGACATGCCGATCAGGCATGGGGCTGACGCGTCCGCGTTGGACCGTGGCGTGGGCCATTTGCATGGCACCAGCCTGCCCGTGGGCGGCCAAGGCACGCATGCGGTGTTGACGGGGCATACCGGGGAGGCGGACAAGGCGTTGTTCAGCCGGTTGGACGAACTGGAACAGGGGGATGTGTTCACGATCCGCACCGGAACACGCACCCTGTCCTATCGTGTGGCGGACATCCGCACCGTGCTGCCCCAGGACACGAAAGCATTGCGGATAGAACCGGGTCGGGATCTGGTGACGTTGGTGACGTGCACGCCGATTTTCATCAACTCGCACCGGTTGCTCGTCACCGGCGAGCGCATCCCGGACGGTGAGATGGCCGCCATGCGCGCGCACGCCCCTACTGTGGCCGGCGGTGTGGACCCGGCGCGGACGGCCCGGTTGGCGGTTGTGGTTGTGGGTGTGGCGGGCTTGCCGGTGGCCGTATGCTTGTCGGCGCACCGGCATACAGACCGGGTGGCGCACCGGAGGCGCTGACCCCGCAGCCAAAAGGACGCATGGGGCCGGCACCATCGTTCACAGGGAAAAAGGGGGTGCTGGCATGACATTGGATGTGGATGTGCGGGCGTTGACCGATACGGCATTATGGGAACGCATCACCCGGTGCGCGCGCAGCCAGGACATGTGGGCGCGCCAGATGGCGGCCGCCAACAACGGTGAACGCGGCCCCGCCTACCGGCAGGCGTTGGCGCAATGGAAGGAGGCCAGGGGGGCGTATCTGGAGGCGATGGACGAGTATGATTGCCGGACCCTCATGCACCGCTACGAGCACCTGTCCCCCAGCGAACTGGATGCGCAACTGGTGGCCTGGGACCGGCGGGCCGCCCGGTTGGCCGGACACATGCGCACCATGGACGCGGACGGGCAGGCATGGCGGCGTGTGCACACGCAATGGCAGTGGGCGTGCTTGCATGGTGAGGCGATCCGGCGCCTCCGCCCATAGGCCGCCATCACACCGCAAACCACCCCATGTGCTTTCCCGGTCGGCAAAAGCACATGGGGTGGTTGTTTGGGAACTGTCCGCTGCGCATGGTGTGCGGGTCAGGGTTTGTATGGGTGGCAGTGCCACAACACGATTTCACGTTGGTTGGGCAGAAACGGTTCGGGGTTGCCCGGCAGGATGAACTCATGGTCGGGTTGGCCATGCCGGTCCCTCCACTTGTCCCACCGGCGTTGGTTGACCTCGCCCGCACGGGAGCGTTTGCGGGAGAACAACACCACCGCCACGAGCGCGCCCACGGGGATCAGGCAATAGACGAGCCAATTGCCGGCGAACACCAACCTGAGTGCGGACGCCACGAGCGCGCCTGCGGCGGCGCCTCCCAATAGGAGGAACAGGTTCGTGGAGGTGATCCACACGCGGCCGCCCACATGCAGCTCGTCGACCTGTTTGACCCGTTCGCCCGACACGCGCGTCAGATCATACAACACGGTTTCCTCCCCGGTGTGCTTACAGGTGGAAGATGGCGGCGATGATGTTGAGGAGCACCTGCACGAGCGTCATCACCAATGAGGTCAGGAACGGCAGGATCTGGGCGGGCAGGATGAAGATCAGGCCGGTGAGCATGCCGGCGATGCACCAGATGACCTTGCCGTTGCCCGCGTTCATGCTTTGGCCCACAGGGGTTTGTGGCCAGAACTTGCGGATGACGAGCAGGGTGATGGTGATGATCAGGAACACGGCGCCGATGATGATCAGCAGCGTCTTCAACGTGGCGTTCTGTTCGATGTAGCCGCATGCCTGTTCGATGGCCTGCCGGCTGGGTTGGACGATTTGCGGGGCCGCGGCCAAGGTGACCTGTCTCATGGTGTTCGCCTTTCCTCAACACCACCCGTCCGTGACGTGGTGGTGTGCTTGTGTTCACATCCCCCGTCTATGCGCGCATAGACGGCCGGCATGGCTTGGTGGAGGAAACACAAGGATGATGACGAATGGTTCGCGGACCCGACCAAACAAAGCGAACCGGACCCGGATGTGCAACTGGTCAAACTCCAGGCGTCCCGCACACGCTGGTGGCGGCTGGTCACGTGGGTGACCCTGTTGTTGGCCGTGTACGCGGCCTTCACCGTATCCAACACACCCACCCCGGCCACACCCAAGGGCGTGTCGTTGAATGAGACGGGCAAACAGGCCGCGTACAGCATCACGGAGCAATGGTTGGCCACGGGGCACCCGTTGGGCGCCCAGGCTCGGGTGGTCAGTTGGGACGGTGCCACCCGCACCCCTACCAGTGGCGGTGCGGTGTACCGGCATGTGCTGACGGTGGCCAACGGGGCGCGCTGGTGGCGGGTGGCCGTGGCGGTCAACCGGGACGGCACGCCCATTGGGTATCCGAACGCGAGCCCGGTGGCGGTGCCCGACACGCTCACCCCGGACGGGACGGTCGGCTGGAGCGGCACGATCAAGGATGCGCAAGGCTCGGATGCGCTCTCCACGCTCGTCACCCAATGGGCGCAGGCGCTCACCGGGTCGGATGCGGACCGGCTCAAGGTCATCATGGCCGACCCCGATCCGGCGAGCGTGTACCAGCCGTTGGGATTGGACGGGCAATTCCAGTCCGCGACGGTCGACCGGGTCGCATACGCGGACATGGGCAAGGTCGACAAGGAGAACCAGACCAGTGATAGGGCGTTCGCACGGGTGACGATCTCCATGACGGGCCGGGACAACCAACCGGTGCAATACGGGTTCGATTTGTTGTTGGCCGACCCGGATGGCACACCACGCATCCTCGCGTGGGGTGCGCCGGGGGATGCGCCCGGGTTGCGTGAGTACATGAACCGGTGGCATGGCAACCTGTTGGACACGGCCAGCGGGACGGGTCAGGGTTCCGGCCCGTCCCCCACACCCGTTGACCCGTCCCCCGCCCCGTCGACGAATTGACGGAAGAACAGGTCGGGGTCGGACACCACATGCACATGGTGGCCCAACCGTTCGAGCTTGTGGTGGATGGCGGGTTGGGTGCCGTGCGTGCGGCCCCCGGGTTGTTTCAACTCCACGAGGAACATGCGCCCGTCGGGCAAAAACAGGATCCGGTCGGGTACGCCCGCCACACCGGGCGACACCCATTTGGCCGCCCACCCGCCATGTTGGCGCGCCAACATGGTGAACCGGTGTTCCACACTGCGTTCCCTCATAGCCGCCCCCAATGTTTGCCGGGCCGGTCCGGTTGCCAACCGGCCGTGTATTGCTCCAGCACGGCCGCCATGTCCGCGTGTCCCAGCACACGGCACACGGCCGGGTCCAAACACTGCAACAGGCGGGTGTGCTGTTCGCCGGTCAACGCATGGTGTTCAGCGAGCGTGGCGAGCACCCGCGGATTGGGATCCCAGGACAGCTCGTCAATGATAGCTGCGGGCAGCGGGTCGTGTGCGGCCAGCGCTTGGCGTACCGCGGGAATGGGGTCGTGGGCCAGGCGCATTTGGGTGCGCAACGGCAACGGTTGGGGCCGGGCGGCCAGGGCGCGTACGGGCGCATAAGGGCTGTACGCGCCTTGTTCGGGGTGGGAACAGTACTCGTCATGCCAGTGCATGACCATAAGGGATGCGTCCGGTGTGGTTTTGGGCGCATAGAGGGGATGCAGCCGGGCCACCCCTTGGGGTGTGGCCGGTGGTAATTGGACAACACCATTGCCGTCACCCCGATTGTGCAATATGCGCGTTGGGTTGGCGGGGAAAGAACCGCGTATGAGCAAGCACCTATCCCAACCGTGGCGCCCGGTCGCCATGGGCACTGTTGCCGCCGTGTTGGCGGCCGGCATGACCGTCGCCCCGGCGCACGCCACCGACACCACCCCCACCCCCACTTCGAGCGCCACGGACACGCAGGACGCCGCCCGTGACCGGTTGGAGAGCACGGTGCGGGCGGCCGAACAGGAACTGGACCGTGGATTGACGTATGAGGATACGCAAGCCGCAGCCCGGTTGCGCACCCTGACCGCCACCGCACGCCAACTGCTCACCGACACAGACACGGACACGGACCGGTTGGAGCAAGCGGACGTGCAACTGCGAACCGTGTTGGACGCGGTGCGCGGCACCAGCGTCCAGCAACGCCAGTTCACGCAAACCCTGCAACGGGCCCAAGCATTGGACGAACACGAATACCTGCCGGCCGGATGGGCCGCGTTGCAGGCCGCGTTGGATGAAGCCGGCCAGGTGGATGTGGACACGGCCAGCGCCACCCGGTTCGACACGGCCCGCACCCGGTTGGAACACGCGATCAGTGATCTGGCGACGGCCAAGTGGACGTTCCAAGGCGAACAACTCCACTATGACCAGGCCACCGACTCGTTCACCCTGACCATGGCAACCGACCCCAAGGACCAATTGACCGTCACCGGCCCCAACAACCAGTCGTTCACCCTGTCCGGCCCGGACGCGGTGTTCACCCAAGGCGCGGACACGTTGGGTGTGGGCATGATGGAACGCGAATTGCACGGCACCACCCCGGGAGGCCAACAGGTCACCGTCCATGTGGCCGAACCGGCGGGCACCCCCACCACCGTCCATGTGGACGGCCTGTCCACACCACCCACCGCGTTCACCCTCACGGACAACGTGTGGACGGCACGCGCGGACGCGGCCAACCTGTTGGGCTCCACCCCAACCAAGGATGGCGCCGTGTCGGATGTGACCGCATGGGAGGGCCACGACGCCACCTTGTCGGACGGCACCCGCCTGCACGCCACCCTGGGCCCGGTCACCCTCGCCCAAGGCGAGCATGGCAAACGCACCTGGACACGGGACATCACCTACACGGGCCGGGATGCGCATGGCACCGTGGTGCGGGTGATCGTCACCGCCTCCCACACCTACGACCCGTCCGCCCAATTGACGCTGACCGCCACCAACGGGGACGGGGCCACTACGGATGTGTGGTCCAGTGGCATGCGGGACGCCACCGCACTGCCCGAGGCCATCACGTTGGATGCGTTGGACAACACCCGCATCGGCGAACGCTACCAGTTGACCGTCGGCGGGGTGGACCCCACCGCGAACACCGTGCGCGACACGCATGTGGCCAACAGCCTGGGCTCCAACGGTGAACGGGTGTTCACCGTGTCGTACACGGTCGACCAGTTGAACGGGACCGGCACCACGCCCGTGGCACGCACCGTCACCGTACGCCAACCGTTCAACCCGCCCGCGGAGGACACGACCCCCACGTTGGCGGTCCTGGAGGGGTTCATGGTCAACGGCCAACCCCTGGCGGGGTTCAAACCCTCGGTCACCGCGTACACGATCACCGCGAAGCAGGGCGAGAAGGTGACGGTCACCCCGGTGGCGGGCACGGGCGTGAAAGTCGTGGCGGGCGCCAGCCGGCAGACGGCGTACACGACGGTGCAAACCTGGCAGGTCACCGGCCCGGACGGCTCCACCCGCACCTACACCGTCACCCTCGTGCGTGAACACACCGACAAGACCGCGGACGAGAGGTTCGAGCCACCCACCCCCACCGGGCAGGTGTCCGACAAGGCCAATCCCAGTGAAACGAACACCAAACTCGTGTCCTTCGGGTACACCCTGGACGGCGAATACCATCCCCAGGATGCCACCACGTTCACAATCCCCGAACATGGCGTGCTGGCATGGCGCTCGTACGCCGGACAGGTGGTGCAACCCACCGGCACCCGCATGCACGGCATGACATGGAAATACGATCTGGACGTGCTGGCCGCCGACCACACCACATACGGGCGCACCACGCTCACCGTCACCTACCTGACCCACGACACGCACCGGGCGGGCCTGACCGGCATCAAACTCGACGGCACCCCCATTGACGGGTTCACCCCCGACCGGTTGGAGTACACCGTGCCCGTCGACAATCCGGACCGGTATGTGCTCACCCCCGTATTCGACAAGATGACCGGCATGAGCGTGAGCATGGACAAACACGGCCATGACGCGACCATTGAAACGGTCAGCGCCGACGGGCTGGTCACCGTCACCTACCGTGTGCATGTGACCGCCAAAACCCCGGTGGACCAGGTCAAGGACGCGTTGGCCGCCACCGGCACCACCACCAGCGTGCTCATCTGGGCCAGCGTGGCACTCGCCGTGGTTGGTTTGGGCGCCCTGACGGCGACCATGATCACGCGCCGCCGCCACACCACCCCGGATCCCACCAATGGTGACGGGGTGAGCATGCGGGACGAATAACCCGCCAACCGGATATGCGATAGGGGGTGTGGTTCTCCGTGATAGGGAACCACACCCCCTGTTCGCATCTGGTATCGGCGGTGGGTTATGGGCAGTGGGGTGTGTTGGCGCGCCGCGCCTGGTCCATCACGACCGCGCACACCCCCATGCACTCCGCCAACCCATCCCCCGGGCCCGCCAGACGGCCCACCACACGGAACGCGTCCAACACCCGGCGCCGCTGGACCGGATCCAAATGCTCCAACGCACGCCACGCGTCCGCCAACACCACATAATCATCATGGCCCGCCGCGAACGCACCGAACAACTCAGGCGCCCCCAGACCGGCCAAACACGTTCCATCACCCATATTCTGTTTCGTCATGCCCCATCCCGATGCGTCAGTCATACAACACCCCCGGATCCAACATGGCGGGGATCCGCCACCCGTCCAACCCGTCCAACCCGAACGCGGACACCATGCGCGCCAACTCACCGCGCGCCCACCCGTCATCCGCCCGTCGGGGCGCACCCGGGCTTGGCGTGAACCCATCCACCGTCTCCAACCGGTCACGCCACACCCGCCAATCGGCCGCATGGTGACGCGCCCGCTCCCGGCACAACCCCTCCAATTGGGTCAGCAGACTATCCGTACGCGCCGCATTGACCCACACCACATGCGTATCCGCACACGCCTCGTACTCCAACATCCGATCCCACCGGCGGAACTTGGACGCCAAAGAGAAATTCGCGCTCGCGGTCAACTCCACGCATACGCGCAGGTGTTCGCCGATGAGGGTCACGTCGGGGCCGCCGTGCCCGGCCAACGGGTCGCCGGTCAATAGGCTGAACCGTCCGTACAATTCCCCCACGGTGCGCCACCCGTGGTGGCGGGCGGTGATGCTCAACGTGGCGCACATGAGGTTGTGTCTGTCGTATTGGCGTGCGCCACGCAACGGGCCGGGCCCTATGGCGGCCGTTTGCATCGGGGTGCATCCCAACTGGTCGAGCACGGGTTCGATGGTGGTGTGGATCGGCAGGCGCCATGCGGTGAACGGCGTGTAGCCGGGGGTGCTGGATGCGCGCCCGGTGATGGACAACGGGTAGCCCACGTCCACCAATCCCATGGATGCCATATCCATGTAGATCAGGGCGCGTGGGTTGGCGGGCAGTTGCGGGTCCAAGGCGTGCAGTTGGCTGGTTTCCACGGTGCGGTGCTCGTGGATCAAGGCGAGGGCGCGCAACACGAGCGGCAAACGCCGTTGCAGGCGTTGTCTGGCCTGGGTGGGGTCGGTGAGCCATGCGGGCCGGTACCCCAACGTGTGGTCCCACCAGTTGAGTTGGCTGCCCATCGCCCAATACTTGTCATCACTGGGATCGAACATGCCACACCCCTATGCCCCCACCCTCGTGGGCTATTATCCGCGCCAAGGAAAACAATACGAACCGAAATGAGATTGTTTTTGCATTCATGGGTGATCGGTGACGCAGTGGCGTCCCGGGTTTCTTCACCGACATGCAGGTTTCTTCACCGACCGCACGGGCGATGTCGGTGAAGATAGGTAAGTTTCTTCACCGACTTTTGAATGTCGGTGACGGCTCCTAAGCCTACTGCTGATTGGGGTTTATGAAGTTTCTTCGGTGACGCACCGACTTTTAAGGTCGTTGTATAGGGGAGCCGATTTGAGGGGTTCCTTTATAAGGTCGCTGCGTCGGTGAAGAAAGTTGTTTTCAGGGCCCTGAACACCAATCGGCAGTAGGCGTAAGCAGTCTTCACCGACATCACTGCGTCGGTGAAGATACCTGCATGGTCGGTGAAACGTGTGGTTGGCGCCCGCGACCCATGTCACCCGCCCAACATGAAATAAAACCCTCCTGCAGTACAGTATTATCGGTGTCATTATTTGCATGCCGTGTGTTGTCGTGCATGCTGGTGGCACACCCCGGACGCATAGGGCGGGGCATGAAGACACCCCCACACGACACGCAGTCGGCCGCCGCGGGCGCACGGCGGGCGCACGGTTGGCGCGCATGGCCGGCATGGATCGGCCACAAGGCGACCACCATATGGCATGCCATGCGTTCTCCACGCGGCCGGCTGATGACACGAAGGATCGTGATGGCTGTGGTGGTGGTCGCGTTGGCGCCGTGGATCACGGTGCTGTACCGCATCATGCTCTACGGGGAGGCGTTCGACCAGATGCTCATATGGTGCGCCCTGTTCCTCATATGGCAGACGCGCCGCACAGTACACGACTGGAACCACACCACCGTCACCCCTACCGGCAAGGACAACGATCATGAGGCCACAACACACCATGCAGAGAACCAGCCAGCACACCCCACTCCCCCACGCCAATCATGCCATGGCCCACGCAAACGCAAACGGTGAGGACGCGAACCGTCCCGTCACCCGCCGCCCGGACGGCACCCTGCCGGCCAGCATGCGGTTGCGTCTGGCGTTGTTCAGCCACACCACCATCATCCCCTGACCCTCTCATGTGGCGGCCTTTGCTATGATGGTCCATGTTTGCCTGGCATATTTTCCCGTGCCGGCAGCCTGTTTTCCACGCCCGCCCCGGTTGGACCCACCGTCCGGCCGGGGCGGGCGCAGTTTTTCCCACACCGGCCCGTTCTTGCGCGGACGCATGAACCCGCCAACACCACACACGGGAAGGGCGGGGATCATGACCATCATCACCAACACGCAGGCGCCGGCCATCATCGAAGACATCGTGCGCGCACACCACCTGCCCGGCAGGTTCCGTGCAGACACGGCCAACAATTCGCTCAGCACCATTCTGTGCACCATCGACGAGGTCGACGCCGAGGCGCGCAAGGTGCTTTTCACGGTCAGGAAGAGGGGGCTTCGCACCCTCACAAGACAGCGCAGCATCCGAACAGGCAAGGACGGCGAATACTTCACCTTCGCCGGACACACGTTCCACGCATGGCAGTTCCAGACATGGGAGGAACACGCCGACATCATGGACGATTTCTTCACCCACTACCGCATCCGTGACTCCCATGTGCCCAACGTGCGACAATCACAGGGCCGTGGTGGCAGCCCCGTGTTCGAGGATGCGCTGGTCGCCTCCGGGTTGCCGTACGGCGACAACATAGATGCGTAAACGACAGCGGGACGCATAACCGGGGTGCGCAAGCACAAAGGAGGCATCATGACCGGCAACCTCAAAGCCGTCCCCTATACGGTCACGGTCCCAGCCGGGGACGGGTACGATTTCGACCACATGGAAACCCGGTGGCGGCTTGTGGACACGGCCACCAGCGACATCGTGGACGATGCGCAAGGATATGGATACCGCACCGCGGCGGCCGCATACCGCGCACACGGGTACAAAACCACCACATGCCGGCGCGGCACACGGCCGTCGATTATCAAACGACGCGCGCAGGCATGGTGGCGGACGCATGGACGGTTGCGCGCCGAATTGGAGGACATGCAACTGCAGGCATTGAAACAAGGCATGCCCGACCGTGCCATGCGCGAGGTGTGCACGCGATACATGCATGACCACGTTTCGCCGCCGCACGGGTTGACCGTACCGGACCTGCTGCGGTACTTCTAGAAAGGAATCCACCCATGGCCGATTACGAGGCGGTGAAAGTCCCGCTCGACCCCACGCCTGCGCAGGAGCGCATGTTCCGTATGTACGCGGGCGCGGCACGCTTCGCGTACAACGCCGCGTTGGCGCACATGAAGGAACAGCTGGACGAACGCAAGGCACAGATCGAGGCGGGGGTGGCCAAGAAGGACCTTGTCAAGATCGACAACAATGTGGTCAAGTTCGGCTATTGGTGGCGCGCCAACCGCGACACGTTGGCACCGTGGTGGCCCGAGGTCGCCTCGCAGGTGTTCAACTGCGCGTTCGACAACCTTGGCCACGCATCCGCCAACTTCCTCAAAAGCCTGTCCGGCAAACGCCAAGGCGGCCCGGTAGGATTCCCCAAATTCAAACCGCGCGCCGCGGCCAAGGCGTTCGCGTTCAGCACTATCACCATCCCGGACGCGCACGGCGTGAAACTGCCACGCATCGGCCGCGTCCACACATTGCGCAACGTCGAACGGCTGGTGGCCGGACGCGCCACCAAAACCACGACGATCCGTTGTGAGGCAGGACGTTGGTATGCGAGCATCCTGTGCGAAACACCCACCCCCACACCGCCCGTGAACACGAAACCCGAAGTATGGGTGGTGTTCGGGTTGGACGAGTACATCGCCCTGTCCGACGGCACCCGGCTCACCAACCCCCGGCCTTACCGGCATGCGTTGGCTGATCTGCGAAAAGCCTCCCGTGATTTGTCGCGCAAAACCCATGGCAGCGCTCGCTACATGGACCAGCAACGCAAGGTCGCCCGCATCCACAAGCGCGTCAAGGCGTTGCGTGACAACGCGTTGCATGCGGCCAGCAAACAGTTGGCCGAACATTATGGCGTGATCCATGTGCAACGCATCCATCTGGCACGCGGCATGCGCCACCATGTGCTCGCCCAATCGTTGGCGGACGCCGCATTCGCCGAGTTCACCCGCCAACTGACATACAAAACGGCACGTACCGGCGCCAGCATGCATATGCACGAACCAATGACCGTTGAACAGCATGTGGATGCCATGGCGTTGGCGCAACGTCTTGCCACCGGACCGTTGCCGGACGCATAATCAGGGATGACTGCATAAGAGGCTTGTGCAGGATACGAACCACACTCTTGGTGTGGGG
>ERZ1643246.1392-NODE-1392-length-26515-cov-31.136621_pt1 | contig 26515 bp, 24 predicted proteins | sample MGYA00579265_ERZ1643246 | MGnify/ENA primary metagenome ERZ1643246 (study PRJEB29033, sample SAMEA4952261) | chicken gut metagenome | biome: Broiler Chicken; feature: Gastrointestinal Tract; material: Caecum | place: Ireland | collected 2018 | study: Broiler...
TGGCGGTGCTCATCCAGATGGAGATGGAGTCCGCCGCCACGATCCACTGCTTGACGCTGTCGGCAAAGATCACATGGAAGTTGGGCCGCTTTTTGGCCAGCTCGTCCAGCGCGGGGCTGTTCCACTCGCTGGGGTGGCGGCGGTAGACCAGCTCCACCTCCGGGTGGTCGCCCAGATAGCGGTCAAACCAGGCCAGCGTTTCGGTCATCGAGACCCGGTTGGTGCGGGCAAAGCCGGTGAAATCGGTGCCTGCCATTTTGGACAGCTCAGCCACCTCGGCGTCGGACATGCTGGCGTAGCCAAAGCTGGAGATATACAGATGCAGCTGCTTGTCCGGGTCCAGGCCGAACTCGCGGCACAGCGCGGCCTTGTCCTTAAAGTAGCCGGCAAACTCCGGGCGCAGAAAATCCATCATCACCGCGCCGGTCACGGGGGTGTTTTTGGCGTCCATGCCGTGGTCCTGCAGCCGTTTGGCAGTGCGCCTGCCCCAGCAGGTCTGCACGCAGCGTTTGGCGTTGCCGTTCATGTTGAACCAGTCGCCCTCCTCCTGCGTGTCCGAGAGCATCTGCTCCCAGTGCAGGTTGACGATCTTGTCACACTTGCCGATGTTGTTGTACACGTGGCTGTTGATGGCCTCGTTGTCGTACATGCAGCTGGCCACCAGCACTTCGGGCTTGTCGCGGCCAAACAGCCGCAGGTGCTTGGGGTCCAGCAGCTGGCGGATCTCCACGGTATAGCCGCGGCGCTCCAGCTCCAGCTTGAGCAGCAGGTCGCTCTCGTACTCGCGCACGGTATGCTCGTACAGAATCAAAAAATCCAGTGCCAAAGGGATGCCTCCTGTCAGGCGGGCGCCTGCGCCAGCGCCGCAAACAGCATGTCCACCCATTCCGGCAGGCCGTGGACCTCGTCCAGATGGAAGCCGTCGTAAAACTGGGTGTCGTCGTCAAAATCGGGGCGGTCAGTCCACTCGTAGTCCAGCAGGGCAAAGCCGTACTGCTCCGCCCAGGCGTTCAGCCGGGGCAGCACCTGCTGCTCCATGGCCGTGTCGATGCCAAACGGCTCGCACACCTCGGTCAGCACGATGTCCGCCATGGGCGGCAGCACCACCGTCAGGTGTACGCCCTCGGCCTGGCAGCGGGCGGCCAGCTCGGCGATGCGGTCAAACTGGTCAGTCAGCGACCAGTTCCGGCATCGGGGGATCAGGCTTTGGGGGTAAGTGTACAGCTTGTAGTGGAGGGGCAGCGTTTCGCCGTTGTCGCCCACATAGTCGTCGGGGCCCCACTCGCCGGTCTCGACGGCGTCGGGCGTGCCCCGCACCGTGTCCAGAAAAACGGTCAGGGCGTTGCCGTTGTATTCCAGGTTCAGGCAGTAGGCCACCGGGTTCTCCAGCGTGGTCTCCAGCTGTTCAAACCGGTCGGTGTTGTAGTTCTGGTTGAGGGTGTAGAAAGAAACGCTCAGCACCAGCTCCTCCACCGGGTTGCCGGAGTCGAGGATATACTCCGCCAGATCCAGCGTTTCTTTTAACGAAGCGCCGCCGAAGGCCAGGTTCTGCCACTGTTTGCCGGAGACCGCCGCGGCCTGGTCCATGTCGATGTGGGCCAGGCGGCTGTCGCCCAGCAGAAGGTTCGTGCCGGGGTCAGCCTGATACTCCCGCACCCGCGCCACCGGCTGGGTGGAGGAGGCCGAGGCTTTCAGCCCGAAATAGTTGTTTGGCTCAAAGGCGATAAAGAACGCCAGCCACACCAGCACCGGCACAAACAGCGGGGCTGCCCGGCGCAGAATGGTTTTCACGGGCAAAGCCCCCTTTCCAGATCAGAACGGTTTCGGCCGCAGGCAGGGCGCGGACGGGTCAGAACCCTGCATAGGCGCTGAAATTGGTGCTGCCGAAGCCGCCGTTGGACAAGATCAGCCCCACCAGGATACAGACGATCAGCAGATAATACACCGCCCGCCGCCGGGGCAGCGCGGCCAAAGCCTGCTCCGCCGGGCGGTTTTTGCAGGTGAAATTGCGGTGCCAGTCCAGCCGGAAGGCCAGCGCCAGCGCCAGCGCCAGAAACGCATAGTAGCCGGCCACCATCACCGCATGGGGATAGAAGCCGTCGTAGACGGCGCTGTACAGCTCCCCGGCAAACCGCGCGGGGGAAAGCCCCTGCACGCAGCCCGCCAGATAGCCGAAGCAGTCGGCGGTGCCCAGCGTGCCGTCCGCCCCGATGCAGAAAAACACCATGCTGAAGGTCCACAGCGCAAACACCACCGCCCGCTTGCCCCACTGCTGGGCCGCGGGGGCTTTCTTTTTGGGCTTGCCCAGCCTGCGGTGCAGCACTTCCTCGCCGATGCGGTAAACGGCCTGCAGCAGCCCCCACAGCACGTAGGGCAGCGTGTTGCCGTGCCAGAAGCCGGACACCAGGAACACGCACAGCAGGCAGAGCCACACCGGCAGCCGCTCGCGGCGGCCGCGGGTCAGTTTGGACACGTCGGCCCAGGCCAGCGGCATGAACAGATAGTCCTGCAGCCAGGAGGAAAAACTGATATGCCACCGGTTCCAGAACCCGGAAAAGTTGGTGGCAAAAAACGGCGTCTTGAAGTTTTCCGGCAGCTGGATGCCCATCATCAGCGCGGCGGCGCGGGCGGACTCCGAGTAGCCGGAGAAATCGAAATAAAGGTAGAAGGTGTAGGCCAGCACCGCCAGCATCAGCATCCAGCCGCCGTAGTCCCGGTAGTTGGGGACGACCTGCTGCACCAGCACATGCAGCGTCCGGCCCACCGCCACCGCCTTGAAGGTGCCCAGCGCGTACAGCCGCAGCGCGTCCACCGTGCGGGCCGCGTCAAAGCGGTGCTCGGCGGCCAGCTGGGGCATCAGCTGGCCGGCGCGGCAGATGGGGCCGGAGGTGATGGTGGGAAAAAACAGGATGTACAGCGCGTGGATAACGAAGTTTTTCTCCACCGGGCAGTCGCCGCGGGCGGCATCCACCAGGTAGGAGATGGCCGCGAAGGTGTAAAAGCTCAGCCCCAGCGGCATGGCAAAGGACGGCAGGCCCAGATCCAGCACGGCGTTCAGCGCCGGGCCGTATTTGAAAAAGGCCAAAACCGCCAGCAGCGCCGTGACGCCGCCGGCCAGCCAGACTTTGCGGCGCGGCGTGCCGATGCCCCGCGCCAGGCAGTAGGTCAGCACCGCAAGGCCCGCCGTGACCACAAACAGCTGCGGCGCGGCCAGCAGGTAGAACGCCGCGCTGGCCGCCAGCAGAAAGGCGGGCTGGAACTTGTGGGGCAGGTGCAGGTAGACGGCGGCGACCACCGGCAGAAATGCAAAAAAGCCGACGCTGGACAGGCCCATCCCCACACCTCCTTGTATCAACATTTTGCCGCGGCTGCGTGCGGCCGCGGCAATACACAACATTATTATAGCATAACCGGGGCGCATTTGCACCATTATCTTGGCGCTTTCCGAGGGGTTTTCACAACACAAACCGCCGCGGGAACAAAAAATCCCCTCCGCCCGGGCAGAAAAGGCGGAGGGGAAACCGGAAAAAGCACGGTGCAGGGGGCGCGGCGGCAGGCCGGGCTCTACGCCGCCACCGTCAGCTGGGGGATGCTGCGGCCCTGCTGCCACAGGCGGGTGTAGATCTCGGTGCATTTTTTCAGCCGGGCAAAGGTGCGCCGGGCTTCGCACTCGTTGCAGTAGACCTTCCAGCAGCCTACGCACAGGCAGTTTTTGCCGGCGTGGTGGATAAAGCCCGCCACGTCCCACAGCGGGTAGCCCAAAAAGACGCCGATCTCGTGGGGGAAGCCGTCCCCCAGGGCCAGGCGGCGGCGCAGCTGGTCCAATGCGGGGCCGGGCTCGGTGCTGGTGTAGCCGTAGGGGCGCAGCAGCCTGGCCGCGCCGGGCCGGGCCAGGTCGGCGGCCAGCCGGGCCGGCCGGTAGACATAGACCAGCGCATGGGTGCCGTCACAGAAAAGCACCGTCAGCTCAATGCCCTTGGCGCCCAGCGCCTGCCGCCAGGCGTCCAGCTCCCCGCGGCCGGGGCAAAGGCAGCGAAACAGGCTGGCGGTCTTGAGGTTGGCCAGGGTGGGAGCGCATTGGGTGACAAGATACTTTTCCAGCATGGGGACCTCCTTTTGGAACAGCGCCGGGCCGGGATACCGGCCGGAACTGTAATTAGACAAAGCTAACTTGACGGTAAAAAATATGCCGCCGGCAGGGCGGGCAGAAGGGCCGCACCCAAAAGGCGGGCCAGGAGCAAGGGGGGCAATGGATTGTTAGCCGTTGCTAACAACAACCATACTTTACCACACCGCCCGGCGCTTTGTCAACACCCCGGCAGGCGGCGGCGCAAAAAAAGCAGGCCCTGCGCCATGCAGGGCCTGCGGGGATGCTTGGATAGAAAATCGAAAACGGCCGGAAAAACGGGTAGGCCGGGGCGCATCAGGCCCGCCCCGCGGCGTGCCGGGAACGCTCAGCTTTGGGCATCCGGCCCGCCGCTGCCGTTTTGGCTGCCCCGGCCGCCTTTGCCGGAGTCCTGGCCCTTGTGGATGCGGGCCACCAGGCCGGACAGCGCCAGCAGGGCGATCAGGTTGGGGATGACCATCAGGCCGTTGAACAGGTCGGACAGGTTCCACACCAGATCCACCCGCTGCACCGAGCCGATCAGCACAAACAGCACCGCAATGGCGGCGTACACCGGCACCGCCCTGCTGCCGAACAGCGCCTTGAAGTTGACCTCGCCGAAATAGTACCACCCGATGATGGTGGAAAAGGCGAAAAAGAACATGGTGATGGCGATAAAGATGTTGCCGAAATTGCCCATGGTCTGGTCAAAGGCGGCCTGGGTCAGCATGGTGCCGGTCAGGCCGGTGGGGATCATGCCGGAGGTGATGATGACCAGCGCGGTCAGGCTGAGCACGATAAAGGTATCGATGAACACGCCGATCATGGCGATGATGCCCTGGTCCTGGGGCTTTTCCACCTTGGCCAGCGCGTGGGCGTGGGGGGTGGAACCCATGCCGGCCTCGTTGGAGAACAGGCCGCGGGCCACGCCGTAGCGCATGGCCTCCCGCACGGTGACGCCGGCCACGCCGCCGGCGATGGCCTGGGGCTGGAACGCCAGCACAAAGATCTGCTTAAAGGCGTTGGGGATCAGCTGCCAGCGGGTGGCCAGGATAAAGGCGCAGCCCACGATGTAGAACAGCGCCATGACGGGGACCAGCTTTTCGGTGACAGAGGCCAGCCGCTTGACGCCGCCTAAAAAGATGAAGGCGGCAATGACCGCCACCACAATGCCCACCGCCAGCTTGTTGACGCCAAAGGCGTTGTGGAAGGCGTCGCTGATGGAGTTGGACTGCACCATATTGCCCATAAAGCCCAGCGCCAGCACGATGGCCACCGAGAAGAACCCGGCCAGGAACTTGCCGAACCGGCCTTTGAAGGCCGCGCGGATGTAGTAGATGGGGCCGCCGGTGACCTGGCCGTCCACCGTGGTCTTAAAGGTCTGGGCCAGAATGGCCTCGGCGTAGATGGTGGCCATGCCGAAAAAGGCCGACACCCACATCCAGAAGATGGCCCCCGGCCCGCCGGAAGCCAGCGCGGTGGCGCAGCCGGTGATGTTGCCGGTGCCCACCTGCGCCGCCACTGCGGTGGTCAGCGCCTGAAAGCTGCTCATGCCGTCCTTGCCGGCCGCCTTGCCGTGCAGGCTGAACCCGCCGAACAGGTTTTTGACGCCGGCGCCGAACTTGCGCACCTGCACAAAGCCCAGCCGGATGGTGAAAAAGATACCGGTGCCGCACAGCAGAAACAGCAAAAGATTGTTCCACAAAAAGTCGCTGACGGCGCTGACCGCCTGGGTAAATGCCTCCATATCGTTCCCACTCACTTTCCGCAAAATGCCGCCTGTAAAGGCGGAATGTTCAAAACTGTGCGCGATACAAATACAAATGCCTGCACACAGAACACTGAGTGCAAGCATACCATGTTTTTGCAGCAAAGTCAAGTGTGCGCGCCGGGCGACCGCGGTACAAAAATACCGCGCCGCCGTGCCGGATGGGGCAGGGCGGCGCGGTTTGGGCGAGCAGCGCGCAAGGGTGGAGAGAGGACACCGGGAGCCAGGCGCGCCGGCAAATCCGCAGGGGGCAAAAAGCGTCAGGCGCGGGCCGAAAGGGCGAAAATGGGGGTGGGATTATAAAACTCGTCCTGCCGGGCGTAGATGCGCCGCCAGACGCTGCCGTCCACCTGGACCTGGGCAAAGCCCGCCCGGCGCAGCAGCTGCACGTCCCAGGCGGGGCGGGGCTGCTGGGCCGGGCGCAGGCCGGCCTTGATCTGCTCGTACTGGGCCCACAGCGCGGGCGCGATGCCCTTGTGGGCGTGGTTGGCGGGCAGCGCGGCGGGGGCGGTCTCGCGGCAGTAGTCGGCGTCAAAATTGACCAGCACCCCGCCCGGTCTCAGCAGGCGGCGCCAGCTGCGGTAGGCGGCGGCCAGATCGGGCAGCGTCCAGGTCAGATTGCGGGTGACCAGCGCGTCAAAGCTGCCGGGGGCAAAGGCCGGGCAGGCAGCGTCCATCACCGCAAAGCGGGCGGTGCTGCCCAGCGCGGCGGCGGTGCGGCGGGCCTCGTCGATCATGGCGGGGGTCAGGTCGATGCCGGTGACGGTGTGCCCCTGCGCGGCCAGCAGCAGCGCAAAAAAGCCGCTGCCGGTGCCCAGGTCCAAAATGTTCCAGCCGCCGCCGGCCGGGATGTAGCGGTTCAGCTCGGCCAGCCACTGGGCGTGCTTTTCGCCGGCCAGCTCCCGGCGGCGCTGGGCCGCAAAGTCGCCGGAACGGCGGGTCCAGTAGCCGGTGATCTGCTGCTGCAGGGTGGGTTCCATGGCAAGGTCCTTTCTGGCCGCGGCGCGGCCCCGGAGACAAAAACAAAAAAGCCCGTGCGGCGCGCCTTCCGGCGTGCGGCACAGACTTCGGTCTGCAAAATACGGTGAGATCAGCAGAGGGCAGGGCGGGCAAACACGGCCCTGCGGCGCAGCCCCGTATGGGAAAAAACTCCTTCCGGTCCCGGCTTCGGCCGGGGGCGCGGCGCTTCGGCGCCGGGCGGAGCATTGATTTGACAAATTTATTCTATCAGGGGCGGCGGCAGCAGGCAAGCCCCCCGGGGGGATGGCGGCCGGCGGAAACACGGAGGCGTAAAACGGCAGGGGAGCGCCAAACCTTGACAAGGCCGCCCGGCGGCGGCTACAATGACGGTATCTTTTTTATCCGTTTCTCCGTCCGGACCCTGCGAGGTGAACCCCATGCACGAACACGAACCTTCCGCCGCGCCGCACGCCCAGCCCGGCGCGGCCGCGCCCCACGTCCACAGCCACGCCCACACGCGGGCGGTGGTCAACCGGCTGTCGCGGGCCGTCGGCCACCTGGAGGCGGTGCGCCGCATGGTGGAAAACGGCCAGGACTGCGCCGAGGTGCTGATCCAGCTGGCGGCGGTGCGCTCGGCGCTGACCAGCACCGGCAAGCTGATCTTGCAGGACCACCTGGAGCACTGCATCGTGGACGCCATCGAGCAGGGCGACCGCGAGCCGGTGGACCAGCTGATGAAAGCCATCGAACAGTTTGTCAAGTAAGGGCGAACTGTCTGCAAAGACCCGGAAGCGGGCGGCCCTGCCGCACGGCTTTGCCTGCCCCGCCCCATACACAGCAAGGCATCCCCGCACCGGGCCGGACGGCCCGTGCGCGGGGATGCGGTGGTTTTTATGGAGCAGGCCGGTTCAGTCGTCGGCGTAGGGGTCATCCAAAAGCCCCAGAAGTTTGGTGCGGGAGAGGTCGGGCCGGCCGTATTCCTGCACGTCCTCCTCCCAGTCGGGGGCGGCCTCGCCGTCGTCAAAGTCGTCGTAATCGCCGCTGCTGCCGCCGGGGGCCGGGCGGGGCGCAGGCTGCGCCGGGGCGGCCTCGGCCTCCTCCTCGGCGTCGCCGTCGGGCAGCAGGTCCAGCTCGTCCAGCAGGCTCTGCATGGCGCCGCAGTCCTCCGGCACGTCGGTCAGGCTGGAACCGTAATGGCAGAACAGCACGGTGCCGTCGGCGTCCAAGATCAGCGTCAGCGGCATCTGCTGGGGCGCGCCGGCGGGGGCGCTGTACCCCTGGCGGCGCGCTTTTTTCAGGATCTGCCAGGCCTCCAGCGAACAGGTGCGCCAAAACCCCGACCGGGTGGGGATGTCCAGCAGCTCGTACAAAACGCCGTCGGCGTCGCACAGCAGCGGGAAAGGCAGGGTTCCCGGCCCGATGTTGGCAGCCAGCTTTTCCGGGTGGGAGCGCACCACCATCGCAAAGCCGCCGCCGGTCAGCTCGTGCCGCGTGTGGGAGTAGCGGGACACAAAGGTCCGGGTGACCGGGTGGCCGAAATTGCTCATAAACACCAGCACCAGCGGCGAACGCTCGGCCAGCAGCCGGCGGAAACTGTTGGCGGCGCTGTACGGCGTATCATACTGGAAAAAGGGCAGCTTGTCCCCCGGCGCAATGCGCTTGCCCATGTCCGTAGCCTCCTCTGCCGGGCGGCGCCCGCCCGGACCAATTCCACCAAAACACCCTGCCGGCCCCGGCGCCCTCTTTGCGGGACGCCGCCGTGCCGCCGGCAGGGATAATGAAAAAAGGGACAGGACCCTGCCGGCCCTGTCCCTGCGATGCAACAAAACCCCCGCCCGGCCGTCTGCAGCCAATCAAAACCTACCAGATGGCAGGTGGGTGCCCTGCGGACGCGTTCCTGCTCCCTTCTTCCGCACAAAGGCGGGAGGTCTGCAATCCGGCGGCCGACGCCGGGCTCCCTGAATTTGATTAGTAGGATTATATCAAGCTGCAACAAATCGAACCGCGCAGGGGGGAAGATACCCGTGACGGCGGGCCCGCAGGCCCGGCCCCGTCAGCTGTTCAGCTCGGAATCGTCGATGTCGAACATGGCGCGCAGCCGCTCCTCAAACACGCGGCCCACTTCCAGCAGTTCCTCATCGTCGTCCACGATGTCCATATACTCGCCCTCGTCGTCGGTGCCGACGCGCATCAAAATCAGTTCGGCGTCCTCGTTCAGGCTTTCGGGGTCCTCCATGTAGGGGACCACGGCCAGATACCGGCTGCCCTTGACCTCGGCGGCGTCGATCACCTCAAAGGTGCATTCCTGCCCGTCCTCGTCCTCCAGGGTCAGCAGGTCGGGGGCGGCGTCCTCCAGCATTTCGGGTGTCAGCTCGTCTGCCATAGTTCTGTTCTCCGTTTCCGGGGCGTGCGCCCCGCGTTGTTTCGTTTGAGTATAGTTTACTTGTTTTTTTCATTGCCGTCAAGCAGTATCTATTTTGCCGGCGATGTGGTATAATAATTTTGAACTGCCGCCGCCGTCGGACGCCAGGGCGTTTCCGGCACGGCCCGGCATTTTTGACCCTTTGCGATAGTTTTGCGCTTGACCGTTTGGAATATTCTCTGACCGGATCGTTCCGAAAATCTACCGGACAGATTTTCCGTCCCGGCGGGGCTTTCCCCACCGGGCGTTTGCCGGCCGTTGCCGGCGGAAAGGAGGGCCGCCATGGCGCCTACCCTCAAGAAAAGACTCGGTGCGCTGATGCTGGCGCTGTGCCTGGCCGCGGCGCTGGCCGCCTGCGGCGGGACGGCGGACCGCCCCGCCGTCGAGAGCACCGAGCGCCAGTTCACCGCCCCGGCGGAGGGCGACCTGATCGCCATTTTTTCCACCTCGCTGGGGGAGGTGCGGGCGGTTTTGTACCCCGACGCCGCCCCCATGGCGGTGTACAACTTCGTGGGGCTTGCCCGCAGCGGCTACTATGACGGCACTGTCATCTGGCGGGTGGAGCAGGGCTTTGCGGTGCAGGGGGGCGACGCCAGCGGCACCGGTAGCGGCGGGGCCACCATCTACTCCAACAATCCCATCCCGCTGGAGGCGGACAGCAGCCTGCGCCACTACGCCGGCGCTCTGTGCGCCGCCACCACCAAGGGCGACCCCAACAGCGGGCAGAGCCAGTTTTACATTGTCGCCGCCCTGCCGGACAGCGTGGACGAGGCCATGCAGGCAGAGCTGACCGCCAACGGCTACACCGAAAGCCAGGTGGCCGCCTACGCCGCCGCGGGCGGGCTGCCCTATCTGGACAATACCGACACCGTCTACGGCCAGGTCTACCAGGGCATGGAGGTGGTGGACGCCATGGCCGCCGCGGACACGGTGCAGGATGAGGACGGTACCGACACCCACCGCCCCACCGAGGAGGCCGCCATCACCATCGAGAAGGTGACCATCGCCACCTACCCCGGCCCCGACGCGGCCGAGATGGAAGCCATCCTTGCCACTGCCGAGAGCGCCGGGGCCGACGGCTGACAGGGCCGCTGCTACAGCATATGCCGCCCGCCGCCGGATCACCACAGAAGGCGCTGCGCCGCGCGCAGAATATGCGCAGGATGATAGATTAAAAATTATAAAAAGTAAAGATCCCGCCCGCAGGGGAATGTCCGTGACCGGACGCCCTGCGGGCGGGATCGTCTGCCGGGGCGGACCTGGAAAGGGCTCCGGCGCTTTTATTTGCTTTTTATGATCGTTCCGATATATCTGTTATCTGGAAAAGCCACTTGCTCCGCGTTTGCCGCGGCCCGCTGCGGTCAGTCGTGCAGGAACTTTTTCAGCGGGATGGTGACGGCGGCCGCCACGACGGTGCAGATCACCGCCTCCAGCGCGCCCTGCAGGCCCACCGACAGGATAACGAACATCAGCGGGTTGGCCGCGCCCAGCTTGGCCACCTGCGCCTGCACAAAGTCCATGTTGTAAAAAAACGCCACCATGCTGCCCATGAACAGCAGCGTGTTCAAAAGCGGCGCGCACAGGCCGCCCAGCACGCAGCACAGCTTGTCCCGGCCGGGCAGCAGCCGGACAAACGCCCGGTACAAAAGCCCCACCAGCAGGCCGCACAGCACCCGCGCGCCCACGCACATCAAAAAGCAGAGCACGGGGCTGTACTGGAACGCGTAGGCCGTCAGGCCGCCGGTGCCGTTGACGGCGTTGAAAAAGCTGGTCATGCCGAACACAAAGCCCAGCCAGGCCCCGGCGGCGGGGCCGCACAGCATGGCGCCGATGGCCAGCGGCACGGTCATTAGGCTCATGGTCAGCAGGCCGACCCGGATATAGCCCAAAAAGGTGTTTGCCATCACCAGCATCAGCGCGGTCAGCAGCGCCAGCTGGGTCAGGTAGCGGACGTTTTTGCCTGATTTCATATTCAATTTTCCTCCTGCTGCCGTCCCTTCTTCGGGGTACAGCGCATTTTTTGCGGCACCATGCCGCCGTACCCCAGTATACCCCCCGCGGCTGCGTTTTGCAAGGCGGGACGGCGCCCGCGGGCAAATAAAAATTTGCAAAAAATCGCGGCCGAAAGCCTACCAAATTTGTGGCTTCTGTGCTATAATAACCTTGATTTCGGTCTTTCCGCCAAGCAGGCGGAAAGCGGCCGCAGAAAACCGAGGAGGAACCCGTTATGGATATTGTATCGCTGCTGCCCGCCGGCGGCCTGACCGGCTTTGACGGCTCGCTGGTCTCCACCAGCCTGGTGCTGGTGTTTGCGCTGCTGATCGTGCTGTGCCTGGTCATCACGCTGCAGGGCAAGATTTTTGATTCGTTCAAGAAAAAGCAGGGCGACGAAGCCCGCGCTGAGCTGGACAAGGCCGCGCCTGCCCCGGCGGCCGGCCCGGCCCCGGCCCCCCGCCCGCCCCGGCCCGCCCCTGCCCCCGCCCCCGCGGTGGAGGCCGGCATCCCCGGCGAGGTGGTGGCGGCCATCGCCGCCGCGGTCTACTGTCTGGAAGGCGGCAGCGTCACGGTGCGCAGCGTCCGCCGCATGCCGCAGCCCGGCGCATCCCGCCGCGGCGTCTGGGGTGACGCCGGCGTGGCGCAGAACACCCAGCCGTTTGTGTATTAAGCCTGTTCAACCGGGTTTTCGTTTGCTGTTTTTGCGGGATGCGGCCGGACGGTCCGCCGCCGGCGGACGGCCCGGTCCCGGGAAAGGGGGAGCGCCTGTATGGAGGCCATTCTGACCAATCTGCAATCCATTTTAGCCAACTCCGGTTTCGCCCAGTTCTTTGTGGACGGCGGCTACCGGTATGTCATTATGATCGCGGTGGCGTGCGTGCTTTTGTACCTTGCCATCGTCCGCCAGTTTGAGCCGCTTCTGCTGCTGCCCATCGGGTTCGGCATGCTGATGGCCAACCTGCCGCTGGACAACATCATCCATATGGAGATCTTCATCAACGACACCCAGCAGATCAACTGGGAGCTGCTGGGCAGTTCCGGCGGCCTGGCCGACTATCTGTACCTGGGCGTCAAGCTGGGCATCTACCCGCCGCTGATCTTTTTGGGCATCGGCACCATGACCGACTTTGAGCCGCTGATCGCCCGGCCCTCCAGTCTGCTGATGGGCGCGGCCGCCCAGCTGGGCATCTTTGTGGCCTACATCGGCGCCCGGCTGCTGGGATTCACCCCCGCCGAGGCGGCCTCCATCGGCATCATCGGCGGCGCGGACGGCCCCACCGCCATCTACACCACCACCCGCCTGGCCCCGGCGCTGCTGGGCTCCGTCGCGGTGGCGGCCTACTGCTACATGGCGCTGGTGCCGGTCATCCAGCCGCCCATCATGAAGCTGCTGACCACCGACAAGGAGCGCAGGATCGTGATGGAGGCGCCCCGCAAGGTCAGCCGCACCGAAAAGATCCTGTTCCCCATCGTCGTCACGCTGCTGGTCAGCCTGCTGCTGCCCGACGCGGCCATCCTGGTGGGCTGCCTGATGCTGGGCAACCTGATGAAGGAGACCGGCGTGGTGGAGCGCATCACCAAGACCGCCGGCAATGAGCTGATGAACATCATCACCATTTTCCTGGGTTTCAGCGTCGGCTGCACCACCAATGCCGAGACCTTCCTGAACATGCGCACCGTGCTGGTCATCGTGCTGGGCGTCGTGGCGTTTTCCTTCGGCACCGCCGGCGGCGTGATCCTGGGCAAGATCATGTGCTTTGTCACCCACGGCAAGATCAACCCGCTGATCGGCTCGGCCGGCGTGTCGGCTGTGCCCATGGCGGCCCGCGTCAGCCAGAAGGTGGGCCAGGAGTACAACCCCTCCAACTACCTGCTGATGCACGCAATGGGCCCCAACGTGGCCGGCGTCATCGGCTCCGCCGTGGCGGCTGGTATCCTGATCAACATGTGCCAGGGTATGTGAGGAGCTTATAAGCATTGATAAGCGTTTAAGTAGCCGCCGGGCCGTATGGTCCGGCGGTTTTTGCATGCTTTTTACGCTTTGCGGCCCAGGGTGGTGTTGTCTTTGGTGCGGCTGCGCAGGGCGGGGATGGGGTTCTCGGCGGTTTCGAAGCGGTAGTCCTGCCCCTTTTCGCCGATGATGTCCTGGATGACCGTGTGGCTGGCCACATTGGCCGTCCTGCCGTTGAGCAGCTGCTGGTACTGGAAAAATCTGGCGTCGGGGTCCAGCTCCGCCACCGGGGCGTAGCCCTCGCCCCTGGCGGTCAGCGTCACGGTGTTGGCCAGCACCTCCCGCACATACTCGATGTTCGGCCCCAGCTCCAGCAGGTCGGGGAAGGTCCCGTCCGGGATGACCTGCTGCCACTGCTTGCCCTCGTACACTTCCAGCAGATGCGCCGCGTGGTGCAGGTGGGCGATCTCCTGCTCCAGGTGCAGCTCCCACACCTTTTTGGCCGCGGGGCAGGTCTCGGTCTCCAGCATGCTGTAGTACAGGTAACACTCGGTGTACTCGTGCATCAGCAGGTTTTCCAGCCAGCTGCACCTGACGTCCAGCAGGCTGCCGTAGTGGGTCACGTGCTGCTCCTCCACCATGCCGATCTCGGTGTACAGCCGCCGGCCCCGGTCGGTGGGGTAAAAATTGCCGATGTTCATATAATAGTTCATCGTCTGCTGTTCCGCCGCCGTGATGATGTTCACATGCAGCTTGGTCACCAGCGCGGCCTTTTTGCCCTGGATGGGCTTTTTGACCGAGTCCGCCGGCCAGCGGTGGTGGGCGATGGTGGGCCGGGCAGGCATGATCTCGGTGTACCGGCCCACCAACTCCTCGGCATGGACGCCCCCGTCCATCTCCAGCAGGTCGGCGTAGCGGTACAGGTGGTCAAAGTCCTCCAAAAGGGCAAAGTCCAGCGCCTGCTTGACCTCCCGGTCCGGCTCGCACTGGGCCATGCGAGCGGTCAGGTCCACGGCCAGCTGCTCGTAGCCGATGGTGTGCTCCAGCACTGTCTCGTCCAGCGGTTTCAGCGCGGCGATGTGCTTTTGCTGCTGCTGTTCCTGCCGGCGCAGCAGGGCCAGCTCCCGCCGCAGATCGTTGTTCTGGCAGTGGCGGTGGAACTGGTGGCTGAACCAAACCGCCTCGAACTCGGTGCCGTTCATCAGGATGCTGCGCACGCGGGTGTAGGGGTCGGCCTCCCGCTTGTCATAGGGGCGGGCGGCCATGGTTTTCCAGTCCATAAAGCACTGGTCCAGCGGGCGGGGTCTCTGGTCAAAGGGGTTCATTGACATGGGGGATTCTCCTTTCTGTGATACAGCATGGGACATCGCCGGGGCGCGCGGGGCACGCGGCGGCAGTTCCCTATTCAGTATGGCCCGCCCGCGGCGGGTAAAACACGGCCCCGCCGCCATGTAAAATTTTTGCCAGCACTTGACCGCGGCACAAAAGCCGCACATAATAGGGTAATAACACAACATGACCCGTTTGCGGCCGCCGGAATCTGCGCGGCCGATGCGCAATAACAGGAGGCAGTTTCCATGCAGCAGCCCAATCAGCAGGACCCACGCCGCCGCGCCGCCCGGCCCGCCGGCAGCCAGCCCCGGCAGACCTGCCCCGCCGCACCCCGCCCGGAGGGCGACGCCGCCCGCCGCGCCCGCGCCGCAGCCGGACGCCGTGCCCGCAAACGGGCCCGCACCCGGCATGCCGTTGGTCTGGTGGCAGTCTGCCTGCTGGCGGTGGCGGCCTGCGTGGGGCTGTGCATCTGGCTGGTCCTGCCAGAGGGGCTGACCATCGGCGGGACCGCCCCTGCGTCCAGCGCCGCCCAGGCCGCCGGGGCGGACGCCTCCGGCGTGGCCGAGGCCACCCCCACGCCGGAGCCCACCCCCGACCCGGCCGAGGAACGCATTGCCGCCGTGACCGCCCGCAATGGCGCCAACGCCAACCTCAACCCCACCCAGGCCACCGACCCGGATACCTGGAACGCCAGCGCCGTGTCCATTCTGGAGGGGCTGCAGACCCAGTTTTCCGACCTGGACCTGACGGTGCAGGAGGGGCTGCCCTACCTGATCGCCGTCAACCGGGAGGCCGGCGTCGTCACCGTCTACGCCTCGGACAATGACCCGGAAACCCCCCGCTACACCGTGCCCTATATGGCCATGGTCTGCAGCGGCGGCCCCGATACCCCCACCGGCGTGTTCAACACCCCTGTCAACTATGACTGGCGGCTGCTGTCCGGCCCCTGCTACGGCCAGTACGCCACCCGCATTTGGGACGCCTACCTGTTCCACAGCGTGCCCTACTACACCCAGCACAAGGATGATCTGGAGTACGTCGAGTTCAACAAGCTGGGCACCCAGGCGTCGCTGGGGTGCATCCGGCTGATGGTGGTGGACGTCAAGTGGATCTACGACAACTGCCCCATCGGCACCACGGTGGTCATCTATGACGATGCCGCCACCCCCGGCCCCATGGGCACGCCCGGCACCATCTATATCGACCCCGACGACGAGACCTACCGCGGCTGGGACCCCACCGACCCTGACGCCGCCAACCCCTGGGACGAGCATTACCGCACCGGCACCACCATCCGCAGCGAGGCTGCCTGGGCCGAGTGGGACGCCGCCCAGGACGACGGCCGCTGGCACAACACCATCAACCCCGCCGACCTGCAGGGCTACAGCACCGACTACAAGACCGAGGGCACCCGCGGCTGACGCCCCGCACCCGGCAGAAACATATTCCTAACGCATCCTTTTCCGCCCGTCCGGCTGGCCGCCGCCAGCCGGGCGGGCATATTTTGTCGGTTTGGGGCGGCAGGGCGGCCCGCCGCACTTGCCGTTTGCCTGCGGGCAGGGTATAATGAACTGTGTATATCCCTCTGCGCCGCCCGGCGGGGCAGGGGAGCGATACTTTTGCAAAACGATACGATCAGCCGCCCGGCGCCCTGCCGCTCCGCCGGCTGCTTGGGAGGGCAAAACGCCATGAGTGAATTTATCCCCCTTTCCGTCCCCAATTTCGGCGAAAAAGAGGCCGATGCCGCCCGCGAGGCGGTGCTGTCCGGCTGGGTGTCCACCAGCGGCGCCCGCGTTACCGAGTTTGAGCAGGCCGTCGCCGATTATGTGGGCATGCCCCAGGCGGTGGCCGCAAACGCCGGCAGCTCGGCGCTGCACCTGGCCGCTATGGCCGCGGGCATCGGCCCCGGCGACGAGGTCATCGTGCCCACGCTGACCTTTATCGCCGCCGTCAACCCGCTGACCCGCTATGTGGGCGCCGAGCCGGTGTTCATCGGCTGCGACGACTCGCTGTGCATCGACCCGGACGCGGTGGAGGATTTCTGCGCCAACCGCTGCACGCTGCGCGACGGCAAGCTCTATAACAACAAAACCGGCGCCCATGTCAAGGCGCTGGGCGTGGTGCACGTGTTCGGCAACATGGCGGACATGCCCCGCCTTTTGGACATTGCCCGCCGCTACGGCCTGACCCTGATCGAGGACGCCACCGAGGCGCTGGGCACCCATTACACCGCCGGCCCGCTGGCGGGCAAATTTGCCGGCACCATGGGCGACGTGGGCTGCTACAGCTTTAACGGCAACAAGATCATCACCACCGGCGCCGGCGGCATGCTGGTGTCCAACCATACCGATTGGGCCGCCCGCGCCAAGCACCTGTCCACCCAGGCCAAGGTGGATGTATTGCAGTTTCTGCACGACGAGGTGGGCTACAACTACCGCATGACCAACGTGCAGGCCACGCTGGGCCTGGTGCAGCTGGACCGGCTGGAGGATTTCATCGCCCACAAAAAGGCCCGCTACGACCAGTACGCGGCCGGCCTGGACGGCAAGCGCGGGCTGCGCATCCTGCCTTTCCGGGACGAAAGCCAGGGCGTGCGGCCCAACCGCTGGTTCTACAGCCTGTACCTGGGCGAGAGCGGCCTGGACCGGGACGACGTCATTGCCCGGTTGCAGGCGCAGGGCATCCAGACCCGGCCCATCTGGGCGCTGATCCACGAGCAGGCCGACTACCCCAAAAACGAGGCCTACGCGCTGGACAAGGCGCTGGACTACCGCCGCCGCATCGTCAACCTGCCCTGCTCCACCGATTTGACCGAGGAAGCCTGCCAGCGCGTCATTGACGCCGTCCTGGCGCTGTAAAGGAGGCGTCCCCCTTTGCTGAAAGTGGAAGAGCTGTTCATCTCGCCCGACGCGACGATCTTGGACAGCATGAAAAAACTGGACGAGACCGGCCAGCGCATCCTGTTCATCGCCCCGGAAGGCAAGCTGCAGGCGGTGCTGACCGACGGCGACCTGCGCAAGTTCCTTTTGCGCGGCGGCACGCTGGAGGATACGGTCTCCCACGCCGCCAACTACCACCCCAAAAGCCTGCCGGTGACCGAGCGCGGCCGCGCCCGCAGCCTGATGAAGGAGTACGGCATCGACGCGGTGCCGATTTTGGACCGCAGCGGCGCCATCACCGACATCGTGTTCGCCCACGGGCTGGACATCGACAACCGCAAGCAGGCGCCCATCCCGGTGGTGATGATGGCCGGCGGCCTGGGCACCCGGCTGTACCCCTACACCAAGATCCTGCCCAAGCCGCTGATCCCGGTGGGCGAGCACCCCATCGCCGAGCTGATCATCGACCGGTTCCGGGATTTCGGCTGCCGCCGGGTCATCATGATCGTCAACTACAAAAAGAACATGATCAAGTCCTATTTCGGCGATCTGGAGACCGACTACACGGTGGAGTTTGCCGACGAGGAGCAGTTCATGGGCACCGGCGGCGGGCTGTGCCTGCTCAAGGGCAAGATGGATTCCACCTTCTTCTTTACCAACTGCGACACGCTGCTGGACGTGGATTTCGGCGACGTGTACGCCTACCACAAGCGCCAGGGCAACCTGATCACGATGGTCTGCGCCTTCAAGCACTACACCGTGCCCTACGGCGTGGTGGAGCTGGGCCACGACGGCGGCATCGCCGCCATGCGGGAAAAGCCGGAGCTGAATTTTTTGACCAACACCGGCGTCTACGTGGTGGAGCCCCGCGTGGTGGAGGAGATGCGCGACGGCGAGAAGATCGGCTTCCCCGACGTGATCGAGCGATACCGCGCCGCCGGCGAAAAAGTCGGCGTATACCCCATCAACGAGAGCTGCTGGATGGACATGGGCCAGATGGAAGAGCTGGAAAAAATGCGCCGCAAGCTGGAGGAGCAGACGTAAGACCTGCCGGCCGCACCCCCCTGTGTCGGGGTAACCCGGCAGGATACCTCCGGGGCCGGGCGGCAATGCACCCTTCCGTCATCGCTGACGCGCTGCCACCTTCCCTTGCAGGGAAGGCTTTGCGAACGGCCGCCCCCCTTGAAAGCCTCCCCTTGCAGGGGAGGTGGATGCGCCATAAGGCGCAGACGGAGGGGTACGGCGCTTTCCTGGGCCTTTACCCCCGCGGTTTGGCAGGCGCTTGCCGCCGGGCGGCCTTACCGCATTGCCCGTTGGCGTGTTGCCTGACCCCAAAGCCAAGCGCGCCCCTGCGCCGGGGGCGATGCCTGCACCGCCCCGCAACCCCTGAGGCGGCTCCAATGCTGCCCGGCGGGCGAAATCGCCCGCCCTACAGATCAGGGCAAACGGCAGGCGGAACAGGGAACGTCGTCCCTACGACCAGCATTTATTTATCTTGTCGCCCGTTTGCGGCAGATCGTAGGGCGGGCGTTCACGCCCGCCGCAAAACCTTCCGTTCAATGCGGTTTTTCGGGTCCATGTTTACTTTTACCCGCAAACCCTCCGCCAGCCACCAGCCCCTGCGCAAAGACCGGGGCATCCCGGCGGGCGAAATCGCCCCTTCCGCCCGATTTTTTGAGCACGCCCCCGGCGTGCGGACCACAAAAATTCCTCATTGCTAATTCCTCATTCCCCAAAAGGAGGGCCCCCATGCCTGTCACCATCATCGCCGAAGCCGGCGTCAACCACAACGGAAGCCTGGAAATGGCCAAGGAGATGGCCCGCGCTGCCAAGGAGTGCGGCGCCGACATCGTCAAATATCAGACCGCCGTGCCGGAGCTGGTGGTCAGCCGCTTTGCCGAGAAGGCCGCCTACCAGAAACAGACCACCGACGCTGCCGAGAGCCAGCTGGACATGATCCGCAAGCTGCACTTTTCCTTTGACGGCCACCGGGAGCTGAAGGAATACTGCGACAAAATCGGCATCCAGTACCTGTCGGCGCCGTTTGACATCCCCAGCGTGCGGTTTCTGGCCTCGTTGGAGCTGCCGCTTTTGAAGATCCCCTCCGGCGAGATCACCAACCTGCCCTACCTGGAGGAGGTGGGCAGGACCAAGATCCCGGTGCTGCTTTCCACCGGCATGAGCACGCTGAACGAAATCACCGACGCGCTGGGCATCCTGGACGACAACGGCTGCCCCGAAGCCACCGTCCTGCACTGCAACACCCAGTATCCCACCCCCTACGCCGACGCCAACCTGAGCGCCATGCTGGAGCTGTTTGACCAGTTTGGCCTGCCGGTGGGGCTTTCCGACCACACGCCCGGCTGGGAGTGCGACGTGGCCGCCGCCGTGCTGGGCGCGACGGTCATCGAGAAGCATTTCACGCTGGACAAGAGCCTGCCCGGCCCCGACCAGAAGGCCAGCCTGGACCCCGCCGAGTTCAAGGCGATGGTGGACGCGGTGCGCCATGTGGAGGCCGCCCTGGGCGACGGCCGCAAGCACGTCACCGCCAGCGAGGCCCCCAACAAGCCCGTCGCCCGCAAGAGCATCGTGGCCGCAAAGCCCATCCGCGCCGGCGAGGTGTTCACCGCCGACAACCTGACCACCAAGCGCCCCGGCGACGGCGTCAGCCCCATGCGCTGGTACGAGGTGCTGGGCCAGACCGCCAAGCGCGATTTTGCCGAGGACGAGAAGATCGAGCTGTGATGCGGGCAGATGCTCTTGCGTTGTGCGGCCCCGGCGGCTGCCGCCGGGCCGCCGGTACATCGGGCGACCTGCATTTTTGTCCCTTCCGTTCCAACATACACCACATCTTCAAAGGAGGGTTTCCATGAAACTTGCACAGGCTCTTTCCGACCGTGCCAACCTACAAACACGTATCGAAGTGCTGCGCGAGCGGCTGGTGGCAAACGCCAAAGTACAGGAGGGAGAAGCCCCTGCCGAGGACCCAGCTGAGCTGATGGCACAGCTGGAGGACTGCACCACCGCGCTGGAAACGCTTATCACGCGCATCAACCTGACCAACGCTGCCACGCTGGCCGATGGCGAAACCCTGACCGCCAAACTGGCCCGGCGGGACTGCCTGGGCCGCAGGATTGAGGTGCTGCGGGCGTTTGCCTCCTCGGCCAGTGCCACCGTTATGCGCGGCACCCGTTCCGAAATCAAAATCAAGAGCACCTTGCCGGTGGCGCCGCTACAAAAACAGATTGATGCCCTGGCCAAGCAGCTGCGGGAACTGGATGCCCACATCCAGGAGCTGAACTGGACCACCGAACTGCAGTAAGGCGGCAGTGGTACCTGCATTGGGCGAGCGCATCTCCGCGGCTGAGAGTGAGCCGTATGAACATGGCCATACACCGGGCCCGTATGGTGCGGGTTCAAATCCCGCGTAATTCATCACAAAGTCCGGCCCCGAACCTGGCACATGGGCACAAAAACATCGCATCCTTACTACCATTGCGCTGACAATGCGGCGAGGGCGGGTCTGGGGCCTGCCGCTTTTCTGTACGGTTCTTCCGGAACCGTTCTTTCTTCCTGCATCCGCGTTTTTTCTGTCACAGGAGTTTTGCCTATGCCAAATCCCACCATTACCGTCGTCACCGCCACGCGGGCGGAATACGGCCTGCTGCGGCCGGTGATCCAAAAACTGGCGGCCAGCCGCGCGCTGACCTTGCAGCTGGTGGTCACCGGGGCGCACCTCTGCCCGCGGCTGGGCGCAACCGTGGCCGAGATCGAGGCGGACGGCCTGCCCATCGCGGCGCGGCTTCCCATCTTTTCGGACGATGCCGGCGAGCCGGCGGCCCGCACCATCGCCCGCACGCTGACGGTGTTCGACGATCATTTCGCCGCCCGCCGCCCCGACGCGGTGCTTTTGCTGGGCGACCGGTTCGAGATCTTCGCGGTGGCGACCGCCGCAGCGGCGCGGCATATCCCCATCGCCCACATTTCGGGCGGGGACGTGACGCTGGGCGCCGCCGACGAATACTACCGCCACTGCATCACCAAGATGGCGGCGGTGCACTTCCCCTCCTGCGCTGACAGCGCCCGGCGGCTGGTCCGCATGGGCGAGGACCCGGCCCGCGTGTTCTGCGTGGGCGGCCTGGGGGACGAGAATATCCGCACCCTGCCCAAAATGACCCGGCAGGAATTGTGCACTTCGACGGGCTTTGACCTGATGCAGCCCTTTGCGCTGGTGACCTTCCACCCGGAGACAGGGGCGGGCGCTCCCGACCCCGCCGTCCAGTCGGCGGCGCTGTGCCGGGCCATGGACGCGGTGGAAAACGTGTTCTGGCTGATCACCGGCTCCAACGCCGACGCGGGCGGGCAGGTGTGCACCGCCGCCATGCAGGCGTTTGCCGCCGCCCACCCCGGCCGGGCCGGCTTTGTGCAGAGTTTGGGGCTGCGCCGTTATCTCTCGGCCATGCAGTACGCCGCGCTGGTGGCGGGCAATTCCAGCTCCGGCGTGGTGGAGACCCCCACCTTCGGGGTGCCGGCGGTCAACATCGGCAGCCGGCAGGCCGGGCGCATTTTGTGCGCGAACGTCCTGTCCTGCCCCGGCGGTGCCGCCGCCATCGAGGCCGCCCTCCGCACCGCCCTGACGCCGGCCTTTGCCGCCAAAGCCAAAACCGCCCGCAGCCCCTACTTCGGCGGCGACACCAGCGGCAAGATCGTCCGGGTTCTGGAACGCCTGACCGGCAGCAGTCTGCTTGCCGCCCCCAAGCCCTTCTACGACGGGCCGGCGCCCGCTTTTGACCCGCTGGACGAGCCGGTTCTTTGATTTTCCTTTTGTGAGGGTTTTCTATGGCCGTTTCCATGCTGGAAGAAAAAACCGTCACCTCCCCGCGGGGCACCACCCACTACTGGGTGAGCAAGCCTGCTGCGGCCGGCACCCCGGCGCTGGTGTTTCTGCCGGGGCTGACCGCCGACCACCGGCTGTTCGAGGGGCAGGTCGCCCACTTTGCGGGGCGGTATCCTCTGCTGGTCTGGGATGCACCCGGTCACGGCAAGTCCCGCCCCTACGCCGATTTTACCTACGAAAACCATGCCCGGGAGCTGGAGTCCATTCTGGACGCCGAGGGTCTTTCCCGTGTGGTGCTGGTGGGGCAGAGCGCCGGGGGCTTTACCGCCCAGCTGCTCATTGCCCGCCGCCCCGGCCTGGCCGCCGGGTTGTTCACCATCGGCTCCTGCCCCTGCGACCCGGTCTATTACAGTGCGTCCGACCGGTTCTGGCTGAACCAGACCGAATGGATGCTGCGGGCTTTCCCCGACAAGACCCTGCGCCGAGCCATGGCCCGCGCCTGCGGCGCCACCGAAGCCGCCCGGCAGCGGATGCTGGACATGCTGGCCCCCTACGGCAAAAAGGAACTTTGCCGCCTGATGGCCCTGGGCTTTGCGGGCTTTGTGCCGGAAATGCGGGCGGTGGACATTCCCTGCCCGGTCTGGCTCACGGTGGGGGAGCAGGACAAAACCGGCAAGGTCCGCCAATACAACGAAGCCTGGTCCAAACGGATGGGCTATCCCCTGCACATCATTTCCGGCGCGGCCCACAACGCCAACGACGACCGGCCGGAACTCATCAACAATCTGCTGGAACGGTTTTTGCCGCAACTCTGACCCCGGCCCCGCCGGGGAGAAAGGACCCTGTCATGAAACTGCTGATCGTTGGTCTGGGCAGCATGGGCAAGCGCCGCGCCCGTCTGGCCAAAGGCATCGACGCCGCCATCCGCATCGCCGGCGTGGACAGCGCCCCCGCCCGCCGGGAGGAGGCGCTCGGCCTTGGCCTGGCGGATGCCGCCTACCCGGACATCCCCGCCGCCGCGGCCGCGTTTGCCCCCGACGCTGCGCTGGTCTGCACCGCGCCTTTGTCCCACGCGGCGGTCATCGGCCAGTTGCTGGACGCCGGGCTGCCGGTGTTCACCGAGCTGAACCTGGTGGACGACAGCTATGACGAGAACACCGCCAAGGCAGCCGCCAAGGGCCTGCCGCTGTTTCTCTCCTCCACCATGCTCTACCGGCGGGAGACGCAGTACATCAAGCAGCAGGTGACCGGGTTCGGCAAGCCGGTGCACTACATTTATCACATCGGCCAGTACCTGCCCGACTGGCACCCCTGGGAAAACTACAAGAACTTTTTCGTGGGCGAGGCGCGCACCGGCGGCGTGCGGGAGATCCTGGGCATCGACCTGCCCTGGCTGCTGGACGCCTTCGGCCCGGTGGAGGGCCTGACCGTCCAGGTGGACCGCATCAGCGGCCTGGGCCTGCCTTACCCGGACTGCGCCACACTGCTGCTGCGCCACGCCTCCGGCGCGCAGGGTGTGCTGGCCGCCGATGTGGTCAGCCCCAAGGCGGTGCGCAATTTCGAGTGCTTCGGCGACGGCCTGCATCTGTTCTGGGAGGGCAACCCCAAGGCGCTTTACCGCTTTGCCGGCGGCGAGAAGCAGCTTGTGGACACCTACGGCGATTTCACCCACGACCCGCGTTACAGCGACAACATCGTGGAGAACGCCTATGTGGACGAGCTGACCAACTTTTTTGCGGTGCTGAAGGGCGCGGAAGCCCCCCGCTGGAGCTTTGAACAGGACCGCGCCGCCATCGCCATCATGGACCGGGTGCAGGCCGCCGGGGAGCAGTGACCCCCCGCCCGCACCGCCGCCGAAAGGACGTGACCCCCATGCCCGACCATCCCATCGACCTGGCCGCCTGGCCCCGGCGGGAAGTGTACGACTTTTTCTCCCGCATCGACGACCCGTTTTATATGGTCACCTTCCAGCTGGACGTTACGCCATTGCGGGATTATACAAAGCGGCATGGCCTTTCGTTTTATTACGCAATGGTATATCTGTGCACCCAGGCGTTCAACCAGACGGCGGCTTTCCGTCTGGCCATCCGCGGCGGGCAGGTGTGGGAGCTGGAGGCCCGCAGCCCCAGCTTTACCGACCTGCACCCCGGCAGCGAGGTGTTCCACATCGTCACCATGCCCTGCGCCGGTACGCTGGCGCAGTTCTGCCGGGCCGCCGCCGAAAAAAGCGCCGCCCAGACGACCTTTTTGAACCAGCAGGCCGAGACCGACGCGCTGATCTACTACTCCTGCCTGCCCTGGGTGGAGCTGACCGCCCTGACCAACGAGCGCGACCATGATCCCGACGACAGCGTGCCCCGCATCGCCTGGGGGCGCTACGTGCAGCGGGAAGGCCGGCTGCGGCTGGGCATCTCGCTGGAGGTGAACCACCGGCTGATCGACGGGCTGCACATCGGGCAGTTCGTGCAGGCGCTGGAGCGCCGCATCGCCGCGCTGGGCGGCGCCGAGGTCTGACCCCCGCTTTCTCCGCAATCCTGACCGGAAAGGACGTGACCGTATGCCGTTTGACCTGTTTACCGGCCTGTTTTTCCTGGCGTTTTTCATCATCCTGGCCATGATCGTGGTGCAGTTTGTGCGCGGCCTCGCCCAGTGGGGGCGCAACAATGCCAGCCCCCGCCTGACGGTGGAGGCCACCGTGGTGGCCAAGCGGGAACGCACCTGGCGCAATCAGAACCACCACGGCACCACCTACTATGCCACCTTCCAGGTGGAGAGCGGCGACCGGATGGAGCTGCCGATGCGTGGCACCGACTACGGCATGCTGGCCGAGGGCGACCGCGGCCGGCTGACCTTCCAGGGCACCCGGTTCCTGGGGTTTGAGCGGATGTGACCGGCGGCGCTCGCCTGCCTGTGCGATAGTTTACGAAAGGACGTGGTTTTATGCCAAGCCTGACCGCGCTGTTTGTGGGGCTGGGGTCCATCGGAACCCGGCATTTGAACAATCTGGCCGCGTTGTGCGCCCAGCGCGGGCTGACGCTGCGGGCCGACGCGCTGCGCAGCGACCCGGCCCGCCCGCTGCGCCCCGGTGCGGCGGAGCTGCTGCACGCCCAGTTCACCGCGCTGGATGACCCCGCCGCCCTGCCCCGGTACGACCTGGCTTTCATCACCAACCCCACCAGCCTGCACGCCGGCGCGCTGAAACTGCTGCGCGGGCGGGCCGGGGCGCTGTTTATCGAAAAGCCCATCGTTTCGGCGGAGCAGGCGGACGTGGATCTGGACGCGCTTGTGCCCGCCGGACAGAAAGCCTACGTGGCCGCGCCCATGCGCTGGTGCGGCGCCATGCTGGCGCTGAAACGGCGGCTTGCCTCCGGCGCGGACGGCGCGCCTTACTGCGCGCGGGTGATCTGCTCCTCCTACCTGCCGGACTGGCGGCCGGGGGTGGACTACCGCACGGTGTACAGCGCCCGCAGGGCGCTGGGCGGCGGCGTGACCATCGACCTGATCCACGAGTGGGACTATCTGGTGGAGCTGTTCGGCCCGCCGTGCGAGCTGTATAATTTTAAGGGGCAGTACTCCGAGCTGGAGGTGGATTCCGACGATGTGTCGCTGTACATCGCCCGCTGGCCCCGCATGCTGGGCGAGGTGCACCTGGACTACTTCGGCCGGGGGTACCGCCGCAGCATCGAGCTGTTCACACCGTCCGGCAGCCTGGCTGCGGACTTCGGTGCGGGCACGCTGACGCTGCCCGACGGCACGGTGGAGCAGTATCCGGAGGACGTGAACCGCCGCTACCTGCGGGAGATGGAATATTTTCTCGACTACGCCCTGGGGGACGAACCCGAAAGCCTGAACCCCCCCGCCACCGCGCTGGCGGTGCTGAACCTGACCCTGGGGAAGCAGGGGTAACCGCCCTGTGGCGCCCCCCGCGGAGGAGAGCAGTTTCCCCAAAACTCCCTTGCAAGGGGCTGCGAAGTCGAGCGCCGCCTGCAGCAGAGATGTCCTGCAAAACCTGGCAGGGCCTTGCGGTGACCGGGGGTGTGCGGTGGCCTGCCGCCTCCGGTTATGCCGCACGTACGCCTTGCATTATAGGGCGAGTGTTCACGCCCGCCGGGGGCCTTGCGGCGGCCCGGAAGGATATTGGCGGGGCAAGGCACCGCACCCCTCAGTCGGCTAGCGCTGCCAGCTCCCCTTCCAGGGGAGCCTTTCAAACGGCAGGCTCTCTATAAAGCCTCCCCTGCAAGGGGAGGTGGATGCGCCGCAAGGCGC
>ERZ1643246.1393-NODE-1393-length-26505-cov-9.344839_pt1 | contig 26505 bp, 22 predicted proteins | sample MGYA00579265_ERZ1643246 | MGnify/ENA primary metagenome ERZ1643246 (study PRJEB29033, sample SAMEA4952261) | chicken gut metagenome | biome: Broiler Chicken; feature: Gastrointestinal Tract; material: Caecum | place: Ireland | collected 2018 | study: Broiler...
TTCCTGTCCTCCTTTACGACAATGAGGCGAAGAACTCTATCGCTTTGGAATCAGCCTTGAGCTGAACGATCGCCTTCTTGTAATCGGGGGTGTAGCCCGAATTCCTGCCCATTCTCTTGAGCTTGCCCTTGCAGTTTACGGTGTTGACGTAATCTACCTGTACGCCGAACAGCTTTTCAACCGCCGCCTTTATTTCCGTCTTGCTCGCCGCCTTGGCAACGACAAACGTATACTTCTTTTCGGCTATGCCGTCGTAGCCCTTTTCTGTAAGGAGGGGCTGTATGATGATGTCTTCGGCCAACATTATTCTCCGTAAACCTCCTCGATCTTCTTTACCGCCTCTTTTGTGAGGACGACCTTGCTGTTAGCCACTACTTCGTAAGTGGAGATCTGCGCCACGGGAAGAGTGGAGAACTTCTGTATGTTCTTTGCCGCGCGGATGACGAGCTCGTCGTTGTTGTCCATTACCACTACCGCCGACTTGTCGAGCCTGAGGGCGTTTTTGAATGCCACCATCTCCTTGGTCTTGCCTTCCTTTACAAAGAGGCTGTCTATGACGATGAGCTCGCCGTCGGCAACCTTTTTGGAGAGTGCCGAAACGAGCGCCGCCGCCTTGGCCTTGCGGTTCATGTCCTTGGAAAAATCGCGGCTCTTGGGTGCGAACACCACGCCGCCCTTTATCCACTGAGGCGCCCTTATGGAACCCTGACGGGCGTTGCCCGTGCCCTTCTGCCTCCAGGGCTTGCGGCCGCCGCCCCTTACCTCGGTACGGGTGAGCGTCGACTTCGTTCCCTGCCTTTCGTTGGCGAGGCGGGTAACTACCGCCTGGTGGATGAGCGGCTCGTTGTATTCCGCTCCGAATACCTTTTCGCTTAATTCTATGGTGCCGGCCTCGCTGCCGTCCATCTTATATACTTTTACGCTGGGCATCTTCTTTCTCCTTATTTGACGGTGTCGTTGATGGTTACGACGCTGCCCTCGGGCCCGGGAACGGAGCCCTTTATAAGAATGCAATTTCTTGCAACGTCTATCTTTACCACTTCAAGGTTCTGTATGGTGACGTTCTCTACGCCGTAATGGCCGGGAAGGCGCTTGTTCTTGAATACCCTGGAAGGGGTGCTGTTCGCGCCCATGGAGCCGGGCTCCCTGTGCACGGGGCCCACGCCGTGGGTTTCCTTGAGCCTGTGCTGGTTCCACCTCTTGATAACGCCGGAAAAGCCGTGGCCCTTGGTGACGCCGTGAACGTCTACCCTGTCGCCTGCGGCAAACACGTCCGCCTTTATCTCGTCGCCTACTTTGTACGAAGAGAGGTCTGCAAGCCTGAATTCCTTGAGCACCTTGCAGGGCTTCACGCCGGCCTTCTTGAACTGGCCGAGCTCGGGCTTGTTGAGGCTCTTTTCGCTGGTCTCGTCAAAACCGAGTTTGAGAGCGGCGTAGCCGTCCTTTTCAACAGTTTTGATCTGGACTACGGGGCAGGGGCCCGCTTCGATTACCGTTACGGGGATAACCTTGCCCTCTGCCGTAAAGACCTGCGTCATGCCGGCTTTGCGGCCGATGATTGCTTTATTCATTGATAAAGTTCCTCCGATAAATTTTATGGATAATACCGCATCCCCGTGTCGCGCCGTGCGCCGCATGCGGCGACGTCGTCCCGAAGATGTAGAGTATCGATGACGATCTTATATTATATATGGAATAGGTTACAGCTTGATCTTTATGTCTACGCCGGCTGGAAGCCTCACCGTGTCGAGCAGCTTTGCGTTGGGGGTGTAGATGTCGATGATCCTCTTGTAAGTGCGCTGTTCGAACTGCTCGCGGCTGTCCTTATACTTGTGGGGGCAGCGGAGTATGGTCACTATCTCCCTTTCGGTGGGAAGGGGGATGGGGCCGGAAATCTTGGCCCCGTTCTTCTTCATCGTCTCAACGATCCTGGAAGCGGCCAGATCCACGAGCTCGTGATCGTATGCTGCAAGTTTGATTCTGATCTTCTGTCCTGCCATTTCAATCTCCTTTTTATACTAACTGTTTTGCGTGTTATAAATTTGCTTCAACTTAGCCGTGCGTATCGCGTCTTTCACATAAAAAAAGCCGAATAATCGGCGCAAAAAGAAAAAAGCCGCGGTTAGTCGCCGGAGTCGCGCCCCGACATTTGTCAGCGGAAATTATCTGTTCCGTCGGCTTCATGACGGATTTTGCAGTAACTTTACGCCTCAACCCATACGCACTTCTTGAATACGCTTGACTATTATAATAGACGGGCGCGCCTTTGTCAAGCGTTTGAAAGCACTTTTTTGCGGCGTTTTCGCGCCTTTTTTGCCGTTTTTGCCCCGTTTACGGGCGTTTTGCCGCACCTCTCCGCCGCACCGCGAACCATGCACAATATATTGACGTCTGCGGCGCAGATTATTCAATATTTAGGCGCTTTTTGCGCCCTCGGGGCTATTTTTGACCATACTTTTTGCAGCGCAAAATTTTTGCACTGCAGGTATTATATTTTCTTATACATGGTAAAATTACAATTTATAACACAAATTTGTAAATTTTTAACATTGTGTCGGACATTATGCACCGGGGGCGAGGTAAAATTTTTATGAAATTTTTGCAACGGAAACGGCAGCGCAATGGCAGACGGCATAAAAAGCGGGGCGGCGCGGCGCGCCGCCCCGCACGGGGCACGGAAAGTTTTATGCGGGAATCAGTAGAATGTGGCGACTTCCTGTTCCGCCTTTTCGGCGGGTTCGAGCTTTTCGGCAATGATGACGGGCCCCTTGGAGCGGTACACCGAATTGTACTCGTACATCACCTTGCCCGTCACATACAGCCAGTCGCGCGTCTTTACTCCCTCGGCGAGTTTTCCGCACCTGACGGCGAAGCCGTCGTAGGCGATGTCGGCCTCGCAGCAGGTCATTATGTACCTGCCGAGCACTATATAGCCCGCGGGCACCTTTTTGTTGACCGCCGCCATGCCCTTGAACCGCACCGTCTTGCCGATGTACTCGTCGAGCTTTTCGGCTATGTCGCGGTAGAAGAGCGCGTAGTCGCGGTCTTCTATTTCGATGACGGGAGCGTTGACGTCGAAGGGCAGCGGGTCCTCGATGTCGTCGAACTCCGCCTTGCCGCCGACGTATTCATACACTATGTCGGGGCGGCGCGAGATGGCGCGCACCACCTTGTGGAAATCTTCCTTTTTGTATTCGCCCCTGAAGCGGTTGAACACAACCATCTGCGTGAGCTGTATCTTGTCGTAGACGAGCTGGCGCATGTTGCGGTTGTAATTTAAGAAGGTGGCGGAGTCGAAGAAGGTCATCATCTGGTTTATGACCCAGTCCTCGGGCATGGCGTCGAAAAAGGCCTGCAACAGCCAGGTGCCGTTGTATTCCACCAGCACGCGCGAGCAGCTGTGCTTTCGGGTGAGTTCGGTAAGTTTCTGCTGCGTGAGCTCCTCCTCGCCGTCTATATACTCCACCGCCACGCCCTTCACCTTGAACAGGTGCGGATCGTACTCCTCCTCGCCCTCTTCGCACACGAGCAGCATGGTCTTTTCGCCGTTCTCCATGCGGGGGTCTTCGAGGGTCTCCTGTATGAACTTTGTCTTGCCCGACTCCAGAAAGCCGAGAAACATGTAAACCGAAATTTCTTCTGACATAATAACCGCCTTATGCAGCCTGTAACGGCTTCGCAGATGCGAGCAAGACAAGGAGTGTGCGGAATATGCCGTGAGGGAGTGTACAAAAACGTACATGACCGAACGGAACCGCAAACACGACGCCGTATTGCGAAGCATATGTGAAGCCGAGCGGAGCTTACAGAATGTTTTACTCCACCCCGAACAGTTCGGCCAGCTCCTCCTTATCCAGCTTGCTGCCTATTACGCACAGGCGGCCGGTATAGGCGGGGCAACCCTCGTGCACGTCGGGCTCGCCGGGATTGTAGTCGAAGTGCAGCCACTTGCCGTCCCTGGAGGGCACGATGCCCTTGGCGCGAAGCACTGTGCCGTATTCCACGGCGTTGGTAAGCTGCGAGAGTATGGCGTTGAGCTCTTCGGCGGTGTAGGCCTTGGGCGTCTCCACGCCCCAGCTGTCGAACACCTCGTCGGCGTGGTGGTGATGATGGCAGTGGCCGTGCTCGTGGTCGTGTTCATCTTCGTCGCCGTCGTCGTGGTCGTGGTGGCAGCAGTGACCGTGCTCGTGGTCATGTTCATCATCGTCGCGGTCGTGGTGGCAGCAGTGGCCGTGCTCGTGGTCGTGTTCATCTTCGTCGCCGTCGTCGTGGTCGTGGTGGCAGCAGCGGCCGTGCTCGTGGTCGTGTTCATCTTCGTCGTCGTGGTCGTGAGAACGTCCGAGCGCCTCCTTTTTAAGCTCATCCATCTGTTCGTCGAGAGTATCGCTGTGCTCCATGGCGGCGAGCAGTTCGGCGCCGGTGAGCTGCTGCCAGGGGGTGGTGACCAGCGTGGCCTTTGCGTTGTGCGCGCGCACCAGCTCCACCGCCCTTGCGAGCTTTTCCTCGCCGGCGACGTCGGCATGGGTGAAGATTATGCAGTTGGCAGTTTCGATCTGGTCGTTGAAGAACTCGCCGAAGTTCTTCATGTACATCTTACACTTTGCCGCGTCCACTATTGCGGTGTAGGTGTTTATTTTGCAGTCCTTTAAGCCGGCGCTGTACACGGCGCGTATCACGTCGGAGAGCTTGCCCACGCCCGAAGGTTCGATGAGGATCCTGTCGGGGGAGTACTCCTCGCACACCTTTTTCAGCGCCTTTGCGAAGTCGCCCACGAGCGAACAGCAGATGCAGCCCGAGTTGAGCTCGTTTATCTTTATGCCCGCCTCGGCAAGGAAGCCGCCGTCTATGCCTATGTCGCCGAACTCGTTTTCGATGAGCACGAGCTTTTCGCCGGCGTAAGCCTCTTTGATGAGTTTTTTGATGAGCGTGGTCTTGCCTGCGCCCAGAAATCCGGAAAAAATATCGATCTTTGTCATAACAAAGCTCCCTTTGAAAAATTATCCTTTACACTAATATATAACCAGCTTTGCGCAAAGGCAAACCGCGCGCGGCAAAATTCGGATGCCGCACACGCCGATCGTGTGCGCGGCACTGCAAAAAAAGCGGTGTTTACGGCATATTGCCGCATGAATTGAATAAGCCGCGCGGCGCAGGAAGTGCGCCGCGCGGCAACTTTATCACAGTAAAGACCGCGCTATTCAATTACTTTGAAGGCTTGTCGTAGCGGAGCTTGCGGAAGGTGCCGTCCTCCTTGTGGATCATTATGCTCGCCTCCTGGTTCTGCGCAAGCGCCTTGGCGTATTCTATGGCCTGCAGCTGGGTATCGAACAGCTTTATCGCCTTCTTGCCCCTGTTGAACTTTATCTGCCACTTGCCGTCGGACATGCGCTTGGTGATGTGATATACCTTGGGCATGGGCACGACAGGCGCCGCGGGCGCGGGGCCTTCCGGCACGGAAGGCTGAACTTCGGCCTCGCGTTCGGGCTCGGCCGCGGGGGCAGACTCTTCGGGCTGCGCCTCCGCAACGACGGGCGCGGGCCTTTCGGGTTCGGGCTTTGCGGGCGCCTTTACGGCGGGCTGTGCCTCTGCGGGCGCAGGCTGCTCCTCTTCCGCGGGTGCGGCAACGGCGGGCGCGGGCTCTTCAGGCAGAGCGCCTTCGGCCTCGTTGCGGGCGGCACGCTTCTTCTTTGCCGACCGCGCTGCAACGGCTATTATGACGATTATAAGTATCAGCACGACGGCCGCTATGACTATCCATGCCCAGACGGGCAGGCTGAGCCACTCATCTGTAAACGAAAATAAAAGGTTCACGGTTTACCTCCTGAAGGCGCACAAGCGCAATTTTTTTATCGCTGACGGCATCCGCCTGTATATAAATTGACGGCATCCGCCTGTATATAAATTGACGGCATCCGCCTGTATATAAATTATACCAAATCGGCAGATAATGTCAAGTGTAAGACGGAAAATTACGGTAAACAGGCGCACTTAAACGCGCGGGCGCGCAGCCTTACTTTGCGGCAAGCCCCTGCAACACGCTTTCGGGCGCAAGTTCGAAGCGCTCGAACGTCTCGATGAACTTGCCCCTGCCCTGCGTGAGCGAGCGAAGCGTCGTGGCATAGGTGAGCAGCTCGGCCTTGGGCGCTTCGGCGGTGATTATCTGCATGTCGTCCTGTGCGTCCATGCCTATTATACGGCCGCGGCGCTTGTTCATGTCGCCGAGGACGTCGCCGAGGTACTGTTCGGGCACGCCTATGCGCAGTTTGGAGTAGGGCTCGAGTATGGCGGGCTTTGCCGCCTTCATGCCCTCCTTGAAGGCAATTTCCGCAGCCGATTTGAATGCCGCCTCGGAGCTGTCTACCTCGTGATAGCTGCCGTCCACGAGCACCGCCCTCATCCTTATGACGGGATAACCCGCCAGCACGCCGTGGGGAAGGCACTCGACGAGCCCCTTTTCCACTGCCGGTATGTACTGCTTGGGCACGGCGCCGCCCACCACCTCTTCTGCGAACTCGAAGTCCTGTTCGCACGGTTCGAAGCGGATCTTGCAGTGGCCGTACTGGCCGTGTCCGCCCGACTGCTTTTTATACTTGCCCTCGGCGACGGCGGTGCCCAGTATGGTCTCCTTATAGTTTATGGCGGGAGTGCGCAGGTCTGCGTCGGCGCCGAACTTGGTCTTCAGCTTGCGGCATATTATTTCAAGGTGCACCTCGCCCTGGCCGCCTATCTGCGTTTCGCCCGTATCGGTCACCTTGCGGACTATGAACGATTTATCCTCCTCTTCAAGGCGGGCAAGCCCCGCGAAAACCTTGTCTTCCGTGCCTTTGACCCTGGCATATACCGATTTGAACAGCACGGGGCGGGGGAACAGGATGGGGTCGAATTTAAGGGGCGCGGACTCGTCGCACAGCGTGTCGCCCGTGTTGGTGTTCGAAAGTTTGGCAACGGCGCCGATGTCGCCCGCGGTGAGCTCCTGCACCGCCTCCTGCTTTTTGCCCTTGATGAGGTAGAGCGCGTTTATGCGCTCGGTCTGCCCCGTGGCGGTGTTGAGCACGCTCATGCCGGTGCGGAGCACGCCGCGGCACACCCTTAAATAGTTCATCTTGCCCACAAAGGAATCGACGGCGGTCTTGAACACCTGCGCGGCGAACGGCTGTTCGTCGTCGCACTCCACCTGCACCACCTCGTCCTTTACAAGATCGGTGGCGAGCATGTCGCCGCGCTCCGAGGCGTCGGGCATGTATTTCACTATCTCGTTCATCAGGTTGATGACGCCGCGGTTGTTGAGCGCGCTGCCCGCCATTACGGGCACGGTGTTTATGTTTAAAATACCCTTTCTTATGCCGTGGATAATTTCGTCCTTATCGAGCGAGCCCGTTTCGAAGTACTTTTCGAGGAGCACGTCGTCGTTTTCGGCGGCCGTTTCGGTGAGCGAGAGCTGCATTGCGGCGAGCTCTTCCTTTTTATCGTCGGGAATGGATATCTCTTCGGGGCCGACGCCCGTGAAGTGGTAGGCGCGCTCGGTGAGGGCGTTGACGAAGCCCGCCATCTTGTTGCCCTCCATTATGGGTATCTGTATGGGCGCTATCTTGCCGTGATACTTTTCCTGCAACGCAGCCACGGTGCCGTGGTAGTCGGCGTTCTCCTTATCCATGCCGTTTATAAAGATAACCATCGGCTTTTTGGCCTTGAGGCAGGCGTTTATCGCTTTTTCGGCGCCCACGGTGACGGTGCCGCCCGCGCCCATCACCACCAGCGCGCCGCCGCATGCGCGCATCGCCTCGTTGAATTCGCCCTCGAAGTCGTAAAAGCCGGGCACGTCCAGAAGATTTATCTTCGTCTCGCGCCAGACGGTGTAGCTGACGGAGAGCGAGACGGACATCTTGCGCGCGATCTCCTGCTCGTCGAAGTCTGAGACGGTCGTGCCCGCCTCCACCTTGCCCATGCGGTCGATGGAACGGCCGTTGAAGAGTATAGCCTCGCACAGGGTGGTCTTGCCCTCGCCGCTGTGTCCGATCACTGCGATGTTGTGAATGTTTTTAAGTCTGATGCTCATAATTTTAGGTCCCTTATCATTTATTTGCCGCCGCGCGAAAGACGGCCTTGCGCCCATGCGCCGCGCGTAATTCAATTATACAGCATACGCCGCCAAAAATCAAGACCCAATTTTTTTACGTCCGCACAAAAAGCCAACGGCGCGGACTTTGTGTCCGCGCCGTTGCGATTCCGGAGAAATCGTGAGAGCCGTCTTTGCCGCATGAAGGCATTTGCGGCGGCAGAAAACAGCCATAGCCGGCAAGGCACGCGATTATTGCACATCCTCCCCTGCCGCGCGCCGCGGTTTGCCCGCCCGCGGCGTACCGCAAAGAACTTGCGGCCCTGCCATTACACCTACATTATAATCACGAAATTCGTGATTGTCAATAAAAAATCACGTTTTTCGTGTATCGTGAAGCTATGAAAGCATTCGGTGAAAGATTAAAAGAGCTGCGGCAGGCCAAGGGGCTTACGCAGCGACAGCTTGCTGACGTGCTGAGCGTGAGCGGCAACGCCGTGCACTGCTGGGAGAGCGACAAGCAGGAACCTTCGATGACGACGCTAGTGAAACTGAGCGAATACTTCGAGGTGTCGCTCGACTACCTGTTCGGCAAGAGCGACTATTAGACCGCGCGGACGGAGGCGCGGCGGTTTGCAGGCTGAGGCCGACCGCTGCCTTTATCTGCGCGGCCGTCTCCTCCGTCCGTACGTTAATGCCGTATGCCGCGCGCAAGAAAGACGCAAACAGCAGCAGATTAAGCGCAAAGCGCCAAGCGGCGCACTTTGCCCGGGCCCGGCGCCGCGCGGCAATTTTTGCAATGGCCGCATAATATATGCACGCCTTTTGACCAAACCGCATAAAATATCAAAAGCGGAGCGCACCCTGCGCTCCGCTTTTTTACTTCTTGAATGCTAAATACTGCCACACAACAGACTGCGCAAACCCTTGCAAAATAAAAGCAGGTATGTTAAAATGATTTTGTATAGTATTGCAGCTTTCAACCAAATCCGATGTGCACGATAGGAAACACGATTCAAAAAATTTTAAGGAAGTACTTGCGCAATGACCAGAACTAAAGTACAACACCTGCTCTTTCCGTCTACCCGTTTCTGCACGGAGCGGAACATGTATTTCAGACTGTCGGACGACGCCGAATTCAATTATTCGCGGGACGTCATCAACTTCAAAAAGGCAGGCTCCACCGCCTTCTTCAACACATACTTCAACAGCTTTTCCGCGGGCAAGTGGAAGCAATACACCGAAACGGAATATGCTGAAATAACGTTGAGGCTGAAGGGCGGCTTTTGCGTTACGCTCTGGCGAGCCGACTATGCCATCAACGACAACCGCTACGAAAAGCTCGGCGAGGAGATCTGTTCGTGCGAAGACGAGAGCGAATTCACCTTCCGTTTCAACGACGTGCAGACGGCGGGCGTATTGTATTTTACACTGAAAGCAAGGCAGCCCGGATCCGAGTTCCTCGGGGGATATTACTCCGTCGTCAGCACGACCCAGCCAAGGCACGTCAAACTCGGAATTTCCATATGCCACTTCAAAAAAGAGGCATATATCCGCACCAATGCTTCGGCGGTAAACGAATACCTGAAATCATATCCCGAACTGTGCGGTGAACTGGAAATGTTCATCTCGGACAACGGCGGCACGCTTGCCGCAGAGGACGCCCCCTACCCCTTTGTTCACATTTTCACAAACAAAAACGTCGGCGGCGCCGGCGGATTTACGCGCTGCATGATGGAGATACAGCGGGCAAACAGATCGGGCGGCGACATAACCCACGCCCTGCTCATGGACGACGACCTTACGTTTGACCCCGAGATCTTTTTCCGCACGCGTGCATTCCTTTCGCTGCTCAAAGAGAAGTTCAGGAACTACTACTTCAGCGGGCTGATGAACAGGACGGACAACCGCAACATCCAGCACGAAAACGGAGCGCTTTGGAACGGCGGCAACTTCATCAGCCTCAAACCCAACTTCGACATGAACAAATTCAACAAAGTCCTCTTCAACGACTGCGTATACGAAAGCGTTGAATTTGCGCCCTGGTGGTATTGCGCCATACCGGTAGAACTCACCGAAAATAACCTGCCGCTGCCGATATTTTACCGCGAGGACGACACCGAATACGGCATGCGGCTTGCGGAAGGCGTTATAAGCATGAACGGCATATGTGTATGGCACGAGCCGTTCGAAAACAAATTCGTGCCGTTTGTGTGCTACTACCACTCGCGCAACGCGCACATAGTCAACGCTCTGCACCATCCTGAGTACGGTAAAAAGCATTTCCTGCGCTATACGCTCGACCATATCCGCGGCGAACTGTATTTCATGCGCTACAAGATAGCAGACCTTTACCTGCAGGCGGCCGAAGACTTCCTTAAAGGCATAGACTGGCTTAAAAACACGGATACCGTGGAACTGCACAAGCAGGTAGCCGCAGCGGGATACGCAATGCGCGATATAGACGACATAAAAGAAATGCCCTTTATATATGGAGAATATACGCGCTACTACAACCGCGGTCCGCTGAACGGCTGGAAGGCCAAGGTATGGCATCACTCGATGTGCGGGCATCTCATTCCCGCCCTGCGGGACGTATGGGTGCCGATAGCGCCCGGCAAAGTCCGCAGCGAAATGTTCATAAAGGCAAAACGCGCCTACCACTTCGACCAGAGCACGCGCCGCGGATTTGTGACGGTACGCAGCATGAAGGAATACCGGCGCATAATGAAACGCTTCAGGCAGCTGAAAAAGCTTGCCGCACGCAACTACGAACGCGTAGCGGAGGAATACAGAAAGCGCATAACCGAAGTGACGAACACAGCGTTCTGGGAAAATTATCTAGGTATCTGAACCAATTAAGCAAAAAGGGAAATGAAAATGACGGTAGATATCCTGCAAAAAGATCTTTGCACGGGCTGTGGAGCTTGTTTTAACGCCTGCCCGACCGACGCAATCGCCATGCAGCCGAACGAAGAAGGCTTTCTTGAGCCGGTGATAGACGGCGGCAAATGCATAAATTGCGGCAAGTGCGAACGCACCTGCCCCGTTCTGCATCCCGATTATTCGAACAATAAGTCCCCGGAATGCTTTGCGGCATGGGCCGACGACGAAACGCGCAAAGTTTCATCTTCCGGCGGCGTCTTTTCCGTACTGGCGGACTATGTATTCGAAAACGACGGCTATGTATGCGGCGCAGCCTTCGACGAAGAGATGGAACTCCGGCACATTATTACCGATTCACCCGCAGATATGCCCAAATTACGCGGCAGCAAATACCTGCAGAGCGATTCGGGATATTGTTACAGAAAAATAAAAAAATTGCTGCTTGAAAACAAACCGGTACTTTTCTGCGGCGTGCCGTGCCAGGTTGCGGGTCTGAACAACTTTTTAGGCAAAAAATATGATAACCTTATAACCGTCGATCTGCTCTGCCACGGGGGGATATCGCCCTTGGTTTTCAAACGCTATCTTAAAGAGTGTTTCCCCGACAGAAAGGTGGTCGACTATAAGTTCAGAAACAAAGAATATGGCTGGATAGCCACCGCCAACGCCTATTTCAGCGACGGGACCGAATACCACAACAGCAGAGACAACGACCTGTTTTACAGGGCGTTTACGCCGTGCTATGCCGCACGCAAGAGCTGCGGCACATGCAAAGCTGCGGCCCTGCCCAGGCAGGGCGATTTTACGCTGGGCGATTTTTGGGGTTGCAGGGACTGCAACGAGGAATTTGACGACGGCAAGGGAACTTCGCTGGTGTTCGTCAACAACAGGAAGGCTGCCAGGCTGCTGCACAAACTGAAACCAAACTTCCCGCTGCTAAAAAAGGCCAGGCTAGGGTATATTACCGAACATACCGGACAGCCGCTTGCTCACCCGTTCAAAAAGACGACGTTCATGCACGACCGCTTCTATTTTTATCTCAGGCACGGAACGCTTGAAAAGGCTGTGACTTATTGCGAAAAAGGCAAGTTTGACGTTGCCATAGCAGGCGTCTGGTACGGCTGGAACTACGGCAGCGTCCTTACCAACTATGCGCTTTACCGATACCTGCGCAGCCTGGGTCTGCTGGTGCTGATGATAGAAAAGCCTTGCCAGAAGCCGGGCTCGGGCGACATCGAGCTAAATCCATCCCTCCATTCGCGCGCCTTTGCGCTGAAACATTACGGCGCAGACATATCCCGCCCGAGAATGCCCGAGGAAATGTGGCAACTCAACGCCTTCGCAGATACGTTTATCGTAGGTTCGGATCAGCTGTGGCACTACAATATAGAGCGGTCATCAAAGGGCGCTTTCCTGCTTAATTTTGTAAGCGACAGCCACAAGCGCATAGCCTATTCCACCTCTTTCGGGCACGACAAGGACTATACACCCAAAGAGGAATTCGGCAGGAGAAAGACACAATTAAAAAAATTCGACCACATATCGGTAAGGGAAAGTTCGGGGCTGGATATCCTCGGCAAATACGGAGTAAGCGGCTCGAAAGTGCTCGACCCCGTGTTTATCGCCGAAAGGAAAATATTCGACGAGCTTGCCGACAGCGTAGATCACGGCGGCGAAAAGTTCATCGCCGCATATATACTGGATCCTACGCCGGAAAAGACCGGACTTATTGCCAGAATATCGGAGAAGCTTGGCCTGCCGGTGAAAGCGCTTATAGACGGCATGCCTGCAAAATACAACGAGAACAAAGAAAAAATGGGGCTGCCGATCGTTGAAAAACCATCGGTCGAGCAGTGGATCCACTACTTCAAAAACGCCGAATTTATTATAACAGACAGCTACCACGGCACCTGCTTTTCCATAATTTTCAAAAAGAAGTTCATCGCCATAGGAAACGCCTTGCGCGGGCTTGCACGCTTCAACACCATTTTCGACATAATAGGCAACAGAGAAAGACTGATAGTCGACCCCGCCGCCCCGCTGCCGGAAAGGCTTATAACCGCAGATATTGATTACGACGATATAGAGCAAAAATTACGACCCCACATAGACTTTTCTAAAAATTGGCTCAATAACGCCATATATTCGGATAAAGTTATAAACGAGCTGCCTGTTTACAGAATAATAGACCTGAAGACCAAAAGGGAAAGCGACAATGAATGACGCTGCGCCACAAAAAGAACAATTTGACGTAATGCTGATATTGAGCGGCGAATACGCCTTTATTGCCCCGCCGTTTATGTATTCGCTGATAAAAAACAATGCCGGCTGGGCAAATATAACCTTTCATATGATAACAGAGGAACTGCCGGCTTTCGGCAGGCAGTTCCTTGAAAATTTTGCCCTTCGGAATGGCGCGCACGTGGCGTTTTACAGCGTAGACACGAAAATTTTCGGCGGGCTCAAGACAATAAAGCGCTATCCTGCGATTTTATACAGCAAGCTCATACCCCATCTTATCCTGCCGGAAAACCTGACGAAAGTTCTCTATGCCGACGTCGATATGATAGTGACGAGCTCGCTCAGAGAATTGTGGGAAACCGATATGGGGAACGCCTACATCGGCGCCTGCTACGATTACCACCCGTTCGCCAACCTTAAAGAGAAATCCGCCGACTTGCCCGAGATAAAAAAAAGTTATGTAAACTCCGGCACAGTATTATATAACCTCGATTTGATGCGCCAAGACGGACTTACGCTCGACATATATAAAGAGTGGCTGAACGACAATATGCAGACACTGTTTGAAGAGCAGCTGATGAATCATACGCTGCTCGGCAGGATCTACCACTTCATGCCGTTCGACTATAACTATAACCCCGGCGCGCGCGGGCTTTACAGCGAATACTGCTCGGAGCACGGCATTACCCCAAAAAAGGCGATAATCCACTATATGCCGTTCAAAAACGACAGCCCTATCATCAAGCCGTGGGACGCCTGCGAATATTTTTATTCCGGCAAAGAGAACGATAAATTCAGCGGCGAGCTGTACGCGCTGTACAAGCTGTGGTGGGACTATGCCCTGCAGCTTGACATATGCGAGCTTACCGCCACGCTGGAAGCGGCAAAGAGCAACAGGTTGCAAAGGCAGTACGACGCCGCGGCTTTCGAGCGCGACAAGTGGAAAATATACTCTTCGACTTTCAGAAAGATGATCGAGGGCGGTCTGGCGCAATACGGCGACGGCAACACTCTTTCGGCCGTTTTGAAGAGTAAGGGCTATGCATCGGTCGCTTTTTACGGCGATACCGAGATTACCAAACTTCTTGCGCCGCTGTTGGAAAGCGCAGGCATGAAAGTGGCATACGTAATAGAAAACTTCACATCCGATACGCAGACGCACAAGGTAGTAGGCAGAGACGCGCGGCAATACACCCGCGCCGACGTCATGATCGTAGCCGACGTGGCGCAATACGGCAAGATCGCCGACAAACTTAAAAAACGCGGCGACGGCATACCGTTTATAAACGCTGCCGAACTGATAGAGAGCGCCGCCGCGGGCAGTGACGCCTCTGTTACGGAGGTGTCGGCATGCGGCAGAAAAAAATATGCCGACGGCGAACAGGCAAGATATAACGCGCTGATAAATTCCGCGTCGTATAAAATAGGACGCGCAATAACCTATATCCCGAGGAAGATACGGGCGCTGTTCCGCAAAAAGAAATAGCATTCAACCCGGTTTCATTGCCTGCAAATCTGTTTTCCGTTGCCCTATTGCCTCGTATATGTCTGCGGGGATGCCGGTCTTCACGCCGGTGTTGCCGCGCTCCCGCTCCATCATCTGACGCGTATTCCGTGTGATCGCCGCAGTTATCATAGCTGCGCCGCCAAAAAACAAAAACGCAATCGCGATTGCGCGAGTCAAGCTCTTTGAGCATGATGGTTTTACACGCTTGCCCGGGGCCCGTAATGAGCAATGCAGAAAATGATTTGCTTAATTAAAGTATCTCTTGCTTTGATTGCCTTGCAATATACGCCATGGCACACCCCTATTCCGGCTGATTTTTATCAAAATATAAAATCAGCCGAGCAGCTTGATCCGATTATCATATAACAGAGACCTTTTCGATCACCAATCTAAAAATATACAACAATATCAGTCATTATTGTAAAATTTTCTATAATTTTCCTTAAAACGGTAATATTTTTACCGTATATAAAATCAGCAATCTTATATAATTATGGCAAAATTTGTAGTTTTATGAGTTTTTGCCATGCCTAAGTCAAAGGATAAAGTCATCAATGAAATGCGTAAAATTGCTGTCTGCAAACCGGAGCCTTCGACCTTCCCTCCCTGCTTGCCTTAGCCGCCTCGTTAAACTTCCTGATTACCCACGCAAACCATAGTCTGTATCACGATTTCGTCCGGATAATCTGCCGCCATTCGAATTTTTCGCTCTCTTACGAACAGCTGCCGGACATATGCCACTACAACGAAAAAGCCATCCGCATGCACTGCAAAAGATATGCAAATATCTTTCTCAAAGAACGCAGACAACTTGAACGTCTGCCTCTGCCGCTGCTTGTTTCAAGGCTCATCGAATATAAATCCGATCCCGTCATAAATACCGATATCCCCGCTTTAAGGGCGTTGAATCACGCAGATATTTCTGCAATGATCAGGGCATATCCCTGCCGCCGTAATACACGCTGTTCGTGACTATCGACTCGAAAAGCATAAAATTTGTTTTGCCTAGCCCGTAGAACGTTGCGTCAAAGATACTCTGAAAGGCGTACAGTACATAAAATCCGAGAAGCACCATTACAAGATTGAAGAGCTTGTCCACCTCGTCAAACCCAAGAACATTTGCCATAAAGAATGCGGGTGCAACCCCGAAATTGTAATGAAGTGGGTTGGACACGAGTACGACCGGGACGTTAAGACCAGCCGCGCGGACAGAGGCTACACGGACTATTCCGAGGAATACGCTCTGCAAGAAATTAACAAAATCGACTATAAATCGTGAAATGTAAACAAAATCAATAAATAACGCCGATTTTAGGCAAAGACGGCAAAAATTCGCTACCCAATCTCTTCCCAAACATAACAAAACGGGAGAAATTGCTGTGAATTTCTCCCGTTTCTCAATTAGTGATATGCCGAAACCCCTGAAGGGGTCCCATCTGCCGTTTCCACGCAATGCGCGGAGCCTCGGCAGAGCAGCACGATGTTCGCGCGGCATAGCTTCGGGCGTTCGCCCTCGCGCGGACTTATTCAAGTCCGTTTTTGCCGCTAAAATGACGAAAAAGCACTCAAAATGAGCGCTTTTTCGATGGTGCTACTGATCGGACTTGAACCGATACGGATTTTACTCCGAGGGATTTTAAGGCTTGCGCAGCAGGCTTTATCACAACATATAGTATATTTTATAGCAAATAAAGCACAATATATAGTAGTTTCTGTCGGTTGTCCCCAAACGTCCGAATCAACCTAAAAACACTTTTATACAACGTATTGTATAAATATACATTTGCACCTGAAATACATGCTGCTTTTGTTGCGCATTTAGCTTATAATAATACAAAAATAGGGAATATCTTGTCGATTACAATAACTGAATTATATCGGTATCCCTTCTCTTATTTGCTCAAATCGCAGATAATTTTATGAAAGATTTTTTAACATTAAATACATCTGAGGAATGCCATTTATTACAGTATCATATATAATCGTTAAATCAATAAAGCCATAATCATAAACGATACGATTTCTCATACCTTTTAATTCTCGCCAAGGAATACCTTGATGCTTTCCCTTAAATTCCGGAGTAAGTTTATCGCTGTTCTCGGCAATTTGTACCAAACGAAACATTATGCAATCAATCAAGACAGGATCCGATTCGACCTCGCCATAAGATTTTCCATTAGTATGCTCAATCAAAAAATGTAAATCATCTAAAATCTTGCTCAAATAGTATCCGTCATCTTTTTTGTTATCCATAAATTTTGATCCCGTCCTTTAAAATTTCCCGCACAAGCGTTGTGTTATTATTTAGCTGGTCCAAATCCAACACATCGACTTTTTTTCTCAGCTTTTCCCGAAGCGTTTCGACCAATCCGAAAAATTTAAGCCCGTTTACAGGCATTGCGACAAGTAAATCCACATCGCTCTTTTCTGTTGGCTTACCTTTTGCATAGGAACCGAATAAATAGCAATATTCTACGCCGTATTCTTCAAATATCGGAAAGCAAATTTCTTTAATTTGCTCTACCGTCAGAAGTCCATGTTCTTCATCGATTCGACCATATTCACTCAAAGTCTGACACAAAAAATTATGCTTGAGTGCAGGCAGTTTCCCTTCATCATTTTCATATTTGATATATGTTCTTCTGCTGATACCTAATATCTGCGCTGCTTGAACTTGCGTCAATCCCTTTTCCATTCTGATACTTTTGAGTTCCATTTCAAATACCTCGAAGCTATTCTACCATATTTCACCGCTCCTGTCAATAAAAAAGTGCAAAAGTTGCACATCACGAAGAGGAACTATGTGCAGCCTCTTCACATTGATTAAACTATATTAGCGCGTGCAAATAAGTAAATTGCCGGCAGGGAATCTGTCAAACGAGGAAGGCGGATATAGTATTGACTGCTATATCATTGAATAAGTTCTTCAATCGTGCAGTTAAGCGTTTGTGCAAGCGCGTATAACGTTTCAGCCTGCGCTTTGGCTATATCTACCGTTCCCTGTTCATATGCCTTGATTGTGCGTAGCGGCACATTTGAAAGATTGGCAAGCTGTGACTGACTGAATCCACGAGCTTGCCGTATTATTTTGAGCGGACACACCGGCCGCAAATATTTTGTGATCAGATCCATGCTGTGCATGATATCCATTTCATGATAGGGAAAATAGTTGTCTAAAATTTTACTGCAAGGAATTGCAGATATGATTGCCGCATACGGTTTATTGAAGTGCCACTGCGCATATGCAAGCACCCAGCCCACCCAATATTCGGGGGAGGCATAACTGCTTGTTTCTATATCCAGCGGCTCATTACCCGATATAAGCGCCAGAAGTTCGTTTGCGGATTTACCCAGCGCATAGACGGGATCGGCAACTTCAAGCGCATGACCGACGGAAGACGACGCAAATTTTTGAGCAAAAGCGTCGATTTCGATATGCTCCTCCAAAACCGCAAGTTCGAACATTGCAGATACTTTTCTTTGTATGATATCAAGGAATTGTTCATTGTAAGCGTGGATCATCAGGTTCAATACCTCCGCGGATAATGTCTACCAGATAAATATCATCCGGAACAAACGCTCCGCATTTGCTGCTTAAAAACTTCAGACATGCAAACTCGTTTCGCGCCTTTCTTGCCGGATACCATGTTGCTGAATATTCCGTACCAGATAATTTATCTGATAAGCTATAATATTCTTTTAACAGTCTTGTCATCTGAAAGACAGCAGTTAGTCTTTCCTGCAAAATATCAAGTTGCTTTTTAATACTTAAATCTGCCATAATATGTCCCCAATTTTTTTGAGTGTAAAAAACGAACATTTATATTTATGCATAAATACCTCAACAATGCCTGTTTTTTGTCCCCAATTTGTCCCCAATGATGTTCTATAACAAAAATGAGAGAGATTTTTGAAAATCTCTCTCATTTATTATGAAAAAAATTTATTATAAGGATACAATTTTATAAATGGGTTCAAATTGGGGGCTGTGGGTTCAAAAATCATACATATACGCCTGATTATTTTTACAGATCAACAATACTCTCAATGGCTTTTTTAAATTTATTTATTAGACCGTCCTTTTCTTTTTTTCTCTCTTCATCTGTGGAGGCACCATCATAATGGTATAAAATTTGTCTTTTAAGCCCTAAATCAAAAGGCAATTGTTTTTCATCGCCGAACGCTTTATTCATTACCATTAAAACTCTTGAATCTGAAAGTGAACTCATCGCATATCCAAGTTCAAACATAATATTCGAGTTTACAATAGACTTGGATTTAGTTGTAAGAGTATCAATAATTGATACATCCGACACTATCATTGTTGCATTATCTATTTTTTCCAAAATACTGTTCACAATATCTGGAGACCCAGTTCGATTAGCAGTATCTTTATCTAAAACCAAGTTAATATTCTTTTCTTCATTTATTTTTTTTATTGCCTTTTCTAAGGCGTCCTCGATGAAGTTTCTGTTAAACTTATTTTCAATATCACTTTGCCACGAGAAAAAAACCGTATATAAAGACTGTTGATTAATTTGCTCTTCCATTAATTTGATTAGATCACTTATTTCCAGAGGAATTTGTGTATAACTTTTATGAGTTCCATTTGCTGAATATTTACTATCACCGTAACATGAAATACACTTTAAGAAATCAAGCAATGTTCTTGTTGCTGAAAGCTTCTCAACGGGTATAAGCTCAATAAAATCCGATTTTAGATTAAAGCTATTTTCATAAAATAAATCAGGTATCGCATCACGCACATTATTCACATATTGACCTAAATTGTTTGGTATTGCTAAATATTTTTTAGCTAATTCAAGCAAAGCTATTTGTTTACGATATAGTACTCTTTTTTTCATTAATTTTCTCCTGCATTTCAATTTTTTCATATAACGAATTTATAACTTCTTTGCTTAAATTTTTATCGTTGTATTTTGGACAATGTTTTTGTATGGCTAATCTTTCCAATAATTCTATTTCTGAATCATTAAAATTATCAAATCTATGAAATTTACACTTAACGACTTCTTTATACCACTCTTGTTTATTATGTGCACCACTTCCATGCCCAATCATTCTGGAATAGAAGCTTGTTTGGCCTCCACTTCCCACTTTTCCAATATAAATTATTTCATCATTTTTATCATATAAATAATAAAGTCCGAGCTTAAAATTAGTGTTTGTTCCATATGACTTACTATTGACTTTATTAATATCTATAAAGCTTTCTGTCTTCATAAGTTCATCTATTTTGTCTTGTAGCTCTACTCTGTTATCTTTCTCCATCTTTTCTTCTAATCCTCTCTTATATTGATAACAATCTTCGCATTTTATTTCGCAATCCAGCATCTCAAAATAATTCTGACTTCTTTTTACCCCAATATATGGAATTTGCTTTTCTTTACATATGTCAATGATCTTTTTTCTTTCATTGGAATTCATCCTATTGCCGAGATAAACCTTTGTAATCGGGAAAAACTTTACATTTAAATCTTTCGGGTCATCACTTTTAATAGGCAATAACAACCTCCATTCGTTTTGATAAGCCCAATCTATACTTTTCCTTAAAGCACCATTGAAATAAAGATTCCATACATATTCATTAGTAATTTCTGTATCTTCCTGAGCAGCAATAAAGCTTGTAAGATTCGCTCTTATTTTACTATAAATAACAGGAAACAAATTGTAAAAAATCTTTTTATAATTTTCGTTGTCTGGCAAAACTGTATATTCAAGACAGAAACCTTTGTGGAAGTCAGCATATGCCCCTCCCCACATCAGCTGAGAATGTGGCGTTGTCGCAAAACACGAGGTTCTAAATGTTTTCTTAATATTTTGCGTTTTATTTTTAAATTCACCCTGTATTATTTTAGGGATTACTTTTCCTAAATCATTATTACTTTCTAATTCTATAAGTAATTGATTAATAAAGAGCCTATTTGATAAATCTTCCAACTCACTGGTTATTTCTTTTCTAAATATGTTTTCAAAATTACCAAACTCATTGAAAGAATCTAATAAATACCTAATGAATAAGTTCCCGATTTCATCTACAGTTTTTAACCCCTCTGTTGACAAATTACAACGTCTACAATATTCAATCAGCCTTAACCTTTCATATTCTAAATTATCAACACTGATTTCAGAATCATACACATCATCAAACTCAGTAGGAGTTTGCATATAAACAGTATTATTCTGCAGCGCTTGTATAGAATAATTTGTTGGCCGGCCATTGAGCATACACTCTTTATTACTGAAATATTTATAAAGTTTCAGTGGCATTGTAAGACGGCATTTTGTTGAAAACTCATCATACCCCATCTTTTCTATATCCGCCAATTTTGCAATCTGTCCATTTACAAAACACCATGAATTAGTCAATTCCCCTTGCAAGGCAAATAAGCTATTTATCGTTTCATTAATATTCAAGTCACACCTCTTTTGCTTACCTTCTAACATTAAAAAGTTGTCTATATCTTGGCTTTAGTGTTATATCACTCATTTAATAAATCATCTTGTATTCTTTCTTTTGCTCTAAATAAATCTTACTGAGTGATTCATTTACTGTATAAAAAAGCTGAATAGTTTCTTCTAAGTAAGGGAAATAATGTGCTGGATCATTTTCCAAATGCTTTTCCATCAAGTCTTTCTTAAAAATATGATGGGTAACTTTATTCCTACGTTCAAGAACAGTTTCTAACGTTTTTACGGATTCATCAGTAAAAAATTTTACTTCCTTTGCTCGTTTTATAATGGTCCCTAGAGGTTTAGTTTCTAAAAAATGTCCCCAGTGATTAGACTTCTCTGCCAATTCGTTAAACTCGATAATTGTCATTGAATCCCGATCTTCAAATTCACGCAATATTTCATCCGTAGCTAGAATATTAGTAAGATTATACTCGATCATTTGGGATAGATTTATTATTAAACCAACCTTCCCCCAAAGTTGAACCAACTTTTCTTTTACTTCGTCAGATAAGTTATCTGCTTGTTCCATATTTACAAATTCTTCCATATAGCCTCCCAGGAATAGTTGATAGATCAATCTTTTTTCGATACTAATTTTGCCGAAATATAATATTCCTTATTTTCAATTGTAAATTTAGAATTATTAAATAAATCTTCGCCATCCGCAAATACAAATAGATTTTCTAAAGGGATTATCACTGCTTCATCATCCCTTATGCTTACATAATATAGTTCATAGTTATCCAAGTGATTTCTAGCAAAATTAATTTCGTTTCTAGATATATTAAACGACAAATTTTTATCCTTTGATGCTTTCACTTCTACATATTTTTGAACTCCGTCAATGTAATAGGTCATATCATATCCAAGCATATCATTACCTTCATTAATAAAACCTAATTGCTGTGCAATACCAGAAAGCCACTTTACCTCACCAAATTTATCAGATAGCATTTGATATACCGCTTTTTCGCCAATCATACCATCTCTTTTTTGTGCCTCTTCTGTGGCTCTAGTATACGTTTTTGCCGTCTTATGCGTTCCTTTAGGCGTAGCAGACTCTGTTACTTTTGTTAAAACAACATCCGCATTCACCGAATATTCAATATGTAAATCACGCACGGCTTGGGCAGTATCCTGATTGCCCGTTCTTTCGGGAACACCAATTTCTTCTTTTTCTTCGGTAAATAGCCCATCCAACATATCAAACAGAACATATAAGTCTGCTTTTGCCTTACCGTATATATCTACCGCCTTTTTATAAATATCCTTGTTGCAAGCCTCAATCTTTTCCTTTAAAATAGCATCAACATCGTCATAATGTTCTATTTCTAAAGTATCTGCGGCTACATCGTATACCTTCTCAAATTCTGCTTTTATATCTACTTTGATAGAATTCGCCGGATTAATTTCAATACTGTCGTAATTAGAATCCAGCTTACCAAACTGCTCCGCAGACATTTCGGGTATCGAATAAAGATAGTTGCGATATTGTTTTTTTAACAAATATTTTAGTTTGTTAAATTCACCAATCCAATATTTTCGAATGTCTATAGTTCTTGAACACTTTTCGTTAAAATCAGAAATGTCCTTTTCAATCCCATCAAAAAGTTCAATGAAAATAGGAAAATTATTATCCGAATTTAAGTCCTCATAGTTTATATTATCCGCTTTTTCAACGTCAAATCCTATGTCGTTAATAACGGAATTAATTGAATGTGTTTCTGTATAATTTAATTTACAAAGCTCAACGATAGCATTCCAAAATTCAGTTTTGGGGTCATACTGCAATTCTAAAAATCGCTTTGCTGTATCCAATTTGCTAAGATCCTCATCCCCCTTATCATTCCTCATTAGATAATTCCTGTCCTCTCGGCTTTTTGAGAACAATTCTCTAAACAACTCTCTGCCGGAAGTCAAATTCAAAAAAATCATAACCAATTCAGCAATAGCATCCGCGAAGTTAATATCTTTTTTTAAATCAGACAACTTTCCTTGATATCCAGGCAGACAAACATATGCAGCATTATTTGAACTGATAATCAAAGTTTCATATTTATATAATCGCGCTTTTTTTATTTCCTCATTGAAACCAAACTCAAAGTCAACGTTTTCGCAAATATATATCTTATTTTTCTTTAAAGCACTTATTTCTCGATCTCTTTGCGCACTTTTTACATCCATACGGCAAGCTAATATATAAGCACAATACTCTAAATACTCCTGATTAAACTCATTGTTTAAGAAAGACAATTCAGGCTCATTACTTAATTTCACATCAACTGCCACTAGCGGCTTAACACCGAATAGTTTTGATACCTTTTTAACACCAGCTCTATATTCAAAATAGAACATATTAAAGTTCCTAAGAATTTCTTCGCTAAAACTTTTATTATCAGAATAAAAAACTTCTCGAACTGGAGTATAGCTCTTTACACCATTTATTTTAGCAATTACTTTCCCTTGGCTTAAAAATTTATTATAATTTTCTTCGGATATATCTATATCATCAGAATCCATATTATCTTTCATTTTTGAGTACAAGGGTCTACCCTTCCTTAATTCCTGATCAATCTCAGGAAGGTGTAATAATACATCGTAAATAACTCGTTGTGGAAGCTCGGTAAATATTTCAGCAACACCTATTTTTACTAAAAACGCATCGACATCTTTTTTTGTTATTCCATATCGATCTTTTAATGCCTTATAATCAATAAATGGTATATGTATCAAGGGTTCTAAGTTATTGTTTTCAAAACAACAATAATTCGCTAAATGCTTATTACCATCTTCACACAATATCCACTTTTTACTTGCTAATAGAAATTGGATATATGAGCGCATAGATAGATTTCCTATAGTTCTATACGCTTTTTGATAAGACATTTTAAACTGTATTTGAGACGATTCCAAACGCTCATGTTTATTATAAATACTATTTCTTAATTTTTCATTTAGTATAAAAAGCGCAATAATATCGTCTGTCTGTGCAAATTTTAATATCTTATCAATATTCTCTATAGATTCAACTTTTACGGAACTTACAGCATACCGAATCCTTGACCACTGCATTTCACCATCCGAAGTTTGCACATTATCACTATCTTTATAGCTACTATTTAGATATAAGTTCATATCTTGATAGCTTAAGAATTCAGACGTAAATTTAGGAATCAGTGAAACACCTAACCATTCAAAGAAAATAATAATGAGGTTTAAATCTTCTGACCCTAAAATTTGCCTATAATCAACTATAAAATTATCGCTGTATGTAGAAATTACTTTCTCACCGAGCTCATTATTATACTCTCTCCCAAAATAACATTCATTTGCTTTTTTTACCTCACCAACTCTGGTGATTATATAAGTATCTCCGATTAAATTCCCACTTTTATTCTCTTGTGATTTATAATATTTAAAAATCCAATTTAAAACATCATTAACTCTTTCTACGGTTAAATTTTCTTTTAGTTGCGTCAGCACCTCTGAATGTACTCTACCAAAATTATACTCAGTAACACCAAATTCCGCAAAATCACTCGCTAAATTTCTTACACCACTACGATTATTACCATTCAAATTATTTGCCATTTTTGAATTTAAGAATCTTACACTTACCCACTGAGGCAATTGTGTTACATCATCTTTCGGCGGCAAATATGCTCTCATCTTAGGAGGGATGTTATTTCCGTTTTGATCCACAAGTATACCCAAACTAAAACCAGACTTGAAAGGAAATTGTTGTCTAAACAGCTCCATTAACTCACATTTAATTTCAATAGAATAATCGTTCTTTTCTATGTCCTCTGCCAATAGTTTTATAAAGTCTTCATAATTATAAAATGAAAGCCTGCCTTCTAAATACTTTGCAACAGTATTATCATCACACTCTTTTAGTAGAGAAGAAAATACATTTTTATGTAATACATCATAAAATGGCAATTTGCTATATTTAGGCAAATCACCAAAGGCTATATATTTATCTGCAATCGTAGGCAAAATTCTAATATCATTTATCTTTTCATAAATACGCTCTTGTAAATTATAATTTTTTAAAGATAAATCAATCTCAGAAGCAATCAATAATTTTATAGGACTATAATCGCAAACTTTATTTTTTTCAGAAATTTTTACCGCTGTTTCCACCAATAATTCAGCCAACGCGTTTATCAATTGCCGATTGACCTCATTATCTTTTTCCAACTGGTTTCTGTTATTGCTTAACTCAAAAGGCCCATGAACAATTGCAGGGAAAGACAGCCTGACATCAGTCTTGAAATAAGAATACAAATAATCTCCAGATGTTGGCGTTTCGTTGTTATATGCCAAAATTAATTCATATTCTTTTTCTGCACTATTTTCATCAATTAATGTCCCTGCTTTTTTATATATATCCCACGCCGTGAGCGAAATTTCATCATTGGTTTTTCCATCAACTTCTTGTATTAAAACTTGATTGTCATCTTTTAACTTCTTAAATTTTTTATGATAATTTTCAGTTATAACTTCTACCGTTGATAAATTCGGTAATAAAATTAACTCTTCAAATCTAAGTTGCTCTATCTGCGTTTTAACACTTGATACTATTTCGTTATTTAAACAATTTATTATTATTGTTGTATCATACCCATTCTCCACCTCTTGCTCAATAATTTTAGGGCATGAAAGAATAGCTATAGGATACTTGTCGGTCTGCCTATCAATCAGTTCATCACGTAATTTTGGTTTTTCAGAAAATAAGCTATTCAAAAACTCAATTGAATTTTGTTTCGAAAATTCTACCGCAAAGTCTTCAGTTGCTATAACAACACTATTAGACCAGTTTAAAACGGATCTGAACCCAAGTCCCTTATTGCCTATCATATTTTTTCTAACTTTTTTCGTACTGTTATTGGCAATCATTAAAGATTGAATGCCATCTACGGAAAAAGGAGTGCCTGTATTAGACACATACAACCTATCACCTTTTAACTCAATTTTTAGTTTCCCTTCTCCACAAACAGATTCATCATCAGCATTTTGCAAGAGTTCAAATAATTGTCGGCCTTTATATTCTTTTGCAAAACTAATCTCTCGATTGTAGTCAGCATTTATATAACTCGCAGATGAGAGATAGACTTTTCTTGTCGTATCTATTAACTCACTGATCTGATCAATGACAGCTTGATTCCTCATATCCACTCCTTATCGTCACCAATTAAAACACAAAATAATATTATAATTATACTCTTTATTCGTTCAAAAGTCAATATCACCAATCATTGATGCATAGGCCTACTTGTGGGTTTGTCAAACATGTGAGACAGTTTAAAGATAAAATTAATGGAGTAAACCGTCT
>ERZ1643246.1395-NODE-1395-length-26498-cov-14.532958_pt1 | contig 26498 bp, 21 predicted proteins | sample MGYA00579265_ERZ1643246 | MGnify/ENA primary metagenome ERZ1643246 (study PRJEB29033, sample SAMEA4952261) | chicken gut metagenome | biome: Broiler Chicken; feature: Gastrointestinal Tract; material: Caecum | place: Ireland | collected 2018 | study: Broiler...
GGGTGGACATCTCGCACGTGCTCAGAAACGGCAACTACGATACGTCGCTCGCGTTCGTCAGCTTTTTGCCGGGCGGGGAACGCCAGTTCAGCTTCTACCGCCGCACCGCGGCAGACTTGCACTTCACCGCCGAAGACTTCAAAGACGTGTCGTTCGAAAGGGGCGACGTGTTCGAATTCGGCAGCGTGGCCTTAAAGACGCCCGAATCGATTGAGGCGCATATATCCCTCATCGAACGCGCAAAAGCCGCCGGGGCTGCGGTGTGTTTCGACCCCAATCTCCGCTTTAACCTGTGGGATGACGAAGACGAGCTTCGCGCCGTCGTGAACAGATTCATCCCGTACGCCGATATAATAAAGGTGGGCAGGGACGAGCTGGAATTTCTCTCCCGCGGCGACGCCGCGCAGGCGGCGGAATCGCTGTTTACGGGGGACGTGAAGATTGTGCTCCTCACCGATTCGGACAAGGGCGCAGAGCTTTTGACTAAGGACGGACTTAGGTGCTCGCACGGCGGATTCAGGGTAAATACGGTGGATACGACGGGCGCGGGCGATTCGTTTTTCGGCGGATTTATAGCGGGCTTTATGGACAGCGGCTGCGACTATGAAAATGCCGATATGCAGGCGCTTTTGACTTTCGCCTGCAAATGCGGCGCGTTTACCACAACGCGGTACGGGGCAATTCCCGCAATGGGAACGAAGGAAGAAATAGATAAGGCGGTAAAATGATATGTCAACGGTAAGACTGGTCAACGTAAACAAAGTATACGACGGCGGCGTTCACGCCGTTCACGATTTTTCAATCGACATCAAGGATAAGGAATTCATAGTGTTCGTCGGCCCCTCGGGCTGCGGCAAGTCGACCACCCTGCGAATGATTGCGGGGCTGGAAGAGATATCGTACGGCGAACTGTATATAGACGACAAACTTATGAACTCCGCCGCTCCCAAGGACAGGGACATAGCAATGGTGTTCCAGTCGTATGCGCTCTATCCGCAGATGACGGTGTACAACAATATGGCATATGCGCTCAAACTGCGCAAGGTGCCCAAGGCGGAAATCGACGCGAGGGTGCGCGCCGCGGCCGAAATACTCAGGCTTACGCCCTATCTCGACAGAAAGCCCCGCGCGCTTTCGGGCGGCCAGCGCCAGCGCGTCGCGCTCGGCAGGTCTATCGTCCGCCGCCCCAAGGTGTTCCTTATGGACGAGCCGCTCTCCAACCTCGACGCCAAACTGCGCGTTGCGATGCGCAGCGAGATTGTGCGCATCCACAGGGAGGTCGGCGCGACTACCATATACGTCACTCACGACCAGATAGAGGCGATGACTATGGCTTCGCGCATAGTCGTAATGCGCGACGGGTTTATTCAGCAGATAGGCGAACCCGATTACATTTACCGCTATCCCGCCAATATGTTCGTGGCAGGCTTTATAGGCACGCCTGCAATGAACTTTCTGCACGGCACTTTGCAGGGCGAATATTTCCTGCCGGATGAAAGCCGCGACAGAATAAAACTTACTCAAAGTCAGCTTGAAATGCTGAAAAACTATCAGGGCAAGCGCCTCGTTTACGGCATCCGCCCCGAAAATCTCGTCTACGAGCAGTCGGGCAGGTACGAACAGTTTGCCGCACAGTCTTTCGAAGTATCGCGCGGAATAGTCGAAAAACTGGGCGATATAATAAACGTCCACTGTACGCTCGGCAACACGGAAATAGTGGTGAAGATGAACAGCAAGTACGGCAGCGGTTTGGAGGGAAAGCCGAACATACGCGTTGCGGCTGAGAGCGATTATGCAAGATTTTTCAACGAAAGCACCACTATGGCGATAACGCCCGAAAACAACGCCTACGAAGAGGCGCCCGCGCGCGAAGAGCCGCAGGAAGAATCTGCCGTGCCTTCGCCCGTTCAGCCGCAAAAGAAAAACTTTATCGAAGCGCTAAAAGCAAAATTTAAAAAATAAAATGTATGCTGTGCCGACCGCGGGGCGCACATACATCAAATAAAATATATAAGTAGAAAAATAATGAGGTTTTCAGGCAAAAACAAAAAATGACGGCGCTAATCGCCGCGGCAATTGCAGTTTGCGTCACGGCGGGCGCGGCTACGGCTGCTTACGCCTACTACGTAAACAAACAGCTTTCGCAGAGCAACACCATCTCTATAGGGCAAACTGTCGAAACCCTTGTAATCGGTGCGGACTCCACAAGCGAAAACCAGGAACTCTACCCCGGCGACAGCGCAACGTTTACATATTCCCTCGAAGTGGAAAACTATGCGGGCAGCGCAACGGTAACTACCGCCCTATCCACGGGGGAGGCGGATACCAACTTTGACGCCGCATATTTTACCGTAACCTACACCGTGGGTGAAGACCAAACGGTTTATTCAAACGATGAGCCCTACACGGTCACGTCTGCAGACAACGGCAAAAATATTGTCGTAACTGTAACAATGAACGATGAAGAGCCCTGTTATACCTTTGCCAATATGCCCACGTTCTCTACAGTTACCCTCACGGTATCTCTTGTCGAAGGAGAGTCCGAGCAGACCGGAATTGCAGATTTTGTTAAAGACTTCTCCGTCGAAAGCGACGACGGCGCATGGAAGTACGGCTCGGCTGCCTATGCGTGGGACGGCACCCAGGCAATAAAGAACAGCGAGAAAAACGAAAGCTTTACCTTCGCCGCGGCTACCGGGAAAAACAGCAGTTCCGACGGCTGGACGGCGGACGGGGTGGAAATAAAGTCGGGCTGGATAAGCGGAAATGCGGCAATTTCATACACCTTTGACAGCGCTGTAAATGCCGACGTTGCCGTAAGCTTTCAAGGTCAGGAAGAAGGCACCAGAATGGATACGCGTATTATAGTCGTCGGTTCCGACGGCACCGCAAAGGTCTGGGAGTATAAGGCTCAGACCGTGAAGGACTGGAACTATACTCAGAGCGTACAGGCAGCCGAGGGCGACGTTGTCTACGTCATTTTCTTTACGGCGGAAGAGAATACCGGTCTTGCCCAGGGCAGCCTAAATATAGCTATAACGGCGGCACAGGCTTAATGGGTAATGAGCAGTTTTTTTAAGACGCTGTTTAAAGTTTTTAAAAGATTATTATTGCCTGCTCTGCCGGCAGTTGCTATAGTTTTGTCCGGAGGTTGTTCTTCAAACTGTGCCGACAATACTATCGATGTCGGCGAGCAGTCAGAAATCATAATACTTGGCGAAGGGCGGATAAATTCAGACATAGAATTGTATCCCGGCGACAGCGTTAAAGTGACATATGTTATTGAAATTTCCGACTACGACGGAATTGCCCGGTTCACTGCCGCGCTGGTATCCGATGCAAGCGACTTCAGCGCAGAGTGTTTTACAGTATCATGGCTGATTGCGGGAGAGGACAGGGATACCGTTTCTGTTGCGGACAACGGGGAAAGCATTGTCGTTACGGTAATAATGAACGACAGTTCTGCCGGCGAGGGAAGGTTCTATTCGTCTCCGCCGTCGTTCTCCTCATTGGTGCTAGTCGCCTCGCTGACGGAATAAAAGTACATAATTATTGGCTTAAGGGTCTCTCAAATGATGAGACCCTTAATTTTATAGGCGGAGTAAGTCAGACATGTTTCTCTTTTATCTTCTTTAAATTCGCTGTGCCTGTCTGTTCATTTTTAAGTGTATGTCCTTGACAAATGTAATCAAATCACTTATAATTTAATCACAATCTAATCAAATCAGCTCACGATTAGAAGATGAGGAGATATTATGATTGAATCGGCTACTGTAGAATTTAAAAGAGGGTATATAAACGATTTATACAAGGAAGTCATAGCCTTTGTCAATACTTCGGGCGGGACAATCTATGTCGGTATAAACGACGATGGCAGCGTATGCGGCATTGATAATATTAACGATGCCCGAATCAAATGTACGGACAATATCAAAGATAACATCAAACCCGACGTTATGGCGTTTGTCGATATAAAACCTATTGTGATTGAAGGCAAAAATGTTCTGCAAATCACAGTCAATAAGGGCAGTATGGCTCCGTACTATGCCCAAAGCAAGGGAATTCGCCCCGAGGGAGTGTATGTGCGCAGGGGCACGGCTTCCACGCCCGCCACGCAGACAGAGATACTCAATATGATAAAGGATGTCAGCGTTGCATATGAGGACGCCCGCTCTCTCGAACAAAATCTTACATTTATCGAAGCCGGGCGGCAGTTTAAAAATGCGGGGTTGCCGTTCGGCGAAATGCAACAGCGCTCCCTTGGAGTAATCGGCAGGGACGGTTGTTACACTAATCTTGCTTATCTGCTTTCAGACCAGTGCGGCTATAAAATTAAATTTGCAGTGTTTGATGGTCAAACTAAGGAAGTTTTCAATGACAGGCACGAATTTACAGGCTCTTTATTCAGGCAGATTGATGACGTAACGCGTATAATTGACAGCAATAACCGTTTGAGCAGCCCTAAAATCAACGGGGTAAGGCGGGAAGATTACAGAGACTATCCTGTGGAAGCAATACGCGAAGCGCTCCTTAACGCCGTCGTCCACAGGGATTACGCAATGAACGGCGATACGCTCATAAGCATGTTCAGCGATAGAATTGAGTTCATCTCTCTCGGCGGACTTGTGCGCGGCGTGGAAATAGCGGACGTAATGATGGGTGTCTCATATCTTCGCAACCGCAAGCTTGCAGATATATTTTACCGCCTGCACCTTATTGAGGCTTATGGCACTGGCATTGCCAAAATCAAAAAAAGTTACGAAGACCAGCGCAAACAACCTGTATTCGAGTGCGCACCCAATTCATTTAAGGTGGTGCTTTATAAAATCGAGTATAGATTTAATACTTTGCCCTCAGAAAGTTCCGATAGGGAAGCGGCAGTTTACAAGTTTGTTGCCGAAAACGGCAAAATTGTCCGCAAGGATGTTGAAAAACTGCTCGGTGTTTCACCTGCGACGGCAACGCGCATACTCACAAAAATGGTGGAGGCGGGCAAACTTAAGCGTGTCGGCGATGCAAGGAATGTTAAGTATATCAAAATAGTTTAAAGTAAATTAACTTATGCGCCGCGGAGAGCTCTTACTCTCCGCGGCGCATATTTTAAAAGCAATATTGAGGTCGGAATCACTTGTTGTGTGCTTTGGCACACGTATGGCACATGATTTGATTTTTCGCTGAAAATGGAGCAAAATCGGGCAAAAATAGGCTAAAATCAAGCTTTTTTGAAACTTTACAGTGGCTTCAAGTCCAACAAGCGGAGCCATTCCGGTGATAATGGCGACGAGGATCCACCTGTTCCCATTCCGAACACAGAAGTTAAGCTCGTCTACGCCGAAAGTACTTGGCACAGAGCGCCCGGGAGGATAGGAAATTGCCGGATTTCAATTAAAAACCGCCTGTTTTCAGTCGAAAATGGGCGGTTTTCTTGTGTTTTCAAGGTTTTCTGATTATGGAATCTTATGCCCGTTGCGTGCTGAAATATTAAGTTTTTTGCTGTTAAAACTGCATGATTTTGTTGCTAATTCAGGCTGTTTTTCGCCTTAACACGATAGCTATTTTAGCTACGTTGTCCGACGAAAAATGGCCTTTTATTTTGCGTTTTGGGGCATGGATTGGGGCACAATCAGTATTTTATCTTCTGTCCTTCGGCGTATAAAAATTCGTCTGAGAGGTCAGTATAGGTGTTTCCCAGTTCGCCTAACGAATGTCCTACGAAGGTATCCCTTGCGACGGGAGAGACCCCGCATTCCTGACAGCGAGTATAGAAAGTCGTTCTTAAATCGTACAACCTTCTTTCGGGAAATAGTTTTCGGAACTTGTCCCTCAAAGTATCCTCGTTCCAGAATTTCAATTCGTCCACGCCCTGCATATATGGACTGAGCATGGGGTGAATGGGGATTTTCTTGTACTCAATCTTTCCGCCCTTTCGCTTGCTGTTTCTTGCAACAATGAACTTGCCTTCTTTTTTAGCCGTCTTGTACTCATTGGGGCGCATTCCCGTATAAAGCGCCACAGCGAACATCAATTCGTAAGGCGTACCCTTCATTGAGTCGAGTAACTTTCTCTCCTCGTCTTTAGTAAGGGCGGTACCGTGCTCTCGTTCGTGTTTCTTATGGAAGACCATATCCATCGGATTATGCTCTATAATGACGTGTTTGACAGCCGCCTTGAATATGACGTTGAGCATAGAGAATATGTCGTCCGCAGTCCTTGAAATGCCGCTTGCGTCGATTTTATCCAGAAGTTCCTGGCATTTCTTCGGCGTGATTTTCTTTATAGGCATATCAGCGAAATGGGGCAGAACATGATTTTTGTACTGGTTCAACGCTATGCGGTAGGTACTCTGCGCAACCTTCCTCTTGTGGAAATTCTCAAAGAAATACATCGAGAATGCGTTCATAGTGGAGGGTACGGCATTTTCATTTTCCGTACCGTGTTTGTCTATGTAATGCAGTTTTTCAATAAATTTGCGTTTGGCTTCGTCCAGATAGTTGGACGAGACCGTGATGTTGTATCCGTTGCGCCGATAGCGGATTTCATAATTCCAATTATTCTTGCCGCTTCTGCGCTTGCGGATGTGTGCTGTGCATCCTTCTGTTCTGAATTCTTTTCTAAAAGTTTTAGGCATAGATGAAATCTCCTTTGCGCTGAACTTCCAGAATACCTCCTCATTGTCTTGTTCTTTGCCTTCAAAGCTCGTAATACTTTGTAGTCTTCCAAGCGTTATACTTTCCGATGCAGTCTGAAGCATAAGCTGTACAGCTTTATCTCTTCTTCCGGCGTCGGGAATGTCCTTAAAAATGTCCAGTATTTCGTTGAGTTGTTTATAGTTCAAATGTCTCGTTTACGGTTATTGTAAGATTTTACAGCCGCACAAATTGTCTCCTTTAAATTGTAATTTCGAAAAGCAGGTATCGCCCTGCCGCTAGCAATTTTATAGTACACCAGTTTCAAGGAAAATGATAGCGCATTTACGTTGCCAAAACCGCAACTTTTGTTGACAGTTTAGCTCATTTTGTCACCTAAACAGCAACTTTTGTTACCCTCTTCAGGGGTTCAGTAGTAGGTGTATGAGCTGCTATAGCAAAGTAAAAATTGCGTCATTTTCTCCTTAAAATTGGTTTCCCGAAAGACAGGTATCGTCCTGCCGCTTAAGCATCTCTATTGTAATCTTTAATTTTACCAAATAATAGGAACTAAAGAGTTAAGTTTCCACAACTTTCGCAACTAATCACAACTGTACCCCAACAAACCGCAACTGAATTGCCGCTGTCGGGGTACTCTTAACTTTATGCAGCTTATATCACTGCACACAATATTGCCTGTAACGCTTTTGGACGGTATATATCACCGAACCAATCGCTCCTACGCTGCGGTTGAGCAATGCTCCGATCTCACTCATGCTCAGTCCCGCCATACGATACTTGAGTATCTCTCTGTGGTAGTCCGTAAGCTGCATTTTATCCATAAGGCTGTCTACAACTTCATGCTCGTCTTCGTCTGCCTCATATGTTTCGGTTTCTTCTATATGGGTTACTTTATCCAGGTCAACATTCCTTCTAAATATGCGGTATCTGCCACATATCATGCGGTCAATGAGCCTATAACAGTGATATTTTAAGGTTATAACTCTGCGTTTCTTGGTTATTTCGTAAGTATCATCTAAATGCTTACCGAAGTGTTCGCAGAGGAAGAGTGCAACCGTCTGCACCATGTCGTAGTTGTCCGACATTATGTAGTCGGGGTTATTTTTGTTGAAGATGTCCTTGCAAACCTCGTTGTGAGCCGCCGCTATGTAGTGCCCCGAATAGCGAATTAGGTACTTGGTCTCCTTGCATACGATCAGCTCCGCCATATCCAGAACATTCTCGCGGGAGATGACCTCGGTCAATATGTCGAAACTTCTTTCAGATTTCTTTTTCATTTGTTTTTACCTCCGTCTTGTTTTTTCGTCTTTCGACGGGGTAAAAAGCGCATAGACGATTTATCCGAGGATTAACTTTTCAAATATTTCCGTCCTCTGTCAACAGAGAGAGAAAATTTCCTGGCGTCGGCTTTTTTAATAGTTTTCGCGAAATTTACGAGCGACATTGACAGGGGTAAACGGCTATGCCAAAATATCCCCTCGAAAGAGAAAACAGAGGGCAAACTACTTTCGGCAAGCACAAGCAAAACATATGTTTGATTAAAATGGCCGTAAAGGCTTCTAATTTGCCTTCTGAGGGCAATGGTCATCCTTCTCTACAACTTTATCATTAAACAACAAAGCGAGCCTTACAACGCCAATTACGCAATGCTGAATAGAATAGCGACAAGAAACACGTCGGGACAAAAAATAACGCAGCGCCTTTGCAAGCGGGTTAGCGCAAAGGGCTGCGTTTTTGTCCGACGTTCTGTCGCTATTCTATTTGCTATTCAGTTGGGTCGACTTGTTTATAACCAAGCGCACACACTGCCGTCATTTGAAAGAAATTAACAAGTTTACATTTTTAGTTCTTGTATCAAGACAAGCGCACGTCTTATACCCATTTGAAAGAAATTCACATTGTTATTTCAATTTCACATCAGTTTGATTTGTCGGGGTCATTAAGTGGGCGTGAGCTTGTCTGCGGAGGCGCGGAGCGCCGACGCACTCGTCAAAGACAAGCTCACGTCTAACTGCCATTTTTTTTGCTTTTTCCGGTAAGTGGAGGGGTAGTCAGTTAAGTTAAATTCAAGTGTTAGTTTGTGCGCTTGGTTGTTGCCCGAGCGCGACAGCGCGAGGGTGATTTTGCGGCGCTAGCCGCAAAATCAGCTGAAAGCCACCACTTGTTTATAACCAAGCGCACAAACTACAGCCATGGTCACATTTTATTTGTGCATATTGCATAAATTTTGGTATCGTAAAAAGTCCGTTAGTTTTAATGAAAAACAGCCCATGAAACTTCCCTGAAAAGTTGCCCAAAATTATCGCTTATGGGTCAGTAATTTCAGATGAAGTAAAACATCCATCTGACATAATTTTTGTTAAGAAATTTCTTTGACTTGCAGACTGAATCGCTGTCCGTTTTCAAGCGAAATTACTGTTCTGTTTTCTTCGCCCGAGATAGAGCAAATAAAGTAGTCGTCAAGCATTGTTTTAATCTCCTGCATCAGACTTTTTTCGTCAGTTTTATAGTCTTTTTCTGTATTTTCGTTCTGTACATCAGTCATAAAATAGTTTTACCTCTTTTTCTGTATTTCACCATAAGCTTTGCGCATTGCCTTTGTGTACTTATATTATAACTTCTTATTTCCGACATATCAAGAAAAATGTCGCAAAACAGAAGAGAATAGATTGTAGAAAAAGGTCTGTTTTATGGTTAATTTGTCGAAACTATCGGAAAGTCTGAAAGAGCTTATGGTTGAGCATAATTTGAATCAGGTTACACTTGCTGAAAAATTGTGTACCGGGCGAACTAAATTTTCGGACATATTAAATGGTAAAAATGCGCCGAACTACAAAACTCTTGTAAAGCTTATTGTGTATTTCAATTGTTCGGCAGATTTTCTGTTGGGTATAAAAGATTATCCTGATGAAGATGTAAGTTATAACGCGGTTGCTCCATTTAACGAACGTATGAGGGAAATGTTCAAGATTGCGGGTGTCTCACAATATTCGTTTGTAAAGCACACAGGAATATCATGGAGTATATTGTATAATTGGCTTAACGGAAGCACCTTACCTTCTGTTGATAATCTTATAAAAGTGGCAAATTATTTTGCGTGTTCGGTGGATTATCTGTTGGGCAGGGTTTAATTTAAGTCATGTGTAAATTATGATTTTGTAAGTACGTAATATATGCCCCGAAAGTCTGGCTGACTTTCGGGGCATATAATGATTTTTATGTTTCTTTTTATTATTTGCTTGCTTTGGCAGATTGTTTAATCTGTGAATGGTAAAAGTAGTTTATAATTATCGGTTTGCCTGTCGGATTGCGTAAAAAAGGTTCTTCGTCTATGACGTATAAAAAGCCGTTAGTTTGGGCATATTCGGCTACCTTTTTATCGAGCGCCATCCAGTAAGACATATCGTTTTTATTATAAATCTGTTCGTAAAGCGGAACAAGGGGAGCATATTTTTCAGCGATATAACCCATAATATGCGCCTTGAAGTTGCCGCGGAGGTTAAGGTTTTCCAGCCAGATATAATCGCAGAAGTCTTTGATTTTTTCAATTATGTCGAATACTTCTGTAATTTCCGGGAATATGGGCGATATAAAGCAAGTCGTTCGTATGCCCGCTTCGTGGCACTTTTTCATTCCGGCAATTCTTCGCCCGATTGAAACGGCTTTGTCCATATCGTTTTTAAAGTTTTCGTCAAGCGTGTTTATCGACCAGCTTATAAGGGGAGAGGGAAACGTCTTTATCAGTTCTAGGTCGCGCAGCACCAGGTCGGACTTGGTAGTGATTATAAGGTTAATTCCGCTGCCCTACATTTGTTCAAGAAAGGCTCGCGTGCGGCAGAATATTTCTTCCTGCGGGTTATATCCGTCCGTAACAGAGCCTATAATCATTGTCTGACCTGCGTATTTGCGCGGGTCTTTTATTTTGTCCCAGTGCTTCACGTCAAGAAAAGTTCCCCATTCTTCCGTATGTCCGGTAAATCTTTTCATGAAGCAGGCGTAACAATATCTGCAAGCGTGCGTACAACCTACATAGGGGTTTACAGAATATCCCGCAATAGGCAGATTTGATTTTGTAAGTACAGTTTTTACCTTTAAATGATTTATTTTAATTTCTTCCATCATTATTCTTCCAGATTATTAAGTATTCGATTTAAATAGCTTTCAAACTGTTCAACTTCTTCTTCGGTAAAGCCTTTGTAATATATATTTTCTATTTCGCGGGTAACATTGTCGTATTCTGCCCTGAGTGTTTCGGCTGCGGGGGTGAGCGATATAGTAACGCTGCGCTTATCCGTCGGGCTCTCCTCAATGGCAATAAGACCTTGTTCGTCCATTCTTGCAAGCATTGCGGATAGAGTGGTTTTGGCAAGTCCGCTCTTTTTTGACAGCTCGGTTGCCGTCATCTTTTCGCCCTGCCATAAACAATAAAGAATTTTGCCCTGTGCACCGTTGAATGCGTCGATATTTTTCTGTTGCAGAATTTTATCGAACCTGCGCCCGCCTATGCTCTTAATCTTGGATATTAAAAATCCGCCCTGTCTTTCATTCATAATCGGAACTCCTTCGGAAACTGTTGTATCATCTGTGTTTCTGCGATAATGCCGTTTGTAAACAAATCTTCTTTCATAAATACTGGTATGTCAAGCTTTAATGCCTGTGCGGCAAGTCCGTCTATCCACCATTTTTCTGATGGCGTCTTGCCCTTGCAATTTCCTGTCTCTGTGCCTAGTACTACCCACCCTATATCGGTAAAGTCAACCTCGCCGACGCTGTCCGAAAGCGGCTCAAAAGTGGCGTGGTAGTGCCTGGCTCTGACATTTTTCTTCAAAATTTCTATGCGCCCGCGTTCAGCGGCGCACGTAACCGTTACCCCGAACCAAAGGTTGTCAAGGTCGGTTTCTATATTAAGCCGCTCGGGTCGCTTGGTTAAAAAAATATACGTGTTCTGCGGTGTGGCGGCTGCTTTTGAAAATACTTTAGCTTTCCATTCGTCCTGCCAATAGGCAAGGTCGCTCATGCCCGTAAGCAGAAAAACTTTCGGCTCTTTGGTGTCGAACAGTTTTAGCTTTTTTTCAAAAAACTGAGGCTTGTTAAAGTCGTCCGTAATATGAAATCTGCGGCAGTTGTTACGGGCATAACAATACCTGCACCCGATAGGGCATCCTATAACTATGTTTAAATTTTTAATTTTATCCTTTATGCAGGTTACCATATCTTTTTTTGTCAAATGTATTTATCTATTTGAATAAAAGAACGCCTGAGCTGTTCTAATAATCTTTTAAATCTGATTAGTTCTATATAGCATTAAAATAGTACCATATAGAACTTGTTTTTGTCAAGTAAAAAATAGAGATATTATTTTAAAGCCATCAGCTATAGAGAGTAATCTGCATTTTTTCATGACATCGGATAGCGTTTCACGTGTCGTTGCAGCTGGCGCTTTTTATGCCCTTGTAAAAAGTTTGCAGGGATATCATAAAACTTGCTTATATTTACGATGTAAATAAGCATTATGTGTAATTAATGTTTGCATCTTTAAGTTGAGTACAAATGTGTTTCAAGAGTTTTATAAAAATTTTGGGTATAATCTTGAAAATTTGATTGGTAGATGCTATAATGGTTATGCGTTTTGACTTAAATAAGCTTTTTATAGGATACAATGGCATAAGTGTACCCTTATTTCCCTATGAAAAGGAAGTTAGAACGCAATTGATAGAGGGATACATTTTGCGGGCGTCCCTTGTCGGGGCGCTCTTTTTACTTAAGTATTTTTAAGTCAAGCGCAAATGGTATGTATTAAGGAGGGCGGAGATTTGCTGAGGGTTGTGATTATTGAAGACTGCAACAAAGATTCGGATGTTATTGTTTCGTACCTGAAAAGATACAGCGCCGAAATAAACGAAGAAATAAAATGCCGCGTATTCAGAACCGCAGATGAATTTCTTTCAAAATACACAACGTCGGGATTGGCGGATCTCATATTTATGGATATCGAAATGCCTGGTACTGACGGCATGAATGCCGCCGAAGCTCTCAGGGCGATAGACCCTAACGTTTTTCTTATTTTTACCACGAATATAGCAAAGTATGCCGTTCACGGATATAAGGTTGACGCGCTTGATTATTTTCTTAAGCCCGTAAGTTATTACGACTTCAGAATGAGGATGAAGAGAGTAAGTGCTTATAAGAACAGACTTTTAAGCGAAGAGAAAAAGATAAAAATAGCTGCAACCGGCGGGGTCAGAATGGTGTCCGTTAAAGATATATTATATGTGGAATCGGACAATCATCTGCTTACATATCATACCCTGGACGGGAATTTTTCCTCAAGGGAAAAGAGCATGAAACAGGTTGAAAGCGAGCTTGCCGCTTACGGCTTCATGCGGTGTAATGTGTGTTATCTTGTAAATCTGTCTAAATGCACGGCTGTTCAGGCAGAAGGTGTAACAGTTGGCGGCGAGGTTCTTGCCATAAGCCGCGGCAGGCGCAAGGAGCTTATGTCTGCCCTTGCTCAGAGCATTAATTTCTGACGGTGGGCTTATGTGGGTATTGTACGAGAGAATAAATTTTTTTATTACGCTGCTAATCGCTGAAATTATAGTGTGCTCAAAATTCAAAAAACGCAGTTATTTCTGGCTGCGTCTTATTGCCGCAAGCATCCTGCCGCTGCTTATTTCTTATTTCTGGGTTATGATGTTCAGCGGCTCGGCGTTTATTTTCCTCAATGCGGTAAAATTCCTTGTTATCTTCCTTTTAAGCATAGTAGTTCTGCTTGTTTGCTATAAAAGCGACGTGTGGAGCATTCTGTTCGCCGCCGCGGCAGGCTACTGCATACAGCATATATCTTATCAGACTCATAGCATAATAGACGCGGCCTTGGGCGACGTTCCGCAGTGGGGGAAGGTGGTAACGCTTATTCTCTGTTGCGCAGCATACTATGCATTGCTTTATTTTTTGTTTGTGCGCAGACTGAAGCTGTCTGACGGCTCTGTTTGCATAAATAATATGGGAATGCTGTGGATGGCCGTTGTTATAATACTGATAGCTGTGTTTGTTTCGTTTTACGGTGCAGTTTACAGCATAAAGGCGCAATCGGACGTTCTGCTTACGGTTGTGTGCCTGTTTTCTATATTTTCTTGCACCATCGCCATAATGTTTCTTAAGGCGCTCAACGCCATAAAACAGGGCGAGCAGGAGCGCGCCGTTCTTCAACATATGCTTTATCAGGCAAAACTTCAGTACGATGCCACAGAGGAAAATATAAATATAATAAATATCAAATGCCACGATTTAAAGCATAAAATATTATCGCTCAACGACAGAGTGGATAACGACGAGCTGAAAAAAATTTCCACCGCCATAGATATTTACGACAGCTCGTTCGATACCGGCAACAAGGCGCTCGATGTGGTTCTAACTGAAAAAAACCTTCTGTGCCGCGGTAAGGGTATACGCCTTACTTGCATGATAGACGGTTCAGTTCTAAATGGATGGAGCGCGGGCGATATTTATTCTTTTTTTGGTAACGCTCTGGATAACGCCATTAACAGCGTCAGCGAGCTTGAAGAGGAAAAAAGGACGATAAGCATTTCTTCTGTCACACGCGGAAAGCTTACAACAGTACGCCTGGAAAACTATTATCGCGGCGAAATGAAGTTTGAAGACGGTCTGCCCGTAACTTCCGGAGACAGGCGCTATCACGGCTTCGGCATGAAGAGCATAAGGATGGTTGCCGAAAGTTACGGATGCATAGTAAACGTATCCGCTGAAGACGATATTTTCTGCCTTGACCTGTTTGTTTCTAACTAACATTTAGCCGCGTAAAAATGTTTTTTTAAAAACAAAAAATGTTTATAATTTATACAAAACTCGTCGCGATTAAGTCCGATTTCGTTTTGCATCTTGAAAGAGCTGATATCCGATGCTATAATGAACCCGCTGTTCCGAAAAGGGATGGCGGGCGTTTTTTATGCCGCTCCGCCGTCGCTTAAGGAGGGGCGGCAATAAATTATGGAGGGATCTAATGATAAGATCTAAGGGATTCAACAAGGGCAAGCTTGTTGCGGCATTCGCGGTCAGCGTGGTAATGCTTGCATCGTCTGCGATAGCCCCGCACGCCGCTTATGCGGCGGAATCGGACACTTCCGATGCTTCTGTATCAAAGTACACCACCGATTACGACAGCTGGCAGGATACTCTGGATGCTGCGGCCGAACTCAACGAACAGATAGGCGCTGAAGGTTTTGTACTTCTTAAAAACGAAAAGTCTAACCTTCCTTTCGGCAATAGCGTAAGGAACATAAGTCTGTTCGGCAAGAACTCTGTAAATCCCGTATACTCGGGTTCAGGCTCTTCGGGCGGTACAAGCGGTAACACGGTAAGCATAGAACAGAGCCTTAAAGATGCGGGTTTCAGGGTAAATCCCACGCTTCTCTCGTTCTATAACAATAACGAGCTTTCCGGTCAGCCCCGATCCACTATGAGCTTTTCAAGCTACAATTATCATTCGTATTTTGCAACGGCAGAAACGCCTCAGAGCAAATACACTCAGGAAGTCAAAGACAGTTATGCCGACTATAACGACGCGGCGGTAGTGGTTTTATCAAGAACGGGCGGCGAGGGTACAGACCTCCCGCGCACATCTCTTGTAACCGAAGAGTATGAAGGTAAAGTTCCTTCCGCTGACGATGCGCGTGCATTCCCTACGAGGGAAGAAGTAGAATTCGGCGGCTTTGAAGCATTCGGCGGCGAAGGCAGGGAAAACACTCCTTGGGATCACTATCTTGAACTTGACGAAAACGAGGAAGCGTTGCTTGACGAAGTAACCGCGAAATTTGATAAGGTTGTTGTAGTACTCAACTCATCAAACGTAATGGAACTCAGCCCCGAGTTCATGAATAACAAAAAAATACAGTCTGTAATCTGGACTCCCGGCGCAGGACAGAACGGCTTCGCCGCGCTCGGCAAAATACTCAACGGACAGGTTAACCCTTCGGGAAGAACGTCGGACACCTTCCCCGCAGTATTTGAAAACGACCCCACCTGGAACAACTTCGGCAACAACAATGTTGGTTACTACGGCGACCAGGATGCGGGTAACCTTTACACCCTTGAAGACGGCACGATTTATAATTACCACCTCGGACTTAACAGCGGTGTTGCGGAAGTTTCTTATGAAGAGGGCATTTACCTCGGCTACAAATACTATGAAACCCGCGGCTATACCGACGGTGAAGATTGGTATTCCGCAGCTGTAAATTATCCTTTCGGCTACGGTCTTTCATATACTACGTTCGATTGGGAAGTCGGCGAGGTCAAGCTCAGCACCGAAACGCTGACCGCAAAAACCGTTGTGTCGGTAGACGTAAAAGTTACCAACGTAGGCGGACTTGCGGGCAAGGACGTTGTTCAGGCATACTTCTCTGCGCCCTATACCGACGGAGAAACTGAAAAGGCTCACGTAGTGCTCGGCGGTTTTGAAAAAACCAAGGAACTTGCTCCCGGCGAAAGCCAGACGGTAACGGTATCGTTCGACGCATTCGACATGGCATCATTCGACGCGTACGACAAAGATAAAGACGGACATAAGGGTTATGAGCTTGACGCCGGCGACTATAAGCTTTACGTAGGCAAGAACGCGCACGATGCGTGGACGGACGGCGAAGAAAGACTTATCGCTTCGCTCGACCAGGATTTAAGCATAGACGAAGACCCTGTCACGGGTGCAGAAATAACCTCACTTTTCCAGACTTCCACCGATGAAATGGAGGGAAGAACTCTTTCCAGAAGCGACTGGGAGGGCACGTGGCCTACAACTCCGCTGTGGTACACAGAGGAAGGTGAAATAGGCGGCGAACTTGTAAAGAGCGAGGAGTGGCTTTCCAACTTCGATATGCCCATAGCTGGCGACGCAACGGCGGACAACGCAATAGTTGAAAGCTGGTACGATGAAGAAAATCCCCGCTATGACGGAGGAGAAGCTCCCTGGTATTCGGCTACCGCTCCCGCATTCCGCGCGGAAGATCAGGCATACAGTGCAGATAACCCCGCACCCATACAGCTTAAAGATATGGCTGGCATTCCTCTCGACGACGAAAGATGGGATGAATTCGTAAGCCAGCTTACCGTTGACCAGGCATATGAGATGATGGCGGCGACAAGATTCCAGTTTAATGCTCAGGACGCGGTAGGTTCGCCCGTAGGCGGACATTCCGACGGCCCTCTCGGCATCACCGGTGCTTGGGTAGGCGGCGGTAACAGCCTTCTTAAACCCATAGCGGCGTCCTATAAGTTCTCGTTCGCAACTGAAGTGCTCGTTGCGTGCACGTGGAATAAGGACATAGCTTACAAGCAGGGTAATCTTATCGGCAACATCGGTCTCTGGTCGCACGTTATAGGCACTTACGCGCCGGCTGCAAACATTCACCGTTCGCCTTTCTCGGGACGTAACTTCGAATATTATTCCGAGGATGCAACGCTTAGCGGATACATGGTTGCAAACGTAGTCAAGGGCGAAAGGGAGAAGGGCCTTGTTACCTTCATGAAGCACTTTGCGCTCAACGATCAGGAAACCAACCGCGATACAAACAGCATAGCAACATGGGCAGATGAACAGACCATGCGCGAAAATTACTTCAAGGCATTCGAGTGGGCAGTAAAAGACGGCGGTTCTAACGGTGCGATGTCTGCGTTCAACCGCATAGGCTTTGACTGGTGCGGCGCAAGCTATGAACTATTGCAGGGGCTGCTGCGCGACGAATGGGGCTTTGAGGGCGTAGTCATCACCGACGCCCACGGCGACGGCCTCGGTTCGCTCAATGCAAACCAGATGATCCGTGCGGGCAACGATATGTCGCTTGATAGCCGCGAAGGCGCAATTTCGCGTATCGTCAACAGCGACGAGGCGAATACCGCAACTCAGCTTACGGCTCTTCATAATTCCATGAAGAACATATTCTATACCGTACTCAACAGTGCGGCTATGAACAACGGCTACGAGATGGAGAACATCGCATACAATACCCCTGCAACAACTACGTTCAACGTAAAAGCGGGCAGTGCGGTTAATGTATCGGTAGCCGACGGCGCTCAGGGCGACCAGTATGTAATAATGCTCGGTTCTCTTCCCGAAGGACTTGAATTTGACGGCAAAACGGGCGCGATAACGGGCACGATTGCAGGCGATGCCGAAGGTACATACACTATTCAGGTTGCAAAGACGCAGAAAGGCGTAGGCTCGGGCGAACAGTACATAGTTTCTACCGGCGTAACCGCAGGTTTCGGCTCTGTAAACGGACTTCAGTCATTTACGTTCAACGTTGAAAAGGTATATCAGGGCGAAGATTTCAAGGTGGCTTACGCAGGTCATAATTTCGTAATCGACGCGTCGATAGATGAAGAGGGCGCAACATATGCGCTTGTGAATGCTTCCGATTTCAGCGGAGTAACCATAGATGCGGCTACGGGCGCTATCCGCGGCAATATTTCTGCTTCGGGCACGTATACGCTCACGGTTCAGGCAACGGTTGGGGAAACAACTTATACATACGACATAACCGTTGCGGTAGCTGACGGCATCGGCGAAGGCGTTACCATCGTAAACATTTCCAAAGTGTCAAGCGAAGGCAACGTTGACACATATGTTATTACCTTCAGCGACAACAGCCAGTACACGTTTACCATAACCAACGGTACTGATGGCGCAGACGGAGCAGACGGCACTAACGGAACGAATGGCTCTAACGGCACAAACGGCATTGACGGAGCAGACGGCAAGGACGGAAAGGACGCTAGCGCGGGCACGGGCATAGCTGCAATATGCGTATCAGCCGTTGCTCTTGTGGCTGCCGTTGCTGCAATAGTGCTGCTTATAAGGAAAAAGTCATAATTACTATTAAATAATGATTTCCTCAAGGCAATAAGGGTATAGTCCCGCAGGCACAAAGCCTGCGGGACAACACCCCGTTTTTAATGAATAAGCGAGATTTTCGGAGATATTAAATGAAAAAGATATCAAAAATTTTCTGCCTGCTGCTTACGGTCTGCTTGGGACTTATGGCAGTTGCTGGCTGCGCGATATTTTCATCCGAAACAACGTTGAAAGACGGCCAGGTCGGGGTGGAGTATTCCGACAGCATTGCCGCCGGTTCGCGCGATATGTTTTATGACCTTGATTATGACAGCTCTCTGCCCAAAGGGCTTACTCTTTGGGGTGACGGCGCTATAACCGGCATCCCCATGGAGGCGGGCACGTTTGAGTTTACGGCTGTGGCAATAAATACCAACGATGAAGAATTTACGGCGGAGTTTTCGATGACTATAGCGGGCGCAGAGCTTTCCTATACGGCGACCGCTTTGCCCGATGCAACTACAGGCGAACCTTATCAGCAGAATATAGGTACAGCCACGGGTATGCCCGAAATAACCTATTCAGTCAAGGAAGGCAGTACCCTTCCCGCAGGTCTTGCACTCTCTGCCGAGGGCATTCTCTCGGGCAGACCTACCGAGGCGGTTGAATCGGCGTCATTTACCGTTGTTGCTTCCGCTAGCGGTTGCGATCCCGTAGAAGCTACGTTTACATTGAAAGTGCTTCAGGGTGAAGATGTGGATGAAACGCTTGGCTATATCAAGTTTGAAGATTTCACTCTTCCCGAAGGTCTGGTGGGTGAAGCTTACAGCCAGGATATATTCAGGGCTGAAGGCGTTCCCGGCATAACCTATTCGGTAAGGTTTACCTCAGGCAAGGGTCTGCCCCAGGGCCTTGCTTACGACAGCGAGCTCGGACTCATTTCAGGCACGCCTACAGATTCCACTCACGGACCGATAACCTTCAGGGTTACCGCAAAGGCGGATGGGTATGATTCGGTTACCGTTATGGTAACGCTCAATGTAATGGACGTATATGTGGCTACTGGCAAACTCGAAGCGGAATATATATATGTCAACGACCTTTCAGGCGCAGGTTACAGCAGCGCGCCTTCAGGTACCGGCCTCATACAGGCGGCACCGGGCGCAAGCAACGGCTTCTTCCTCGGTTATCTCAACAAGGCAATGTCGTTCAGTTTTGAATTTACTGCAACTCAGGCGACCAGCGCAAAGCTCACCCTTCACCTCGGCTCAGAAGTGGGCAATTTCACATACGACCCCTCAATGTTTGCCATAACTGTCAACGGCGAGGAGCTGGATTACGGTTCGTTTGACGTGAAGCAAATAGGTACGAGCGTGAGCGATTTCGGCTTTACAGCGATAGAACTTTCACCTTCGGTAAACCTTGTTCAGGGCGACAACGTCATAACGTTTGAAATATTTAATTCCGACAAGGCTACGGGCACGTTCAATGCGGTAGGTTGTCTGTTCGACTGCATAGAGTTCAAGGGCTACGGCGGGGAAATCGGCTGGAGACCCAAAGTTGCAAATGTTGCAGGTAAGTGAGGTAAAAGTCAATGAAAATTCTAAAAAAAATAGGTGCTGCTCTTGCCTTTCCGTGGAAGCACAATAAAGTATTCTCAATAGTTACGTGCATAGTGCTTGCGCTTATAATAGCAATAAGCATTGTTGCTACGCAGGTTCTGCTTATAAGCAACACTTTCAACACTGTATTTGGTGAAGAGCGCCGCGTTCTGGTTTCCGGCGACCCGTCAACCGCTCAGTACTATACGCCCGACGATGGCATAGAAAGTAAGGCCGATGCGCTTGCAAACGCCAATGCGGTGAACGAGGAGTTGTGCGAAGAGGGCTTTGTGCTTCTTAAAAACGATAATTCTCTTCCCCTTGCCAAGAATGCAAAGGTAAGCGTTTTTGGTATGAATTCAGTAGATATGGTTTACGGCGGTTCAGGTTCTGCGGCCAAAGATTCGGGCGACAGCATAGACCTTTACCAGAGCCTTGAAAACGCTGGAATAGAATATAACCCTCAGCTTAAGTCTTTTTATGAAGGTAAGCAGAGCAGGGGGCTTGGCAGGGGCACAAGTCCCGGCATGGGCGACAGAGTAGTAGGTTTTGCCACAGGCGAACTTGCTCTCAGCGAATACAGCGGCGGCATCGGCGCGTATACCGAAGGGTACAAGGATGCGGCGCTTGTAGTTATATCGCGTATAGGCGGCGAGGGCTACGACCTGCCCAGAACAATGATAAATGCCGACGGCAGCATAATAAGCGGCGCGGCGGCTGGTGCCCATTATCTTGAACTTGATGAAAACGAAAAAGCTCTTCTCGCAGAAGTATGCGCCGAAGATTCGGGTTTTGATAATGTTATTATGATTATCAACTGCGCAACTTCTATGGAGTTAGGCTTTATGGATGACGCTGCGTACAACGGCAAAATTAAGGGCGCGGTATGGATTGGTACTACGGGCGGCACGGGCATGAATGCGCTTGGCAAAATACTCGTCGGCGAAGTTAACCCCTCCGGCAGACTGGTGGATACTTATGCGGCGGATTTTTCCAAAGCGCCCAGCTGGCAGAATTTCGGTTTCAACCTTACGGACGCTTCAAAGTATAATGCGGCTACGCTTGCAAACGGCAACGCATATACATTGAACGGAACCGCACAGGACGCTCACTTTGTGGAATATGAAGAGGGAATATATGTAGGTTACCGTTACTATGAAACGATGGGTTATACCCAGTATGAAAAGGATGGCGATTACAGCTGGTACGAAGAAAACGTTGTATTCCCTTTCGGTTACGGACTTTCGTACACCACTTTTGAATGGTCGGTTACGGGCTGGCAGATAGGCGGCGAACAGTTTGACGACGGTGCGGAACTTGGCGAGGCTGACAAGGATAAGAAAATTACAGTTACCGTAAACGTTACAAACACAGGCGACGTTGCCGGTAAAGATGTTGTACAGCTGTACTATACTGCTCCCTACATCGCGGGTGAAGTGGAAAAATCGCACGTGGTTCTCGCTGCGTTTGCAAAGACGCCCGTCATACAGCCGGATGATACCAAATCGGTTACGCTTGAATTTGCTTTGCGTGATACTGCTTCTTACGACTATGCCGACCTCAATAACAACGGCGCAAGCGTTTACGAAGCGGACGAGGGGGATTATACCTTAATGATAGGTCGCAACGCTCACGAGGCGTGGACGGAAAGTGAGCTTACTTTGAATTATTCGCTCGATGCCGACCTTGTTTACACGACCGACAGCGCTACGGATAATCCCGTCGAAAACCGTTTTGACGATGTCAGCTCTTACATTAAAACATATTTGTCCCGCAATGACTGGGAAGGCACCTTCCCCGCATCGCCCACTGAGGACGAGATGGCTGTGGATAACGACTTCATAAAGTCGCTTTCCATGGAAGCGTACATCGGTAGCGGCAACACCCTTGATATAGATAAAAAATGGTACAAAGAGCACGCTCCCCGCCAGAGGCGCAGCAGTCTTTCGTACAATGAAACCGAGGTGAAGCTTTACCAGCTTATCGGTGCGGACTATAACGATGATTTATGGGACGAACTTTTAGACCAGCTTACGCTTGAAGAAATGTGCTACCTCATAGGTACCGGCAACTTCAATACTGCGGTAATGCAGAACATAGATAAGCCCAAAACAATAGACCCCGACGGCCCTGCAGGTTTTACGCAGTTCATGACGCTTATCGAAGCGACTGCCGTCGTTTACGATACCTGCTTCTACTGCTCCGAATGCGTGATAGGCGCAACGTGGAATACAGAGCTTGCCGCTAAAATGGGCAACGCTATCGGCAACGAAGCGCTTATGGGTAACGAAAGGGGTGACGGCAGAACGTATTCGGGCTGGTATGCTCCCGCGGTAAACATTCACCGTTCGCCTTTCTCAGGTCGAAACTGGGAATATTACTCTGAAGACGGTCTGCTCACCGGTAAAATGGCGGCTTCTGTAGTTGCCGCCGCCAAAGATAAAGGCGTTTACTGCTACGTAAAGCATTTTGCTGTAAATGACCAGGAAACCGACCGCGACGCCGGTTACGGACTTATCACCTGGCTGAACGAACAGTCAATGCGCGAAATTTACCTCAAACCCTTCGAACTTGCAGTAAAGGAGGGCGGAGCCAATGCAATGATGTCCTCGTTCAACCGCATAGGTAAGGTATGGGCTGGCGGAAGCTATGAACTGCTTACCGAAATTTTAAGAAATGAATGGGGCTTCGAGGGCATGGTAATTACCGACTACGGTACGGCTTCCTATATGTATTCCGACCAGATGATACGTGCAGGCGGCGACCTTGCTCTGTTCCAGGACAGACAGCCTTCCGTTTCGGGCAGAATGGTATCGCCTTCACACCGTTATGCTTTAAGGCAGGCAACTAAAAATATATTATATACTGTTGCTAACTCTAACGCAATGAACGGAATGGGTGAAGGCATAGTTTACAGATACGCAATGCCTTACTGGAAAATAGTTCTGATAGTTGCCGATGTGGTAATAGTTGCAGGACTTGCAGTATGGGGATTCTTCTCGATAAGGAAGAGTTACAAAAAGGTAAAAGACAATAATTTGGCAGTTGCCGATTCGGCAGATAATTCGGCAGATTAAAAGTGGTTAAACCTCGGCGGACTGACTTCCGCTTCATAGGGAATAACATTGGCGCCCCGCACTTTTTGTGCGGGGCGCCTTTGCTGTATTGCTACATGATTATTTCGGGGTGCTAATATGGTAAATAAAAACTTCCTGAAAAATAAAATGTGTCTTAAAATTTTTATATTGCGTAAAGGATAATATAGCGTATTGAGCTGTTTAACGGTGTTTTGCTCTTATTTGAGTATAAACAGATGGTTGTATGACAGTGAATGAAAAAACAGATATGCACCGATTAAATTACCGTTTGTACCTTTTGAACTTGTATTGTGCAAAAAAACGCGGCTTTTTAGAGCACGTGGTAACCGACTTTTCCAGTCTTTCAAGCTCGTATATGAGCATAGATGTCGTCCTTAAGGCGGGCAACGATATATGGCTCAGCACAAGCACAACGTTTGTAGATAAGCTCAATGCGTATAAAAATGACCCCGCTATGGCAACTTATCTGCGTGAGGCTGTGCACCGCTTATTGTATACTACCGCAAATAGTGCGGCTATGAACTCTTACATAGTGGAATCTGGCATTACGCCTAAAACTATAGAGATTACGCCTTGGTGGGAAACCGCGCTCATTATAATTGACGTTGTGTTCGGTCTGCTTGCGGCTGGCAGCGTAGTAATGCTCGTTCTTACCGTAAGAAAGAATAAAAATGTAGGCTGATTGATTTAAAAAGTTAAAGCTTTTGTTTAAGCTTCTTGTAAATATATTAAGAGGTATTCTTAAGTCAGCGTTTTTAATTTAATCGTAAAAGTGTGGGGCACGTTTGGGGCATGGAAATTTCTTAATCTAAAAATGCCTTGATTTTAGCCGTTTTTAATCAAAAATCATTTAAAATCAGGCAATTCTTAAAAAATCCGTTCCCTTCAAGTCCAACAAGCGGAGCCATTCCGGTGATAATGGCGACGAGGATCCACCTGTTCCCATTCCGAACACAGAAGTTAAGCTCGTCTACGGCGAAAGTACTTGACCATCCAAGGTCCGGGAGGATAGCAAGTTGCCGGATTTCAATCAAAAATGACCGTTTTCAAGCCGAAAACGGTCATTTTTCTTTTGTTTTGATTGATTTCCTGACCGCTCGTTTATGCTTTTGCGTCGCACAAATCTGCCTTCAATTTTATTAAGTTACCACTTGTTTTTGCATTTTTCGGTCAATTTTTTGTCGCATAACCAAGCAGTGGAATTTGACATAAAAATCGCCCGAAAGCAAGTTTTAGTTTTGATTTTGTCGCACAATTTGTCGCATAAATTGCCCTGAAAAGTCTTTGTTTTCAAGCCTTTTCAGGGCTTTTGCTATTTAGTAAACAAACTTTCTACCTTCGGCGAGCAGGAATTCGTCGCTCAAATCGGTATATGTGTCGGCAAGCCCGCCGAGGGTGTGCCCCACATACTTCTTGATTGCCGCCTCTGCAATACCGCACTCCGTACACCTCGTGTAGAAGGTGGTTCGCAGGTCGTAGAGCTTGTGTCCCGGCAGAATGCCGTTGAATTTATGGCGTATCTGTTCGAGGCGGTAGAATTTCAACTCGTCTCCGTCCTTAACGTAGGGCGCAAGCATCGGCGTGATGGGTATCTTTTTAAGTTCTGTCTTGCCATTCTTGCGCTTACTGTTGTTAGCAACGATAAAATCGCCTTCGACCTTGGCGGTGTAGTACTCGTTCGGTCGCATACCCGTGTACAAGCCCACGGCAAACATCTGCTGGTAAGGTGTCCCTGCGGTTTCCGTGAGTAACTTCTTCTCCTCGTCCTTCGTTAAAGCTGTGCCGTGTTCCCTTTCGTGTTTGGAGTGGAATACCATATCTAACGGGTTATGTTTGATAATTCCGTGCTTGATAGCGGCTTTGAAAATGAGATTTAAAAGCGTGAACACGTCCTCCGCGGTCTTTCCCTTGCCCCGTTCCTCCAGTCCGTCAAACAGTGCCTGACATTGCTTGGGGACAATTCTGCGAATGGGGACGTCGCCGAAGTAGGGGGAGAGGTGGTTTTTGAACTGACTCTTTGCAACGCGAAGCGTACTTGCCACAACCTTACGACTGTAAAAGTTATCGAAGAAATATTCGGTAAACTTTACAAAGGTGTCGGGCACGGTGCTCCTGGTGTCGCCGTACTTCTCATACTCGTTGAGTTTGTCTATGAATTTGTGCTTTGCTTCTTCAAGGTTGTTGGGCGATGCGTAGATATTATAGCCGTGGGTGCGCAGGCGAATTTCGTAGTTCTGATTGCCGTTGCCGCTTTCACGCCTGTAAACGCGCGCCGTCATACCCTGAACTCTGAATAGTTGTCTGAATTTTCTCGGCATAAGTTTTAGCTCCTTTTGAGAGAACTTAATTTCGCTTGCCGATAAATCCGTACTTTTTTGTTGCGTATCATCCTGTATGTCCGTCAAGGACTTTATCTTTTCGAGAGAGATGGAGTCGGCAGCCGCTTTGAATACGGCGTTTGTCGTTTCATCCCTCCTGTCCTCGGGGACATACTTTAAAATGTCTAATAGTTTCTGTAATTCCTGGTCTGTCATTTACTCGGCAGACGGGCAAAAGAGATTAGCTTTCACCCGTCTTGCTTTGTGCGTACCAACCGAATGTCCTGCAATCGGTCGGAACCCGAGAGGTGTTACTATTATTAACCTTTATCACAAAATCCTCCTTGTTATTTCCGCAGGGCCGGGGCAGAGCTCGTCATAGCCTTGGGGTTTCGGTTAGTGGGGCGTGTTGTGTCCCTCCTGCGGATAGTTTCTTTTTAACTTATTCTTTTCTTCGTTATTCAGGTTTATTATTCAGTTGTTCCTGCAAAGCCTGCCAGCCTGCATATATGAGTTCTACTTTCTTAATCCCGTTGTCCTTCAAAAACTTGTTGAGCTTATCGAAGTCCTCGCGGTTCATAGAAGTGCCCCATACGGCGTGTGCGGCTTTGCGTTCTTCCTTGTGCTTGTCCTCGTAGCGTTTGTCTATTTCTTTCTTGGGCGTTGCCATAGTTGCCTCCTTCAATCTACGTAGACAAGCTCGGAAAGAATTTCTTCCTCAATCAGCCTGTTCACTTCCGTCTGCCTGCGGTAGTCCTCAATGAAGTCCCCCGTGCGCTTGTATCTTGCGTTGGTTAATAGTCTGATACGCATATCTTCATCGAGTTGCTCCGCCTGCCTGTCAATGCCGTGCAGGTACTCGGGCAGGTTCTCAATCGCCCACAGTTTTCCCACGTTGTGCTCTTCTATATAGCGTAGGGCGAGAGTGCCATACTTTCCGTAAACGTGGTGCTGGGGCTTGACTAACTGTTGATAGCGTTTAATCT
>ERZ1643246.1396-NODE-1396-length-26475-cov-4.755034_pt1 | contig 26475 bp, 28 predicted proteins | sample MGYA00579265_ERZ1643246 | MGnify/ENA primary metagenome ERZ1643246 (study PRJEB29033, sample SAMEA4952261) | chicken gut metagenome | biome: Broiler Chicken; feature: Gastrointestinal Tract; material: Caecum | place: Ireland | collected 2018 | study: Broiler...
CTCGCTGCGGAGTGGAAGGACACGCGGGCAATTTTGTCATCGGCCGCTCCGGCAAGGCGAAGACCGTTGCCGTCCAGGGGCGCTTTCATTTATATGAGGGACGGGCGATCTCTGAAGCGGTGCTTCCCGTTGCGGTGTTGTATGAACTGGGCGTCCGTACGCTGCTTCTGACGAATGCCGCGGGAGGTGTAAATTATTCATACGCCGAGGGCGACATGATGATCTTGCGCGACCATATCAACTTTACGGGGAGGAACCCTCTGGAGGGCGTTCGGCCTTCGCCGGAAAGGCCTGTTTTTATTGACATGACACAGGCATACGACAAGAAACTTTCCTCTGCTTTGGAGGCGGCGTTCGCTTCGGCGCATATTCCTGTAAGGCGGGGGGTATATATGCAGCTTCTCGGCCCTTCTTTTGAAACGCCTGCCGAGATACGCGCCTTCCGCGGTATGGGAGCGGATGCGGTCGGGATGAGTACGGTCATGGAAACGATCTTTGCCCGCTATCTTGGGATGCGTGTGTGTGCGGTGTCATGCATCACAAACCTTGCTGCGGGGATGACGGGCAGACCGCTTGCGCACGGCGAAGTTCTTGCGGCGTTCGACGGAAAACAAAAAAAGATAGCAGAGGCAGTCCTTGATTTTATCGGAAAATTGTGATCCGAAAGACGGCGTTCAGGCCGTCTTTTTTCAAGTTTTGTCAGAGTATTTTTTCATTCGTATAGAAACTCAATAATTACAGAAAATAAGGGCATAACGATCGGAGGAGGATTTTATGAAGAGAGTGTTGCCCTTATTCTTTTTATTTGTTTTCGTATCCGTGCTTTTATTGCCTGTCGGCGCCGCGGCGAAGGAAGAGGGTCTTGCGGGCGGTTGCAAAGCCGCATATCTGTGCGATCAATACAGCGGAGATGCTGCGTATGAACGAAATGCGGAAGCGCGTCTGCCTATCGCGAGTATGTGTAAGATCATGACTTTGCTGCTCTGTTTTGAGGCGGAGGAAAGCGGGGCGTTCGGTTTTGAGGACAAAATCTGTGTCAGCGAACGTGCAAGCAGTATGGGCGGCTCGCAGGTTTTTCTTGAGGCGGGCGGAGAATATGCGGCGGGCGATCTGATCAAAAGCATCTGTATCGCTTCGGCAAACGACTCCTGCGTGGCGATGGCTGAAAAAATTGCGGGAAGCGAGGAGCTTTTCGTAAAAAAAATGAATGAAAGGGCGCGCGAACTCGGGATGGAGAACACTGTATTTTCCAACTGTACGGGGCTTCCCAAAGAGGGACAATATTCCTGCGCGAAAGACGTTGCGAAAATGCTTTGCCGTTTGTTGTGTCATGAAAAGTATTATGATTACAGCCGGATATGGCTGGACGAAATGGAGCATACAGGTGGACGAAAGACGGAAATGGCGAATACAAACAAACTGATACGCAATTATTCCGGCTGCGACGCAGGGAAGACGGGCTATACTTCGGAGGCGGGGTTTTGTCTTGCGGCATCCGCAAAGCGGGGTAATATGCGCATCGTATCGGTCGTCATTGGGGCCGGCGACAGTAAAACACGTTTCCGCGGTGTCAGTGAAATGTTCGATTACGCGTTTGCAAATTATGAAAGCAGATGCGTCGTGGACGGAAAAGTCTGCGACGATCTGATCGTCTGCGTTACGGGCGGAAAAAAGAAAGAAGTTGCCGTCCGTCCCGAAAGACCGATATATCTTTTTTGCAAAAAAGGTTCAGAAGAGAACGTGACGGTCGATGCGGAAGTGTATGATCTGAAAGCGCCTGTCGACGGCGGTGACGTCGCCGGGACGCTTACCGTATATCGGAACGGGGTCGAAGCGGAAAGCGTCGCTCTCCTTGCAAATGATTCGGTGGCGCGTGCAAATTATTTTGATTCACTGCGCGATATAGCGGATAATTGGTGCATTGTTTAAGTTTATCAAGTATTATGTATGACATAAATGATTGCGATCATATGTGTTTTGCTCACGGCAGCTGTTCTGCTTTTTCCGATATTTCTGAATATAATCATCTTTTTTGATGCCGGGCAGAAGAAATGCTATTTTGCGCTATATCTTTTACGTTTCATCAAAATTTACGGCGGTTATGCCGAACTCTATAAAAAAAGAGGGATAGCTATTCATCTGACCGAAAAAAAAGCAGTATTGCTTCCGTTCAGTGAAATAATCAATTCAGGGAAAAAATTTGAAGTCACGAAAGGATTCATTCTCTATGGATTCAGTCATGTATTTGAATTTGGATCAGCGGAGAACCCGGGACGTTCTCTCATGATTTGTGCATTGATGAGGACGGCAACTTGTTTCGGGGCAGCATATTTGAAGCGTAAAAACAGCTGCGCGTCCTTTAAGGGAGATATTCTTTTGTATCAGAATACGGATTGCTGTAAAATCTGCGTCCGCCTTATTCTTCTTTTTAATCCGGCACTATTATTGAGTGCCGCCGTCAAATTAGTTTTAACAAAAATTACGGAGGGTCAAAATGGAAAGATCAGCCCAAAAGGTCAATGAACTTGTAGAGAATTCTGTACGGGATCTGAGTAAACTCGTCAATGTCGATACCGTGATAGGTACACCCATATTGACGGCGAGCGGTGTGCAGATCATCCCCGTAACGAAGGTTACAATGGGCTTTTTGTCAGGTGGCAGCGATATAGGAGAAACAAAAGTGATCAAGGAGAAGGAGAGCGTTCCTTTTGCGGGAGGAAGCGGGGCGGTCGTGTCGCTGAAGCCTGCCGGGTTTCTGCTGGACGACGGAAAAAATTGCCGATATATTCATGCGGGCGACGATCCTCTCGATAATCTGATCGACAAGGCGTCTGATCTGTTGAAAGGATTTGCCGATGCGGGCGAATAAATTGCGGGGAGCCGCAGTGCCGGCTCTCGTGTGTGCTGTTTTTCTTTCACTGTATATGCCTGTGCAGGCGCAGGCGGTGCAGTGTTCGCGGGCAGAGGTCGTCATCGAGGTCACTTCGGGGCGTATACTTTGTTCACGCAACGAAAAAGAATGCCTGCCCGTAGCAAGCACGACAAAGATCCTGACGGCAATCATTATTATCGAAGACTGCGATCTCGGTGCTCGGGTTTGTATTCCGGAGGAAGCGGCCGGCATCGAAGGATCAAGCATTTATCTTACGGCCGGAGAGGTGCTGACGGTGCGCGATCTCCTGCACGGACTGATGCTTCGCTCCGGAAACGACTGTGCCGCCGCTCTTGCTCTTTATCACAGCGGAAGTATGGATAAGTTTGCCGCCGTGATGAATGAGCGGGCGCGAATGATCGGCGCAGAAAATTGCACCTTTCGCAATCCGCACGGCCTGCCGCAAGAGGGGCATCTCGCTTCCGCTCTGGATATGGCAAAAATAGCAGCGTATGCATTGCGGAACAAGACGTTTTCCGAAATAGTAAACTGTAGGCAGTACGTCGTTGAGGACGGAGGCTGCGGATATGCCCGTACGTTGACAAACAAGAACAAGATGCTCTCGTTATATGAAGGGGCCGACGGCGTAAAGACGGGATATACAAAGGAAGCGGGAAGATGCCTCGTTTCCTCAGCGACCAGGGAAGGGATGCGGCTCGTTTGTGCCGTTCTTGACAGTCCCGATATGTACAACAGGAGTGCGGAACTGCTCGATGATTGCTTTGCTCGGTATTCTATGCGTGAGCTGTTCAACGGGGAAAAGTTCGAAAGAGAAATTCCGACGGACGGCACGGCCGGGAAAGAAATGCCGTGTTTCCTGCCTGGGGCAGTTCTCCTATCCGCTTGCCGAGGGGGAAGAAAAGTTTGTGGAAGTGCGCGAAACCCTTCCCGACATTCTCGCTTTGCCCGTACACAAAGGGGATGAAACAGGGAAAATTGACGTATACCTGCAAAATCAGTTGATTTTTTCCGAAAAAATCGTTAGTATAATGGACGTGCAAAAGAGTTATTTCGATTATTTGCGCGATATTGTACGAGGATACCGGAAAGAGAATGCGGATCAATAAATATCTTGCGGAGTGCGGCGTCGCCAGCCGCAGAGGATGCGATAAACTGATCGAAGAGGGGCGCGTCACCGTCAACGGAAAGACGGCAGCGCTCGGAGACGATATAGCGGGCGGCGAGGAGATTTGTGTTGACGGGGTGCCCGTTTCGCACGGAGAAAAACATTCCTATTATCTTCTGAACAAGCCGAAGGGATATGTCTGTACCGTCCGCGACGATAAAGGAAGGAAGACAGTGATGGAGCTTTTGCCTCCGGATGCGGGAAGAGTGTTTCCTGTCGGCAGGCTTGATTACGATACGGAAGGTATGCTGCTCCTGACGGACGACGGCGATCTGACCTTTCGCCTCACGCATCCGAAAAACGAAGTACCGAAAACCTATCTGGTTAAAATTGAGAAGGGAATAACAGACGCTGAACTGAACAGGCTCCGTGCCGGCGTGGAGATCGACGGCGTTCTGACCGGGAAAAGCAAAGTAAAGGTCATCGAGACGGACAAAGCTTTCACCAAGCTGCAGGTGACGATCACGGAGGGCAGAAACAGGCAGGTGCGCAAAATGTTTGAGGCGGTCGGAAAGCAGGTCGTCTTTCTAAAGCGCATTAAAATTGGCGAGATGCGGCTCGGTTCGCTTCCTCGCGGGAAAGTACGGAAACTTACGGCGGAAGAGATTTTTTATCTGAAAAATATATGAGAAAAAGGTCTGTGCAAAAAACACAGACCTTTTTCTTTTAGCGGAAATTATTTGATTGTGACGGTAAAGTCGCCGTTTCTTGCGCCGATCTCTATCGTGTTGCCCGCCTGCAGGTCGTTGGCGATCATCGTCTTTGCGATCAGCGTCTCCACCTTGCTCTGGAGATATCTCTTGAGCGGCCGCGCGCCGTAAACGGGATCGTAGCCGTTTTCGATGATGAGATCTTTCGCGAGAGGGGTGATCACCAGCTTCAGCTGTTTGTCTTCCAGCCTTGCGGAAAGATCCTTTATCAGCAGGTCGATGATCTGCGTGATATTCTCTTTGGTGAGCGGTTTGTAGTAGACGATCTCGTCCAGCCTGTTGAGAAATTCGGGTCTGAAGCTCTGTTTGAGAAGCTGCGAGACCTTTTCCTTCGCATCTTCGGAGATCTCTCCGTTTTCGTCTATGCCGTCAAGCAGATAGGAAGAGCCGAGGTTGGAGGTCAGGATAATGATGGTATTTTTGAAATCGACAGTCCGCCCCTGCGAATCGGTGATGCGCCCGTCGTCGAGCACCTGAAGAAGAATGTTGAATACATCCGGATGCGCTTTTTCGATCTCGTCGAACAGTACGACGGAGTAGGGCTTTCTTCTTACTGCCTCCGTCAGCTGTCCGCCCTCATCGTAACCGACGTATCCCGGAGGAGCGCCGATCAGACGGGAGACGGAAAATTTTTCCATATATTCGGTCATGTCGATGCGCACGAGGTTGTGTTCATCGTCGAACAGACTTTCGGCGAGCGCTTTTGCAAGTTCCGTTTTGCCTACGCCCGTGGGGCCGAGGAAGAGGAAGGAACCGATAGGGCGGTTCGGATCGGCGATACCTGCGCGGGAACGGATGATCGCTTCGGTGACCTTCGTTACGGCTTCATTCTGCCCGATGACTCTATTATGCAGGATGTCGTCGAGATGAAGGATCTTTTCGCGTTCGCCCTCCATCAGTTTGGCAAGGGGGATTCCCGTCCAGCGGGAGACGACTCTCGCGATCTCTTCTTCGGTAACGGTATCCCGCAACAGCGTGTGTTTCGTGTTGCCTCCGTTCTTCTGCGCTTCATCGAGCTTCTTTTGCAGTTCGGGCAGGCGGCTGTACTTTAATTTGGCTGCGGTTTCATAATCGCCGACCCTCTGCGCGGCTTCGATTTCGCCGTTGACTTTTTCGATTTCCGCCTTTGTGTCGGAAACGACGTGAATGCTTGCCTTCTCGCTTTCCCACTGCGCTTTCATGGCGTTGAATTTGTCGCGCAGGTCTGCGAGTTCTTTCTGAATCGCTTCGAGCCTTTCCTTTGAAAGGGTATCCGTTTCTTTCTTCAATGCCATTTCTTCTATTTCGAGCTGCATGATCTTCCGCGCGATATCATCCATTTCGGTAGGCATGGAGTCGATCTCGGTGCGGATGGTCGCGCAGGCTTCGTCGACGAGGTCGATCGCCTTGTCGGGCAGGAACCTGTCCGATATATACCGATGGGAAAGGGTAGCTGCGGCGATAAGCGCCTGGTCATGTATCTGTACGCCGTGGAATACTTCGTAGCGCTCCTTCAGACCGCGCAGGATGGAAATGGTATCTTCGACGGTCGGTTCATCGACCATGACCGGCTGGAAGCGCCTTTCGAGCGCGGCGTCCTTTTCGATATATTTGCGGTATTCGTCCAGGGTGGTCGCACCGATGCAGTGGAGTTCGCCGCGGGCGAGCATGGGTTTGAGCAGGTTGCCCGCATCCATCGCGCCTTCCGATTTGCCTGCACCGACTATAGTGTGCAGTTCGTCTATAAAGAGAATGATCCTGCCTTCGCTCTTTTTGATCTCGTTGAGCACGGCTTTCAGACGCTCTTCAAATTCTCCGCGGAACTTTGCGCCGGCGATGAGCGAGCCCATATCGAGGGCAAAGATAGTCTTGTTTTTCAGTCCTTCGGGCACGTCGCCGCGCACGATACGCTGTGCCAGCCCTTCGGCGATCGCCGTTTTGCCGACGCCGGGTTCGCCGATCAGCACGGGGTTGTTCTTCGATTTCCGGGAAAGGATACGGATAACGTTTCGTATTTCGTTGTCCCTGCCTATGACGGGGTCGAGCTTTTGTTCTTTTGCACGCTGTACAAGGTCGAATCCGTACTTATTCAGCGCGTCATAAGTGTTTTCCGGTTCGTCGCTCGTGACGCGCTCGGTTTTGACTTTTTTCAGCTCGGACAGGAAGCCGTCTTTCGTTATGCCCAAAGAACGGAAAATGTTTTTTATTTCATCCGTCGCGTGGTCGAATATCGCGAGCATGATGTGTTCTACCGAAACATATTCGTCGCGCATGGAGTTGGCGAGGCGTTCCGCTTCGTTGAAGATCTTGTCTGTAACGGGGGAAATGTAGATTTTATCCGGCTCTCTGCCGCTGCCGCTCACGGCGGGAATCTTTGAGATCGCGCCGTCGAGCAAGGCGAGCAGATTATCCGTGTCGATGCCCGTCTTTTTCAGAAGCTGCGGGATCAGCCCGCCGTCCTGATCGACAAGGGCATACAAAAGATGCTCCGGCATGATCTGCATATTCTGATTTTCTATGGCGATGCTCTGCGCCGCGTTGACGGCTTCGAGCGCTTTTTTGGTAAATTTCTGTGCGTTCATGGTCTTAACCTCCTTCTGTTGAATCAATCATATGAGCTGGACACCGCTGTTCAGGTATTGCAGGTAACGCTTTTCCAGTTCCTCGGTGGAAGAATATCTGCCGGCGAGGAAATCTTTGAGCATTTCGTCGAAAGTCGCGATATATTGGCTGATCGCGTTTCCGATCTGCTCTTCGGTATAATCCGAATCGTTCGGAACGGCGAAGGTTCTCCAGAATTTCCCGTTTTCCAGGCCGTATTCGATGGCGCCCTTTGAAAAAAACTGCTTGATGTAGATGTTTTCGAGCTGCATCCACAGTTTGAAAAACCTTGTAAGTTCAACGAGCAGTTCGGAAGACGTCGTGCGGAAAATGATCTTCAGCTGGCCGATGGTCTGCCTCGGGGTGCGATACATTTCCACCTCGTAACGGATGGTGGGGCGGTAATGATATTGCAGCGGACTTTTTATCGACATGGTCATATCGTTCGGTTGAGAATACAGGAGATTCCCGCTTTGACGTGAAATAAAATTTTCTATGATATCGAATATATTTCGGACGTGCTTTTCCGGGGTCGTCAATGAAACATAGTCGGCAAGTATCTGATTGATGAGGTTTGAGCGGTTTGTGTTTTTTTCAGACGCAAGCTCGTCTATTGCCTGTATGACGTCTTCGGCGAGCATCAGGCTGTACATATCCTTTTTCATGTAAACGCCTCCTCTTTTCGTTTTGTCTATATTATATCCGCTTTTCTAAATTTGTCAATAGTTTTATATAAAAAAATTTACAAAATTAAAAAATTTTGTGACGATCGCTTGCCCGGACAGACAGAATATTGTATAATGATAGCAAAAAATGAGGAGTGAACAGAATGAAAGAGCTGACAGATGCTGTACAGACCGCCGGCCGCATTATCGTCATTGCCGACGGAAGGGAACACTGTTTTGAAAAGGGCGATGCCGCTTTTCGGGCGATAATAAAGGCGTGGAACGAAATGACGGCGACGGCAATCAGAATGCCTGCTTTCGGTGTAAGTATCGACGAACTTACGCGCAGGGAAATGAAACAGGGGCTGTGGACAGAATTCCGTTACGAAAAAGAAACAAGCTGCGAGGGAATGGCTTTCGATCGGCTTTTGGTTTGCGTAAAGGAGGAATTCAGAGGGTTCAACGTGGTGCGCCATGTGCAGGAGAAGTATCAGGGACGTTGCTTTTATGTAGACCTTTCAGGCGGCGATATGTCCGGATTTGCGGCTGCGGTAAAGAAAGCAGCGGGGCTTCATGAGGAATAATATGGATTTTGAGGAAAATAATGAAAAAGGGAGGCCGCTTACCGCGGTCTCCCTTTCTTCTAAATGTCGATATTGGAATATGCGTCGAGGATATTCGACAGGCGTTCCTGTTCGTCTCCGCTCTCAATATATCTTTTATAGCATTCGCAGACATTGCCGTCTTTGTCGAAGCCGGTGTCGTTGCATATTTTGCATTTGTACTGTGGTACGAGCATTTCTTCCGTAAGGCCGAGCCGCGAGAGAACGGCGCCGCGCGTTTTCTTCAAAGAGGTCAGGCGGGAACGCAGTTCGGAAACATCTCCGCCCAGGGCTTCCGCCTTTGCCAGACGGATCTCCGTGGCGCGCATTTCCTCTTCATTGGAAGAAAATTCTGCATCGGCGAGGGCGCGTCTGCGATAATATTCCGAGCGATTTTCCGCTTTTTCGCGCAGATTGAAATAATAATTGCGTACGCGGGCGCGGAATTCAGCGTTTTCTTCTTCTCTCTGCTGCTTTGCAAAAAAGTTTTCTTTGGAGAGCGGCTGTTCCTTGTCAAGCCTTTCGGGAGTGAATATTCCCTTTGCTTTCCAAGAGGAAAGTACGGAATTCATATAGGGGACCGGGCTTGCCTTTCCGCTTGCAGCTTCGGCGGCTTTCAGGATCATTTCGTCGGAAAAATTCCAGTTTCTCCAGTTTCGCAGGCATTCTCTGTCCCAATTATTCACGCGCCTGGAAACTCCCGCCGTTTTGAGGACTTCTGCGGCAAAAGTCTGTTCCCTTGCTTCATTTTCTATGTAATCGGCGATGCTTTCGGCGGAGATCACCCCGACGGAAAGCAGCCGATGGATCAGCTCATCCATCTTCTCGAAAGATTTTTTCTCTCTTCTGAAACAGTATTTTGCCAATGTGAGCAGAGAGGCATCGTCGAAGCCGGCCGCAAGCCATCCGCTTACGAAATTGTCCGTGTAAGTGTCCACGACCTGGCAGTAAACGCCGAGTTCTCGGGCGATGCCGATGGTGAGTTCTCTGATCTGCGTCTTGCGGGAAAGATAATCTTTGACTTCCGTCTGCGTGAATTTTTTGTTAGCATAGAGCTCTCCGAGGATTTCGTCGAGCCGGGCGAAAGTCGATTTTTTGTGAAGAGAAGCGGCAAAGCGTATGACGGGAAGTTCAAAACCGAGCTCTTCCGTCCATTTTTTCAAAAGTTTATAATCGTCCGGTTCAGGTTTGCGCGAAGACCCCATCGCGTGCAGGATGTCGGATATGTCGCTCCCGCGCACGACGTAATCGGACAGCTTGTTTTCCACCTGTTCGACCGTCGTGATACCTTCCGCCGCGAAATTTTTTGCTACCTGAAGAATATAATTCTGTGAGATGTGTTCGCCTTTCAGGTCTATGCAATAGCGCACGATGAGCAGCATGGCTTCGGGTCTGATGGCAAACTCCTCCATGACGGAAAAATATTTCATGTATTCGTTCGCGGAGATCATTCTTCCCGGGAGCATCGTCTGCAATGCCTTGTTGAATTCCGTATATTTTTCCGTGCGGATGCGTTTTGGTTTGCCTTTGGAATAATCGGCGGGATAATAACGGACGGAAAAAGGCTGGTAAGAAACGATTTCAAGGAGATCGAAGTCTTCCCAGAATTTGAACAGATCGACGATGCGGGTTTCGGGCATATTCAGCGCGCGGGAAGCCTCCGCAAGGGTATAGTCGCCCTGTACGTTCTGACACAGATATAAACCGAAAATATAGACTTTGACGGCATCGCCGTCGGCCGACGCCATATATTTGTCGATGAACTGATTTTCGATGCTCGTGTAGGAGGAGAGCGAGAACTCGCGTGAGTACGAACAAAATCCCATAAGCAAACTCCGCGCAACGCTTGATTTATTCGGGGAATTGCGCTATACTATTATATAAATAATTTGCCGAGAAAGCAAGGCATTTTCCGGCGATAGGACAAAATTCCGCAGGACGGAAGTTTTTGTTTCTGCCGATCCGGGCCCGGACGAGCCGATGCCGGCATGCCGAACGCCTGTATTGCAGTAATATTATAAAACCAGAAAGTTTGAAAGGGAGATAATTTTTTTGGCAAACAAAATTCTGACCCCTGTAACATTATGGAGCGATTTCGACGATTCCCTGCCGCCGACGGAAACGGTCTTGCGCGAACGGGAGGAAAACGGCGCCGTCTTTTCTGCGATACGCTATCAGGGAAGAGAAACTGAAGCGGGCCGAGTGGATATTTTCGCGCTCTTTGCGAAACCGAAAGAGCCGGAAAATTGTCCCGTACTGCTTGTCCTTCCGGATGCGGGGCAGACTGCGGACGAAGAACTTCTGCGCTTTTTCGTTGCCAAAGGCTATGCTGTCCTTATGCCCGATTATCGCGGCGCATGGGCAAATACCGAGGAATATACGGTATATCCGCAATGTGTCGCTTATGCGAATTACGCACAGGCAGGCCTGCATCTCGATTACGCGGAACCTTCTGCCAAAGAAACGTCCTGGTATGAGTGGGTGGCGGTCGCAAGATACAGTGCGCAATATCTTGCCGCCCGTTTTCCCTCCTCAAAACTCGGTACGGTAGGCATCAAAGCGGGCGGGGAAACAGCCCTCATGCTTGCCGGAACATACGGGAAGCTGTCCTGCGCGATCCTCGTTTGTGCGGGGGGCTGGCGGGCATACAGGGGCGTGCACAAGTTCGGCGATAACGCTGCCGAGCTGAAGATGAACGACGAGCGCCATCGTTTTCTGGCGGGAGCAGATGCGCAGGCATATGCACAATATGCAAAATGCCCCGTCCTCATGCTTTGCTCCACAAACGACGAAAGGTTCGATGCCGACCGCGCGTTCGATACCTTCGCGCGTATCAATCCTGAAATGGATAAGACCTTTTATTTTGCGGCGCGCTATGACGGATGTATCGGCAAAACGGGGCAGAACGATCTTTTCCTGTTCCTCGATAAATACCTGAAAGAAAGGGAAGTATTTATTCCGTCCCCTGCGGAGGTGTCCATCGAAGAAGACGGCGGGGAACTTGCCGCAAGGGTAAAATTCGATAAAAACGGCGAAGTGACGTATTGCGAGGTCTTTATGGCCGAAGACAATCCGGATTCCGCCTCGCGCGACTGGACAAAGTGTGCTTTGAAACGAGAGGACGGGGAGGACGAACAGATCTTCGATCTTTCCGCTTACGAGGGTGCATCGCGCGTGTTTGTATTTGCAAAGACGAAGTATAGCTGCGGCTTTGCCGTATCCTCGAAGATCGCCGTCAAACGGCTGGAAAAAAGTTACCCGAACAGCTTGCGCAAAAGCCGTATATTATACAGCAGCGAGGACGGATACGGAAGTTTCGTTATAGATCGCCCGGGAGAAAGCGCCGTCGCCGAAACTTTTTTATCGGGCAAAGGGTCGCCCGTCTGCCTGAAAGAGGGGCCCTGCGGCATAAAGGGGATCTATTCGCCTTACGGACTCAGGCTTTTCCGTATCAACGATGTGCGGTTCCGCCCCGGAGACAATGCACTGATCAAGTTCGATCTGTACAATGCAGAACCCGCAACATTGACCGTCTGTATCTGCACGGAAAAAAACGGAGAGAAGGAGGAGTTCGTTTGCAACCTTCGTCTTTCGGGCGGAGAACGCTGGACCGATCATGTACTCGCACCAAAGGATTTCAAGAGCGGCGAAAACAAGCCGCTTGCACAGTTCTCCGGCGCAAGATACATTTCTTTTTCTTCGGTAAACGAAGTGTTCATAAATAATCTGATCTGTATTTGATTTTTTTGCTCTGTTTGCTTTTTATAAGGTCAAAAATATGGTATACTCTTTAGGAGATAAGGTGATCACAAAAAAGAAGCATCCTTGCGGCGGCAATGTCTGGACGGTCGTGCGGACGGGTGCGGACTATAAGATTCGCTGCGACAAGTGCGGGCGGGTCGTGATGCTCTCTTATTCTGACTTTCTTAAAACGGTAAAAAGCAAAGGGAGTGCGGATGTCTGATAAAACAGTTTACGGTGAACTGATAGAGGAGCGAAGAAGCCCCGGCAAAGAATTTTATTCCATGCTTCGCTTTCTGATCGTCCTCCTCGTTCTTTTTTGCGTCTTTTTCGTCTTATTTACGCAGATATTTATCGGGGTGCAGGTCTGCGGCCCGTCCATGAACCCTACGCTTTACGGCGGAGTCCGCGGGTCGGACGGAATATACCGCGGCGGAGATTATTTGTTTGTATGCACTCTCGACCCCCCTGAATACGGAGATATCGTCGTATTCGATTCGCCCATTGTGGGAGAGGAAGGAGAGGAGATCATAAAGCGTGTTGTCGGGCTGCCCGGAGACAGGATAAAAGCGGAAAACGGCGTTCTGTACAGGGCGAGCGGCGGAGGGGACTACGCGGCTGTGGTTGAGCCGTATATAGAGGATGGCTGGGAAGGCTCGTTTGCCGAAGAAGTCGTTCCGGAAGGCACGGTCTTCGTTCTCGGCGACAACCGGAACAACAGCACGGACAGCCGTGCGTTCGGCCCCGTCAGCAACGACAGCATCCTCGGAGTCGTTACGCAATGGTCGTTGGCGCATAAAGATTTTCTTACAGACTTTTTCGGCTTTTTCAGGCTGGCATAACAATAAACAGTACGGGAGGAACAATACTACTCATGAGCGATATTGTCATCACGTCGGACAGCACCTGCGACCTCGGCGAAGAACTTGTTTCCCGCTACGGCATCGAGATCATGCCGTTGAGCGTGATCCTCGGGGGACAGACGTACAAGGACGGAATTGATATCGTCCCTGCCGATATACTCAGATATTTTGACGAAACGGGTCAGCTTCCGAAGACTGCCGCGCCGAGCGTCGAAGAATATGAAAATTTCTTTTCACGCTTCGTGGAAGAAGGGAAAACCGTTATCCATTTCAATATTTCTTCCCGCGCCAGCGGTTCGAACGGCTTTGCCGTGACGGCTGCCAAAAAATTCGGAGAAAAAGTATATGTCGTCGATTCTTATGCGCTTTCCACGGGCCAGGGGCTCCTTGTGCTTAAGGCGTGCGATCTGCGCGACAGCGGACAAAGCCCGCGGGAGATCTATGATGCTGTAACGGAACTTCGCGGAAAGGTGAACACTTCTTTCGTTCCCGATACGCTGCTCTATCTCTATAAAGGCGGGCGCTGCTCCACGCTCTCTTATTACGGAGCAAAAGTTTTGTCTATTCATCCGCTGATTGACATGAAAGAAGGGCAGCTTTACCCTAAAAAGAAATATATCGGCAATATGGAGCGTTGTATAAAGAGGTATGTGAACGACCTTGCCGCCGAGTATCCGAACTACGATAAAACGCGGTGTTTCGTAACGCACAGCAATGCGGACAAGCAGATCGTCGAACTGGCAAAAAATCTGACGAAAGAGCTGTTCGATTTTAACGAGATCCTGGAAACCGTAGCGGGCAGCATTATCACGAGCCACTGCGGACGCAATACGCTCGGCGTCCTGTTTATCAGCAAATAAAAAGCGGAGCCATCTTTTTTATGACGATTATCTTCAACGATGCGGATCTGACTTCTTCATACAGGCAGCAGCGCAACATCCTGCGCGTTTATATTGCGGTTGCCGTCGTCTTTGCGGCGATCTGCGCGGCTTGCCTTGTCTATTTTATTTCGCTTCCGTACGAGGACCCGAATCAGATCATTCCCAAGATCATTATTTGTGTGGCGAGTTGTCTGTTCGTAATTTTTTCCTATGTATTCATGGGGATCAAATATCACCGTGCGAGAAAGTATTATAAACTTATTTCATACCTTTCCGTGGGGATGAAACAGGTAAACAACAGCTATTTTCTTCGCTACGAAGAGCCGGAACTCCGCGACGGCGTCGACTATTATGTGCTTATTTTTTCGGAATGGAGCAAGAAAAAGTCGGAGTATATGGACCGCAAGATCTATGCGGATAAAGAAAAGGAGCGGCCCGAGTTTCAAGCCGGCGACCGCGTGCGGTACCTTACGCAGGGCAACGTCATCGTCGAATATGAGGTCTTATACCACGATGAGGAGTTCATCGAACAGAAAAAGAGGGAAGATGCCGAGAAAAAACCTATCAGGATGGGAGATATCTGAAAATGCGAGCAGTTGTTACCGTTACAGGGAAGGATAAAAAAGGCATTATCGCAAAGGTAAGCGCGTTCCTTGCAGAAAAGGGCGTCAATATCGAGGACATCAGCCAGACCATCATGCAGGAATATTTTGCGATGATCATGCTCGTCGATATCGGAGGCATCACTATGGAGCTGTCTGCGCTCGCAAAGGAATGCGAGGAACTCGGCCGGGAGATCGGGATGTCTATCCGTCTGCAGCACGAGGCGATCTTTGACGCTATGCATAATATTTGAGGCATCGGAATGTTCAATAAGACAGACGTACTTGAAACGATAAACATGATCGAGCGGGAGCATCTGGACATCCGCACGATCACGATGGGCATATCTCTGCTGCCCTGCATCGGCGCTACAGCCGAAGTGACGGCGCAGAATGTTTACGATACCGTTTGCCGAAAGGCAAAAGACATCGTAAAGGTAGCCGAACAGCTTTCGGGAGAATACGGTATCCCCATCGTCAACAAGAGGGTATCCGTGACTCCCGTAAGCCTGATCAGCGCTCCGTTCCCGCAAAAATCCGGGTTGATCGGCCTCGCTCTCGACAGGGCGGCGAAGGAGCTCGGTATTGATTTTCTCGGCGGTTATTCCGCGCTTGTGCATAAAGGTACTTCGGACTACGAAAAAATATTTATCGAAGGGATCCCCGAATTGCTTGCGTCGACAGAGCGTATCTGTTCTTCCGTGAACATCGGCTCTTCAAAATCGGGCATCAATATGGATGCCGTGAAGATGATGGGGGAGGTCGTCAAACAGACCGCCGCCCTTACCGCAGATAAAGACGGGTTGGGCTGTGCAAAATTAGTCGTCTTTGCCAATGCGGTCGAAGATAACCCGTTCATGGCCGGGGCATTCCACGGTGTAGGAGAAAGCGATACCGTTATCAATGTGGGCGTATCGGGGCCCGGCGTCGTCAAACACGCGCTCGAGAGCGCGCCCGATGCAAACCTGAACGATGCGGCGGAGATCATCAAACGTACGGCGTTCAAAATAACGCGTGCGGGGCAGCTGATCGCAAAGGAAGCGGCAAAGAGACTGAACGCGGAATTCGGCATCGTGGATCTTTCCCTTGCGCCGACTCCCGTGATGGGAGATTCCGTCGCGCATATCCTGGAAGAACTCGGCATAGAAACGGTCGGCGGGCACGGAACCACCGCCGCTTTGGCGATGCTCAACGATGCGGTCAAAAAGGGCGGCGTGATGGCAAGTTCCCATGTCGGCGGGCTTTCCGGCGCCTTTATCCCCGTCAGCGAGGATATCGGCATGATCGAAGCCGCGCAGGCGGGCAAACTGAACATAGATAAACTTGAAGCGATGACTGCCGTCTGCTCCGTGGGGCTGGATATGATCGCCATTCCCGGCGATACGCCGGCGACGACCATCAGCGCTATTATCGCGGACGAGGCAGCCATCGGGATGATCAACAACAAAACCACGGCAGTCCGCGTCATACCCGTTCCCGGGAAAGGGGTAGGAGACAGCGTTGAGTTCGGCGGACTTCTCGGCAGAGCGCCGATCATGCCCGTAAATACGGCAGACAGTTCGCGTTTCGTGATGAGGGGAGGAAGGATCCCCGCCCCCATTCACAGCAATAAAAATTAGAGGAGACGGTCAGAAATGGAAAGAAGCGATGTCGAGGCCAAATATAAATGGAAAACGGAGGACATTTTTTCCTCCGACGAAGCGTGGGAGAAATGCTTTGCCGAAGCGGAAAAACTGCTTGATTTTTCCGCTTTTGAAGGGAAACTGTCCGATGCCGGAAAGTTTGCCGCATTCCTTGCGCGTCAGGAGGAGGCCGGCAAAAAAGCAGAGAGACTGTACCTCTATGCGCATATGAATCATGATGTCGATTCCCGCGTCGCAAAATACACGGCGATGCAGTCGCGGGCGATGTCGCTCTATGTGCGCCTTTCCTCGGCGACGGCTTTTGCCGAACCGGAACTGACTGCCCTTGACGACAAAGTCCTGCAAAGTTTTGCGAACGATGAGCGCTTCAGAGATTACGATTATTACCTGCGCAGCCTCATGCGTACGAAAAAGCACATCCTTTCGGCCCCGGAAGAAAAACTGCTTGCTGCGGGAGGCGAGGTCTATTCGCAGTTCCAGAACATTTTTTCCATGATAGACAATGCCGATATGCGCTTCGGGGAAGTGGAAGCAGAAGACGGTACAAAGATCGCGCTCACCCACGGGACGTACGGCGTGATCCTGCACGGCCCGGACAGGGAACTGCGCCGGAAGGCGTTTGAGCGCTATTATGAATCCTATATTCAACTGTCCAATACCATTGCCGCGACCTATTACGGCAATGTAAAAAAAGATGTTTTCCTTTCCGAAGCGCGGGGATATGAGTCCTGCCTGCAGAGGGCGCTCGAGGGGGAGGATGTCGACGCCTGCGTGTATAAAAATCTTCTTGATTCGGCAAATGCGGCGCTCCCCGCCATGCATCGCTATATTGCACTGCGCGGCAGACTGCTGGGGCTGAAGGAGCAGCATATGTATGACATTTATGCTCCGTTGGTCGAGGATGCCGAATTAAAGCTGTCTTATGAAGATGCCTGCGATCTCGTCGTAAAGGGGCTGGCACCTCTCGGGGAGGATTACTGCGCTTTACTGCGCAAAGGGTTCGCGGAAGGCTGGGTCGATGTCTGCGAAACGACGGGGAAGCGCAGCGGCGCATACAGTACGGGTGCGTTCGGCTGCCATCCTTTCGTTCTGCTCAATTATCAGCCGACAACGCACGACGTGTTTACGATCGCGCATGAGATGGGGCATTCTCTCCATACCTATTATTCCAATTCTCATCAGCCCTACGCAAAAGCCGATTACAGGATCTTTGTAGCGGAAGTTGCAAGCACGGTCAACGAAGTGCTTTTGCTTCGTCATATTCTTTCGCAGACTTCGGATGCGAAAATGAAGCGCTATCTGCTCAATTATTTCCTTGATACCGTCCGTACGACTTTGCACAGGCAGACGATGTTTGCCGAGTTTGAATATATCGCGCACGAGATGGTCGAAAAGGGTACGCCTTTGACAAGCGAAAATCTGAACGAAGTTTATCTCGGGCTGAATAAAAAGTATTACGGCGATGCGATCGTGCATGACGAGCAGATCGCCTATGAATGGTCGCGTATCCCGCATTTCTATACGTCTTTCTATGTGTATAAGTATTCGACCGGCATCATAAGCGCCATTTCGATCGTGGACAGGATCTTGTCCGAAGGGGAAAAAGCCGTCGCCGATTACAGAGCATTCCTGTGTACCGGCGGAAGCGACAGCCCGGTCGAACTTCTTAAAATAGCCGGCGTCGATCTGACCGGGCGGAAACCTTTCGATAACGCGATGCGTACCTTTGAGAGGGTGCTCGACGAATTCGAGGCGCTTTCGGAGTCGTCACGGTGATCTCTGCTTATTTCCGGAATAACGCCGCCGATTATAAAAAAATGTGTGCGTTCCATCTGCTCGTTGCCCGCGGCATACGGTCGTATATCAGTACGATCCTTTTTGCCGCGGTCGCAGTGGCTTTTCTTGTGCCCGGCATTCTGTTAAAGAGCGCTGAATTTTGCATAGGGGCCGCCGTGCTTGCGGCGCTTGCCGCAGCATGGCCGTTCATTTTTGTAGCGTTTCAGAATTCGCGCGTAGCAAAGCGTCTGCGTGCGAATCCGGAATATGAAAAGACGGAACAATTTTTTTCTTTCGATGAAAACGGATTGTCTTTGAAATTGCGCCGGGCGGGCAGAGAGGAAGCTCATGAGATCCCGTACGATAAAATTGCCCGCATTTATGAAAGAAGAGATCGCTTTTACATATATATCGGCGTATCACAGGCGCTGATCGTCAAAAAGGCGGATATCGAAGAGGGGAAGACGGACGAGCTCGCTTTTTTGTTCCGTACAACGGGAAAGCGATTCCGTGAAAAGAAGAAACTGCGCCGAAAAAGCGAAAAGGAATCGTAAAGATGCCGAAGACAAACGTATTGCCGAACAATCTCGAGGCGGAGCAGGCGTTGCTCGGTTGTCTGCTGATCGACAACGAAATCCAGACGGATATCCTCGACAAACTGACCGAAGACGACTTTTATCAGGAATCGCACAAGCTCATCATCCGCGCCATGCGCACGGTATTCAATGCGCGCAAGCCCGTCGATATCGTGACGCTTGCCGATGAGCTCGACAATAATAAGGAGTTGGAAAAGGCAGGCGGTCTTTCTTATATTACAGACCTCGCGACCATAATGCCGTCTACCGCAAACTTCCGTTCTTATCTCGAGATCGTCAAGCGTGACAGTATTCACCGCAGATTGATACGCGCATCGAACAAAATTATCGAAACTTCTCTCGAAGGTTCCGATGCGGATAAAAGCGTTGCTTATGCTGAACAGCTCGTCTTTGACATATCGAAAAAACTTGACACTTCCGCTCTCGTCGATATGCGGGAAGACGACAGTTATGACAGGGTGCTTAACAAGTTCGAGGTGATCTCCACCGATAAAAACGCCTTGCGCGGCGTCAATACGGGGTTTACCAGACTGGATAAGATAACGAACGGCCTTCAGAAATCCGACTTCATCGTTCTGGCGGCCCGTCCCGGCGTAGGGAAAACGACTATCGGCATGAATATCATAGAGCACGCCGCGCTTGTTGACGGCAGGGTATGCGCCGTATTTTCCCTGGAAATGCCCCGCATCCAGCTGGCGCAGAGACTTCTTTGTTCGTATGCGCGCGTAAGCATGTCGAAGGCACTGGCGGGTGAACTTTCGCAGAATGACTGGAAAAAACTCTGGAAGGCGAGCGCCGAACTGAAAAAAGCAAAAATTTATATCGACGACTCTTCAAAAATCACGCCGGCGGAAATACTTTCCAAATGCAGGCGTCTGAAAGCGCGGAAAGAAGGGCTGGATATTATCATGATCGACTATATCCAGCTGATGGGGAGCGGCGAAAAACGCACGGAAGAAAACCGTCAGCAGGAAATCGCCAATATAACGAGAAATCTGAAGATCATGGCAAAGGAGCTGGATGTTCCGGTCCTTGCCCTTTCACAGCTTCGGCGAATCTCTTCCAAAGAAGAGCCACAGCTTTCCGACTTGCGCGAATCCGGCGCGATCGAGCAGGATGCAGATATGGTCATGTTTATCCATCGCCCCGAAGTGGGGGCTTCGCCCGAGGAGATAAAGAGCGGAAAGATCGTAAAAGACGCGGCGGAACTCATCATCGCAAAACACAGGAACGGCGAGCTCGGCAGGGTGAAACTGCGTTTCAAAGGAGATCAGGTGCGCTACGTCAATCCGCCGCCCGAATCGCTTCCGGACGATCCGATGGAAGGCAGGGAAGAGTATTCTGAAGACGATTACGACTCGGCGATGCATTCTTTCGATGCTCCGGACGACGAACCTCCGGAAGAGGAGGAATAATGGAAACGCGCATAGAGAGCATAACGGCGGAGTCGCTTGCCGCAGCAAAAAAGATACTCGAAGAAGGCGGGGCAGTTGCCTTCCCGACGGAGACGGTATACGGACTGGGCGCAGATGCGCGCCGGGACGACGCGGTGAGGCGGATCTACGAGATCAAAGGACGGCCGTCGGATAATCCTCTGATCGTGCACATACACGAAGAGTATGACCTTTCCTTGCTTGTCGCCGACGACTCGTCTTACGCTTTCAAACTGCGCGAAGCCTTTTTGCCGGGCCCTCTTACGCTTGTATATAAGAGCAAGGGAAAAGTCAGCAGTGTGGTTTCATGCGGGCTGGATACGCTTGCCGTGCGTGTTCCTTCTCATCCCGCAGCACGGGAATTTTTGCGATATGTCGATATGCCTGTGGCCGCACCGTCAGCAAATATTTCAAAGCATGTCAGCCCCGTTTCGGCAGAACATGTATTTAACGATCTGAACGGAAGGATACCGCTTATCCTGGACGGAGGCGATTGTTCTGGCGGTATCGAGAGTACTGTGTGTGATGTAACGGGGGAATATCCCGTGGTTTTGCGTGAGGGATTGATCTCCCGTGAAATGATCGCGCGGGTGGCCGGAAAATGCGGCCTGTATGTTCCGCAGGCGGGTGAAAAAGTCCGTTCTCCGGGCATGAAATACAAACACTATGCGCCGACCTGCGACACATATCTTTTCGGTGCGGAGGACGCAGCGAAAGCGCGTGAGCGATTTGAGTCATTTGCCGCTGCCGGCAAAAGGGTCGTCGCTCTCTGCGAGCATTCTGTTGCCGGACATTTTCCGGACGGGTATGTGCTCGATTTGGGGGATTCGCCTGAGGAGATGGCCACAAACCTTTATCGTCGGTTGCGCGAAGGGGAAAAACTTGCCGACATTATCATTGCCGTAAAACCGAAAGAACAGGACGGTATCATGGCCGGCGTGCAGAACAGACTGATCAAGGCTTGCGGCGGTGAATTGAAATGAAAAGGAGAAAAGTTCTTTTTGTCTGTACAGGAAATACCTGCCGCAGCCCGATGGCGGAAGCGATCTTCCGCGCAGAGATAAAAAAGAGAAAGATCACTTATGTCGATTCGGCATCGGCGGGGATCTTTGTGCGGGAGGGAAGCGTCATCAGCGAGTACAGCGCGGCATGTCTTCGCGCCCGGGAACTTGATTTTTCAAAATTTGTGCCCAGACAGCTCAAGCACAAAATGATCGAGAACAGTTTTGCGGTCATTTGCATGACGCCCGACCAAAAAGAACTTCTCAACAGTTTCGATAACGTATACAGCATGGAAGAAATCGCGGGATTCAGCATCCCGGATCCTTACGGGAAAGATTTTTCGGCCTATAAAGAGACGGCGCAGCGAATTTCCGTTGCTTGCGATAAGATCATAGCGCGCTTCTTCCCCGGTGAAGGGAAAACGAATGCTCCCGGTCAGAAAAGGAATAAATAATCGGTGAGGTAAATAAATGAAAATTGCTGTTGCCTGCGATCACGGCGGGCTTGTTTTGAAGAATGTGTTGCTTCGGTATCTCGCACAGAACGGTTACGATACGGTTGATTTCGGTACCGACTGCACGGATTCCTGCGATTATCCGGACTTTGCTTTGCCGGCCGCTGAGGCCGTTGCTTCCGGTGAATGTGAAAGAGGTATCCTGGTCTGCAGTACGGGGATCGGTATTTCTATAGCAGCCAATAAAGTTCCCGGTATTCGCTGCGCGCATTGTCACGATACCTATTCGGCAAAATATACCCGTCTGCACAACGACGCCAATATGCTTGCGTTCGGGCAGAAGATCATCGGCGAAGGGCTGATGCTCGAAATCGTCGAAACTTTTCTGAATACCCCGTTTGAGGGAGGAAGACATCAACGCAGGGTCGATAAGATCTCTGCGATCGAGTCAAAATACAGCAAAAAAACGAATAAATAATTTTGACAAGGGAGATATTTTACAATGGCTAAAGTTTTTATCATGGATCATCCTCTCGTACAGCACAAAGTCACGATGCTGCGGGACAAGAATACCAGCACGAAAGATTTCCGCGAACTGGCGGAAGAGATATCCCTTCTGATGGCTTATGAAGTTACCCGCGATCTTCCCCTTAAAGATATCGAGGTCGAAACGCCTATCTGCAAAACAGTCGCAAAGACCGTTGCGGGCAGGAGCCTCGGGATCGTACCCATTCTGCGGGCGGGCCTCGGGATGGTCAACGGGATGCTCCGCCTTGTTCCGAATGCAAAAGTCGGCCATATAGGGCTTTACCGCGATCCGAAAACGCTCAAGCCTGTCGAATACTACTGCAAATTGCCCGCAGACGCCACCGAGAGGACGCTGATCGTTGTAGATCCCATGCTTGCTACGGGCGGCAGTGCCGTAGCCGCCATAGGTTTTCTGAAAGACCGCGGCTGCAAACATATCAAATTCTGCTGCCTCATTGCGGCCCCGCAAGGGCTGAAAGCCTTGCAGGAAGCTCATCCGGACGTCGATATTTTCATTGCGGCAATGGATAAAGAACTCAATGACCATGCGTATATCGTTCCCGGGTTGGGCGATGCCGGCGACAGGCTGTTCGGAACGAAATAAACTATATAATTTTGCCGCTACTGCGGAATTAAGGAATTTTACAATGAAAAAAGTAAGAAAAGCAGTCATTCCCGCGGCGGGATTCGGAACCCGTTTTTTGCCCATTACGAAATCGGTCTGTAAGGAAATGCTGCCGATCGTAGACAAACCGACGTTGCAGTACATCGTCGAGGAAGCGGTGGCTTCAGGGATCGAAGACATACTTGTCGTCACGGGAAGGAACAAAAAAATTCTGGAAGATTTCTTCGATTATACCCCCGAACTGGATGCTTTGCTCGAGCAGGACGGAAAAACGGAATATCTTGAACTTTCCCGCAGGATGGAGAACCTTGCCAATCTCTATTTTGTGCGGCAGAAGCATCCCGCAGGGTTTGCGGATGCCATTATGTATGCGAAGGCTTTTACGGGTGACGAGCCGTTTGCCATTCTTCTCGGCGATGATATAATTTATACCGAACCGGGGGTAAGACCGGGGATAGGGCAGTTGATAGATTGTTTTGAAAATACGGGGAAGGCAACGGTAGCAGTCATGGACGTTCCGGACAGCGATATCCCGAAATACGCGAATATCCGTGCGAAGGAGATCGGCGAGCGTATCTGTGAGATAGACCTCATCGTCGAAAAACCTGCCGTCAAAGACAAGTTTTCAAACAGCGCCGTGATCGGACGTTATGTCGTGGAAAGCGATATTTATGACATCATCTCGCGTACGCCTCCGTCAGCAAAAGGGGAGGTCTACTTTACGGATGCGCTTCAATATCTTGCCGGAGAAGGTCGGCTCGCGGGTTGCCGTTTTGAAGGAAAAAGATATGACGCGGGCAACAAACTGGAATACCTTGAGGCGAATATCGAATACGCGCTGCGAGATAAAGAACTCGGCAAGCCGTTTGGCAATTACATTCTGGATCTTGCCGAAAAATTACGCAAGTAAAAAATGGTACTTCGTTTATATAACGCTAAAATTCTTGCGTCGCCGTTTGAATCCCCGTTCGACGGCGAAATATTTATAGAAAACGGACGTATCCTGCGCATGATGCCCGCGGGCTCGGTCTTTTCCGTTTATCCTGATCGCGAAATTGATTGCGAGGGAAATCTTCTTACGAGCGGGTTTTGCAACGCGCACACGCATTCGGCAATGTGTTTATTCCGCGGTGCAGCGGACGATCTTCCTCTGGAGCGATGGCTGTATGATCGCATTTTCCCTATGGAGGACAAACTTACGCCGGAGGATATATATTGGGGCACGATGCTTCAGCTCTGTGAATTTGTCCGTTCCGGCATCACTTGCTTTGCCGATATGTATTTCTGCCTCGATTCCGTATATGAGGCTGCCAAAAATGCGGGGCTTTGCGTTGCCTTATGCGGAGGGGAAAATTCTTTTTCGGAGAATGATGTCCTCAAACAAATCGAGATTTCTTACAATAAATATAGTACTATTTCTGACAGAGTTCGCTTTTTCCCCGGCCTTCATGCGGAATATACCTGTGAGGAAACGCTCATAGAAAGGGTCGCGGATTTTGCCGCCGAATGCGGAGCAAAAACATATATCCATCTTTCGGAAACATTAAAAGAAGTCGGGGACTGTACGGTTCGGCATGGAGGCCTTACGCCTCCCCAATATCTGTATAAACTTGGCTTTTTTGAAAACGGCGGACTTGCTGCGCATTGTGTCTATGCAGATAAAGACGATATCGCTCTCCTCAGACAATGCGGCGTTACCCCCGTTATAAACAGCGGCAGCAATCTGAAACTTGCGAGCGGAATCGCTCCCGTTGCGAGTATGCTGGCGGCGGGTATGCGTCCGGCTCTCGGAACGGATGGTACGGCAAGCAACAACGCTGCGTCAATGTTCCGCGAGATGTATCTGTATTCCTGCCTGCAGAAGGAATCGCTCAAAGATGCGTCGGCTGTCCGCGCTGAAGAAGCGTTTGCCGCAGCTACCGAGAGCGGCTATGCGGCGCTCGGTTTTGACGGAGGTGTACTGCGTGAGGGCGGTTTTGCCGATATTGTCTTAATTGATGTTTCGGCGCCGAATATGCAGCCTCCGGCAGATCTTTGTAAGAGCCTTGTATACAGCGCCGATACCGGCAATGTTTTGCTGACGATCGCAAACGGCAAGATCGTTTATGACCGAGGAAGATTTGATGTCGGGGAACCTTATGACAGAATACTTTCCGAATGCGGCAAGCGGGCGAAAAGGCTGCGTGACTGAAAGGCTTTTTCTGTCCGGTTTCCGAAGGAGATTTATATGCAGGAATTTTTGGATGCGCTGAAAAGTTTCGGACAAAATTTCGTTACGGATACGGGCCTGACGATCGTCCGTACGATCGCCTTTTTTGTTCTCGGACTTGTCATTATAAAGATCGTGCAGGCTATTACCAGGAGCGTTTCCTTAAAGAGCAACAAACTGGATAATGCTGCAGCATCGTTCGTTATTTCTATCGTTACAGTTGTCTTGTATATCGCGCTGGTGATCGTTCTGGTCAGTTCGCTCGGCTTTTCTACAGCCGGGATTATAGCGGGCTTTTCCGCCGTGGCTCTTGCGATTGCATTGGCGCTCAAAGACAGTCTTGGAAGCCTTGCAAACGGCGTGATCATCATTTTCAACAAGCCCTTCAAAAAGGGGGATTACATCAAAATCGGAGAGTATGACGGCCTGGTTCAGGATATAAGGCTCTTCAATACAAAAATCCTGACATACAGCAACGAAGAAATTATAATTCCGAACAGTGAAATTTTAAGCGCCGAACTGATCAATTACAGTTCGATGCCTTTACGCCGCGTCGTTATAGACGTCCCCGTACCGTACGGTACAGATCTGAACGAGCTGAAAAGTGCGCTTTTGGAGAATGTTCAGTCCTATAAATATGTCGTAACTTCTCCCGCTCCGTCCGTCGTTCTCGTCGGATACGAGGAACGTTCCCTGAAGATTTCTGTCCGTGCATGGACGCCGAACGAAAATTATTGGGATACTCTCTATGATTTGCAGGAGAATATATATAATCTCCTTGACGAAAAGGGAATGACTCTTCCGTTCAGCCCGCTGAATATCAGGGTCACACCGGAGGAAAAGACGGTTCCTGAAGAATGTAATGCGGAGGGGAAGGAATGAACGGCTTTATTTATATGCTATGCGCCGGAGAAGCCGCGGAAACACAGACGCCTTCTTTGCAGTCGGTAATTCTGGAATACGTTTTTTATGCCGCAATCATTATCGTCGGTATACTTATCCTCGCTTTGTTAAAAAAGAAAACCAGGCTTCCGACTCACAATGAACTGAAACGTCGCCTTAACGTACTGGCTGAGTCCCTTGACCGCATCATAGCATCCCTGGACAAAGAGGAGGGCGGCTATGATTTTCTGCGCGAAATCAACAAATTGATATATACGGCAGATAAATTGATTTATGCCGTTACGCTTGTTTCGGAAAGAGAGCGCGATACAGGAATATCGTCTATCGCGCAACAGCTTGAAACCTGTAAAAATAAACTTGCTCCTTATAAATATAGGACGAAGGCGAAAGACGAGGCCGACGGACTGAAAGACGCACGAGCGGATCTGAATGCGGCGATCCTGGCGATGGACAGTATTCTGGGGCGGGACAACGAACTGAAAGAAAAGAAAGCGAAGAGGTACAATGGATAGAACGCTCATTTGCATAGGCGGAGGCGAACTTAAATCAAAAGAAACGCTTAAAATAGACGAATATATTGCAAACAAAGCAAGGGAACGGGCCG
>ERZ1643246.1397-NODE-1397-length-26465-cov-6.277433_pt1 | contig 26465 bp, 23 predicted proteins | sample MGYA00579265_ERZ1643246 | MGnify/ENA primary metagenome ERZ1643246 (study PRJEB29033, sample SAMEA4952261) | chicken gut metagenome | biome: Broiler Chicken; feature: Gastrointestinal Tract; material: Caecum | place: Ireland | collected 2018 | study: Broiler...
ATCAAGGTTTCTAAAGGATTTAGATACAAAAAAACAGGTAGTATTTGACACTACCCGCTGGACAACCGGGACTTAAAGCATGTGAATTTTCTCCTGAAGACGCTGGATCACAACGGCTCTCTGGACAAGAAGGATATTATGGCGCTGATGGTTACCGACATTACCAATTATCCCAGAGGGTACCTTACCAGGGAAGAGTTGGACCAGCAGTACCGTTATGCCATGGCCATCGGTTTCGATGACCGCAAATACAATCAGATCGCCCATCTCAAGGGATATCTGAAGCGCTTTACAGATCTGCGTTACGACAAGAATGAGGAGAGGTTCTGGTTTGCCGATGATCCGGCTATCGCGGACCGGGACTTCGACGAGACCTTCAAGCGGGACGGTGTGAAGCACAGGATCTACAAGGAGGAGCTGAAGGAGGAGTCCACCGCCGTCTACGGCGCGCCGGTCTGCTATCTGGACAAGAAGCCCTACCGCCAGCTGGTGGCCTCCCATATCAAGCCCTGCGTCGACTGCCTGCGGGAGCGGCGGGAGGATCAGGCCTACGATGTGAATAACGGCCTCCTTCTGAGTCCCACGGCGGATTCCTATTTTGATAAGAAGGACATTACCTTTGCCGACGACGGCACGATCCTGTTCGGAAAAAATGTGGCGGAGGAGATCCGGGAGGATTTCGCCAGATACCGTCTGGACGAGCAGATTTTAACCCCGGAGCGGAAGGCCTATCTGGAGTATCACAGACAGCTCTTCGCTGCGAAGAACGGAGGAATATGATGGATTATACTTATATTGATCTGTTCTGCGGGGCAGGAGGACTGTCTTTGGGATTTGATGAGGCTGGTTTTGAAAATCTTCTGGCGGTGGAGCTGCAGCCGGCCTTTGCGAAGACCTATCGGAGAAATTTTCCGGATCATCCCCTTCTGGTGGAGGACATCCGGGAGATTTCCAATGAGCGGCTTCTGGAGCTGACGGCGGGGAAGACCGTGGACGTGATTGTGGGCGGCCCGCCCTGTCAGGGGTTTTCCATCGCGGGAAACATCGGACGGACCTTTCTGGACGACGAGAGAAATCGTCTGTTTAAGGAGTTTGTGCGCTTTGTGGCGTATCTGAAACCGAAGATGTTTGTGATGGAGAATGTGGCGGCCATGGCGACCCATTTGAAGGGAAAGACCATTGCCGCGGTGGAGGATGCTTTTGAGACGGCGGGCCTGGGCTACCGGGTGCAGTGGCAGGTTTTAAACAGCGTGCATTTCGGTGTGCCTCAGGAGCGGCGGCGCCTGGTCATGGTGGGGGTTCGAGGAGATCTCAAGACAACCTTCGACTACCCGAAGGAGCAGGAGCGCGTCTATACCGTGAAGGATGCCATCGGGGATCTTCCGCCCTTAAAGAACGGGGAGGAGAGCGATATCCCCAACCACAAGGCGATGAAGCACAGCCCCCAGATGCTGAAGAAGATGAGTTATGTGAAGGATGGGGGCGACCGCATGGACATTCCGGAGGAGCTGCGTCCCACATCCGGCGATATCCGCAAATACATCCGTTACGACAGCACAAAGCCCTCAGTCTGCGTAACCGGAGATATGCGCAAGATTTTTCACTACGAGCAGAACCGGGCCCTGACGCCCAGGGAACTGGCGCGGATCCAGACCTTCCCGGATACCTTTGTGTTTGAGGGCACGTCGATTCAGATTCAGCAGCAGATCGGCAACGCGGTGCCGCCCAAATTGGCGTATCAGATTGCAATACAGGTGGAGGAGGCCCTGGACCATGGCAAAGTATCCGAAGGTAAATTACATAGGAAACAAGGAGAAGCTGTCTGACTGGATTCTCTCGGAGATGCCGGTAAAGGAGGGGACCGTGCTGGATCTCTTCGCCGGAGGCTGCTCGGTTTCCTATGCCCTGAAGGCCGGAGGCTACCGGGTTATTTCCAATGATATTCTCTACGCGGACTATGTGATTGCCAGGGCGCTGGTGGAAAATCAGGATCAGCGGCTGGAGGAGGACATTTTTACAAGGCAGGTAAGCGATGCGCGGGTGGCGGAGCTTTGGGCTTACTTTGCCTTTCTTGAAGAGCGGCTCTACTATCCGGCGGAGGTGCGGGAGCTTGCCCGTCTGGCAGCCATCGCAGAGACTCTGGAGGGGGACCGGCGGTATCTTTTTCTGGCGCTGCTGCGGCGGGCCATGATCCGCAAGCTGCCATACTCCCGGATGAACGTGCCCTGGAACCAGATTCAGAGGCTTCGGGACGAGGATTACAGCTATGCGAAATACGGTCGGAAGCGGGCCTATCACAACCAGACCTTCGAGAGTCATATGCGGGAGAATATCGACGCCTACAACCAGGCGGTTTTTGCCGGCGCGCCCTGTCAGGCCTGCCGGTTGGACGCGCTGGAGCTGATCCGTCAGATGGAGCCGGTAGATGTGGTGTACATGGATCCGCCCTATCCGTCCACCATGAACAATTATGATTCTTTCTACGGACTCTACGACGAGATGTTTGACAAGAAGAAGGAGCATATGGACTTTACCCAGCGCGCCCTTTTCCTGGACAATATGGCGCAGATTCTGGAGGCGCTTAGGGGAAAAACCGCCTATGTCCTCCTGAGCCAGAATACCAGAAGCCGGCCGGGACCGGAGGAGATCCGGGGACTTCTGGGCCGCTACGGCAGTGTGACCATGCGCCAGAAGCAGCACAATTATCAGGTTACCGGTAAAGAAAACAAGAATGCCAGCAAGGAACTCCTGTTTCTTCTGCACATGGAGGCATAGGCGATGGATACGGTTTTTCATGATATCTTTCGGGCAGTTCACGAGGGAAAATGGCTGAGCATTGCGTACCGCAATCAGGAGGAGGAAGTGACCAGATACTGGATCGGCATCCGGGATCTGGACACATCCCGCCGTACCCTGTCTGTGGAGGGGTTCCATCTGACCCGGTACACCGTCATGCCTTTTGACGCGATCTATCTGGATTCCATTCTCTCCTCCCAGGTCATCGAGGGTTCCTATTATCCGGTTCCACAGAAGCTGGTAACCGATATCCGGGAGAATCCCCACAAATACCAATCTGTTTTTTCCAACACAGCAAATTTAAAAATTCTCAGCTATCTGGAGATGTGCAGCCGGATGGATACAGTGCCCTACTACACGGACTACGCCCTGGTACGTTATCTGGACCGGGAACGGCTGGGGAGCGACGGCTATGCCTTAAACCAGGAGCAGTTTCAGACGATCGTGCAGAATTTTCAGTATCAGACAAAGGAGCGCCGGCGTCCTGAGGGCGGTCTGCATCTGCGACGGCTGGCCATGAATGTGGTCAGTATCCACACGCCCAGGGGCCTCTATCCGCTGGCTTATCGGAATCTGAATCTGGATGTGAAGCGCCGGATGCTGGTTCCGGACGCGGAGCTTACGATCTGTACCGAGTTTACCCTGGAAGGGGTCAAGCAGAACGTCCGCCGTTTTCTGGACGGGGACGAGTATGAGCTGCTGGCGGACTTTGAGGAGAACCAGGAGGAGATCAAGGATTGCATCACGAGCCGGGGAGGCCAGGTGGATGACATGCCCTACCTGATCGGCCTGGGGATGGACGTACCGCTGGATCTGCACCGGGAGTATGCCTCTATCATGAAACTCTATCAGGAACATCAGGCTCCGGTGCCGATCCGGGCCTTTTTCGGAGACCTTTTGGAGCGGCCGAGAAGGCGCGGAGCTTATCCCATCGCCCTGATCAACCATAATATCAACCTGGATCAGCTTCTGGCCATTCACAACGCCATGAAGTATCCCATCGCTTACATTCAGGGGCCGCCGGGGACCGGCAAGACCAACACCATCATCAATACGATTGTGACGGCGTTCTTTAATGACCGGACCGTACTCTTCGCCTCTTACAACAATCATCCCATCAACGGTGTATATGAAAAACTCTCCCGAATGAAATACCGGGATCAGGTCATTCCCTTTCCGATTCTGCGCCTGGGCAATCAGGACAAGGTTCGGGAGGCGTTAAAGGCTATGGAGCGCCTCTACGAGAGTGTGCGGGATGTGAAGGTGTACGAATCCACTCTGGACCGGAACCGGGATGATCGGAAGCGCCGGGCCAGAAAACTCTCGGAGCTTCTGCGCCGATATGAGGAACGGCTGGATCTGCGGGAGCGCCGTGAGGCGCTGGAGACCCTGGCGGAGTATGAGGAGGCGAACAGCGCTTCTCTGGAGATGCTGGCTTTTCAGACGGATCTGACGGGACGGCAGAGGCGGCAGATTGAGCGTCGGCTGGAGCGCCTGGGAGAGGTGTCGGAGGAGGAGGCCCTGTCTTTGCTGGATGACGATCTGGAGGAATTGAAGAAATATCTCTATTACACTTCCGCCCGCTATATCAAGAAGCTGGACAGTCCCCAGAACCGGGATCTTCTGGCGATTATTCAGACGGAAGATGAGAAAAAACGGGCGGAGGCCTTCGGGGAGTACCTGAAAAAGAAGGAGAATGTGGCGAAACTCCAGAAAATTTTCCCGGTCATCGCAACCACCTGCATTTCTGCCCACCGCCTGGGAGAGCCGGAGCCGATGTTTGACATGGTCATCATGGACGAGGCCAGCCAGTGTAACACGGCGGTCTCCCTGGTTCCTATCCTGCGGGGCGAGAATCTGATGCTGGTGGGAGATCCCCAGCAGCTCTCCCCGGTTATCCTTCTGGACGAGACGGTCAACGAGAGGCTGAAGAAGCGCTACGACGTGTCTGACGCCTACGATTACCGGAAAAACTCCGTCTATAAGACCTTTCTGGCCTGCGACGCGGTAAGCGATGAGATCCTGCTCCACAACCATTACCGCTGCAACCGGCGGATCATTGAGTTCAACAACCGTAAATTTTACAGCTCGAAGCTGAATATCTGCTCCGAGAGTCAGGAGGAGTGGCCCCTGGTCTATGTGGATGTGGAAAATGACGGCGTCGGCCAGAGGAACACGGCTCCGGAGGAGATACGGGCGATTCTGGATTATGTAAAGCGGCACCCCGACCAGAGCATCGGCATTATTACGCCTTTCGTGAATCAGAAAAATCTGATCAATGAGGAGCTGGAGACAGCGGGGGTAAAGGAGGTAACCTGCGGTACGGTCCACGCCTTTCAGGGGGATGAGAAGGATGTGATTCTCTTTTCCACGGCGATTACCGACCAGACCCGGGAGGGAACCTACGGATGGCTGAAGAACAATAAGGAGCTGATCAATGTGGCTACATCCCGGGCCAAGGACCGTCTGATTGTCTTCTCCAGCGGGAAAAATCTCGAGCGGCTCCATCGGGAGGGGGAGGAGGACGACCTCTACGAGCTCGTCTCCTATGTGCGCTCCAATGGGGCGACGGAGGTTACGCCCCGCCAGGCCGATTCCCGGGCTCTGGGCGTCAAACCCTTTTCCACAGCCACCGAGGAGGCTTTCCTGCAAAATCTGACCCACGCCCTGGAGAGTATCTGGCTGACCCAGAACCGGTATCATGTGTACCGGGAGGTGCCCATCTCCCAGGTTTTTGCGGACAATACGGGTTACAACGACCTGTTTTATACCGGCAGATTTGACTTTGTGGTGTACATGCGCCAGGGAGAGGCGGAACTGCCGGTTCTGGCTATCGAGCTGGACGGGAAGGAGCATCTGGAAGACGCGGTGGTCATGGCCCGGGACCGGAAGAAGGAGGCCATCTGCGCGGCACACCATCTGCAGATGATACGGGTGGAAAATTCCTACGCCAGAAGGTATAATTATATGAAAGACATCCTGATCAGCTATTTCTCCCGGACTCACTGATCCGGGGCAGTCGATACGGAAAGGCGGCGAGACGTTACGGAACAACTGCGCTGTGTGGTGGAGCGAATTACATATCAGAACGCCGAGAACGGCTACAGCGTGTTAAAATGCCGGGCCAAGGGCTATGCGGATCTTGTCGCTGTGGTAGGCACTATGCCGGAGGTCTATGTGGGAAGCGTGCTAACCCTGGGCGGAAGCTGGAAGGTGGACGCGAAATACGGCCGGCAGTTTTCGGTGGAGACTTTCGAGGAGACCCTGCCCGCCACAGCCTACGGCATGGAAAAATATCTGGGCAGCGGCATGATCAAGGGGATCGGTCCGAAATTTGCCAAAAAGATCGTAAACACCTTCGGAGACCGGACGCTGGAAGTGATCGAGCATGAGCCGGATCTTCTGCTTGATGTGCCGGGTATCGGGAAACTCCGGGTGGAGCGGATCAAGAAGAGCTGGGCCCAGCAGAAGGAGATCAAGAATATCATGCTGTTTCTCCAGAGCCACGACGTGTCCACGGCCCATGCCACCAAAATTTACAAGACCTACGGGGATCAGAGCATCGATGTGGTAAAGGAGAATCCCTACCGGCTGGCGGACGATATCTGGGGTATCGGCTTCAAGACCGCCGACACCATCGCGGAGAAGATGGGTTTCGGCCAGGAGCGCTATGCCCGTCTGCGCAGCGGCGTCATGTACACGTTAAACAAGCTGTCGGAGCTGGGGCACTGCTACGCTTTCCGGGAGCAGTTGGAGACTTCCGCGGCAGATCTTCTCGGGGTGGAGAGGGAGTATATTACCATGACCCTGGATGAGATGATCCGACAGAAGGATGTGATTGTGGAGGACGAGGCCATCTACCTGCCGCCCTTCTTCTTCTCCGAGCGGGGAACGGCGCTGCGTCTGGCCCGTCTGCTCTGTTATGCCGGAAGTGTCCGGGTCAGGAGGGAAGGGCTGGGGGATCGGATTTCCCGGGAGACCGGCATGCGCTACGACGAGACCCAGACGCGGGCCATCGAGGAGGCGGTCTCCGGCAAGGTGTTCATCTTGACCGGTGGGCCGGGCACCGGCAAGACCACCACGACTCTGGGGATCATCACGGCTTTTCGGGAGGCGGGGGCGAAGGTGCTTCTGGCGGCGCCCACAGGCAGGGCTGCCAAACGGCTCTCCGAGGCCACCGGCATGGAGGCGAAGACCATTCATCGGCTGCTGGAGTTCAAGCCGCCGGAGGGGTATCAGAAAAATGAGGCGCATCCTCTGGAGGGCGATGTGCTGATCGTGGACGAGTGCTCCATGATTGATATCATGCTGATGTACAATCTGCTGAAGGCGGTGCCCGATGCCATGACACTGATTCTGGTGGGAGATGTGGATCAGCTTCCCAGCGTGGGCGCGGGAAATGTGCTGGCGGATCTTCTGGATTCCGGTATCGTTCCCTCCCTTCGCCTGAATAAAATTTTCCGTCAGGCCCAGGGCAGCCGCATCATCCTGAACGCCCACAGGATCAACCGGGGCGAGCCCATCGACCTGCGGGGCGGGAAGGAGGCCGATTTCTTTTTCGCGGCAAAGGAGACGCCGGAGGAGGCGGCGGATCTGGTGGTAAAATATTTCACGGAAAACCTCCCCAGGTACTACCACGTTTCCCCGCTGCGGGATATTCAGATCCTGACCCCCATGCAGCGGGGCGTGCTGGGAGCCGTCAACCTGAACCAGCGGCTGCAGGCGGCCATGAATCCCACCCGGATTCTGTTGCGCAGAGGCGGGACGGAGTACCGTCTCCACGACAAAGTCATGCAGATCCGCAACGACTACGACAAGGAAGTGTTCAACGGGGATATCGGGTTTGTCAGCCGGGTTGACACAGAGGACCGGGAGCTGACCGTGGACTTTGACGGAAGGGAAGTTGTCTACGATGTGTCGGAGCTGGAGGAGTTGTCTCTGGCTTACGCCACCACAATCCACAAGGCCCAGGGCAGCGAGTATCCGATCGTGATCCTGCCCTTTATGATGACCCACTATGTGATGCTTCAGAGAAATCTGCTCTACACCGGTGTGACCAGGGCCAGGAAGATTCTGGTCATCGTAGGGGAGAAACGGGCGATTTCCTACGCGATCCGCAACAACAGAGCCACGGAGCGAAATACCAGGCTGGCCCAGCGCCTCCGGGATGCGGTTTCCCTGGAGACGGGTTCCGGGGAGACGGGTTCCCTGGAGACAGATTGCGGGAAGATACTTCCCGGAGAGGGCGCTGCCACGGAGACCGGGATGGTTTTGCAGAGGGGAGGGCCGGTCAGGCCGGCCGAAAAAACAGGATTCGGACAGGGGAAAGGAGAAGAGGCATCGGAAACGTGCGTCTGAGATCGATATGAATAAGAACAGAGAGAAGTTACATTGGCATAGATCCTTGGTGGTTACCGTTATATTGATCCTTCTGATGGTGGCAGCTTCCTTCGTGATTACCGGGTGGATCAGCCGGGAGGAGGAGGAACGCAGTTTTACGCGCCTGCGGCAGGAGGCAGGACAGGTGGCCGGAAGAATCGAGGAGATGACAGAGACGGACAGGGCACAGTTGGAGGAGATCGCCACAGTTGTTGCCCGATACGGAGACTTTATGGATGCGCAGATGTGGGATCTGCTGGACTCCTATGTGGCGCCGGGAATGATTTCCCGCCTGGAACTTCTGCTTCCGGATGATACGCTGCTCACTACGGGAGGCCGGCGGGAGGAGACTGGCGGCCAGATTTCCTTTGCCGAGGAGGCGGCGCAGGGGGAGCATATTTCCGCCAGGGAAAAAGATTTCACGGAAGACGGCGGTTATGTGGTGCGTCACTATGTCCCGGTTATCCGGGATGGCGAGACGGTGGCAATGATCTCCGGGGTGGTGGAACTGGCGGATTTGCCCAACACCATCGGGATGGAGCCCTATGAAGGCCAGGCAGCCCTCTATCTGATCGAGGGGGAAACCGGCGATTTTCTGATGGATACCTGGCATGGAGAGACCGGGGGGAATATCTGGGCTCTGGGAGAGCGGAAAATGGCGCCGGGATATGATCACGAAACGCTGAAGGAAGGTCTCACAGAGGGGAGGACAGCCTATGTGGTGTTTGACTCACAGACTACCAGGGAGCAGCTCTATTTCTATTATCAGCCGGTAGGGGTCAACGACTGGCGGATTGCCCTGTCCGTGCCGGAGAGCGTGGTGTTCTCCTCAGCCCGGGAAATCCAGAGCCTGTTTCGCGTATTCCTGGCTTTTGAGGCCATCTGTTTCTTCCTGTATTTTCTGTGGATGGTTTTCTATGTGCGCAGTGTAACTGACGAAAAGCAGCGTCAGCTGGACACGATCCATCACATTTACGATGTGGAAAAACTGCTGTTCAATGCCCATGAAAACAGGGAAAATCTGAGCCAGGCCCTGGAAAAGATTTCCGGGATCATCGGCGCCAAACGGATGATGTTCTGGCTCTGTGACGGGGATACGGTCAGGAACGTCTGCCTGTGGAAACAGACGCAGGACGTAAAGGAGCAGCAGAGTGCCGCGAGGGAAAGCATCAAAGACGGCAAGCGGGAAAGTGAGGGAGATGGCGACCGGGCTCTCGGAGAGCGCATACTGGCATATTTTGAGCGGGAAACGAGAACTTTTCATGAGGACAGTGTCACAGCAGTCCCGGTCAGAGATACGGAGGGCAAAGTCTGCGGGATCCTGGCGGCTGAGGGGGCAAGGAATATATCGGGGGGAAACACTTCCGAGACAGCCATGTTAAAGAGCCTGGAATTCAGCTTTGGCATGTTCTGCCAGAACCTGCAGACGTATCGGGCCATGCGGGAACAGGGCGAGATGGATTTTCTGACCGGGCTTTCCAACCGGAACCGTTTTGAAGTGGATCTCGCGGAGTTTGCGAAGGAGGATCATGAGCGGATGGCCTGCATTTACATCGATGTCAACGGTCTCCACGAACGGAACAACAGTGAAGGCCACGAGGCGGGAGACCGGATGCTCAAGGCAGTGGCGGAGCAGATTCGGTCGAGGTTCGGCGAGCGCTACTGCTACCGGATTGGCGGGGACGAATTTGTTGTCTTTACTCTGGGGATGCCCGAGGAGATGGTAAAACAGCTGGCGGAAGAACTGAAGAAGGTGCTGGAAAAGGACGGTATCTATGTCTCTGTGGGACTGTGTTGGAAAGAGAAGGTGTCCATTATAGATCCCTTCGTCCGGTCGGCGGAAAAACAGATGTACGCCGCCAAGAAAAAATTCTATGAACAGGAGGCTCATGACCGGCGACGTTTTCGGAAATGATATATCAGAAGGAAAAGGAGGAACAGAAAATGGATGAAAGAGCGATGAATTGTCTGACTTACGGTTTGTTTGTGCTGACAGCCCGCAGAGGAGAGAAGGACAACGGGTGTATCGTCAACACGGTGCAGCAGGTGACGGCCCAGCCGAACCGGATCGGTGTGGCGGTCAACAAGCTGAATTTTACCCACGACATGATCATGGATACCGGCGTATTCAACGTGTCGATTATCAGTGAGAGCGCGGAGTTTGCTCTGTTTCAGCGGTTCGGTTTTCAGTCGGGACGGGATGTGGACAAGTTTGACGGTTTTTCGGCCTGGAAGGAGGCAAAAAACGGTGTGCGCTACATCACGGCGGGTGTCAACGCGTATCTTGGCGCAAAGGTGGTACAGACGCTGGATCTGGGAACCCACACGCTGTTTGTGGCGGATGTGACGGAGATGGAGGTTATCGGCCGGGAGCCATCGGCTACCTACGGATACTATCATGCCCATATCAAGCCACAGCCGGGGCAGAGCACTGCGGGTCAGAAGACAAAGGGAGGGGAGGATGAATTCGGAGAGGACGCAAAATCCGCCGGGAAAAAGACCGTTTGGCGGTGTAAAATCTGCGGGTACGAGTATGTGGGAGAAGAACTTCCCGAAGACTATATCTGCCCGATCTGCAAGCATCCCGCGTCGGATTTTGAAAAGGTTGTCGAGTAGATCCTGTACATGGATGAAGGGATCTGGTATAATAAAACCATATTTAGTTGCTAAAGGAGGATGTTATATGGATGCGAGACTGGAACCCTTGTTTACGCCCTGGCGAATCGGGAATTGCGAGATCAAGAATCGCATTGTGCTGACGTCTATGGGAGGTACCGACCTGTTCGGATGGATGGAGAAAAACCATTTTGACAAGGATGGGGCGCGCTTTATCATGGAGGTGGCGAAAAACAACGCCGGGCTTGTACTGCCGGGCTGCCAGCCGGTGTACAATCCCATGTTCGGCCAGTGGCTCCACAAAAATAAAAAGATGTATCAGGATCTGAAGGAGTGGATGCCGGAGTTTCACAAGACCGGCGCCAAACTGTTTGTGCAGCTCACAGCCGGTTTCGGGCGTTCCTTTACCATCAGTGAGCTGATGGAGACACTCTACACCAACAAGGCTCTGCGGGTGTTGTCCAAACCCTTTATGGATCTGGACAAGATTACAGCCACAGCCAGCCCGTCCCCCAACCGCTGGTCTGACAAAGTGCCGTCGCGGGAGATGACGGTGGCGGAGATCCAGGAGTTTGTGGACGCCTTCGCCGAGACCGCGAAGCTTCTGCAGGACGCGGGTGTGGACGGCGTGGAGATCCATGCGGTTCATGAGGGATATCTGCTGGATCAGTTTACCCTGCGGTACGTGAACCACCGCACAGACAAGTACGGCGGTTCCTTTGAGAACCGTTACCGCTTCCCGGTGGAGATTGTTCAGGCCATCAAGAAGGCATGTGGCAAGGATTTTCCGGTGTCGCTGCGCTATAGCGTGATTTCCAAGACGAAAGGTTTCCGGCAGGGAGCGCTGCCGGGGGAGGAGTACACGGAAGTGGGCAGGGATATGGAGGAGTCCGAGCGGGCGGCAAAGTATCTCCAGGATGCCGGCTACGACATGTTAAACTGCGACAACGGGACCTACGACGCCTGGTACTGGGCGCACCCGCCTATCTATATGCCGGAAAACTGCAATCTCGAGGATGTGGAGCACATCCGCAACTTTGTGGATATTCCTGTGGTGTGCGCGGGACGGCTGGACCCGCGGGTGGCGGCCGACGCCATCGCGGAGGGCAAGCTGGACGGCGCCGGATTTGCCCGTCAGTTTCTGGCGGATCAGGCCTGGGTTACCAAGATGATGGAGGGTCGGGAGGAGGATATCCGTCCCTGCATCCTCTGCCACAATGGCTGTTTCAACATGTGTCACTACAAGGGTGTGCCGAACGATCAGGATTTGAGTGACAGTCTGCATCTTTCCAGATGCGCGGTCAACGCTGAGACCATGCAGTGGAAGAAGCATTACATTCAGCCTGCGGCGGTCAGCAGGAGAGTACATATCATCGGCGGCGGTATCGGCGGTATGGAGGCTGCGAGAGTATTGAAACTGCGGGGGCATAAGCCTGTGATTCACGAGAAGGGAAGCCAGCTGGGTGGCACTTTCATCGCAGCCAGCGCCGAGTCCTACAAGGGCAAACTCCGCCAGTTGCTGGCATGGTACCGCCGGCAGATGGAGCAGATGGAGATCGAGGTGCATCTGAACGAGGAAATTTCCGGGACGGAACAGTTTGGCAGCGATCCGGTCATCATCGCCACAGGGGCGGTGCCGCGGCTCCCGAAAAATGTTCCGGGCTATGAGCGTATGATCGAGGCCTGCGACTATCTGAATGGCGCGGAGGTAGGCGAGACGGTAGCCGTCATCGGCGGCGGACTGACCGGATGTGAGATCGCCTACGAGCTGGCGCTGCAGGGGAAGAAGCCGGTCATCGTGGAGATGAAGGATGATCTGATCGCGCAGAAGGGTGTCTGCCTGGCCAACAGCTCTTACCTGAGGGAATGGTTCGCCCTGCACAAGATACCGGTTTATCTGGAGACGACGTTGAAGGAGGTCGGGGAAAAGGCTATCGTCTGCCGCGGCAAGGATGGAACCGAGACGGAGATTCCCTGCGATTCCGTCATCAGCTCCATCGGATATATTCCCAATCCGCTGCGGGCGAAAGGAAAGAACGTCTATCTGATCGGGGACTGCGACAAAGTCGGAAATTTACGGACCGTCATCTGGAGCGCGTACGAGGCGGCCATGAAAATCAAGTAGGAGGTGTGATGGATGTTTGAACATCATATGAATCTCACAGAGGAACAGGATGCGATCTTAAACGGCAGCAAGGGAGATACCATGGCAAAGGTCATGGAGACCATGATCCGTTATGGGGAGCTCTTCGGCGCCAAGTCGCTGGTTCCGGTGACAAGCAAATACAATCATCTGGTAACGTCCTTCGGTTTGAAAGCCCTGGGACCGGTGTACGACCTGATGGATCAGCTGATCGAGGCGGGAGCTTTGTCAAAACAGCCCTTCTCGGCGGACCCGAGACCGTTGGACAAAAATGTGCCCAGCTCTTTCCTTCAGAATATCGTGTTTAACCATTTTATGTACAGCAAGCAGGACTTCTATGAGGGACAGCTCCGGAAGCTGGGCCTCATGGAAAAGGACGCTTTTACCTGCACCTGTTACATGGACGAGGTGGGCAACAAACCGGAGCAGGGGGAGGTCCTCTCCTGGTCCGAGTCCTCGGCGGTAGTGTACGCCAACTCCGTGCTGGGAGCCCGGTGCAACCGGAATTCCGGTATCATTGATCTGATGGGGTCCGTGGTGGGGTACGTCCCCTATTTCGGTCTGCTGACCGATGAGGGCCGCAAGGCTACCTGGATTGTTGAAATCAAGACGACAAAGAAACCGGAGGCGCAGCTTCTGGGCTCCGCCATCGGCATGAAGGTCATGGAGGACGTCCCCTATATCGTCGGCCTGGATCAGTGGCTGGGCGAGCTGGATGAGGACGCCAGAACTTACCTGAAGGATTTCGGCGCGGCCACAGCCTCCAACGGCGCGGTGGGGCTTTACCATGTGGATCATATCACGCCGGAAGCTGTGCAGCAGGGTAGGGATCTGATCGCGGAGGGCGCGAAAACCTACGTGATCGACGACGCGGAACTGCAGCGGGTCTACGACAGTTACCCGATTATCTGGAAAAAGAAGGACGCGAAGCCGAAACTCTGCTTCATGGGCTGTCCCCATATGAGCCTGAATCAGCTGATGACCTGGACCGAGCGGGTGGAACAGGGGCTGAAGGACGCGGGAAATGACAAGGTGGTCATTCCCACCGTATTTACCGCGGCGCCGGCTGTGATCAAGAAATTTGAGGAGACGCCCTACGGGGAGCGCCTGAAAAAGACCGGCGTGATCCTCTCCTACATCTGTCCGCTGATGTACATGAATAATCCCTTGAGTACCAGCATGCCGGTTATCACATCCAGCAATAAGCTCAGGACCTATACCAGCGCCAGATATTATACGGACGATGAGATTCTGGAACAGATTACGAAGGGAGGCAGATGATCATGAAGAAATTTCAAGGACGGGTGGTTTCCCCCGGAGAAGTGAGTGCCCAGGCGGTGGTAACCCACGGTGGACTGAACACCCTGGCTTCCTTTCAGAAGGCGCTGCAGTTTGGCGATAAGAAGGCGACCTGCGGAGACCAGAACAATCCGGATCTGTACGGAAAGCAGATGGCGGGGAAGGCGCTGTGCCTGCCCCAGACCATCGGCTCTACCACAGGCGGTCTGGTGCTCTACTGTGCCTGCGCCATGAAACGGCAGCCGGCCTGCATGCTCTTCTCGGAACCCATCGATTCCCTGGCTGCAGCGGGAGCTGTGCTGGCGGACGTGTGGCTGGAAGATGTTTCCATGCCGGTTATCGACTCCCTGGGGGAGGATTTTCTGAACTATGTGAAGGATGACATGACGATTACTGTGAAGGAAGGCGGCGTGGTGGAAGTCTCCTGAGAAGGAGAAGAACCGGATCCGTCAAAAATATCGGGCGGGAGAACTTCGGAGAGAGGTTCTTCCGCTCTTTTTTTGTATGTGTCGGAGAGACAAAAAGCGGCTGCGTATAAAAAAGATGAAAATGCCAAATACTTCGGTTGGGAAGATTTTCCCGAAAGAAGATGGATATGAGGAGGAAACGGTATGTGCACAGCAGTCTCTTTTCGCCCGAAGGATCACTATTTCGGCCGCAATCTGGATCTGGAACTCTCTCTGGGAGAGCAGGTCATTGTCACACCCAGAAACTATGTCTTTGATTTCCGCTGTGTTCCGCCCATCCGGCAGCATTATGCCATGATTGGCGTGGGAATCCTCAGAAAAAATTATCCCCTGTATTATGATGGCGTCAATGAAAAGGGCCTTGCCATGGCGGGACTGAATTTTCCCGGCTACGCCCGCTACCGCCCGCCCAGAGAGCGAATGGACAATATCGCGCCCTTCGAGCTGATCCCCTGGATTCTCGGGGAATGTGCCGATGTCCATGAGGCAGTGGGGAAGATGCGATATCTGAATCTGGTCAAGATTCCCTTTGACGCCGAGCTCACGCTGGCGCCGCTTCACTGGATGATCTCGGATCAGGAGCGATCGGTTGTGGTGGAACCGCTGAAGGAGGGGCTGCGCATCTATGAAAATCCCGCCAATGTGCTGACCAACAATCCCCCTTTTGAATATCATCTGCTTCATCTGGCACAGTTTATGGGCCTTTCTGCGGAGAAGCCGGTCAACCGTTTTTCGAAGAAGATCCCACTGAAACCCTATTCTCTGGGAATGGGCGCCGCGGGCCTTCCCGGGGATCTGTCTTCCCCCTCGCGGTTTGTCCGGGCTGCCTTTACCTGTGCCAATGCGGTGAGCGGCGAGGACGAGGAGGAGAATGTCAGCCAGTTTTTTCATATTCTGGGATCGGTGGAACAGCAGGCCGGCTGCGCGAGAGCCGGGGATAACCGGTGGGAGCGGACCGTCTATGCCTCCTGCTGCAATACCAAGAGCGGCGTCTATTACTATACCACGTACCATAACTGCCGGATCACAGCGGTGGATCTGTTCGCGGAGCCTCTGGCAGGCGGGAAATTGTCGTTCTATCCGCTGCGCACCGGGGCGGATATTTTCTGCGAAAATCGTCGGAAAAGTTGATAATACACTATTTCGAAGCCGCTTTTATATTGAAAAGGTAATCTCAAATTTTTATAGTAGATCTGTGTGTTTTTTGATGTGTGGAGGAAATGAGAAAGGAGCCTTACGATGCACATTGGAATTTGCGACGATGAAATTGCGGAACTGCAGTCTCTGAAGAGGATGATAGAAAGCTACTGCGACGCCCACGGGCTGGAAGCGGAGATTCATCTTTTCGCTTCCGGGGTGGAACTGCTGTCGGAGTCGGAACACCTGGATTTGCTGTTTTTGGATATCGCGATGCCCGGAGTGGACGGCATTGAGGCGGGCAAGCGGTTTCGCAAAAGAAATCCCCGATGTAAGATTGCCATGGAAACCTGTCGGGAGGACCGGATACGGGAGGCCTTTTACCTGGAGGCTTACCGGTTTCTGCCAAAACCCCTGCGAGAAGCGGATGTGTGGGAAGCGCTGGAGGGGTTTGAGGAGAGCAGGGCGGGGTACCGCAGGATTTCGTTGTGGGAGATGCGTCAGAAGGTCGAGGTCCGACAGAGAGAAATTGTTTACATCCAGACTTATGACAGTTATACGGAGTACATCGTCGGAAATCGCCTGATGAGAAGTGAGAGATCCCTTCACGACCTGGAAAAAGAGCTTGACCCCAAGCTCTTTTTTCGTGTGAATAAAAAGTATATTGTCAATTTTTCCTATATTGAAGGATACGACAATGGGATACTGACCATCCGGGACACATCGATGACGGTATCCAGAAGGAAGAAAAAGGACTTTGAGAAAAAATATCGGGACTATGATCTCTATTTTCGTTGACCGGGCTAAAAAACATTTTGAGGAGTTACAAATGGATATAGGAATCTGCGATGACGATATGAAAACGCTGCTGTCACTGAAGGAAACGGTAACGGAGTACTGCAAATCCAAGGGACTGGAGGGAGAGGTTCATCTTTTTGCCTCGGGCGGAGAACTGCTCGCTCTGTCCGGGCATCTGGATCTGCTGTTTCTGGATATTGAAATGCCGGGGCTGGATGGAATTGAGGTGGGAAAACGTTTCCGCAGAAAAAACGGCCGCTGCAAGATTGTGATGGAGACCTGCCGGGAGGATCGCGTTCTGGACGCTTTTCATCTGGAGGCCTGCCGTTTCCTTCTGAAACCGCTGAAGAGGCAGGACGTCTGGGAGGCGCTGAATGTCTTTGCAAAAAGTCTCGTGGGCAGCAGTACCATCACGCTGTGGGAAATGCGCCAGCGGGTGGAGGTTTCCCAGCGGGACATTGTGTACGCCCAGACTTACGACAGCTATACGGAATATATTGTGGGAGATCATCTGATGCGAAGCGAGCGGTCTCTTCTGGAGCTGGAGCGGGAGTTGGACCCGAGGCTGTTTTTCCGCATAAACAAGAAGTATATTGTAAATTTTTCCTATATTGAAAGCTATGACAACGGAGAGTTGTCAATTCGGAAAAAGAAGATGAAAGTTTCCCGCAGAAAAAAGGGGGAGTTTGAGCGGCGCTACCGGGAATTTGATCTGTACTTCCGGTAGATCGGGCGCGGGAGGGAAAAGGGGGGTAAATCGGCTGGAAACAGCATGAGAACAGACAAAAGAGAAGGGATGAAAGGCATGACGAACTGGGCACAGTTTGGGATATTGCTGGCAATTTATCTGATAGAGAGTGTAAAGTACTGTCTCGGAACGGAGATTTTCTTTCGCAGGACGATCCGGCGGAAGTGGATTTTTGCGGTCGGATTCGCGGTGTTGACCGTCGGGCTGCTGACGGTTGACTTCGGATATGAGGAAGCGATGCTGTTTATGTACGGCGTGGTGTTTGCCGGGCTGGCTATCGGGATGCGGCAGGGCGGTAAAGGGAAAGGTGCGGATGTCTTTTTGTTGATTCTGCTGATGACATCGCTGGATGAGACGATATCCGCCGTGACAAAATTCTTTGCCGAGGGAATGGGCGAGAGTGGCAGAGTAACGTATCCGAAGACGTTGGTGGATACGGTAATCTTGTTGATTTTTTTGTATATTATAAAGGCAATAAAGGGCAGATACAGAAATAGAAAAACTCTTGATAAGCCGAAGGTAACGGTTTTGATTAGCAGCAGTTGGTTTTTGACGATGTTGGTAATAGGGGTACTTAACTATGTCAGAGTGTACATTGGAAACGAGAGATTGCGAGTTGCTATTGGAATGGTTACGACGATTGCCTGTATGGGCTTTTTTCTACTTACGTTGGTATTAATATCTTTTTATGAGGAAACTGAAAAAACAAAAAGAGAATTATTGATAGAAAAAGATCTAAAAGAAAAGCAGGTGGCGTATTTTCATAAATTGCTGGAAAAGGAAGAAGAGACAAGGAAGTTTCGCCATGATATTGGAAATCATTTAATTGTACTCAGTGAATTGACAGTAACAGGAGATATAGATCGTGTGAAATCGTATTTGGAGAAAATAAGCGGTCATTTACTTGAAATTAGAAATAAGACCTACGTTACCGGAAACGAATTGCTCGACATTATGCTCAGTGATACGATCTCCGGGGTATGTAAGAGAGAACAGGTGCATGTACTGGGCGAATTTCATTGTCTCGAGCAGTTGGAGGAGATAGATTTATGTACTATTTTTTATAATCTGCTTTCCAATGCAGTGGAGGCCTTGGAAAAGATGGAGGAAGATAAGCGGTACTTTATGATAGAAATGGTAAAGGGAGAGAGAAATTTTGCTGTTATTCTCAAAAATCCTGTAAATGAAGTTGTGAAAATGGATCGGAGTGGATTGCCAAAGACGACAAAAGGGGAGACAGAGTATCATGGTATGGGATTAAAAAATGTGGTGGAGGCGATGGAGAAAAATAATGGGGAAATGGAGATCTCCTGTGAACAGAAGGAGTTTATGGTAAGGTTATATTTCCCAAGAAAGACGCCAATACAGGGGAATGAAAACCGTTAAAGGGGAATATGTAGCGAAAAACCTCATTTTCTGGTAAGACTATTGTTGTGCCGGGCGCAAGTACAAAGGAAAAGGAGGAGAGAGAAATGGCTACATATGGATTGGTTGAATTGATTTTACAGTGGCTTTTTGGCTAAAGTTGGCGGAATATAAATGATTTTGTTATGTGCGCATTGCTCATCCAGAGCACTGCGCGCCCCTTTAGGGGATTTCTGTGAAAACAGAAGAGAGAGTTATGAGATTACTATAAGAGAGAAAGGGTAGAGGAAATGAATCGGACACACATTGAAAACATTTTGTTGCAGATGGGAGTCCCGGCAAGTATTGGCGGTTTTCGCTATATCATAGACGCAATGTTCTTTCTGGAGCAGGAGGGAACGGAGGATTTAAAGTATACTTATCTGTATCATCTTATCGCAAAGAAGCACAATTCCACTGTCGCACGGGTGGAGCGGGCAATCCGACATGCGTTCTCCGTGGCGCGAACAAAGAATGCGGACCGGGAAATGGTAGAGCATTATATCGGCTTTATTCATAAGACGAACGCGTCTTCCCTGAAGATGTTTTATCTCAGGTTAAAGGAGGACGAGGAAAAGGGAGTCGGAAGGGAAGAGGCAGCCCCTTTTTCGGAGAATGACCGGGAGCAGGCAGCTGTGAAGGAAGAGAAGAGTGCATTGTCTGTAAAATTAAAGAAGCAGGAAAGCCACAGGGACGAGATCACGCATTTGCTGGTTTTTCACGACAGAGAGATCCTCAGGGAACAGCTCCGCGAAATTGTGGAGGAAGTTATCGAGGAGATTATGGCGCAGTCTATGTAAACTGTCCAGATGAAAATGTCTGAAAATCCCGCAAATGCGTGATGTGCGCCCTTTTTTTACGGAAAGGTATTTTTTGAAGAAAAAGATTGCCTGTTTTTTAACCTGCAAGTATAATGATAATAGAACGTTTGAGAAATGCACAGAATATACGTTAAAGATTCTGTATGAAAGGGTGGTTCGTTATGGCAGTATCAATAAGGGAAGATTATAGAACTGCGCTGGAAGAACAAAGAATGGAAGTCCGTGAGATGGTCCTTGCAGGTTTGAAGGAAGTAAAGGCGGGTAAAACAAAAGATTTCAGCAAGGTCTGTGACAGATTGGAGAAAAAGTACAGGGATGCAGCAGTACAAAATTAAGATAAATGAGCTTGCTGAGCAAGATCTTGAAAATGCTGGCGATTATATTGCATTTGTCTTATTAAATCCGTCGGCTGCGGAAAATACTGTTAAAGGTATCCGAGAACAGGTTAATAAGTTAAGATACTTTCCGGACAGCCATGAATTGGATGAAGATCCAATGCTTGCTGAGTTGGGCGTAAGGAAGATATATTTTAAAGAGTATAAAATCTTTTTCGTCATTGATGAAAGTACCAAAACGGTTTATGTGATTAGAATATTACATATGCTTGTAGATAGCAAGGCATGGTTATATCGAACTTTTGGTATTGTAGAATAATAGTTGGTTTTACTGCGTAAAAAGTAACAGAGAGGTTGTGATTCGGGGGAAAACACAGCCCCTCTATTTTTTATTGTACAATCCCTACGCATATATTATAATATCCCTGCGAAAAATGAGGGAAAGGGAAGACAGGGATGCAGGCGAAACTGAGAAAATTGATGGGGCAGACCAATATGCTGCACTTTGAGGGGGAGGAACAGTATCTGGACGCAATCGTGGAGGCGCTGGAGACGGAGAGACCCTTGGGGGTGGTGGATGAGGCGGACGCCCTGTATGAGAGACTTACCGTGGCGGAGTATCTGAACTATTTCGCGGATCTTCTGGACGCCAGGGCTCTGCTTCCCTCGGCTATTGAGCAGATGCATCTGGCGGATCTGCGCAGGAAAAAGATTGCCCGGTGCAGCCGCGGGGAAAAGAGGAGGATTGCCATCGCCCGGGAACTTCTGAAGGACGCGGCCGCCTATGTGCTGGTTGACCCGTTGGAGGAGATAGACGAGGAGTCCCGGAAACGGATTCTGACCTGGATGGATAGTTTTCACGGGTATGAGCGCAGGCTGGTTACCCTGTCCCGGTCCCACCGCTATACCTACCTGTGTCCGGGGGATCACTATGAGATTATCGGGGAGGAACTTGTCTGCATCGACGAGAACGAGGTGTCTGAAGAGAATCCGGACCTTCCTTCCATCAACAAGATTTCCGTTACCTATCAGGAAAAACAGTTTCTCTTCAACCCGGAGGAGATCGACTATATTGAGGCCAATGACGGCCAGGTGTTTGTGTATGTGCAGCGGGAACAGTATGCGGGGGCTTTTCGGATGGGAGATCTGGAGGAGCGTCTGGGAAAATTCGGCTTTTTCCGCTGCCATCGCTCCTACATCGTCAATATGCAGAAGGTCAGGGAACTGGTCAAATGGACGAGGAATTCCTATTCTCTGAAGCTGACCGGTTATCCGAAGACCGATATTCCGCTGAGCAAGGCAAAAATCTCGGAGCTGAAAAGCATGTACGAATTTTAGACGAGGGGAGAGGACGATGAAGAGGAAGATAAAAAGATTTCTGACACTGGTAAAGAAAGATGTGAGGGATTGTTTTACTGAGAAGACGGCTCTTTTGATGACAGCGGTACCGGTTGTCTTCGCGCTGGTGTTCCGGCTGCTCTTCGCCGACGGAAGTTTTGGCGATATGGCGGAGTGGATGACACTGGTCTGTCTGCTGTTTAATCTGTCGCTTCTGCCGCTCTCCGTGCTGCCGCTGCTGATCGGGGAGGAGAAAGAGCAGGGAACGGTGCCGACACTGCTGCGGGCAGGGGTTACGCCGGCGGCGTTTCTCGGGTCCAAAGTGTTGACCGCCCTGGCTGTGGAGCTTTTCTGCAGTTTCCTGATCTGTCTGATCAACGGGGTTACCGGACATCTATTGCTCTGCCTGTTCTGCAATCTGCTGGCAACTTTGACGCTTTTGCCCGTCGGCGGGCTGGTGGGGATTCTGGCGAAGGACAAAAATACGGTAAATGTCTACAGTTCCTTCCCGGTCTTTTTCATGATGCTGGCGCCGATTTTCTTTTTCCTCGGCAGCCCCTTGCAGACGATCAAGAAAATTTTCCCCTCGACACTTCTGACAGAGGTACTGCAGCCGGTCTTTCTTGGAGCGATGCCGGTAACGTCAGATCTGATTCTGGCATCCCTGGTCACAGCGGCCTGGATTGCGGCGGGGTGGACGGTTTTCTTTCTGGTTTTCCGAAGACATGGTTTGAAAATAGCATAGAGATACAGCTTCCGGAGATGAAATAAGCGTTTATTTCATCTCTTTTTTTGCTCCGTTCATCCCCGAAATTACTCCGTTCGCCGGAAATATGCGGACAATTTCTCCCAAAATGCCATAATGACGGCGTAAGGAGGAAACAGACATGACAAACGCAAATGTAATCGAAATGAATGAAGTGACGAAAGCCTTTGACAGGGTAACGGCCTTAAACCGATGCAGCCTGAAGGTAAAGCGGGGAGAGATCTTCGGGTATCTGGGGCCATCCGGCGCGGGCAAGACTACTACATTAAAACTGCTGACCGGGCAGCTCCACAGCGACGGCGGCGAGATGGTGGTGCTGGGGGAGAACCCCTTCTCTCCGAAAATGAAGCAGCGCATCGGCATCATGAGCGATATGAGCGGTCTCTATGAAAAGATGACTGTATATGAGAATCTGGAAATTTTTGCGGACATTTACGGTGTTGAGAGAAAGCGGGAACGGATCGATGAAGTTCTTGCGGCGGTGGAACTGCGGGAGGCTAAGAAGAAAAAAGTGGAAAAGCTCTCCCGGGGGATGAAGCAGCGGCTTGTTTTTGCCCGGACGATTCTCCATGATCCCGAGCTGTTGTTTCTCGACGAGCCGACAGCAAATCTGGATCCCACCACGGCTCAGGAGGTGCGGGATCTGATTCGAAAATTGAACGAGCGGGGAACTACGGTGTTTCTTACCACCCATAATATGGAGGAGGCCGATGAGCTGTGCCATCGGGTGGCCTTTCTCAACCGGGGAGACATCGTGGAGAGCGGTACGCCCCGGGAGTTGAAGCTCCGCTATGCGCTGGGCAAGGTTATCATTTCCACGGATGAAGGCGAGCGGGAGGTGCCACTGGAAAAGGAAGCCATTATTTCCGAGTTGAAGCGGGGCGGAGAGCTGTTGATGATCCATTCAAAGGAGCCGAGTTTGAAGGAAGTATTTCTGAGACTGACGAAAAAGCAGGAGGTAGAGTGAAAATGAATATGCGCGTTGTGAATACACTGATCAAAAAGGACTTTAAGAACTGTTTTTCCAATAAGAATCTGCTGGCATCCCTGGCGATTCCCGTGGGATTCTGCATTCTGTACAATTATCTCTTCAGCGGAATCGTAGGCCTGGAGAGTACCTATGTGCTGCAGATGTGCGCGATCTTTGCCATCGCCATCGTGCCGACGACAATTCTTCCGGTCATGATCGCCGAGGAAAAGGAAAAATATACGCTCCGATCCCTGATGCTGGCAAAGGTCAGCGGATTGGAATTTCTGGCGGCGAAGCTGGAAGTCTGTCTGACTCTGACGCTGATCGAGGCGCTGCTGGTGTTTTTCCTGGCCGGCGGACAGAGGGCTCAACTGCCGTTGTATCTGTTGATGGTGCTTCTGTCTACTCTGGGTCTCTCCTTTCTGGGAGCTATCGCCGGCCTCGCCGCGAAAGACCAGGCATCGGCGGGAACCGTCGGGGCGCCGCTGCTTTTGATCGCCCTGATTCCGCCGCTCTTTTCCGGGCTCAGTGATATGCTGGCAAAGTTTGCCGTTCTGGTTCCCACCACATCCTTTCAGACCATCTTCTTCTCGGCGTTGGATGGCAAGCCGGTATTCTCCGGGGGAAATCCCCTGGCTTTTGCGGTCTGCCTGGTGTGGATCGCGGCGGGATACGCGGTGTTTCATGTGTTTTATAAGAAACGTGGGATGGATTATTAAAAAAAGTGTCGTGAGGGTTTCCGCAATAAAGCGGTCCTCACGGCTGTCCGACGTGTCAACGGGGTTCCGGGAATCTAGCCCTTCAGTCCTCTGGCCTGGCGATCCATATCCTCCACGACGATGTCGTAAATTTCCCCGAGGGAAGCGCAGTACTCCAGCACTTTCCACGGCTCGTTGGTGTGGTAGTGGATTTTAATGAGTTCCTCATCGCCCACCGCCAGCAGGCAGTCGCCTTTGAAGTTGTTGGCAAAATACTCGCTGATCGCGTCCTCATCCAGATTTTCTCCCTCGATCAGCAGCTGGGTGTCGTATCGGAATTCCAGCATAGATATCCTCCTTTTTGCCGCCGGGTGTAATTTTGTAAAAACCGGGGCACTTCGTGAAAATTTTATCATATTTGCCGCCATTTTACATCCCTGTTTTTGTCTCCCGGAGAATAGCAGTAAGAGTGGAAAAAGGATCCTTTACGAAGTATAATGGAAAAGCGAAAAGCAGATTACAGAGAGCTGGAGGTCGTAAGAAGAGAATGACAGCGGGCGAAGGAAAGAGAGAAAAGCCGGCAAAGACGGTGCGTGTCGCGGCGGCGATCATTTGTGATAAAGGCAGAATTTTTGCCACGCAGAGAGGCTATGGGAAATTCAAGGATGGCTGGGAGTTCCCCGGCGGCAAGATCGAGCCGGGCGAGACGCCCCAGGAAGCGGCAGAGCGGGAGATACAGGAGGAACTGGACACACAGATCAAGGTGGGGAAACTTTTTGATGTGGTGGAGTATGATTATCCGGACTTTCATCTTACCATGTACTGTTACCTCTGCAGGGTCCTCAGCGGTAATCTGACCTTGAAGGAGCATGAGGCAGCCAGGTGGCTGACCAAGGAGACGCTGGATCAGGTAAACTGGCTGCCGGCGGATCTGGATCTGATCCGAAAGCTGCGGGAAGAAGAAAGGATTTGGAGTTGGTAAGCAAGCAGTTCGTCATTTTCCAAGCAGTTCTCCCAGAGCGGAAGCCAGGTGGGTGCAGGCGATGGGAATTTCGTTTTCGCTCATGGAACTGAAACCCAGCAGGAAAATGTCTTCCGGGGCTTTTGTAGTGTGAAAATATTCTTTTACACCATAGATGGCAATCTGTCTTTCATGCAGTTTATTGATCAGCCAGTCGGCATCGTGGCAGGCGCGGATACGGACGATGATATGAGATTCGGCAGGAGTGTCAATGATTTCCATCCAGTTATTCAGGCAGGTGCGGATGCTGTCAATCAGGATACCGCACTTTTTTTCATTTGATCGTATGATTTTACGCAGGTGTCGTTCAAAGTCTCCGGAGGCCATAAATTCTGTCAGTGCTATCTGATGGTAGGTTGGCAGAGCGGAGTTGAAATATCGGTACATTTCCCGATATATTTCCAACAGAGGTAGCGGAAGGATAAAAAAGGCAATTCGCATGGATGGTGTCAGTATTTTAGAGAGCGTGTTGAAATAGATGACATGACCGTATTTATCCAGTCCCTGAAGAGCGGGAATTGGTCTGGACTGATAAGTAAAATCGCTGTCATAGTCATTTTCGATGATGAAGGCATCTCTTTTAACCGCCCATTCTAACAGCCGATAACGGCTGCTTACAGGAATTGTCCTTCCGGTAGGAAACTGGTGAGAGGGCATGACATAGAGCAGGTTACAATCAGTTTTGGTCAGGGCGTGTACATCAATGCCGTGTTTGCGAACAGGAATCGAGGTAATGTCATATCCGTTTTGCAGAAAAATGTTTCGCATACCATTGTGAGCAGGCTCCTCGTAGGCGATTCGGTGCTGAGAGGCCGGCAGCAGACGGCAGATGATTTCCATAGCATATTGTGTACCCGGTGCCATGATGATCTGATCCGGTGTACAGTTGACACCTCGGTTCCGGTGGAGAATCTGGCACAGCTGAGTGCGGAGTTCCAGGTTCCCCTGATTGGATTCATAGCGGATGGTCTGATTATTTTCTTCTTTCAACAGAGCGGTGTTAACACATCTCCTCCAGGTTTTCCATGGAAAGAGTTGGGAAAACACAGCATCATGTTTAAAGTCGTAGCGTATTGGGAATGGGGATATGGGAGCGAGCTTGGTTTCTGTCAGGCCGGGGTGTGAGGAGGGCACTGCGTTTGCGTGCGTGAGGTCTGTTCTGCTGTCAAGTTCGCTGAGGTAGCTGTTTGTCACATCTTCTACATAGTAGCCAGAGCCGGGAACAGAACGGATATATCCTTCCGCCAGAAGTTGCTGATATGCCTTTTGCACGGTGTTGAGACTGATGTTCAGCTCGTCTGCGAGGAAACGGATCGGTTTTAAGGCATCATCCGTTTTCAGCGTGCCATCATGGATTTCCGCAATGATTGCTTCATAGAGCTGTTGGTACAGCGGCTTTTTTTCTTTTCGGTCCAGATAGATCATGACAGAATCCTTTCATTTCATTTTCTTTTGCATTCGTTTGAAAGGATTATAAGCGTATTTCGAATTCCTGTAAATATTCCATTGAAAATTGCTCCTTAAGAAAATTGTACCTTAGAAATTGTTTGAAATTGTAACTTTGAAAGGCTGCCTGCCCGTGATATGATCAATACCATCAACAAAGAGGTTGAAGCAAAGATGCTTCGACCTCTTTTTTTTTCGAAGACAGAGGAGGAAGTGCAATGAGAGATAAAAGTCCAGCTAAGAAATGTCAAGAGGTGATATGAAAAAAAGTTAAAATTTTTAC
>ERZ1643246.1398-NODE-1398-length-26464-cov-8.084289_pt1 | contig 26464 bp, 19 predicted proteins | sample MGYA00579265_ERZ1643246 | MGnify/ENA primary metagenome ERZ1643246 (study PRJEB29033, sample SAMEA4952261) | chicken gut metagenome | biome: Broiler Chicken; feature: Gastrointestinal Tract; material: Caecum | place: Ireland | collected 2018 | study: Broiler...
TGCCTCTACTTTTTTCGTAGAAAGTTTCTCCGGTTCCACCTTCTTCGTGGAAAGTTTCTCCGCCTCTACTTTTTTCGTAGAAAGTTTCTCCGGCTCCACCTTCTTCGTGGAAAGTTTCTCCGCCTCTATTTTCTTCGTGGAAAGCTTCTCCGGCTCCACCTTCTTCGTGGAAAGTTTCTCCGCCTCTACCTTCTTCGTGGAAAGCTTCTCCGGCTCCACCTTCTTCGTGGTCAGCTTCTCTACCTTCTCAGAGGCCAGCTTCTGCACGGTCTCCACTGTCTGGGAAGCCTTCTTTCCCAGCTCGTCCTTTTTCTCAGCCAGCTTCTGCATCCGTTCCTTTACGGTCCGGCCTCTGGTCGTTCTGGCTGAGGTATCCTTCTTCTCCGATGTCCCGGAATCCTCAGGTCTTTTCACAGCGGCGGAAGTTTTGGTCCCCTTCTTCTCCTTTTTGGGCTTCTCCTCCTCTGCAGGCGTACAGCTGAATACGCAGCAGCTCATGGGGGCCACGCGGATTTCAATAGAATTTTCCAGCTCGTCCCACTCTATGGCCTTGGAGTTCTTCACCCTGGAATTGGTCATGCCGGAACCGCCAAATTCCGCTGCATCGCTGTTTAAGATTTCCTTGTATTTCCCCGCAAAGGGCACGCCCAGACGGAACTTCTCATGGGTGATATTATCAAAGTTGCAGACAAACAGCAGGGTTTCTTCCTTCTTCTTGGAGCGGCGGATGAAAATCACCATGCTCTCCTGGTCATAGCTGCAGTTAATCCACTGGAAGCCCTCCGGGTCATAATCCTTCTCATAAAGAGCCGGATGGCTCAAATACAGGTGATTCAGCGCCTTTACGTAATCCTGCATCTGCTGGTGAACCGGGTACTCTGTCAAATTCCACTCCAGGGATGCATTTTCATTCCACTCATCCACCTGGGCAAAATCCTGTCCCATAAACAGCAGCTTTTTCCCGGGATGTCCGGTCATAAAACCATAAGCTGTTCTCAGGTTCTGAGCCTTCTGCTCCAGCGTCTCCCCCGGCATCTTCCCGATCATCGAGCCCTTGCCGTGAACTACCTCATCGTGGGAGAACACCAGCACAAAATTCTCGCTGTAAGCATACAGCATGGAGAATGTCAGCTCTCCGTAATTATACTTGCGGAAATAGGGGTCGCAGCGCATATAGCTGGTAAAATCGTTCATCCAGCCCATATTCCACTTAAAATCGAATCCAAGGCCGCCGTCCTCAGGCTTTCCGGTCACCATAGGCCAGGCCGTGGACTCCTCCGCGATCAGGACAGCTCCGTCTTTTCTTCCCTTAAACACGGAGCTTAAATGCTTCAGAAATTCCACCGCTTCCAGGTTCTCGTTTCCGCCATAGATATTGGGCACCCACTCCCCATCCTGTTTTCCGTAATCCAGATAAAGCATGGAGGCCACCGCATCCATCCGGATGCCGTCGGCGTGATACTTGTCCGCCCAGAACAAAGCATTGGCAATGAGGAAGTTGGAAACCTCCGGCCTTCCGTAATTATAGATCAGCGTGCCCCAATGGGGATGAGAGCCCTTTCTGGGGTCCTGATGCTCGTAGACACAGGTACCGTCAAAACAGGCAAGTCCGTGTGCATCCCTTGGAAAATGAGCCGGAACCCAGTCCAGGATGACGCCGATTCCCCGGCCGTGCATATAATCCATAAAATACATGAAATCGTCAGGATTTCCGTAGCGGCTGGTAGGCGCATAGTAGCCCGTCACCTGGTATCCCCAGGAAGCGTCCAGGGGATGCTCCATCACCGGAAGCAGCTCCACATGGGTATACCCCATCTGTTTTACATAGTCCGCCAGCAGGGGAGCGATTTCCCGGTAATGATAGAACTCCGTCCCCGAAATATCCTTTCCCTCCTCATCCTGCTGGAGCGGATGGCGCATCCAGGAGCCCAGATGAACCTCATAAATCAGCATAGGCTCTTCTTTGGGATGGGAAGCCGCCCGCTTCTTCATCCACTCCTGGTCCTGCCACTGATAATGGTCAATGTCCCAGATCACAGAAGCCGTGTTGGGGCGTAGCTCCGAAAAATGTCCATAGGGGTCTGCCTTTAACATGGGCTCTCCCCTCTGGGTTTTCACCTCATACTTGTAAATCTCCCCGGCCTTCAGCCCCGGGATAAACAATTGGAAAATGCCGGAATCTCCCAGACGTTCCATGGGATGACGCCTTCCGTCCCACAGGTTAAAATCTCCTACCACGCTGACCCTCATGGCGCAGGGAGCCCAGACGGAAAAATAAACGCCCTCCACCCCATCGATGGTCATGGGATGTGCTCCCATTTTTTCGTAGATCTGATAGTGGATTCCTGCCTTGAATTTCTTTAAGTCCGACTCCGTATACCGGGAGGCGAAGGAATACGGGTCTCTCAGCTCTTCGGTGGTCCCATTGTCATAGGTCACCTCCAGCGCATAGGCCGTCATATTCTTCCGTGGGATCAGCACCGCAAAAAATCCCGCCTCATCTGCCATCTCCATGGGATAGGTTTTTCCCGTGGACAGCAGCTTTACCTCCACTTTAACTGCCGTGGGGATCAAGGTCTGGATCAAAAGCCCCTGGTCCGTCATATGCGGTCCCAAAAGCCTGCAGGGATTGGCCCCCTCCGAATATACCAGCTCCTCAATCCCCGCCCAGTCCATTAAATCATACAAGTTTTGTTCCATATACATGCCCCCTCTCTTAATTGGACGCAGCCATCCTGCGTCTTACAGCGTCTTTGCCCTTTCGCTGATATTCTGATGGAAATTAATAATCTCATGCTCATACTCCTCGTCCATATAGGGAGAAGTAATCATAAAATCCGCGCTGGCCTTGTTGTTGGCAATCGGAATATCATACACCTGCGCAATTCTCAGCAGGGCCTTCACATCCGGGTCATGCGGCTGAGCCGTCAGAGGGTCGGAAAAGAAGATCACAAAGTCAATCTTTCCTTCTACGATCTTAGCGCCGATCTGCTGGTCGCCGCCTAATGGGCCGCTGTTGTAGCCTTTTACCGGGAGGCCGGTGGCCTCGGTGATCATCCTGGCTGTTGTTCCGGTTCCGCACAGGAAATGCCGCGACAAGATCTCCTTATGAGCCTCACACCAGTCAATCATCTCATGCTTCTTCTGGTCGTGGGCAATCAGAGCAATGTTTTTCTGTTTCCGAATGGTCATCGTCAATGAATCCATAGCATATTCCTCCTCTATTCTGTTACCGTATTTACAAGACTTCCAATTCCCTCTATGATGCATTCCACCTGGTCCCCCGGCTTTAAGAACCTGGGCGGGTCAAATCCCATCCCTACTCCTGCGGGAGTACCGGTCGCGATTATGGTTCCCGGCTTTAAAGTCATGCCCTGGGAAAGCTCGCTGACAATGTGGTCGACTCCGAAAATCAGAAGCTCCGTATTGCTGTTTTGCCGGAGTTCACCGTTTACCTTAGACTGAACCGATACCTTCGGGGGATACGGAATGGAATCCACCGTCAGGATGCAGGGCCCCATAGGCAGGAAGCCGTCCAGGCTCTTTCCAAAATACCACTGCTTATGGCGGTTCTGAATGGTTCTGGCGCTGACGTCATTGATAATGGTGTATCCGAAAATGTAATCCTTCACCTGTTCCGGCTTCACATGGCTGGCCTCTTTTCCAATAATGACCGCAAGCTCCGCCTCATAATCCAGGTCCTCCACGATATCCCGGTGGCTGGGAATACCGTCCCCATTTGCGCTGGCCTGGTTGACCCGTTTGGAAAAATAAACCGCGTAGGGGCGCTGGCCGTCAAACTTTTCTTTCTTATAGCGGGCGGATTCCTCCGCGTGAGCCATGTAATTTACCCCCAGACAGATTACATCCTGGCGCGGATTGGGAATGGGAGCCAAAAGCTTCACTTCCTCAACAGGAGCCGCTCCTCTGATTTCTCCGTTCTCCAGGCCGCAGTAATGCTGCGCCAGCTGAAGCTCCGACTCGCTGATTTTTTCGATCAGCTCCTGCATGCTGCGGTAGTCGATCCCCATGGAAGAAAGGGGATAAATCCATTTCTCATCGCTGTTTAAAACACCTAGTTTTACCTTCTGTTCAATCCCATACGTTACCAGTTTCATGATGTCCTCCCACTTCTTTAGCCAAAACGCGGTATAACGCCTAAAATTACCGCCGCCGCGCCGGTTCGTATTCTTAGGTTCTACTCTACCACATTTTTCTGAATTTTTCCAGCTATCAGGGACAAAAGTCGAAAATCCGCCGCAAAAAGACACGCTCATTCAGAATACCCCTCACTCCGTCCCCTCCCTGAATACCTTGAAGGCCTGGATCATCAGAGTGGGGATCAGTGCTCCGAAGCAGACTGTCAAAAACTGTCCCAGCCCCAGGTCTGCCGCCGCAAACATGGTCTGAAGTCCCGGCACAAACAGAACTGCCATCAAGAGAATGGTCCCAAGCTCAAAAGCCATCAGGCTGTACAGGTTTGTAAAAATCCCCAGGGAGAGAATGGAGCGCTCGCTTCTGCAGTTAAATCCGTGGAAAAGCCTGGCAAGGGTCAGGGTGGAGAAGGCCATGGTGCTGGCCAGCGCCTCTCCACCCGCCTGAAGTCCGGTGCGGTAGGACCAGAGGGAAGCGGCCCCGATGAGCCCTCCCTGGATTAAAATATCCCGCACGAAACGTCCCGTGAGGATCCCTTCCCCGGGGTCCCTGGGAGGAGTCTTTAAAAGTCCTTCCCCCGCCGGCTCCATTCCGATGGCGATCGCCGGCAGGGAGTCGGTCAGCAGGTTGATAAACAGCAGATGGACCGGGGCAAAGGGCATGGGAAGAGCCAGGAGGGAGGTATAGACCACGCAGAAAATCCCCGCCATATTTCCGGAAAGGAGGAACTGGATGGCGTTTTTAATATTCCGGTAAACATTTCTCCCATTGGCTACTGCTTTGATGATGGTGGCAAAATTATCATCCGCCAGAATCATGGAGGCCGCCTCCTTGGATACCTCCGTGCCGGACAGCCCCATGGCTACTCCGATATCCGCCTTCTTCAGGGCCGGTGCATCGTTTACGCCGTCCCCGGTCATGGCGACGATTTTCCCCCGGTCCTGCCATGCGGATACGATGCGGATTTTATGTTCCGGGGAAACCCGGGCATAGACGGAGGTTCTCTCCAGAATCCCGGCCAGCTCCTCATCCTCCATCCGGTCCAGCTCTTCTCCCGTCACCACCTGCTGCCCCTCCGTCAATATTCCCAGACGCCGGGCAATGGCTGCCGCCGTTTCCCTGTGGTCCCCCGTAATCATGACCGTGCGGATTCCCGCCTCCCCGGCAGCCGCCACCGCTGCCCTGGATTCCGGCCTGGGCGGGTCCGCCAGGGCAGTCATTCCCAGATAGATCAAATCCTGTTCCGGGTCGTCCCCCTCTCTCCAGGGCTTAAAAGCAAAGGCCAGAACACGGAGCCCCTGGGAGGCCCATTCCCGATTCCGCTCTCTTATCTTTCTGCGGTCATAACCGGTCATCGGCCGGAAGGCCGGTTTTTTCCCCGATATGCAAAGGATGTTTTGGCAGCGGTCCAGCAGCACATCCAAAGCTCCCTTGACAAAGAGCACAGGCCCCTCTTTGGTGATGTGAACAGCAGACATCCGTTTTTTAACGGAGTCAAAAGGCCATTCCCGGATTCGGGGGCAGTCCCTCTGCAGCCGCTCCGGGTCCAGTCCCCCTTCAAAAGCCATTTCCAGAAGAGCGTTTTCCATAGGGTCTCCCCAGATTCCTCCCCCCTCCTGTTCTCTTCCTTTTTCACCGGACGTCCCCTGCCTCCAGGGCGCATTGTTGTTCAGCACTGCCGCATAAAACAAGAGCCGGACGTCCTCTCTCAGCCCTTCGTCCCTTCCTTCCTCCTGCCATTCCTCCTGAACGTAAACTCTGTCCCCTGCCGCAATCTCTTCCACCCTCATTCGGTTCTGGGTCAGGGTTCCCGTTTTGTCGGAGCAGATGACGGAAACGCAGCCCAGACTTTCCACTGCCTTCAGGTCTTTGATGATGGCATGCTCTTTGGCCATCTTCTGAGTCCCCATAGCCTGGACGATGGTGACAATGGAGCTTAATGCCTCCGGTATGGCCGCCACGGCCAGGGCCACGGCAAACATCAGCGCATCAAGCGGAGTCTCTCCCCTGTAGATCCCCAATATAAAAACCAGGGCTGACAGCGCCATAATGGCAGCAGCCAGCCTTCCGCTGAACCGGTCCAGACTGATCTGGAGCGGCGTTTTTTTCTCTTTTGTATCATTCATCATCAGGGCAATTTTTCCAAGCTCCGTATGCATGCCCGTATCAGTCACCACGGCTGTTCCTCTGCCGTCCGTCACCAGAGAGCCGGAAAATACCATGTTCACCCGGTCTGCCAGCGGCACCAGTTGGGAGGAGGAGCCGGGATTTTCCACAGCATTCTGTCCCCGCTGCCTGGTTTTCCACAAAAGCTCCTCCTGCTTCTCCACACTGACCGACTCCCCCGTAAGGGAGCTTTCATTCACTTTCAGGCCCCGGCTCTCCAGGATCCTGGCATCTGCTCCGATCCGGTCTCCGGCTTCCAACACCAGGATATCCCCCGGAACCACCTGGGCGGCCGGGACCATGCACATCACTCCGGAACGCCGGACCCGGACCTGAGGGGCGGAGAGGGATTTCAGGCTCTCCAGCGATTTCTGGGCCCTCTGATTCTGAACCGTCCCAAGGAGGGCATTTAAGAGCAGCACCGCAAAGATCACTCCCGCGCTGCCCGGATCTCCTGTCACCATGGAGACCGCCGCCGCTCCAATCAGGATCATGACCAGCAGGTCCTTAAACTGGCCTAAAAACACCTGCCACCACGGACTTCTCTTCCGCTCCAGGATCACATTTTCCCCATATTCCCTGAGCCTCACCTTCGCCTCTCTGGCATCCAGTCCTTCCTCTCCCGTGCGAAGTTCGGACAGAACCTCGTTCTTTGGCAGCCAAAACCATTCCTGCATCTCGTTGCGCTCCCTCTGTCCCAAAACCATTACTTTAATTTATGAGAGAGCAAAAGCCATTATTCCATGCAGCCGTTCAGGGCAGCGGGAAAACGGGGGCAAGAAGAACAGGTACCCTTGCCCCTGAACCGTTACGCAAAATGGTCCAGCACCAGAGACAGCGCCAGACGGCAGCCGTCCAAAACAGAAGACATCTCCACATACTCCTCTCTGGTGTGGGCGCCCTTCCCGTAATAGGCCCCGGCGCACACGCTGGGGATTCCCAGAGACAGCGGAATATTGCAGTCGGTAGACCCGGCATTTTCCTGAGGTTCCACCCCGACTATCTCCCGCACCGTTTTTCTGGCACGGTTTAACAGCTCTTCCTGCGCATTCTCGTCCACATCTCCGCCGCAGGGACGCTCCCCAACCAGAGTCAGGTTTACCTCCATATCTTCTCTGGCTTCAGCCTGGTGGATCAGTTCCATAAAATGCTCTTCCATGTATTTTAAGTTCTCCCGGCTCTCGGAACGGAACTCATAGAGCATCTGAGCCTGCTGGGCAATGGTATTCACCGAAGTGCCGCCGCTGATGGTTCCTACATTGAAGGTAGTCTTGGCTCCCTCCGGAACAGGAATCTGGTACAGCTTCGTCACCAGCTGGGCCATCCGGGCAATGGCATTTGGCTGGCCGAAATCTCCGTAGGAGTGCCCTCCTCTGGTTCGGATTTCCACCTGATAACGCATGGAACCTACCGCCCGGGTTACCAGCTTATCCATGGGGCCGTCCAGGGTAATGAACTCCTTCATCTGTTTCCCGAAGGCGCGGCAGATTTCCCTGCTTCCCTTCAGGTTTCCAAGGCCCTCCTCACCTGAGTTGCATACAAAGAGGACACCCTCATCTTTCAGTTTCAGACTGCCCTGGCGGAGTTCGCGGGCTACGAACCGCGCCGCGATCAGAAGGGCTGTCAGGCAGGCCGTATCATCCCCGACTCCGGGGCATCGGATCAGATTTCCGTCCACCGTCAGCGGGAGAGGAGTCAGGTCCGGGAACACCACATCGGTGTGAGCGGCGTAAACTGCCAGCTTCTGCTTCTCCAAAGGCTCCTCGTCCTTTATCACCGGGTAGATCACATTTAAGGCCTCGTCCACATAGACGCCCTGCGCTCCGTTTTTCTCCAGCCACTCACGGCAGAATACCGCCCGCTTCTCCTCCTGGTTGGATGGGGACGGGATCTGGGCCAGCTGGATCAAAAGGTCTACCGCCTCCTGCCTGCATTCCTCCAGATAAGCCTCCGCTTTTGAATTTAACATGACGCTTCCTCCTTTCCCACAAACACCACAATGGTCCTTCCCTCTACCATCTGCTTCTTCTGGTCCTCTAAAAGAGGCTCCTCCCCCTCCGGCAGGAACACCTCCTCCATGTCCCGGAAGGTATCTGCCGCCAGATGCCATTTCAGCCCCTTCGGCAGGTGGGGAAGGCCAAATTCCCTCGGCTCCCAGTGCATATTGTAAGCCACATAGAAATACTGGTCCGGACTTTTGTCCGCCTTTTTTCCGTAAAGTCCGCAGTAAAATACCCCCAGCTGCCGGCAGCAGGGCTCAAACTCCGGGCACCAGGCTTTCACGCCGTGGTAGGACATATCCGGAACGCCCAGTGACCGGTAATCCATCAGCACCGGTTCCTTCTCCATATGGAAAACCGGGTGGGCTTTACGGAAGGCGATGGCCTTCTTCGCAAACTGATACAGGTTCCGGTTTGTTTTCAGCAGATTCCAGTTCAGCCAGGAGATCTCATTGTCCTGGCAGTAGGAATTGTTGTTGCCCTTCTTGGTACGGCCGAACTCGTCTCCGCCCAGGAGCAGGGGCGTGCCCTGGCTCAGAAAGAGCAGCAGGAAAGCGTTGCAAAGCTGACGCCGCCTGAGCTTTACCACCTGCTTCTTCCGGGCCAGCCCCTCCGTCCCGCAGTTCCAGGAAAAGTTCTGCTCCGCTCCGTCCCGGTTGTTCTCCCCGTTATCCTCATTGTGCTTTTCATTGTAGGACACCAGGTCCATCATGGTAAAGCCGTTGTTGTTGGCCATATAGTTGATGACCGCGGCATGCTCCGGATTCCTGCGGATGTGAAAGGCTGCCCGGTCCAGCTGCCCCTCGTCTCCCTTCAGGAAACAGCGCATATCCTTCATAAAACCATCGTTGTACTCCGCCAGGTGACGGACGCTCCCCCGCGGCACCCCCTCCCAGCTGTCCGCAAACAACTTTACATGGCTCAGATAGGGGTCCGAGGCGATCAGCTTCAGCGGCGGATAACCGCTGAGACGGATGCCGTCTGCCCGGAAATCCAGGGCCCACCGCCGGACCGCTTCTAGCGCATATCCCGGACTCTCCTCCCCCGTGAAGAAAAGCTCCGCCACCAGCTCCATGCCCTCCTGATGAAGGGCCTTTACCAGCTCCTTGAGCTCCCGCACCGGAGCTTTCGTTCCGGCGCAGTAGGATTCTTTCGGCGCCATCAGATGAGCCTTTGCATAGCCCCAGTAATTCAGCCGTCCATCCGGCTTTTGCGGCTCATAGACCCCGGCGGCCATGGGAGGCGGAACCATCACCTCATCAAACTCCGCCGCCGGCAGAAGCTCTACGGTAGTGATCCCCAAATCCTTCAAATAGGGGATCTTCTCCTGGATTCCCCGAAAGGTCCCCCGAAGTCCCGGCTCCACGCCGGAGGAGGCGTGCTTCGTAAATCCTCTCACATGAATACGGTAAATGACCATCTGGGAATAGGGGATTTCCGGCCTGCGGTCCTGTTCCCAGTCAAACTCCTCGCCCTCCGGCAAGCTTTCGCCTCTGACCGCAGTTCCCGCCGCGGACAGGTCCCCCCATCGTTCTCTCCCGGCACAGGCTTTCGCACATGGGTCGGTCATTTCCTTACCATCCGCTTCAAACAGATATTCAATCCCCTGAAAATCCCCCTTCACCGTCACGTTCCACACATCTCCGGTCCTGTTTTCCGCAGGGAAGGGAATCTTTGCCGCCGGCTTTTTCTTCCCCTGTTCATAGAGGACGACCTGGCATTCCGTTCCCGGATGGACGAAGGAAAAATGCATCCCCTCTGCCGTAGGCGTTGCCCCAAGTGGGTAGCGCCTGGTATCATTTTCCACGATCCTATATATTCTTTTCATCTGCGGCCTCCGCCTTTCTTCCCCTACTTCTGGGACTCGATTTCCTCAACCAGACTGCTTAAATATACCCAGCGGTCCATAGCTTCCTCCAGCTGGCGCTCCGTCTGCTCTTTTTCCTTTAAAATTTCCTGAAGCCGGGCGTAATCGCTGGCTGCCTCCTGGGTCTGCTGCTCCAAAAGAGAGACTTTTTCCTCAAGCCCTGCGATCACATCCTCAATGCTCTCCCATTCCTTCTGCTCCTTGTAGGACAGCTTGCGTTTCCTCTCCGTTCTGGGTTTTTCCTTCCGGCTCTCCTGCCCGGCAGCTGCCGCCTCCCTGGAGGTATTTCCCTCTTCACGGGGCTCCTGCCTCATAAGGGCGGCCTGATAGTCGGTAAAGCCTCCCTCATACCGCCGGATCACTCCGCCTCCCTCAAGAGCAAAGATGCGGTTGGCGATCCGGTCCAGAAAATACCGGTCGTGGGATACGGCAATGACAATGCCGGGGAAGGTGTCCAGATAGTCCTCCAGTACCGTCAGGGTCTGGATATCCAGGTCATTGGTGGGCTCGTCCAGTAAAATCACATTGGGCGCCTCCATCAGAATCTTCAGCAGGTACAGCCGCCGCCTCTCTCCTCCGGACAGACGGCTGATGGTGGTGTACTGCATGGAAGACGGGAAGAGGAAACGCTCCAGCATCTGGCTGGCGCTGACAGAGCCGTCCTTTGTGGGAAGGTACTCCGCCACATTCCGGATATAGTCGATCACCTTCAGGCTCTCGTCCATATCCTCATTTTCCTGGGAGAAATACCCCATTCGCACCGTCTGTCCCACCGTCACCTGTCCGGCATCCGGCAAAATCCATCCGGCAATGATCTTCATCAAAGTGGACTTTCCGCTGCCGTTGGGGCCCACGATGCCCACCCGGTCGCTTTTCAGAAAAATATAGGTAAAATCCCGGATCAGCTCCCGTCCGCCGTAAGCTTTGCAGATCCCCTCCAGCTCCACCGTAGTCCGGCCCAGGCGGCTGGCAATGGATTCCAACTGCACGTTCCGGTCAAACTCCGGCCCCTTCTGGTCCCGCAGTGCCTCATAGCGCTGGATATGAGCCTTCTGCTTGGTGGACCTGGCCCTGGCTCCCCGCTGGATCCAGGCCAGCTCGGTGCGCAGAATCGACTGGCGCTTGCGCTCACTGGCCACCGCCATATCCATCCGCTCCGCCTTCAGCTTTACAAAGCCCTCATAGTTGGTCTGATAGCTGTAAAATTTCCCCTTGTCCAGCTCCACGATCCGGCTCACTACGCTGTCCAAAAAATACCGGTCATGGGTAATCATCAGCAGGGCTCCCTTGAAGCTCTTTAAGTAAGTCTCCAGCCAGTCCGCCATCTGGCTGTCCAGGTGGTTGGTAGGCTCGTCCAGGATCAGAAGATCCGCCGTACTGAGGAGCACGCTGGCAAGCGCCGCCCGCTTTCTCTGCCCGCCGGAAAGAGTTTCGATCTTGGCCTCGTGGTCTGTAATCCCCAGGCGGTTCAACATCGTCCTCGCGCTGGCCTCCAGCTCCTCCCTGGAAGTAAAATGCGGCTCCTTCTCGTTATCCCGCACCACGCTCTGAAGCACCGTGTCTCCCGGAACAAATTCAGGAATCTGGGGCAGATACCGCATATAAAGGTTCCTGCCCCGTGTCACACTTCCCTCATCCGGCTCCTCCAGGCCAGCCACAATTCTCAGCAGGGTGGATTTTCCGGTTCCGTTGATGCCGATTAACCCCACCTTTTCCCCTTCGTTGATGGAAAAGGAGGTATCGTCAAACAACAGACGTTCTGTATACGATTTTGTCAAATGTTCGATGGTTACCAGATTCATATTTCATCCCTTTGTCTTGATATCAGTTACAATATTCGGTAAATTTGCAACTTCAGTATATCATTTCCTTCCCGGCCGTGTAAAGGGGAAATAGACCCTCGGACTAACTGTCATACCCCAGTTCCTCTCTTGTATAGGAAGGAACGGTCCGCTTAAATTCCTCCTTTATTTCCTGCTGAAGCTGAGGTGATTCCAGAATATCGCAGGCAGTCAGCGCTAGGGCTTTTGCTCCCTTGATCGCCTGATCAAGGCCGTGAGGAGACTTGGCCGCCTCCATAAATCCATGGGTATGGGTATCCGCTTCGCCAATTTTTAAATAGGGCTGGATGGTAGGTACCTCCAGGCTCACGTTTCCGATATCCGAAGAGCCGTACTTCATGGTAGGCGAGGGATACTCCACCGTTTCTCCCATCTCCTCCAGATGCCGCTTGAAGGTTTCGTCCATCATCCGGTTGGAGTAGCGCTCCGTGTACATCAGGCCGGACTGAGTTTTCGCCGTAGTCCCAAAAAGGGTATTGACCGTTTCAATGGCCCGGTTTAAGGCCTTCTCCACCACCAGAAGGTCCTTCACTTTGTCCCCGCGAATACAGAATTCACAGGAGGCATATTCGGGAATCACGTTGCTGGCCGTTCCCCCCTCTATGATATAGCCGTTAACACTGGATTTTAACGGAAGAAGAGCTCTCTGGGCATCCATTAAGTTAAAGGTCTGAATTACGGCGCTCAGAGCGTTAATCCCCTCCTCGGGCCTGGTTCCATGAGCCGGCTTTCCAAAATACTCAATTTTCACCTGCTTTACAGCCAAACCGCCCCGCTGAACCATGTTCCGCTTGGCCGGGTGAATCATCATGGCAAAATCCACATCCCGAAACACTCCCCTGTCGCACATAATGACCTTTCCCCCGCCGCCTTCTTCCGCCGGGGTCCCAATCACCAGGATGCGGCCGCAAAGGTTCTCAATCACCTCCCCAATTCCTATGGCCGCCCCCATAGATATCGTGGCAATCAGGTTATGGCCGCAGGCATGACCCATGGGAAGGGCATCGTACTCTGCAAGGATGGCCACCGTAGGGCCGCCTTCCCTGCCCCGTTTTTCCCCAACAAACGCTGTTTCCAGTCCGGCCGCCCCTTTTTGTACATGATAGCCGTATTTTTCCAGAATTTTTGTCAAGCTGTCACAGGCAAAAAATTCATGGAACGCCAGTTCCGGATGGCTGTGAAGGGACAGAGCCAGTTCTTTCAGCTCCTGACTTACGGCATCGATTTTTGCCTTAATTTTCTGACTGTTTTCCTTAGACATACTAAACCTCCTCCTGATCCACTGGGATTTTGATCCCTTAAACTCCATTATATGCCCTGTACTTTGGGGTTTCAACACGGAACATAAATTTTCCCCGTTTTCCCGATTGCCCCGGCCACTCTCCTGGTATATAATGGTTCCTGATCCCGGCCGTCAGTCCAGACTGCCGCCGCTTTTATCAACATCAAAAAGGAGTTCTGTCATGATTACCGATCTGACCGTCAGCCATCCCCGCCATACCCTGTGGCGCTTTGCCCTTCCTATGTTTGTCAGCGTAATGTTCCAGCAATTTTATAATCTCGCGGACAGCATGATTGCCGGCCGCTTTGCGGGGGAAGATGCCCTGGCCGCCGTAGGCGCCTCCTACCCCATTACCGTAATCTTCATGGCCTTTGCCGTTGGAAGCAACCTGGGAGCATCGGTGGTGGTCTCCCGCCTCTTCGGCGCCAAAGATTACCGGCAGATGAAATCTGCCGTATCCACCGCCTTTTTGTCCTCCGGTGCCTTGAGTCTAGTTCTGTCTGTGCTGGGCTGGCGGTTCTGTGAATCTCTGATGGCCCTCATCCACACACCGGAAAACATTTTCGCCGACGGCGCACTGTATCTGCGTATTTACATTTACGGCCTGGTTTTCCTGTTTTTGTACAATGTCTGTACGGGAATCTTCACCGCCCTGGGGGATTCTAAGACCCCGCTCTATTTCCTCATTGGTTCCTCCGTGGGAAACATCATCCTGGACTATCTGTTTGTAGCCTGGTTTCACATGGGAGTGGCAGGAGTGGCCTGGGCCACCTTTCTGGCCCAGGGGGTATCAGCTTTTCTCGCCCTGGGCGCCCTTATCCGCCGTCTGGGGACTATCCCCTCCTCCGGCAGATCCCCTCTCTTTGTGCCTGCCCTCTTAACGCAGATCGCCGCTATCGCGGTACCCAGCATTTTGCAGCAGAGCACCCTCTCTGTGGGTAATCTCTTTGTCCAGGAAATTGTCAACCGCTACGGCTCCGCCACCGTAGCCGGTTACTCTGCCGCCGTCAAGATGAATACCTTTGCAATCAACTGCTTCATGGCCTTCGGAAGCTGTCTGTCCAGCTACACTGCCCAGAATCTGGGCGCCAAAAAGCCGGAGCGCCTGTCCCTTGGATTTCGGGAAGGAGTCCGGCTGTGTATGATTGCCTCTGTTCCGTTTTTTGTGGCGTATTTTTTCTTCGGCCGCGCCATCATGGGGCTCTTTCTCACCTCTGACAGCCTTCAGGCCATCGGCTGCGGCGTAGAATTCTTAAAAATTCTGGGCCCCATGTATTTCATGATCTCCGTCAAACTGATGACCGACGGCATCATCCGCGGCAGCGGCGCCATGGCCTACTTCGTGGCCGCCACCATCCCGGATCTGGTGCTGCGCATTCTCTTTGCCAATCTTCTGAGCCGCCATTTCGGCAGCAAAGGCATCTGGATGGCATGGCCCTTCGGGTGGGTGGCGGCTACGGGGCTGACCATTTTATTTTACCGGAGAATCGTGACAGGGAAGTTTAAAATCCCGAATCTCCAATAATCCCTGCACCAGTGCTTTCGCGCTGGTCCTCAAGATAATCTCCCCCTTCTCAGCCGTTGCCCCGGAGGGGTCCCCGCCGATGCCGATGGGTTTTCCTTCTTCTGTCTGCCAGTCCTCCCCCATCCAGTTGATGGAAACACTCCCGCCAAAAGGAGAGAGCGACTGATTTCCTGCAAAGGCCGCAGGAATTCCCGCCTGGGCCGTGTCCAGCTTTACCAGAGAGGGGTCAATGGCCATCACCATGGAAGTCTCCATCTCACCCCCGTGGAAGTCCCACACATTTCCCGGGCTTACGGTAGCCTTCACATCCGGGTGGCCGAAGGCGCCGGAGGACAGGATAAAGGCCAGAATGCCGAAATCGCTGCGAAGCTCCCGGCTCAGCACCTGGACAACGGGGGTATTGCCCCCATGGCACACCAGAAAGGCCAGCTTTTTAAAACCGTGGCGGGCCAGGCTGGCTCCAATATCATACAGCATATGGTAGTAAGTATCCGGCTTAAAAGTGATGGAACCGCAGAAGTTCTTATGTTCCGTGCTGAGACCGATGGGAATGGAGGGAAAGATCAGCATAGGAAAATCAGGGTCCGCCGCCAGCAGTTCCTCCTTCAGATAGCGGGGCATGGTATCTGCAATCAGGCCGTCCGTTCCCAGAGGGGCCTGATTTCCGTGCTGCTCCAGCGCACCCAGGGGGATCAGCACAATGGTATGCTCCCGGTCAATCTTCTCCATTTCCAGTCTGGTCAGTTCCCGATAGTACTGAATCATCGCTGCGCCTCCTTACACTGCCCGAAAAGCCGGAGAGACCGCATGAAGACGCTCATAGAGAAAATACCCGATGAGGTAATTGATTCCCAGCTTCAGAATATTGAAGGGTATGGTCGCTAAAATGATGAACGTGGTCAGATTCGTAATGGCCGGATTCACCGCTGCCACCATCTGAACCACCTCATCCAGGGACACTCCCATAGCGGCAGCATAAAGGGGCAGGGTAATAAAGGCGTTGACAAAGCAGGCAAATGCCGTCCGGATGACAATGCTGGCGGAAAGAGACCACACTGCTGCCTTCCGGTTCTGCCCCATCTTCCGGTAAATCAGCCACAGGGGCACTACAAACAGCGCCACACCGATGAGATTGGACAGCTCGCCCACATAGAAGGAATTGGTTCCCACCGTGATCAGCTTGATCAGGATCTTAATAATCTCCACCCAGGCCGCAGAGGCAGGCCCCATGAGGAACAGTGCCATCACTGATGGAACATCGCTTAGATCCACCTTATAAAACGGCGGCATCAGGGGAACGGAAAATTCCAGCGACATCAGAACGCCGGCCAGCGCCGCCAGCATCCCGGTATAAATCAATTTCTGTGTTGTCCATTTTGTTTTCATTGCGCAAGCCTCCTAATATAAATGGTCGTGTAACTGTTCCGACTGTCATCCTGAACCGTTACAATGATTCGCCATGAAACAAATCTTCTGAAAGCAAAAAAATCCCAGGTCCTTTCGGGGACCTGAGATCATTCGTTCCGTTCCATATAAGTAAGGCTTTTGCTCCTTGCCTACAAGAATGAATTTCTTCTCTCATCCAGACTGTAACTGTCGGTTTTGGAATCTCACCAAATCAGCCGCCTATTGGCGGGTCGCGGACTGTACCGCCGGTAGGGAATTGCACCCTGCCCCGAAGAATTGATTCATATGCTAACTGTAGAGTAGCACAAAGCGGGCAGGGTGTCAAGAACACTTTATATCTGGTTTATTCAATTCCTGAAATCTCGCGCTGGCGTTCGGGGTCTGCGGCCAGACGCTCCGTAACATCTACATATCCCACATCATCATAGATTTTGTCCGTTTTGTATTTGAGCAATGTAAAAATCAGCACGGTTACAGGGGTCAGATACAGCAGAGGAATATACGGAATAAAGCCGGTTACCGATACTCCTAAAACGCCGCAGGTAAACACGGTATTGGCATTCCAGGGAATGAACATACATCCATAGGTTCCCCCTGCCTCCAGGTCCCTGGAACAGTTCATGGGCTGAAGGTTGTATTTCTTGTACATCGGGGCCATCAGAGTTCCGGTCATTACGATCGCAAAGTTCTGGCTGAAGGCAATGGCATTTCCGATAAACCCAAAAAGAATAGTAATAAAGGACAGGGCCGTAATCGAATGGATTCTCTTTGTGACCACTTCCGCAATCCGGTTGATTACCTGGAGATAATCCAGCATTCCCGCAATGGTAAAACCGAAAAGAGTAATGCCGGCCAGACTCCACATACTTTCAATACCGCCTCTGTTTAACAATGTAGATAAGGTTTCATTATCTGTTGCCAGAGAAAATCCATTGTAGAATACGCCAAAGCCCTCTGCAACACCCATTCCCTGATAGAAAATCGCCACCAAAATTCCAGATACAGCACCGCCCAAAATCGACATCAGCGCAGACTGTTTCAAAATTAAGAGCAAAGCCGTTACGATCAGAGGCAGGAGAGCTATAAGATCCAAATGGAAGTTTTCCTGCAGTCCATTCATTAAAGCTACTGTTTCCGGAGAGTCAATACTTCCCCCATACTGCAGACCGATTACCAGGAAGAAAATAAGGGAAATAATGTAGCCCGGAATCTGGTCATAGACCATATGACGGATATGTTTGAAAATATTTACTTCCGCAATGGAAGAGGACAAAATAGTGGTGTCAGACATAGGAGACATCTTATCTCCAAAGTAGGAACCGCAGATAATCGCTCCTGCCGTAATAGGAGAAGGGATTCCCATACTGTTTCCGATTCCAATAAGAGCAACCCCGGCGGTCCCTGCTGTACCATTGGAGGTTCCGCAGGCCAGAGATACCAGAGAGCACAGCAGCATAGCCGTCACCAGGAAAATTTTCGGATTAATAAATTTCAGCCCAAAATAAATCAGCGTAGGGGTTGTACCTGCAGCAATCCAGGCGCCAATCAGAGCTCCTGCCGCCAGCAATACAAAAATTGCCGGCAGGGCTTTACAGGTAAAATCGATGGCCGCTTTTTCCATTTCCGCAGAAGTATGTCCATGGAACAGGCCAAAGGGGATCACAACAACCCACAGCATAAAGAACATGGAACCCATGTCTCCGTTCAGAACACCTTTCTGGATGGCGATCGCTGCACACACAACTACAAACAGCAGCACTGCCGCAAAAAGCGACACTTCTTTTTTCGGTTTCTTTTCATTATCCTGCTTCATAACTCTTGCCTCCTAATTCCGGACAGACAGCACAGACCGCTGCCTGTCTCCTTTGTCAATCTACACTGTCACACCATATACATCCTTCAATACCTGCGCTACCTGACGGATATCCCCTCCTGCTTCCGGAATCTCTCCCAGATAACCGGCCGTCACCGCAGTATCCTTCACGCCGCTGGCAGTAATCAGCATAACTACCCGCTCGCCCTCTTTGATCGCTCCCTCCGCTCTGAGACGTCTTAAACCAGCCAAAGTCGTAGCGGAAGCGGACTCACAGAATACTCCCTCCTTCTGGGCCAGATCCTTCTGCGCACGGCAAATCTCCTGATTATCTTCCAGGGATACAGCCAGACCATTGGATTTTCTCAATGCATACAGTGAATGATAGGTTCCCATGACCGTAGACATGGATGAGGCCACGCTCCCCCACGCCTTAACCGGCTGAATGACATCCGCACCGGAATGGAATGCCCTGGCAACGGGTCCATAATCCTCTACTGAAACCATCTGAGGGATTTTTTCAATAAATCCCATCTCTTTCAGCTCCTCAAAACCTTTCATAATGCCAAAAAGGGCATCACCATAGCAGATCGGCACCACAATCTTATCCGGAAGTGATTCCATCTGGCGGAACAGCTCGTAAGCAATCACCTTATAGCCATCAATCGCCCACGGATTGCTTCCGACAATCGGAATCGTATAATTGGTAGCCGGATACCACCCATATTGCTCCACCAGTTCCTTCATCACAGCCCAGCGGTCTGCCGTAGTCGGTACTCCTACCACCTTTGCACCGTAAACCTGCATAAAAGTTTCCAGCGTCCGGTTGACCCCTTTAACGGTTAGAATAATACATGGAATACCGGCCTTAGCTGCAAATGCTGCCCCGGAAGCGCCATTATTTCCCGTGGAAGCATAAACCACACCCGGAGCGTGAAGCTCCAGCGCCTTATTAACCAGCACTCCGTTGAGACGATCCTTATGGCCCCAGGTGGGATTCCTGGTTTCGTCCTTAATATAAAGCTCCACTCCCAGTTCGTTTCCCAGCCGCTCCAGTCTGGTCAGCGCCGTATTTCCCACGCCCAAATCCACCAGGGTACGTTTCTCCTGAAACGGCAGTACCTCCAGATAGTCCTGAAGCCTGTTTCCCGGAAACATCTTTAAAAATGCCTCCCGCTTTCCATCGGTCCTGGGCAGTTGATAGAGCGGCGTAATGTTGGAAACAAAGTCAGCGGTCTTACAATGCGGACATCCCTCAAACATCTGCTGAGAATCATACTCCTGTCCGCATTTCAAACACCTGCATTTTCCAGTATACATCCTATCCCCTCCTTGCGTTTTTTTAATATGCTTATTATAATAACGATGCGTCTTATTTGTCTAACGAATATATTAGATCATTATAATTCGTTTTTCGAATTATTACAGCAAATTAAAACCGCTCTTCCATGTGAAGAACGGTTCTTTTCTGTCCCCTATAAGTCCTGGCTGTTTTCCTCGTAGAATTTCATCCAGTCCTTCAGGACCTCTGTATTCAAATTTCCCCTTTGATAGGCCATATAAGTAGTCATACTCCGCACCGGAAGGTCATATATGGGAATTTCTATCAATGTTCCCTCCTTCAGCTCCTGTTCCAGCATAGCGGCCGGAAGAAAACAGCATCCGGCTCCAGCCAGACAAAATTGTTTTGCACTGGCAAGCATATTGCTGTGGACACAGAAAACCATTCCTCCGCTCAGGGTATGCTTTGATAGATCTTCCAGATAACTGTCCCATATATCCGAATAGATTAACGGGATCTGAGTTAGGCCCTGTTTCATGATTCCCTGTTTCAGACCGCCAAAAACTTCCGGTGCTCCTACAAACAGAATATCTGTCTGTTTAAAAAGCCGGCTGCTTATGCCTCCGCTGTTCATCTCGTAGGCAATAAATGCAAGGTCCAACAGCTTGTGCTGCAGCATAGGGATCATATCTTCGCTGTGCTCAATTTCCACATGGAGAGAAACATCCGGAAAACGCTCTGAAAATCCAATTAAAAGCTTTCCAATCCAGCGGTCATACATCCACTGAGCGCAGCCAATGCGCAGTGTTGCCCGAAACTTCTTGTGCATATGGATTTCCTGAAGGGCCTTCTGATTCAATGCACTGATCTGGTTTGCATAGGTCAGAAAAGCAGCCCCCTCTTCGGTCAGGTGAATTCCATTTTTGTAGCGGACCACCAATCTGGCTCCTGTATATTCCTCCAGTGAACGGATCCGGTTGGAAACCGTGGACTGGACAATATGAAGGATTTCTGCAGCCTTGGTAAAATTCCGGCAGCTGGCCAGGACAATAAATGTCTGAATCTCATCCATATCCATATAGCCTTTGCCTCCTTTTTCTGCCTCCTAATCCTTCAGCACCAATTCCACCGGACAATGGTCCGAGCCCATGACTTCCGTATGGATTTTCGCATCCGCCAGCTTATCCTTCAAGCTCTCTGACACGCAGAAATAGTCGATGCGCCACCCTGCGTTCTTGGCCCTGGCACTGAACCGGTAAGACCACCAGGAGTAGATCCCCTCCTGGTCCGGATAAAAATACCGGAAGGTATCGATAAAACCTGCATCCAGAAGCTTGGTAAACTTTTCCCGCTCCTCGTCGGTGAAGCCCGCATTTTTCCGGTTGGTCTTGGGATTTTTCAGATCAATCTCCTTGTGGGCCACGTTCAGGTCCCCGCAGAAAATCACCGGCTTTTTCTCCTCCAGCTTCTTTAAATAAGCCAAAAAATCCTCCTCCCAGTGCATCCGGTAGTCCAGACGGGCCAGCCCGTCCTGGGAATTGGGGGTGTAGCAGGTTACCACATAGTATTCCGGAAATTCTGCGGTAATCACACGGCCCTCATGGTCATGTTCTTCAATTCCCAGCCCGTAGGACACTGACAGAGGTTCCTCCTTTGTGAACATGGCTGTCCCGGAATATCCCTTCTTCTCCGCATAATTCCAGTACTGGTGATAGCCCGGCGTTTCCAGTTCAATCTGTCCTGCCTGAAGCTTGCTCTCCTGAATGCAGAATATATCTGCATCCGCCTCTTTAAAATAATCCAGAAATCCCTTTCCCACGCAGGCCCTCAGACCGTTTACATTCCAGGAAATCAGTCGTTTCAAATCTTGCTCCTCCTCTTGTGGAATTTGTAAAACTCCCTCTGTCCCATCAGCCCCTTTTTAGGCCGGGTACTCCAGACGGGACTGGGGAAACTCATCAATATGGTCCAGTACCTCCAGGTACCGCTTGGCCAGATATTTGGCCATTCCCAGGTTCATATCCAGGTAATTGCCGCAATCTTTGGGGGCAGCTCCTGGAATCTCTCCCTCAAAATCCCGGATGAATTCGTACATCTCCTTTACTAACGGCAGGATTTCCCGTGAAGTGTAATCCCCGGCCAGCAGAAGGTAAAATCCCGTTCTGCATCCCATAGGGCCGAAATAGACCGTTTTAGAACCGTAGTCCTTGTGGTTTCTCAAAAATGTAGCTCCCAGATGCTCGATGGTATGGACCTCCGCTGTGTTCATAACCGGCTCCTCGTTCGGGGAAGTCATACGCAGATCAAAGGTGGTCACAACACTGTCTCCCACCTGGTCTTTTCTTGAAACGTATACGCCCGGCTGAAGCCGGATATGATTGATCGTAAAGCTTGCAATTTTTTCCATAGTAAGTACCTTTCCTTTCCGCGCCCCCTTAGCTGCCTCATTTCATTCCGGCATAACGGCGGCGCAACTGATGACAGGTCGATTATAGCACAGTTTACTGTCTTTTCAAAGGGACTGGATCGCAAAATGCCCGGAGCAGAATGCTTCTGTCCCCGGGCAGTAACGTTATATACCTCTGTATTGATCTGGTCGTTCCGGGCATCTCAACATGCCGCGTTCTCCTTAGTCGTCCGCTTCCTCGCTCTCGGTCAGCGTGAAGGTGAAACGCTTTCTGGCCATCTCATCGCTCTCCAGATACTCATCGTAGGTTGTAATCTTGTCAATCAGCTTTCCGTTTACGATCTCCATGATCCGGTTGGCCGTGGTCTGGACAATCTGATGGTCACGGGAGGAGAAAATGATCACGCCCGGGAACTTGATCAGTCCGTTGTTCAGAGCGGTAATGGATTCCATGTCCAGATGGTCCGTAGGCTCGTCCAGCATCAGAACATTGGCTCCGGAAATCATCATCTTGGACAGCATGCAGCGGACCCGCTCTCCTCCTGAGAGCACCTTCACCTTCTTCACACCGTCCTCCCCCGCAAAGAGCATGCGGCCAAGGAAACCGCGGACATAAGTCACATCCTTGTCCGGAGAATACTGGGTCAGCCAGTCCACAATGGTATCGTCATTGTCAAACTCCGCGCTGTTGTCCTTGGGGAAGTAAGCCTGGGTGGTGGTCAAGCCCCATTTGTAGCTGCCCTCATCTGGCTCCATCTCGCCGGCCAGAATCTGGAACAGCGTAGTCTTGGCCCGCTCATTTGGTCCTACCAGGGCAACCTTGTCCTCTCTTCCAAGAATAAAGGAAATGTCATCCAGCACCTTCTCGCCGTCAATGGTCTTGCTCAGGTGCTCTACCGTCAGCACCTCGTTTCCAATCTCTCTGGAAGGACGGAAATCAATGTAGGGATATTTGCGGCTGGAGGGCCGGATATCGTCCAGCTGGATTTTTTCCAGAGCACGCTTTCTGGAGGTAGCCTGCTTGGATTTGGAGGCATTGGCGGAGAATCTCTGGATAAATTCCTGGAGCTCTTTGATCTTCTCCTCCTTCTTGCGGTTGGCTTCCTTCATCTGCTTGATCATCAGCTGGCTGGACTCTACCCAGAAATCGTAGTTTCCAGCGTACAGCTGGATCTTTCCATAGTCGATATCCGCAATCTGGGTACATACCTTGTTGAGGAAATACCGGTCATGGGATACCACGATCACAGTGTTCTCAAAGTTGATGAGGAACTCCTCCAGCCATGCGATTGCGTCCAAATCCAGGTGGTTGGTGGGCTCGTCCAGGAGCAGGATATCCGGATTGCCGAACAGCGCCTGAGCCAGCAGCACCTTTACCTTCTGAGCGCCGGTCAGAGTGCTCATCTGGGCATAGTGGAACTCTGTTTCAATTCCCAGTCCGTTTAAGAGGTTCTCCGCATCGGATTCCGCCTCCCAGCCGTTCATAGTGGCAAACTCTCCCTCCAGCTCCGCGGCCTTTACGCCGTCCTCCTCGGTAAAGTCCTCCTTGGCGTAGATGGCGTCCTTCTCCTTCATAATCTCATAGAGACGGGCATTTCCCATGATTACCGTGTCCAGCACGGAATACTGGTCATATTTAAAATGGTCCTGCTGCAGGAAGGAAAGCCTCTGTCCCGGCGTGATCACCACTTCACCGCTGGTGGGCTCCAGCTGGCCGGAAAGGATTTTTAAAAATGTGGACTTTCCCGCGCCGTTTGCTCCAATGAGGCCGTAGCAGTTGCCCTCCGTAAATTTGATATTTACATCTTCAAACAGCGCCTTTTTCCCTACCCGCAGGGAAATGTTGCTTGCACTAATCATACATTCTTACCTTTCTTGAAATCTGTTGTTGTTCTGATATCCTTTTTCAGGCAAAGAAAAGAGTCCGCAAAAGGGACTCTTCCTAACCTTTTACCATATCAGATTGTACAGGGAAAATGCCTATTTTGCAAGGGTTTTTCGCATTCCCCGCTGCTTTTGTCCGCAAATATCTCCCTCTGTCCTCAAAAGCTGCCTTTCCCGCTCCGGTGAATGTACATTCTGGACAATCCTTCATCCCCATCGCCCCGGACCATGCAGTAAAATTCCCAGCCATAGCGCTCATAAAAGGAAGTGTGGTCCGTCAGCAGGTACAGGGTGCCGACGCCCCTTTCCTCCATATCCCTGCAGACCCGCTCCAGAAGAGCTCCCGCAATCCCCTGACAGCGCCAGGCTTCCTCCACATACACCGCGCAGACATTGGGCGATAAATCCTTCCGGTTATGAAAATCATTTTCAATAACGCCCAAGCCTCCGACGATCCGCTCTCCGTCCAAAGCCAGGTACCACTGAGGCACGGGGCCATTTTTCCTCAGGCACGCTTCCATGCTCTCCAGGTAAGCCTTCTCCGGGATATTCCATTTTTCATGGAACCAGCGGGCTCCCTCCTGTTTCAGGTCAGGCCTCTGCAAAAGTGAAAATATCTGGTATCTAACTCTCATCGCCCTGGGACTCCGCTTTCAAAATCTCAATGGGGAAATTCAGGCCCTGGGAGGTTACATAGATCACCGTCACCCGATCTCCGCTGTCCTGGGAGAGGGCTCCGTCCTCAATGGGGCAGTTGTCCTTCAAAAGCTGCAGCTCGTGGCCCTGGTCCGTTTTCATGGTAAAGCTGCTCATGGCGTTAAACAGGGTAGTGCCTGTTTCCTGGCAGATGGTCCACTCCTCCTGCTCCGGAAATACCGCCACCAAATCCACATGTTCCAAATCCTCCTGGGACTCCAGTTCCTCCCCAATGTAAGCGATGGCAATCTGAACCTCCGGTTCAATCTCCTCCTCCACATCGCGGATCTGGCTAAGGGAAATCTCGTAAGTCACGCCCGTATCCGCCAGCAGAGAAAACTGGCTGCCGTCCAGAGACTCCTCCGTCACCGTTCCTCTCAGCATATGGTAACGCTCAGCCGCCGCCTGAGTCGTTTCCTCTTCCGTTGTCTCCTCCTCAGTCGTTTCCTCCTGTAAAGCCTCCGTAGTCTCCTCCTGGGTTGTCTCCGTCTGAGCAGTCTCCTCTTTCTTTCCGCAGCCAGCTGTTGCCGCCATCACGCAGAGGGCTATCATTCCAATCCATATATACCGTTTCATTCTAATCTCCTCCTTTGCATTCCAGCTTAACATCATAATGGTGGAAAAACAAGGAAATTTCTATTAAGGCATCTTTAATATTTTATCCGTAACAATCTGAGACGGCGGGAAAACTTCTCCTCTTTCAGCCATTCTATCATCCCATTCATCCAGATTCCGGGCAGAAACCGCAGATACAAAAGGAAAATACAGCGGGCCGCCCTCGGTGACAGATCCATCCCTTTCACCCCGTCCTGACTCTTTTCCTTTAGTATGTCCATTTTTTTGGATTTATGGTACACTCTTGATAAAGAAATGATCACGGAAGGAGCTTTTTCCGATGAACGAACCGACCCTTTCCAAAATCCGGACCCGGCCTGGCTTCAAAAGCTTCTTTTCCAGGAAAATCTTCTGGTCCAGGCATGGAGTATCCGGGGTATTCCCATGATTTTCCCTCTGGAGGACAGCCCGGTCTTTCTCTCCGCCCTGATTCCGAAGGAAGACGAGCCCTGGATTTATACCCGTGGAATCACTCTGGCCCTGGATTACCTAGGACTCTCCTTCCAGCAGGCCCTTGACTGGCTGCTCCAGGTAATCGCCGGCCTGGATGTGCTCTCCCTTGTGAGCAAAACTGTCCTTGATGAAACACTGGCCGGTTGGATTCTCCCCCTTCTTCCCCGGGAAAAGCAGGCGCTGTGGTCTGCCCCTTCCATGTATGGAAGGCCTGACCAGCAGACAGTCGGAGGAGCGGTGGTTTCCTTTCTTCTGCGACCCTGCTCCTTCCTTGGCCTCGTGGTATTTTCCGGTCGCCAAGGCAGCCAGCCCGTATTCACCTCTTTTAAACGGAAAACCGGCTGCTCCCTGACTCCTTCGCCGGAAGGCGAAAAAGAGCTGGTCCGCCGTTATCTGCACTGCTACGGCCCCGCGACTCCCGCCATGTTCGCGGCCTGGCTGGGCGCTTCCAATCAGCAGGCCAACCGCCTTTGGAAAAACGTCACCGAAGAAATGGAGCCGGTAACCCTGTCCGGGAAAAAAGCCTTTATTCTCGCCAAAGACCAAGGAGAGCTTTTTTCCGAACCCTCTTTTGACCAGGAGCTGCTGCTACTGGGAGGTCACGACCCTTACCTGGACCAGCGGGACCGCTGGGTCCTGCAGGAGGATAAGACATGGCAGCGAAAAATCTGGACTACCGTTTCCAACCCCGGCGCCGTCCTTTACCGCGGAGAAGCCATCGGCATCTGGAGCAGCAAGAAAAAGAGCAAGGGCCTGGAAATCCGCTTTTCCCTCCGAAATGACGTTTCCGAAAAAGAAAAACTCCAGGACCTTGCCCGGTCCTATGCTGCTTTTCGTGGACAGGAATTGCTGAAAATCCTCTTCACGCCCTCCTGAATTTAAGACAGATTGCCCCACTCTGTTTTGCTGCTGCCAGAGCTTCAGACCGCTGTCCCATTGTGCCTCTGCTTACAGTTTTTGCACAAGCCGCTCCATATCCGTCTTGGAAATCCCCAATGCCGCCCCGGCCTGTTCCACGGTCAGATGCAGATTGCGCATTACATTTTTCAGGCTGAACAGCTGAGTGCTTTC
>ERZ1643246.1399-NODE-1399-length-26446-cov-4.402978_pt1 | contig 26446 bp, 17 predicted proteins | sample MGYA00579265_ERZ1643246 | MGnify/ENA primary metagenome ERZ1643246 (study PRJEB29033, sample SAMEA4952261) | chicken gut metagenome | biome: Broiler Chicken; feature: Gastrointestinal Tract; material: Caecum | place: Ireland | collected 2018 | study: Broiler...
TTCTATAAGCCAAAGCACTCCAACCAGGCCGGGGAACTCGATTTCACCTATTACAATGCCGTCTACACGGTGGAAAACGCGCTGGCGAAGGTGAAGGACGAAAAAGGCATGAAGCGCGTGGAAAAATTCCTCAAAGAGGACGTCTGCCCTTCGTGCGGAGGCTCCCGTCTCTCCGAAGCGGCACGCGCGCCGCTGGTGCGCGGCATTTCTCTGGCGGAAGCCTGCCGCATGACGCTCTCCGCCCTGTGCGCCTGGGTGGAAGGCGTGCCGGATTCGCTGCCGGAGGAGATGCGTCCTATGGCCCGGAATATCTGCGATTCATTTTTCACGGCGTCGCGCCGCCTTCTGGATCTGGGGCTCGGATATCTTTCGCTCGACCGCGCCTCCTCCACCCTCTCCACGGGCGAGCGGCAGCGGATGCAGCTGGCCCGCGCGGTGCGCAACCGCACCACGGGTGTACTCTATGTGCTCGACGAGCCTTCCATCGGCCTGCACCCCTCCAACCTGGCCGGGCTGACGGGTGTGATGCGCGATCTCGTGGCGGACGGGAACTCCGTTGTGCTCGTCGATCACGACACACAGCTTCTGGCCGAGGCCGACTGGATCATTGAGATGGGCCCGCAGGCCGGCGCAGGCGGCGGGCGTGTGATTGCCGAGGGGACAACCGCGCAGATCCTCCGCAACCCCGTTTCCCAGATCGGGCCTTTCCTGGCGGGCGGCAGCACAAAGCGGCCGTGGGAACGCCCGGACAGGGAAGCCCTCTTCCGCCTGGGCCGCATCCGCCTCTCCACCGGGCCGATCCACACCGTGAAGCCGCTCGAGGTGGAGATCCCGAAAGGTCGGCTCACCGTTGTGACGGGTGTTTCCGGCTCCGGCAAGACGACGCTTGTGCTTGAAAGCCTTGTGCCCGCACTGGACGCGCTTACGCACGGCACGGCGCTGCCTGCCCATGTGCGGAGCGCTCAGGCCAGGGGCATCCGGCAGGTGAAGCTCATCGACGCCACGCCCATCGGCGTGAATGTGCGCTCCACCGTGGCGACGTATGCCAATGTGCACGACGAGCTGCGCAAGATCTTTGCCCGCACGGAGGACGCCAAGCGGCTCGGCCTGAAGGCGGGCGACTTTTCCTACAACACCGGCAGCCTGCGCTGCCCCATGTGCGACGGAGCAGGCGTGATCAGCCTGGATGTGCAGTTTTTGCCGGACGTGGAGATTCCCTGCCCGCAGTGCCGCGGCTCGCGGTACGGCAAGCAGGCCGGTGAGGTGCGCATCCGCACGGCGGAGGGCGGCTATTACTCCCTGCCGGATCTGATGGCCATGGACATTTCCACGGCGCTGCGCGCCTGCTCCGGCATGAAACTCGTGTGCCAGCGGCTGCAGGTCCTGCAGGAGCTGGGGCTCGACTATCTCACACTGGGAGAGGAAACGCCCGGCCTTTCCGGCGGCGAGGCGCAGCGGCTCAAGCTCGCAAGCGAGATGGGCCGCGCGCAGGCGGACTCCGTGTTTGTGTTTGACGAGCCCACCATCGGCCTGCACCCGCTGGACGTGCGCACGCTTCTCTCCGTGTTCCGCGCCCTGATGGACAACGGCGCCACCGTTGTCGTCATCGAGCACGATCTCGATGTGATCCGCAGCGCCGACTATCTCATCGACATGGGCCCCGGCGGCGGCGAGGACGGCGGCCGTGTTGTGGCGGCAGGCACTCAGGAAGATCTCCGCCGCTGCCCGCAGAGCGCCACCGGCCGTTTCCTGTAAAAAACAGGATGCGCTTCCTCCGTGTTACGGCAGGAAAAAATTGATTTCTTTCGGTATTTATGGTAAAATACAGATAAGTTATTGAGTTTGTTCCAGAATAGACGCTCTAAGGGAGACTGCCCACAAAACCGAGCGGCCGGAATTTCAAAAAACGTTATCCGGGTATGCAGGTTTTTCCGGCAGCCCGGATGTGTGCGCGTGCACCATCTGTTTGACTGCGGAAAGAAGGAGGAACCGGACATGCATTGCGCTGCAAAATCGGAGCAGGATCGGAAAGACGTTGCCCGGGATCTGACAAGCTACATGCTGCACAAATATTACGGGGAAAACGATGTGGAGGCGGTTGTGGCGCTGTTTGCCGACCCGTTTACCTGGATCGGCACAGGAGAGCACGAGCACGCAGCGGGAGCTGCAAATGTAACCTATATTTTCCGGCAATTTGCCGGATTTGTGCCGAAATGCACGCTCTCCGAGGAGGAATATGAGGTGAGCCGCCTTTCGAAGGACGCCTATCTCTGTGCGGGGCGCGTGTGGATTTCCACCGATCCTTCCACGGAGGTGTATTTGCGCATGCACCAGCGCATCACGACGGCATTCCTCTTTTCCGGCGATGAGGTGCACTGCTGTCACCTTCACATCTCCAATCCTTATACGGAAATGACGGCGGACGACATTGGCTTCCCTTCGCAGATGGCCCGGCAATCGCGGGAATATCTGCAGGCACAGATCGACGAGCAGAAGAGGCTGCTCGCAGAGCAGGCAGAAAAACTGATCCGCCTGAGCTTTTCCGACGCTTTGACAGGCCTTGCCAACCGCACAAAATTCAATCTGGATGTAAACAAGCTTGCGGAAGAGCCGAACGAGCCCCTTGGCATAGCTTATTTTGATCTGAACAACCTGAAGGAGACGAACGATCGCTGCGGCCACGCGGGCGGAGACGAGCTGCTGGTGCGCGCTGCCGGCCATATTTCACGCGTCTTTCCGGGCTGCTGCTACCGCATCGGCGGAGACGAATTTGTCGTGATTGACCGCGCGGCGGAGGAACAAACCTTCCGCACGATGGCGGAACATCTGCGTGCCACAATGGAGGCGGACGACGTGAGCTGCTCCGTGGGCGTCTCCTGGCAGCCTGCGGAGCACGTGAATTTCCGCGAACAGTTTTTTGAGGCGGACAAGCAGATGTATGTCCAGAAGGAACTTTATTACAGAAGCCGTGAGATTGCGCGCAAGAAAAAGCGGTGAGGCCTTTTCGGACTCTCACCGCTTTTTCCTGTTATTTTTCTTTATCCGATGGCGTCCAGAACCGCCCGGTAGCTCTCCTCCAGAGCGGGGAAACCGGCCTTTGCCTGCTGCAGATCGCCGGCGCGCAGGCTGTCCACAAGCTCGCTGCTTCTGGCAAACACAACGCGCAGGGAGAGGTTTCCCGCCACGCCCTTGAGCGCATGGGCGGCCTCATAAGCCCGGGCTGTGTCCCCCTCCTCCAGCGCCTGGCGCAGCAGGCCGAAGTTCGGGTCCTGCCCGAAGCGCAGCAAAAACTTCATCATGAGTTCTTCTTTGCCCATGAAGCGCCGCACAGCATCCTCCACATCGATGCCGGCCGCTTTCAGGGCTTCTCTTTTTGCATCGTCCATAACAGTTCCTCCTCTTTTTTTGATTGGCGGAACAGCGCGGCCAGCGCCGGCTCCTCCTGCTCAAAGCAGCGCAGCAGCACGGGGTTGAACACACCGCACTGGCCGCCCTTGATCATCTCCATGGCCACGGCGGCCGGATATGGTTCCTTATAGCAGCGCTTGCTCACCAGCGCATCATACACATCCGCCAGGGCGACAACCTGCGTCCAGGGGGGCGTTTCGTCCCCCTTCAGGCCGTGCGGATATCCGCGGCCATCCCAGCGCTCGTGGTGGTGAAGCGCAATGTCATAGGCATAGCGGAACGCCAGGTGATCCCGCATCTGGGGAATGTGTGTCAGCAGCTCCGCGCCGCGTAGAGTGTGCGTCTTCATGAGTTCAAATTCCTCCGCCGTGAGGCGGCCCGGCTTGTTAAGCACGGCATCCGGAATGGCGATCTTCCCCACATCATGTGTGATGGCCCCCACGCTGACGAGATCGATCTCCTCTGCGGAAAGGCCTTTTCCCATTTCCGTGTGCAGCAGGATATGGCGCGTCATGTCGCGGATGCGGCGCACATGGGAACCGGATTCATCGCTGCGGAATTCAATGGCGGCGGCCAGCGCCTCCACCATGCCCATGCTCATATCAGCCAGCTCCCGCGTCTGGCGCAGGAGCTGATCCTTCTGCCGCTCCACCTCGGCGCTGAGCCTGCGCCGCGCACGGAACAGCTCCATCACGGAATTAACGCGCCGGTGCACCACATAGGGCACAACCGGCTTTGCAATCACATCCATTACGCCCATCGCATAGGCTTCCCGCATCGTGTCATCGGCGGCGTCCGCCGTGATCAGGAAAACGGGGAGTTTCGCCGTCAGCCCGGCCTCGCTCATCTGTTTCAGCATCTCAATGCCGTTGAGCCGCGGCATTATGACGTCAAGCAGGACAGCGCTCACATGCGGATGCATTGCGAGCGCTTCCAATCCCTGCACGCCGTCCTCCGCCTCCAAAACCTCATATTCCTCACAGAAAATGGTGCTCAGGATGACACGGTTCATCTCCTCATCATCCACAATCAGGATGCTTTCTCTTTTTGCTTCCGTCGGCATCAGTTTCCTCCTCCCTGCTGCCCGCCGCGATTCTGCCACTTTTGCATCACGCGCGAAAGCTGATCAAAATCAAGCGGTTTCGGCACATGGTCATTCATGCCGGCCCTTCGCGTCTTTTCGATATCCTCCGCAAACGCGTTCGCGGTGACGGCAATGATGAGAATGGAAGCCGCGTCCACCCGGTGCAGGGCGCGGATAGCCGAAGCTGCGCCGCAGCCGTCGAGTTCCGGCATCTGCATATCCATAAGGATCACGTCGTATTCATAGGGAGCTGATTCCGCAAAAAGCCGCACCGCCTCCGCGCCGTTGACGGCAGCCGTCACCTGCGCTCCCAGCCCGACAAGCAGCTCGCAGGCAATTTCCCTGTTCATCTCGTTGTCCTCCGCAAGAAGGATACGGCAGCCGTTCCAGTCATAGGCTTCTTCCTCCTGCTGTCCGGGCTCCTTCCGCTTTTCTTCGGGCTGTGCCGCAGCGAACGGCACGGTCACAGTGAAGCAGCTCCCCTTTCCAAGCTCGCTTTCCACCGAAACCTCGCCGCTCAACTGGCGCACCAGCGTTTTCACAATCGTCATGCCCAGGCCCGTGCCCATCGTGGCGCGGGTGGAAAAGGCGATTTCGCGGGAATACGGCTCGAACAGTTTATCCAGAAATTCCTTCGACATGCCGATGCCGGTGTCCTCCACCTGGAAGCGATATTTGCTGTGCTGGGAATAGCGGAGCTCTTCCACCTCAAATCGGATCTCATCGCCGCGCTCTGTGTATTTCACGGCGTTGGAGAGCAGGTTGTTCAGCACCTGCGTGAGCTTCTTTTCGTCCCCCAGCACGCGGCTCTGCTCCAACCGGATCTGCACCGTGAAGCGTTTGCCCTGCGCCTGCGCCTGATCCCGGAAGATACCGGCGGCAGAACGCGCCAGTTCGCCGACGTCAAACGGCTTCTGCTCCAGATACTCCTTTCCTGCCTCGGAGCGGGAAAATTCCAGAATATCGTTGATGAGGGAAAGAAGCTGGCTGCCGGCATATTTGATTTTATCGAGATACTCCCACACTCTTCCGCCGCCGGCGCCGCGCTCCCGTTCCGCCAGGCTGCAAAAGCCCAGAATGGCGTTGAGCGGCGTGCGCATATCGTGCGACATGCGGCTGAAAAATTCCGATTTCGCCTTGGTGCCCTCCACCGCCGCGTCCAGCGCCTCCTGCAGAATCTCATTGTGCTGCAATTCGCGCCGCTTTTCCTCATCCACATCACGGAAACAGAGGATCACCTCGTCCGGTGCGAGAGAGGCATCATAGAGTGTGCGGATGTTCACCCAACGATATCCCTGCGGAAAGCGGCGCTCGAAATCGCCGCCGAAATCGGCCAGCTCCTGCCTGACACGCCTGCGTATGCTGTCGATGGAAAAATCATGTTCAAACACACGAAATGTATTCGACCGCACAAGGTTGCGGATGCGGTCGAGCAGCAGAGCGTAGGGGCCGCGCTCCGGCAGAACGCCGCGCAAATCTCCACTCATCTTGAAGGCTTCATAGGTGCCGTCGCGGAAATTGACGCGGTAAATGGCGTAAAAGGAATCCCCCAGCATCAGGGCTGTGTCCCCCGCCCGCTTGGCGCGCCTGCTCTTCATCATATTCCGTACCGTGAGGATGGCAATGACGGCAAACAGCACGATGAACACAACGGCAAGCACATTCACAACCGCACTGCTTTCGCCGAACAGCAGGGCATGCAGCGGAATGGTGATGCACACTGTCCATCCGTTCTCCATGCGCTTGTAATACAGGCCGCGCGGCACGCCGTCCAGATCCGTGAAGGAAGCGTCGTAAGCGACGAGGGATCCATCCTCTATGCCTTCCAGCAAAAAATCGGCATATTCCTGCATGGTTTCACTGTCTGCCTGCAGCTTGGTGACAGCATAGACGATGTTTCCGCTCTGATCGCAGAGAAAATAGGAATACCCTTCCGGCATGGCGTGCCGCATGTTGTGCAGTTCCGGGGAATCGATGTAAACATCCATGGCAAAGACATCCCCGGGGCTGGAGAGTTCCTGCGAGATTGTCACGACGCGGCACCCGGTAATGACGTCCGTGTAGGCATCGCTTATCACCGCCTCCCCAGCTCCCTCCAGGGCGAGCTGATACCACGGCTGCGCGACAAAATCATAGGTTTCGTCACCGACCCAGGGCGTCGCCCCGATGATCCTGCCGTCAATGACTACATAGGGATCGACGAGCCCTTTCCCGATGATCGATGAGAAATGATCGAAATATTCCTGCATCCACGCCTGCACATCCCCTGCCTGCCCGGTGGAGGCCAGGTTATCGATATAGCGGCTGGCAAGCTCCGCATTCTTTTGAAGGGAATCGAGCATGAGCCTCTCCTCGGTGGCATAGCTGTCCGCCAGCGCCATGCCGAGATTCTGCGCGTTGCGGAGCAGCTTGTCGCGCACCAGGGCGACGCTAAAGGCGAGAATTGCGGCCACAAACAGCAGCATGACAATATTCAGCGTAACCATGAGGATCGGGCCTCTGCTTTTCTTTCTTTTCTTCATTCGGCTTTCCCCTTTTGCCCTGCGGCCGGGCAGGCCGGCCTATCCTTCCTTCTTCTGTGTTTCCGCGCTGTAAAAGGCGCGCTTGTTTTCATACATGCGGCGATCCATTTCCCACAGGAAGGAATCGACGCTCTTGTCTGTGAGCCACGCCACACCGATGGAAAGGGACACGCGATACGGCAGTCCCATTTCCCGGCTGAGCTTCTCCATGCCCTCTTCAATCCGGCGGCACAGGGCCTCCGTCTCTTCCTCCTGTGCATCCTCCAGCAGGATGACAAACTCATCCCCGCCGTAACGTGCAACCATCGCATGGCTGCCGGATGCACGCTGCAGCAGGCTGCCCACCTCCCGCAGCACCAGATCGCCCTCCAGATGACCGTAATGATCGTTGATGTGTTTGAAATGGTTCACGTCCAGCATGAGGCCTGTCACCTGCTTTGTCTTGCGGCGCTCCGGCAGCGCGCCGAGATAGCGGATGAGATAGGCGCGGCTGTAGAGATTGGTGAGCGGGTCGAGGAAAAAGCGCTCGTTCTGCAGATTGATGTGCAGCGACGTGAGGCCGAGAGCCGTGGAAACCCACAGGAATGCCAGCCCGTAAAAGAGATACTGCAGAATGCTGCCCGCAAGGATGGGAAGAAGGAACAGCACGACCGGCATGAACAGATATTTCTGCACCTGCCTGCGGTACCACAACGCGAGAACTGCACCGTAAAACAGATACAGATAGCCCACCAAATAGACCACCGCGACAACCGGCGTGCGGAAATAGACGTTTTCCGGGGTGAGGCCGAAAAACACGTCCATTCCCAGATTCAGCAGGCAGAGCACGACAACAACGGCTGCCGGAATGGCTGCCAGCGGATAATAGCGCCGCAGCCGTTCGCGATCCTCAAACAGCTTATAATCCACATACAGCACCCAAAAGAACGAGAACAGCACACACAGCGCGAACAGCATAGCATTCGAAACGCGCAGCAACGCCTCCGCACCCGGAAACTGCCTGCCGTCAAGCAGAAAGGAAACCGTTTCCGCCACACAGAGCACACTGCAGATCCGGCACATCAGGCAAAAAAGCTTTTCATCGATCGTGGCGGATTCCAGTCTTTGGTGCCGGTTAAACTGGATGATCAGCATCAGGCAAAAGCCGATGCCGTTGGCAATCAAAACAGCGGGCAGGTTGATCCCATCCCCTGCGCTGGCAAAACCACCGGGCATTTGCCTCCCCCCTTTCACAGACTACCGGAAACGGTGACCACCGCTTTCTCTTTCCTAAATGATATGGGATCCGGCGTCGATGTGCAAGGGAGGGGCCTCCTTCCGCAAAAAAGTGACGAAAGCGTGACCTCTTTTCCACGCATTCCCGGTATTCCCATGCTATAATACAGGAAACGCTTTCAGGAAAGTTACAAAATCCGCACGGCCATCATGCGCCGGGCGGGAAAGGGGGGAAGGAAATGTACCGTGTGTTGCTGGTGGACGACGATCCGCATCTGCAGGCTGCCAACCAGGCTTATCTGGAGCGGGAAGGCTATGAAATCCTGTGTGCATTCAACGGGGAGGAAGCGCTGCGCCTGGCCTCCACCGCGAGGCTGAACGCCATCGTGCTGGATGTGGACATACCGGGGCCGGACGGCGTCACGGTGTGCCGCCTCCTGCGTGAGGTGAGCAGCGTGCCAATCCTGTTCCTCTCCGCCTATGCGGAAACAGACGACCGCATCCGCGGCCTTTTGGCGGGCGGGGATGACTTCATCGCAAAGCCGTACTCGCTTATGGAACTGGAGCTGCGCCTGCGGCTCCATATCCGGCGGGCGGAAAATCAGGCCGGCGGCAAGGATATGCTGCGCTTCGGGACGCTCACGATCGATCCGGCTCTGCGCGAGGTGCGCAATGAGGGGAAAGCCATCCCCTTCACGGCGCTGGAATTTGATCTGCTTGCCTTTCTCGCTCAGCACCCCGGCCAGGTGTTTTCCTATGAACAGCTTTACGACCGTGTGTGGAGGGAACCGATGAACTGCGGCCTGCACAACATCCAGGTCTGCATGGCGCGCGTGCGGCAGAAGCTGGATCGGCTCTGTCCCGGCCAATGCTTCATCGAAACGGTGCGCCGCAAGGGCTATCTCTTCCGTGCAGAGCGAACAGCCGCCACGGCCGCGCCCACACCGGCACAGACGGCCACCCCGGCCAGCGCGAGCGCTCCCTGCCCCGCCGGGGAAAGCTGCTCCGGGCTTTCCGGCGCGGAAACAGCCGGCCCGGAGGACGCCTGATCTGCCGGCGCATTGGCTGCGGGCGCCTCTGCGGCCGTTTGGGGAGACGACTCACTTGGTGAGGAGGCACTTTCCGGTGCAAAAAGCGCACCGGTTTCCCCTTCCTCCGGCACCCGGGAAACGGTTTCATCAAACAGCTGTGCCGGTTGCGGCGGATCTGCCGCAGCCGCAGGATCCTGCTCCCGGGCAGGAGCAGGAGAGACAGAAGGTTCTGCATCCGGGGAGGCAGGCGGCGCGGGAACGGAGGACACGCCTGGCGGCTCCTGCGGCTCCGGAGTCCCGCTCCCGGCGGCTTCGCCGTTTTCCGGCTGTGTGGTGGTTTCCCCCGTTTCTCCGGGATCTGCCGGGCCGACCGGCTCCGCCTGCGGAATCGGTTCGCGGTGATCCGGCACGGGCGTCACGGCGCCGCCGCGGCTGCCGCCCTGATCCTCGCTCTCCTGCACCGGCAGAAGGAAGGCTTCCGAGCGGAGCACTGTCTCGTCGCCCGCACAGGCCGCAACACGGTAAAGGCGCGGTTCCCTGTCCTCCGCCTGGAACGCACAGCCCATATCCTCGCCATAGGGCACGAGGAAAAAGTTTTCCTGCGGAAAGCGCGTCCAGGTCTTGCCGCCGTCCTCCGAAACTTCCCCCCACACGCGTGCATCCTGCGGCAGGCCGCGCACCGCGAGAAGAGCCAAGCCAGCCTGATCCCCTCTGAAAACTGCGTCTGTCACAGCGAGGGCATCCGGCTCGGACCAGTGCACCAAAAGGCGCAGCGGCTGCCTCGAGAGCAGCGGTTCCCCGTCCGTATCCAGAAAAACGCCGGTGAGTTCCAGCTCACCCGAAGATTGGCCGTCATAAGAACTCAGATCCCAGCGCAGAGCCAGCTCCTCCCAGCTCTCTCTGCCCTCGCGCACGACATAGGCCCCGAACGTTTGCGGCAGGTCCTCCTGCGTGAGCACGGTGCCTTCCGGCAGCCAGAGATCTTCCGGGGCTCGCTCCTCATTTTCCTCAAGCGGCGGCCCCCAGTCGATGAGGCCCGGGGCCTCCATGGCGGTAAGCGTCACGGAAGCACCCGCTTCCTGCCGGACAAGAAAGCCTTCTCCCGTGAGCGCCAGCGTGACATTGCACAGGGACAAGCTGCCGCCCGCCTTCACGACGATGAGCGGCTCCCCGCCGAGCGTTCCGCTCAAAACAGGGCTGGCCTCCTGCTCGCTGCCGATGGAGAGGGTGCCGATGGTGAGGCTGCCGCCCGACTCCACCACGATGGGGTCTTCCAGCTCCACCGTGAGTTCACCGGGATAATACGCCTCCGCGCCGGGCCTGCCCGCAAACGCGGAAGAGATGGTCTGCAGGGCGACATGCTCGCCTTCGCCGATCACCCGGCTTTCCAGCGAGACCGTCCAGCTCTGCGGCTCCTGCAGGCCGGTGTCCGTCACGGCGCCCTGGCCGGGCTGAAAGACAAGCGCGCTGCACGGGACGGCAAAAAAGAATGCCGCCGCGCAGCAGAGGCAAAGAAAACGGATGGCAGCTCTGTTGATGCGCATGTTCATTCCCCTTGTGAGGTGATTTTTTGAAACGATTCTTCCTTCCGGCGCTCGCCGCCGTTCTGCTGGCTTCCCTGCTGATCTTTTGCATCGGGCTGTTCCGCTTTGACAACAAATACACGCGGGCACTTGCCGCGGAACCGGGCCTCGCCTTCCTGCAGGAGGGTCCGGAAACGCCGGCCTTTCTCGTGGACGGCTGGGAATACTACCCCGGCGAACTGCTCACGCCGGAGGATTTCGCGCACGGGCGGGAAACGGACCGCACCGTGTATGCCGGGCAATATCCGAACTTTTCTGAAGCGCTCGGCACACCATACGGAACGGCAACCTACCGGCTGGTGCTGGAAAACACAGGGCCGGATGCCACGCTCGCGCTCTATGTGCCGGAGCTGCTCTGCGCCGGGCGCATCTTTCTCAACGGCGTATTGGCAGGGGAGCAGGGCAGTATAGAGCCCTATAAACCGACGGCCGCCGACGGCGTCTACTCCTTCACGCTGGAAGATCGGACGGAAATCCTGATCCAGTGCGCCAATTACACGCACTATTACGGAGGCCTCTATTATCCGCCGGCCGTGGGCACGCCGCGCGCCATTCTGCACATGGTCTCGCTCCGGCTTCTCGTATACGGGGCAGCCTGCTTCGGCACACTGACGCTGGGACTGTTCCACCTTGTGCTCTGGCTGCGCCGCCGCGGCAGAGCGGAACGGCTCCTGGGCGTGCTCTGCCTGGCCTGCGCCGGCCGGCTCTGCCACCCGTTCCTCCACAGCCTGGGCGTTCCGGCGGTGCGCCTGACATATGCGCTTGAGGATGTGTGCGGCGGTGTGGTGCTGCTCTGCACCGTGCTGCTGGCCGGGCTGATCACAGGAACGGAAACCCGCCGCTTTCACTGCTGCGGCGCCGTTCCCGTGGCCGCGTCTCTGTGCGCCGCGCGGGTGGTTTTTCCACTGTTCATTTTACCATATGCGCCGGATCTGATCAACCTGTATGGCACCGCGCTCTTTGCGTGCGGGCTGCTGGCGGGAGGGTATCTGCTCTTTCTCGCCTTTTCCGGCATGGGCCTGCGCAAAGCCGGGACGCACGTGCCCGGAAGCGGAATGCTCCTGTGCTTTTCCGCCGTATACGGGCTGTGCGCAGTCCTTTCCGTCTCAACCGCCACGCGGTTTGAACCGTCGTGCGGCCTCTGGCCGGCGGAATACGGCTCCCTGGTGCTGGCCGTTGGCTTTGCCGCCCTCATGCAGCGGCGCACGCTGCGCATACAGGCCGAAAACGAGCGCTTGACGCAAAGCCTGCAGGATGAGGTAGAACGCCAGACACAGGCGCTGCGCACGCTGCTTTCTGAGCGGCGCGAGCTGCTGGCAAATCTGCTGCACGATGTGAAAAACCCGCTTGCGGCTGTGCGCGCTTACGCCGATCTGGTACGGCGCGGCAACGTTTCGCTTGACAGTGAAACAGCCGCCCGTCTCGATGCGCTGGCGGAACGTCTCGGCGCGGTCGAGAGGCGGCTGAATGCCCTGCAGGGGTTTTCCCGCAGGGAGCGGGGAATATCGGGGGCGCAGCGCTTTTGCCTGCAGGACTTCCTGCGCGCGTTCTATGAGGCAAACCGGCCCGACATGGAGCTTTCCGGCCAGGCCTTCAACCTTTGCCTCACAGAGGAACCGCTGTACGTGAAGGGCGACAGAGAGCAACTGCGCACAGCGCTGGAAAACCTGTGCTACAATGCCCTCTCTTTCACGCCGGAGGAGGGCAGCGTCACGCTCTCGCTGCGGAGGGAAGGCGGCTGGGCCGTGGTGGAGGTGCGCGACACAGGCTGCGGCATCCGCCCGGAGGACCTGCCGCACGTCTTTGAGCGCGGCTTCAGCCGGCGGGAGGACGACACGGGCGAAGGCCTCGGGCTCGCCATTGTGCGGGACATCGCGCTGGAACACGGCGGCTCGGTGCAGGCCGCGTCAGAGCCGGGAAAGGGCAGCGTGTTTTCGCTCCATCTCCCGCTTGTCTCCGGGGAAAGCTGACGCGCTTACCCTTCCGAGAGCTCTGCGAGGGAGGGCATGGCGGGGATGGCGCCGCTGCGCGAGCAGGTGAGCGCGGCGGCACGGTTGGCAAAAGCGGCGATTTCCCGCACAGTATCAAAGTCCAGCGCATCGAGCGGGTGCGGGCCGAGCGGCAGCAGGCGGCTGAGCATGGCCCCGAGGAAAGTATCCCCCGCGCCGTTCGTGTCCGCTACATGGACCGCAACCCCCGGGATGAGGGCAGACTGCCCGCCGAAACGGCAGAACACGCCTTTCTCCCCCAGGGTGAGGAACTGCAGGCGCACGCCCTGCTCCTCCAGCAGGCGGGTGCCCTCCTCCCAGTCCGACACGCCGGTGAGCAGCGGCAGCTCCTCCTCGGAAAGCTTGAGCACATCCACAAGCGGCAGGGGCGTGCGCATCCACTGCACGGCCTCCGCCTCCGCCTCCCACAGGGAAGCGCGGTAGTTCGGATCGTAGCTCACAAGCAGGCCGAGGCGCCTGGCCTCGCGCGCGGCAAACAGCGTGGCGGCACGGGCCGGGCCGCCTGTGAGGCTGACGGAGCCGAAGTGCAGGGCTTTCGTCTGCTCAAGAAGGTGCACGGAGACATCCTCCGGCGAAAAGCTGCGATCTGCCCCTCGCACGAAACGGAACGACCGCTCGCCGGTGGGATCGATCGTCACGACGGCCAGCGTCGTGGCCTCGCTTCCCGTGCGCAGGCCGGAAACGTCCACCCCGTTTTCCCGCAGGACGCGGGCAAGATAGGCGCCGAAACCGTCGCGCCCCGTTTTGCCGAGGAAGGCCGTGCGCACGCCGAGGCGTGCGGCGGCCACGGCCACATTCGCAGGCGCGCCGCCCGGGTTTGCCGCCAGCAGCGGCACCCCCTGCTCCGTGACGCCCGTCTGGGTCAGATCAATCAGGATCTCCCCTACACAAACCAAATCCGTCAACCTGCCGCCTCCCCTTCTGCCCGGAGCTGCCGGGTGAACACGCGAATCTCCGACTCCTGCCGGAAGCTCTCGCCGCCGAGCCGCCTCATGAGCTCCGTCTCAGAGGGCAGCAGCGTGGCGGCGCGCACGAGCGTTTCGGGCGGGAAACTGCGGGAAAGGGCGCGGCAGGCGGCGGAAAGCAGACCGCGCACCGCCTGCGTGCCGGACGCATAGAGCCAGACGAGCTCCACATCCTGCCCGCTGGGCGCAAACAGAACACAGCCCACAATCATCCCGTTTTCCAGCCACACCATGCTTTCCTGCCCCAGCAGGCCGCGCAGGGCGGGCAGCTCCGCCCCGCGGCCCGCCCTGGCATAGGCGGCCTGGAACGCGCGGAGCTTATAGGCGGGGATATCCTCGAGCGGGACAGCCTGGCGCGGCGCAGGCCCGCCGAGCGGCCCGGAAGCGAGCACGGAAAGCGGCACGGTGCAGATGGGAGCGCTCTCCTCCTCCTCAAACCCGCAGGCCCGGAACAGCGCGCAGGCAGCCTCCTGCTCCTGTTCCGACAGGCTGACATACGCCTCCGCCCGGCGGGCGCCGGAAGCGGCGGCAGCCTCGCACAGCGCCTGCACAAGCGCTGTGCCCATCCCGCGGCGGCGGCAGGTGCCGTCCACGGAAACGCGGCGGATGATCACGTCCTCCCCCACACAGAGAGCCGTGAGGGCGGCGCGGGCACGGCCCTCCTCCTCACAGCCGAGCGCCACGGGCACCCCGCGCTCGTCCGCCGGCAGCGAACCGGCCAGGAGCGGCGCATACGCGCCGGGATGGCGCGGATCGATTGAAACAACAGTCGTCATTGCGGAATATTCCTCCTTCTCACAGCAGGCGGTTCACGGCCCGGCGTTACGGCCTGGCCCCCGAGAGATCCAGCTTTGCCTTGATGTAAGACTCCATCTCCGCATCGGCCGGGAGCGGGTTATCCTCCTGATAATATCCTGTCATGCCTTTCTGGCCCTGGCGATACAGGCCGACGGCGCTGTGCATCGTGAGCGGGGATACGACAAACTGCGTGGTTTCCGCCGCGAACGCCTCCACGGTGATGGCTGTGCCGTCTCCCATGGTGCCGGCATTGCCCGCCTCATGATAGGGATACTTGATATACGGCTGCAGCAGTGTCCCCAGCCGCTCAAACTCATTCTTGTATTCCTTCTGCATTTTCAGGCGCTCTGCTTCGGGGAGATCCTCATAGCCCCGGAATTTTTGCTCCATAACCGTGATGTCCTTCAGGATCTGCTCCTCCTGTGAGCCGGGTTCCGGCTGCCCGCTGGCCGGCGTGTATTTCCTGCGCAGGAACGTCAGGCAGCGGTTCGGGTAGCGCATCTCATGCGAGCGCGTGGCAAACTCAAGCCTGTGGTGCGTTTCGTCAAGGAACGTCGAACCGAAGGCATTATAGGCCTGGGCATTGGCGGAGCAGGCATTGATCAGCGGAATCTCGGGATCGTCCTCGTCCATCTCCCGGAGCTTGCGCAGCTCCTCAAGGGCCTCGTCCGTATCCTCGAACATTTTCCCGACGGCATTCAGCCGCTCGTTGATTTCCTCTTCGCTCTTTCCCTGCATTTTCCCGCGCTCCTCCTGCAGGCGCGCGTCCCGGGCCTGCTCTCTGGTCTGCCCTTCCGTTCCGGGATAGAGCTTTCTCACCGAAGAAACAAAACCGTTGAGCACATCTTCCAGGGATTCCCTGTTGAACACGCCGGACGAATAATAGCCGCCCGCCTTGTCCCTGCGCTCCAGATAGGGGAACATATCGGCAATCTTCTGTTTGATTTCCTGCCGCTGTGCCTCCTCCGGATAGAGCTCCTCCAGCACGGCGCCAAACGTGTCATCCAGCATATTCCGCGCATCCTCGCGGAACGTATCAAGTCTCTCGACCATGCTGTGTTCTTCCATGAAAAAGCCCCACAGCTTTTCCATCGTCTGCTGCGCGTCGGCTTTCAGGGCGCCGTTCGCATCGATCAGGGAGGCGGCAATCACCTTCATGAACTGTTTGTAAGGTTTGCGGAGGGCTACCTTCTCTTCCCTCCCCTCTTCCTCCACCATTTCAGGCAGCGTCGGGCGCAGCTCCGCCAGGCCGGGATGCCCCTCCACCGGTTTGGCAAAGAGCAGCCCGCGGGATGACAGCACCACAAGCTTCGCCTTCTCCTCCGTGAGAATCTGGTGGAAGCTGGCCATGCCGTACTCCTTCACGATCTGCTCCGAAATGCCGGGCACAACGCTGTCCTGCCGGGAAAGGTCAGCGGCCTGCTGGCGTTTCAGCTTATTTTCCGCACGGATTTCCGCCAGCACTTTTTGTTCCGCCTCCTGTTCGGTGCAGTGCGTCTCCTTCATGACATCTTCCTTGCGCTGCTGATAGGCATTCATGGTCTCGTCCTGCTTGTAAAGGGAAAAAGGACCGCCGGAAGAGAACAGGTTCTGGCTTTTTTCGGTCGACATGCCCACATTGCGCTGCAGAATGAATTCCAGGTCGTTCACTCGATCGCGCTCATAATCCATCCTCCCGCCGTATTGTTCCGAAATGCGGTCGGCAACCTTTTGGAGGAGAGGGCTCGCCTTGAACTCCGCTTCCAACAGGACGGGAAGATCCATCGATGACAGGGCCACGGGAACGCGTTCCTCCGAAAGGCTCGCCAAAATCGCCTCGTGCCTGTCAAATTCCTCCAGAAGGCCGGCGGCTGTATCGTCATCCTCCACCTGCGCGGCAATCGCCATGCGATAGCTGGGGAAGGTGGTGCGGAGATCCGCCGTGGCTTCAAACCGATCCGCCACATCCGGCACAAGCGCCACCAGCCGGCGGGCCGCCGTTCTCAGGACCAGCTCCGCGTTGGCCTCGGTCTGTTCATGCGCAAATGTATTCAGCGCGTCGAGGAATTCGTCGTCATTCATCAGGAGATCGTGCTGCCGCCGGTTCTCCTCCCGTTCCTCCTGCTGCGCGAGCTCCCTGTCGCGCTGTCTTTGGAGCCTCTCTTCCTCCTGACGGCGCTCCTCCTCCTCCTGGCGGAGACGCTCCTCCTCTTCCTGACGGCGCTGCTCCTCCTCCTGGCGGAGGCGCTCCGCCTTTTTCTCACGCTTTTTGCGGCGGTTGCGCGCTATCTTGGACTCGGAGGCCGCCTGCTCTTGCCGGAGGGGCGCTGCGGGTTCCTCCGGCGGCTCCTGCGCGCCGGCCGGAGGGAACGCGCCCTGGATACGGACGGCCATCTGCTGCTCCTGCTGTTCCGTGCGCTGTTCTTCCAGCTGTTCCGGCTGTCCGGCCCCCGCCTGCTCGCGTCGCTGCACCTGCTGCTGCTCCTGGAGGACCTGCTGTTGCTGCCGCTGCAGCTGTTCCTGCAATTCGTTGCACATATCGTTCTTCCTTTCCGCCCAGCGCCCGGCCGGGAAGGCCGCCGCTCCGCAAAGAATTTTCTTCTTTATCATAACAGGTTTTTCACCCGTTTGCCTGCTTTTTTCGTAATTTTGAAAAAATCTTTAGAGAAAACGGCCGCGCCCCGTGCGCAAAACGCCGGGACACGGCCGCGGGCCGAACGGATTTCGAAAAGGAGCAGTTCAACCGGGGGCGCCTTCCAGCCGCAGCAGCGCACGTGCGAGGCGGCGCAGCGCCTCATCCGCCTGCGCCTGGGAAGGCTCGGCGGGACGCGCGCGGCGCAGAAGATCCTGCAGCGACACAAGCAGCGGGCGCACCGCACGCTGCCGGCGGCGTGCCAGCATGGCCTGCCTGCGCGATGCCCAGAACTGCAGCAGCATGGCGGCGGTTTTCTCCGCCCCGCCCTTTTCCAGCACGGAGACGGGAAGCACAAGCGGATCGGGCAGCGAAAAGCGGCTGATGAGCACGTCGCGCACATAGGCCGCCTGCCGCGCCCGCCAGGCGGGCCGGATGAGATCGATCTTTGTCACCGCGAACGCGGTGAACGGGAGCAGCTCCCCCAGCGTCTCCTCCAGGAAACGGCACAGGGATTCCGGCATGGGCCGCTCCGCGCTGCACACGACGAGGCAGCCGTCCGCCTCCTCCCGCAGAATGCGCGCCGTCAGCCCGCCGTGCGCCTCCGCGCGGGACCCGACGCCCGGCGTGTCCAGCACGCGCAGGCCGCGCAGGAACGGGGCGGGGCAGCCCACCGCAGCCGGCTTCCCCGCTCCCTGCGCCGCGGCCCGGCGCAGCAGACCGGCAAGCTCCGCCCACGAGGACGCGGAGACCGGCCTGCCGCCCGCCTGCGCCAGGTGGAAGCCGGTGCTCTCCTGCAGGGAAACGACGCACGTTGTGGTGTCGGGAAGGGCGTCCGTTTCCAGCAGCGGATAGCCGAGCAGCGCGTTGAGCAGGCTGCTCTTCCCGGAGGAAAACTCCCCCGCCACGGCCAGCACGGGCCGCTCATCGCGCAGACGGGCCTCGGCCGCCTGCGCCTGCTTGAGCAGCCCGGCCGTTTCCTCCGGAAATCTCTCCCGATACCGGCCGGCAAACTCGCGCACAAGGGCGATAGGCGAATCCGCGCCGGCGGAGCCGCCCGCACGGCCTGCCTTTTCCTCCCGCACGCACGCCGCGCCGAGCAGCGCCGCGCGCAGGCCGCCCAGCTCCGGGTCCTCCCCGGCGGTGCGCGTGCAGCAGAGGAACACCGGCGTGCCGGGCGGCAGCAGCGAGGACGCCAGCTCGCGCGCGAGCGTGCGCTCCCGCTCCGTTTTGAGCCGGTCCGCCTGCGTGAGGGCGCAGAAAAGCGGCCTGCCGCCGAACCGTGGCCACAGGCTGCTCAAAAAGGATCGGGCCGCGCCATGCCCGGGGCGCGCGGCGGGCAGCGTGAGCACCACGGCGCCGGCACCCGGCAGATCGCGCCGCAGGGCCTGTTCGCCCTCCGGCGTCTCCAGGGCAGGCGTCTCCTCCAGCTCCAGCCCGCCGCGCAGAACGGACAGCGGCAGCGCCAGCTCCAGCCGGGAAAACGGGCAGCGCCACGCACGTCCGAGCCCGGGCAGCGTGCGTCCCAGAAGCCGGTTCACCTCCCAGCCGGGGTAAACCACATGGGAAACCGCCTCGCGCAGCGGAAGCTCCACGCAGGGCAGCGCGCCGCCCGATTCCGCCACTGCGGCCCGCAGGCCCGGCGGCAGAGCGGAAAGATCCTGCGTCGTCATGGGCGAGCGAAACCAGAGCAGGGCGCGCTCCCGCCGGCCGAAGCGCACAAGCTGCGTGGCGGCCGTTGTGGGAACCGGCTGCGCCGCCAGCACATCATTGCCGATCAGCGCGTTGATAAGGCTGCTCCTGCCGGACTGAAACGGCCCCGTGACGACAATGCGGAACGGATGCCCGTTTTCCGCCTGCTCCACGTTGTTTCCCCCTTCGTCACTGCAGCAGCTCGAACACAAGCGATTCGAGTTTGTCCGCCGTCTTTTTCAGCCCTTCTTCCGCCTCGTCGAGCTGGGCCGTCTTCTGGCGCACGCCCTCTTCGCCCTGCTCCAGATCGAGAAGCAGGCTGTCCATCTGCTTCTGCATGTCGTCGATCTCGGTATCGAGCGAATGGGAGATCAGGTCCCGGATGCGGTCGAAGCTTTCGGACACGCCGACCACCCCGGCTTCCACGAGGCTCGAGCTGCCCTTGCCGATCTCCTCACAGAACGATTCCGCCACCTTTTTCTTGGCGGTGGCCTGCGCTTTTTCGGAAACTTTCATGCCGCCGTGCAGCAGGGAGGCCGCGATCACGGCCACAACCGTGACGGGGTTCAGGATGCCGAGGAAAGTCAGCGCGATATAGGCGCCGAGCTGCAGCGCGATCCCCTTCGCAAAGTCGGCGGAAAGGCCGGTGACGGCGCCGAGCGCCGCCACGCCCACATCGCCCATGAGCAAGCCGCCGCCCACGGCCACGACGCGCTTCCATGCGGGAAGATCCTCCGCGTTGTCCGGATGGGCGCCCGTGATCTCGAGCTTGACGGCATCGAGCGAGACGTAAAATTCTTCCATGCCGCCTTCCAGCGAGCTTTTCAGCACGGCTGTCTTCTCATTGACCAGTTCGGTGAACGGGCCGGAAAGCCAGGCGCGGGACTCGCTGTCGATCTTGTTCTGCAGGAAGGTGACGAGCTCGTCGGTGAGTGCTTCGCCGTCGCGCTTCGCATGCAGGGCGGAAATTTTCGTCTGCGGCTTGTACTCGTTCACCCAACTGCGGATCTGCTCCGGCAGGCTGTGAAAATACGATGCGGCACAGCTCTTGATGTCCGGCAGAAGGTTCGCGATCATCGCTTCCGCCTTGCGCGTGATGATCTCGCGCTGCTCGCGCAGGTTTTCAATTTTCGGCCTGGCCTCGTCGCACCGGGCGCGGAACACGTCCAGGCTGGTGGAGAGGGCGGCGCGCTGCTGCGGGAGCGCCGTCTCCAGCGCGTCACTGCGGATAATGCGCGTGAGCTCGCGCGCCGGCCCGGCCAGCTTCAGCTTGCCGCGCTCATGCGCCAGATACTCGGTGAGCGCGTTTTCCACTTGGGGAATGTTCGATGCCTGCACCATCTCCTCCTCTCCGTTCAGCTTGCCGGAAAGGCCCTTGTAGGCTGAGGTGAAGAAGACGCGCTCCGTGTAGGGCGCAAGCAGATCCTTCGAAAAGGCCTGCACGCGCTTCTGCTCCCTTTCGCTGGTGAGCTGATCAAAACGGTTCACGACGCAGAACAGGCTCTGCTTTTCAAAGCCGTTGTGGCGCAGCGTGTCCTCGATGTAGGCGAGCTCGGCGGCAGAACCCATGGCCAGGGCGCTGAACACGAAGAGGATGGCGTCCGCCTTGCTGAGGTATTCCAGCGTGACGCGCGTGCGCGCGGGATTTTCGTTCAGGCCGGGGGAATCCACGATCTCCACGCCGTCGCGCAGGAGATCCAGCGGCCAGAACAGCTCCACCTTTTCAAACGGGCTCTGGCGCAGGGCGGACTTGTGGTCCATACCCATGGGAATCACGACGTAATCCTCGATCTCATCCACCGGCACCTCCATCGGCGGGATCTGCCCTTCCCCGCTGCGCCGGATGTGCGCGAGCACCTCCTGCGGAAGGCCCTCGTAGATCTGCTCCGGCTGCGGATTGAGGAAATGGAGGATGGCGCGCGGCTCCTCCCCGTATTTGATCTCGTTGATGATCGCCGTGGTGGGCACGGCGTAGGCGGGGAGCACCTCGCTGCCGAGCAGCGCGTTGATGAACGTGCTCTTTCCGTTCTTGAAATTGCCCATCACCATGATCTTGAAGGCGTCGGAATCGATCTTCCGGCGCAGCTGGGCCAGCGCGGCCGCACAGCTCTCCATGGTGAGCGGCTGCACCAGCCTGCCCGTCTCCTCCGCCAGGGCGGCCAGCCGCCTGCGCCGCTCCGAAAACTCCTGAAGCTGTGTGTTGTTCACGTCTCTTCCTCCTCCTTCTGCGCCGAATCAAAAGCAGCCCGGATCTGCGCAAGCTCCTCCTTTGTCTGGCGCAGCTTCTGCTCTCCTTCCGGATCAATCTCACGGACCTGCGCCGCATCGATGGCCGCAATCTGCCCCTGCGCCCAGGCATTGCAGGCGCGCTGCGTGGCGTGGATCGTGTCGAGATACAGCGTGCGCAGGTTTTCCTTCACACCGTCCGCACAGCGGGCGAAAATCTCCGGCGTCTGCTCGCGCAGCGCGACGCCGAGCTGACGGCGCTGCGATTCCGCACGCCGGCCGATCAAAACTTCGGACAGGATGCCGCCGCCCAGGCCGATCGCCACACCGATGGGGAACACGCCGAACAGGCTGCTCAGAAGATAGCCGCCGATGGTGGCCACACCTGTGCCGATGCGGGAAATCAGGCGGGACTGGCGCAGATCCTCCATGCCCTGCGCGCTGTGCTCCACCGGCGCGCGGAACAGCTCGCTCTCCGCGAGGACGACCTCCTCGGGCGGGACGAACGTCTGATACCGCTCGCGCAACACGGCGTTGAGCCAGTTCCTGTCGCGCGCATAATCGCTTTGCAGCCTGTTTTCCAGGGCATTGCCCAGGGCGATGAGCTCCGTTTTCAGGCGGTAGGGGCAATCGTTCTCCCACCACTCCTTCGGGTTGGAGGTGTGGGAAAGCTCCAGTGTGAGCCGTTCCACCGCGTCCTGGCGACGCTCCTCCGTTTTCGCGTCGATCCAGGCAAAGCGATCGCTGCAGCGGCCGAGCAATTCGATCTCCAATTCGCCCCACTGGACACGCGAAACGCGGCTGAGCGCTTCCTTCCTCTTTGCCGCCTCCGCAAGGCCCTTCTCCCCCTTTTGGGAGAGGACGGCGAGCTGGTTTTCTGCCGCCGCTTCCAGTTCTCCGGCCACGGCGGCAAGCTCCGCGCCGAACCGCGCCCGCCGGCGCGACTCATGGCCTTCCTCCAGCATCCACCGGGAGATCTGCTCCAAAATGGCTTCCTCGCCGGAAACGCTTTCCCAGCCGGGCAGCAGGCCGGACGAGGAAAGATAAAGGGGAATTTCCGCGCCGAGCGACGCGAGCCGGTTCTGCACGGCGCGCACGAGCTGTTCCCGCTCATCTTCGCGCACGAGATCGAGCTTTGTCAGCACAACGATCGCCCGCGGCGCGGAGCGCAGCAGGATGCGCTCCGCCAAAAAGCGAAGCTCAGTCTCCCCTAGGGGGGAGACGGCCGCCGCCGCCAGAATGACGCCGTCGCACACGGCGAGCGCCTGTTCCGCCTCGGAAAACCCTGCCGCGCCGGGTGCGTTGCCGCCGGGTGTGTCGAGCAGAAGCGCGCCGCTTTGGGAAAGCCGCGGGCACACGCACGAGAGTGTAGCCGCGGCGCCCTTCGCGCGTTCCGCCGCATGCTGCATGGCCTGCCAGCCCTGCTCCGTGAGGGGAAACGTCTTCCGCTCCGCGCCCAGTTTTAAACAGAGCTCGTCCCGCTCTCCGCCCTTCACCCACACGGGCACGTGCGTGGTGGGCAGGCTGCCCGTGGGCAGCAGCGGCCGCCCGAGGATCGCATTGATCAGCGTGCTCTTGCCGCGGCTGAATTCCCCGACGAACGCCACGGAAAACCGGCCGCCCTCCAAAACCTGCTGTGCGCGGCTGATGCGCGCCGTCAGATCCCTGCGCCCGGCCGCCTCGCACAGCGCACGGAGCCGTTCGGCCAGCTTTGATTCGTGCGGCGGCAGGGAAGCGCTGTAACACTCGATTTCCGCGCTCTCCTCCCGCTCCGGTTCCTCGGAAAAAAAGTTTTTGTTTTTCAGGAACATGCTTCCCCCTCCCGTCACGCTTTCACAAACCGCTCAAAGAACGGGCGGGCGAGCGACCGGTAAAACGGGTAAAGGGGCGGCTCATACAGCAGCGTGCACAGCTCGGAAAGCGTCTGCTCCTGCTCCGCGGAAAAGCTGCCCTCCCCGCCCAGATACGCGATCAGCCCGTTGAGGCTCTCATAGAATTCTTCCCGTTTGGCGCGGTACTGATCGCGGTTCAGATCGCGGATCGCCTCGTGGCGGAACAGGCCGGCCGGCTTGTCGAACGCAATGTTCCGGCAGCGCGGATCGACGCGCAGCGTCTCAAAGGTCATCAGCCTGCCGCTGGGGAAATCGAATGTGAGCACATATTCCGGCGGAAAAAGCTCCGTTTTGTCCTGCGGCTTCACCTTCGAGCGGTAGTAGAACACGGTGACGAGCAGGTGCTCTCCCTCCGTGCGCAGGAGCGGATAGCTCATGCCGAGTCCCATGGGGATCAGGCTGCGGACCGCCTCGCCCGTGCCAATCTGACGGATAAACTCCTGGATCGTTTTCATCTTCTGCACTCCTCTCCCGCTCAGGCGTATGCTTCCACATACGTATAGCCGCTGTCCTCCCATGCATCCATGAACCGGTCGGCCGGCACGGCGACGGCATGGCCGTCCGGGATGCCGGAATCGTTCACGATGACCATCGGCTCCTCGCCGGAATAGTCGATCCCCACCACGGTGACGGCGTGGTTTGGATCGTTGGGAGCGAACATCTCGCTGTCGCCGCTGTACCAGATCTCGTTGGCGTCAATCGCCACAACGATGCGGCCGCCGTCCTCCAGGCAGTCGGTCAGATCTTCCAGATCCCCGCCCGTGCCGTATTCCGTTTCGGCGCCCAGGTAATCGAGGATCTTGTCGATATCCTTCATCGAGGTGCCGCCGTTGTACCAGCCGTTCTCCTCGGCGACCTCGATCATTTCTTTTGGGTCCACGTCCTCCCCGGTGATGGCCTCGTACGCCATCACCTGCGCATAGATGGCGCAGGGGCCGTTCTCGCCCTGATACGCCCAGTAGGCCTCGTCACCCGTGGGATCTCCGACCACCTTGGCGGGATCGGACTGCGAGGGATCGTACTGCTCATATCCTTCATAATAATAGGACTCCTCGCCGTAAGTGTCCTCGCCGTAGTTTTCCGGAGATATGCCCCCGTTGTCCGGCAGCGGCTCCACCTGCGGCTCGCCCGCCTGGAACGACGCCCACTCTTCTTCGTCCATGGCGCGCACCGTTTCCGGCGTGCCGTCGCCGTCCGCATCCTCCACATAGAGCACCGTGTCGTGCACACCGTCGCCGTTTGTGTCGAAGGTCGTGGCGGAGGAGCGGAAGTCCACCGCGCCGTCTCCATCCCCGTCAACGCTCAGGGAGGCGTATTCAAACACGCCGTCGCCGTCGGAATCGCTCTGCTGGAAAAAAGTATCCATCCGGCCGTCGCCGTTTGTGTCGGTGCGCAGCTGCTCGCTGTCAATCACGCCGTCCCCGTTCGTATCCACACCGGTGCCGACGGTGTCGATGTATCCGTCCCCGTTGCTGTCGGAAAGCAGGGTGACGGTATCTGCCACGCCGTCGCCGTTTGTGTCCTCCTGGAACATTACGCCGTCCGCAATGCCATCCCCGTTCTGATCCACAAGCTCCATGCTCTCCGGAATGATCTCCGAACCCGCCTGCAAAATGGCGCCCCAATCTTCTGTCATGTCTGAAACCCTCCTGCCCTTTTCATTTTTGCGGAACCGCCGCCCGCCGGGGGTGGTTCCGTTTGGAATGGCTTTATCATAGCACCTCGGTTTTTCGTTCCGTCCAAACAATTTCCGGCGCATCCCACCCAAGAAGCGCAAAAAATCCCCCGCGCTGCCAAAAGAGCAGCGCGGGGGAACAGGCGCAGGGAACAACCGTTATGCCCTGCGGAGCATGCGGAAAATATCCTTGATCTTGGGAGCGGAGCCATAGAGCAGGACGCCCACGCGGTAAATTTTCGCGGAGAGGACGCCGATCCCGGCGACGGACGCGGCCAGGATAGCAACGGAAAGCACGATCTCCCAGGCGGGCACGGTGCTCATGGCGATGCGGGTGAACATGGCCATGGGGGACGTGAACGGGAGGAAGGAACAGACAATCATGAGCGGGCTGTCCACCGTGCCGGACGTCATGGCGGGCAGCACCACGAGAAACGCGAGGACGAACACGAGCGTGATCGGCATGACGGAGGTGTTGATGTCCTCCAGCTTGGTGGCAGTGGAGCCCACAGCCCCGAACAGGAAGGCATAGAGCAGAAAGCCGAGCAGGAAGAAGAGCAGCATGTAGCCGAGCAGATAGGGCGGAATGCCGAACAGCGAGCTCACGATGGGGTTTCCATCCCAGTCGGAGGATGTGAGCCGGTAGCAGAGCAGCGCCGTGCCGAACACGCAGAGCAGCTGCGTGAGGCCCGCAAGGCACGAGGAGATCACCTTGCCGAACATCATGGCCACAGGCTTCGCGCTCGTGATGAGCACCTCCATGGCACGGGAGCTCTTTTCGGTCGCCACGTTCGTCGCCACCATCTGGCCATAGAGGAGGATCACCATGTAGAGCGCGAAGATCATGATGTAGGTGTAGAAAAAGCTTTTCGTCTGATCCGCACCCAGGTTTTCCACGCTGTGCGCCACCGGGGCGGAGAGGATCTGCTGCGCCTCCTGCGCGTCGATCCCGTGCTGCTCCATGGCGCTGAGGCGGTAAACGGTGCGCAGTGCTTCGTCTGCCGCGGCCGTGTTGCTGTCGTACATGGTGAGGTTGTTCACATAATAGGTGTAAGAGGTGAGGCTGTCGAGCACGAAGCCGCATTCCGCCTCGCCGGAACCCACGCGCTCCCGCACGGTATCCTCGTCCGCCGGCTGCACCTCATAGCCGGGGAAAGCGGCGGAAAAGACAGGCGACGCCAGCGCCTCCAAAGAGGGATCCTCCGCGCAGACAAGCAGCACGGGGCGATCCTCGGACACTGTCTCCTCCTGCCCCTCGGAGGCAAAGAGGGAGGCAAGGCGCGGAAAGAACATGGCAACGGCGATGAGCGCCACAAGGAAAACCGTAACGCCTACGAACACCTTGTTTTTTGCGTAATACTGCAGTTCAAATTTCAAAATGGTGCCAAACTGTTTCATGTGCTCCCTCCTTACGCCTGCTCGCCCGCGTATTCGACGAAAATGTCGTTGAGCGAGGGCTCGAACACCTTGATCTCATCCACATCGTAGCGCGCGGCCAGGCGGCTCATCACAGCCTGCTTTTTCTCCGGCGCGGGCAGCCGGATCAAAAGGCTGTCGCTCTCCCCCGGCTTCGCGCTGCCGGCAAAATCGGCCAGGATCTGCTCCCGCTGAGGAGAGCGCACCACCAGCACGTCCCTGGCGCGGCTGCGCTTGAGCTCGCGCAGATCGCCCTGCAGCGCGGCCACGCCGCCGTTCAGAATGGCGATGGAATCGCAGAATTCCTCGATGTAGTTCA
>ERZ1643246.1400-NODE-1400-length-26429-cov-4.995336_pt1 | contig 26429 bp, 19 predicted proteins | sample MGYA00579265_ERZ1643246 | MGnify/ENA primary metagenome ERZ1643246 (study PRJEB29033, sample SAMEA4952261) | chicken gut metagenome | biome: Broiler Chicken; feature: Gastrointestinal Tract; material: Caecum | place: Ireland | collected 2018 | study: Broiler...
AATACTGCCTGCGAAAATGACAGATGAAGTTCTCCCCAACTGCATCTCTCCGGTGGTTTGAAGGGATTTTGCTGCCACACTCTCTCCCTTTCGCTCCACTTTTCTCCACTTTCTACCACTTATGTGTTTATTCTAAACCAAATGCCCACTAAATACAAGGGCCTTTTTTATAAAAAAAACAGGAAGATCTTTCCAAATCTTCCTGCTTTCCATATATTGTATGTTTTTCCTTTTCCCGCAACAATATCTTGTGTTTTTTTCTTTCTTACAATTTTCTTTTGACGGATTACCGCGCTTTTTATGGGTTTTTCCCCCACGAAAGCCCCGACAGGTTCCCCGGTCCGTGTCGGCTTCAGACATTAAACCGGAACAGAATCACATCCCCGTCTTTCACCACATAATCTTTTCCTTCCATACGCACCAGACCTTTCTCTCTGGCGCCCGCATAGGAACCGCAGTCCAGCAGATCCTGATAGTTCACCACCTCTGCCTTGATAAATCCTCTCTCAAAATCCGTATGGATCTTTCCGGCAGCCTGGGGAGCCTTTGTTCCGATCTTGATGGTCCAGGCTCTGGTCTCATCCTCCCCGGCCGTCAAAAAGCTCATCAGCCCCAGCAGTTCATAGCTGGCTTTGATCAGCTTCTCCAGTCCGGACTCCCGGATTCCCAGATCCTCCAGGAACATCCGGCGTTCATCCTCATCCAGTTCTGCGATCTCCTGTTCAATCTGCGCGCAGATCACAAAAACGCCGCTGTTCTGCTCCCTGGCCAGCTGGCGCACCGCCTCCACATGAGGATTGGAGGCGCCGTCGTCCGCCAGGTCATCCTCCGCCACATTGGCCGCGTAGATCACCGGTTTTCCGGTAAGCAGATTATATCCGCTCATCCACTGTTTTTCATCCTCGTCCTCCAGCTCCAGCGTGATGGCCGGTTTGCCGTCCTCCAGATGCTTTTTGATTTTTTCCTGCAGCGCCAGCTCCTTGGCTGCCGTCTTGTCCATCCGGGCAGTCTTTGTCGTTTTGGCAATTCTCCGCTCCAGAATCTCCAGGTCGGAGAAAATCAGTTCCAGGTTGATAGTCTCAATATCCCTGGCCGGATCGATACTGCCGTCCACATGGATGACGTTGGGATCCTCAAAGCAGCGCACCACATGGACGATGGCATCCACCTCCCGGATATTGGCCAGGAACTGATTTCCCAGACCCTCTCCCTTGGAAGCGCCTTTTACGAGACCTGCGATATCCACAAACTCAATTACCGCCGGGGTCACCTTTTTGGAATGGTAAAAATCTCCCAGAAGCTTCAGGCGTTCATCCGGCACCGGAACGATTCCCACATTGGGATCGATGGTACAAAAAGGATAGTTGGCCGACTCGGCTCCCGCCTTCGTCAGAGAATTAAACAGGGTGCTTTTTCCTACGTTGGGAAGTCCCACGATTCCTAATTTCATAAACTGATCTCCTCTTTTCTGTAATGTATTCTTCGTTCTGTAACCTGTACTTCCCGCGAAACAGGATGGTTGCCATGTTCCGCGGCCGTTCTCTCACTCAGTCCCGGCTCTCTATCATTACCAGAATTCCCGCTTCCCAGCTGACATGCGCAATCCCGGCCGTGATCTCATTGCTGACCCCCAGCCCCTCCAGATTTCTCAGCCGGTAATGATCCAGCGGATATTTGAACCCCTCCAGAGTAAGACCTTCCACCTCTTCCCCCAGGGGAAAGAAAGATACATAGGTTCCGTACTGTCTGTCCTTTTCAATGGTGAAATCCTTCTGCACCGGAAGCTGAATCCGGTTGTGAGAATCCAGAAGAAAGGCGGAAACGCCTTTCACATACGCCCGTTTCAGGATCTGGATATTGCACAGTACATGATCCAGACGGGTCCCGGTTCCTCCCAGAATCGCGATTTCACTGCTCCCCTGCTCCATGGCGTAATCCAGGGCAATGCAGGTGTCCGTGGCGTCCTTCACGGGATTATATTCCCGGATGGGGATCCCCCCCTGACTGCGGTACCACTGAATCACCTCCGGAGCAACACTGTCGAAATCTCCCATGATGCAGTCCGGACGCAGCCGGTTTTCATAGCAGAAAGCCAGTCCGCCGTCCACTGCCAGCAGGCAGGAAGGCTGCCACTGTTTCAAAAAAGAGAGGGCAAAATCTTCTTCGATATTGCCCCCGGTAATGATTACTGTTCTCATGTTCTCTGATGCTCCCTCATCATACCCGTAAGTCTTTTCGCCCGCGCGGGGATATCCTCTCCGAAAACGGCAGAACCCGCCACGATGATGTTGGCTCCCGCCTCCAGCACAGCCGGAAGCGTTTCCTCATTGATACCGCCGTCCACCTGAATATCCACCGGCCGTCCCGTATCATTCAGAATCTCCCGCAGTCTGCGGATCTTGGGCAGACTTTCCGGAAGAAAACTCTGTCCGCCAAATCCCGGATTGACCGTCATCAGAAGAACCATATCCACCAGTCCCAGCACATGATCCAGGCTGCACAGCGGCGTGGCCGGATTGAGAGCCACCGCCGGCCGCATCCCGGCCGCGCGGATCTGGCGCAGTGTACCGTCCAGATGACGGCAGGCCTCCGCGTGAACTGTCAGGGAATCCGCCCCGCAGTTCCGGAAGTCATCAATATACCGCTGCGGATCCTCCACCATCAGGTGCACATCAAAAAACAGCTTCGATTGCTTCCTCAGCGACGCGATCACAGGCATGCCAAAGGAGATACTGGGGACGAATATTCCGTCCATCACATCCAGATGCACCCAGCGAACCCCGGCCGCCTCCAGCTGTGCCAGCTGCTCTCCCAGGCAGGTGAAATCCGCTGCCAGAATCGATGGTGACAATTCATACATACTCAGTATCTCCTTTTTTCTTTCTCTTTCAGTTCTTCAAAAAAGCTTACATAACTGGCGTACCGTCCCGCATCCAGTTTTCCGTTCTCCAGCGCAGTCTTCACCGCGCAGCCCGGTTCATGGATGTGAACACAGCCCTGAAACCGGCAGCTGCCCTCGTAAGGGGCGAATTCGGGAAAATACTGTCTCAGTTCTTCCTTCTCCATGCCGCTCACTGTCAGGGAGCTGAACCCCGGCGTGTCCATCAGATAGGTGCGGGGTGCGATCCGGATCAGCTGGGCATGGCGGGTGGTATGCTTTCCTCTCCCCAGCTTTCTGCTGATCTCCCCCGTCTCCATACTGATCTCCTCCTGCAGCAGATTGGTAATGGAGGATTTTCCCACCCCGGAAGGACCTGCCACCACAGTGGTCTTTCCTTCCAGAATTTCCTCAATCTCACCGATCCCCAGCCGCTTTCTTGCGCTGACCGTCAGTACCCGGTAACCGCTGCCCTCATAAATATGCCGCAGCCGGTTAATCTGACTCTCATCTTCCAGATCCGTCTTGTTAAAACAGATCACGGCCGGCACATGCTGCTGTTCCATGGCCACCAGAAAACGGTCCAGCAGATCCAGATTGGGTTCCGGCTGCCGAACGGCAAAGATCACCAGCGCCTGATCCACATTGGCCGCCGCCGGGCGGATCAGCTGACTGGTTCGCGGATAAATCTTCACCAGATTTCCCTCTTTTTCTTTTTCATCGAGAACCTGGATCTCCACATCGTCCCCCACCAGAGGTTTCTGCTTTTCCTTCCGGAAAATTCCTCTGGCCCTGCACTCATAAATGCCGGATTCCGCCACGTCCACATAGTAGAATCCGGCAATGCCTTTGATGATTTTTCCCTGCATAAAACGGTTTTACTCCGTGGGAGCGAATTCCACAGGAGAATAATGGCCCCGCTCCACCTCGCCGGAATCCGTGATCTCATACAGATATACGGTACCGGTGGATACGCCGTCCGCTCCCTGTACCTGAAGTTCATAGGGGAAATCAATGGTGGTTCCCTCCAGCAGCACCGTCTCCTGGGAAACACCGTTCACATCCTGCACCAGCGTCAGCTTCACCGGGCCGCCGGTATAGTTGCTGGGCTGCTGCAGCTGTACATTGCACATCCAGGATCCGGTGGAAGCAGATGTTTCCGTGGAATCTCCGGAATCCTGTCCGCCGTCCGCGGAAGCATCCGGGGTGGCCTCCGGGGTCTCCGTGGCCTCCGGAGTAGTCTGCGGCGCGTGATAAATGGTGATGGTAATGGATGTTCCCGGATCCACCTCTGTTCCGGCGGATATGCTCTGGCTGGCCACACAGCCCTCTCCGATTCCCTCCGCGCTGTCCGTAGTCTCCACATTCACCTGGAATCCGCTGTCGGACAGCGTAGTGGTGGCCGTGCTTTCATCCAGCCCCAGTACGCTGGGAACCGCAATCTGTTTGTTTTCTTCTCCAAGGCTGACCAAAAGCGTCACCGTGGCGCCGGCATCCACCGTAGTTCCCTCCGCGGGATCCACACTGATTACCCGGCCAATGGCCACGGTGTCACTGTAATCTCTCTGAATGGAAGTGGCAAGGCCCAGCGCTTTGATCTTGGCCTCCGCCTCCGACTGGGACAGTCCCACCACTGTGGGAACCGCCAGGGAATCCGAACCCGCGCTGACCGTATAATTGATCACCGTACCGGGATCCACCATGGTTCCCTCCTGGGTTTCCTGGGAAATAATGGTTCCCGCCGGCTCGGAGGACTGCTCCTCGCCGGTCTTATTGCCGGAAAGTCCCAGCTGTTCCAGCAGGCTTAATCCGTTTTCCTCGGTCTGCCCCATCAGGCTGGGTACTGCCACCTGGCCGTCCGCGCTCTGATTATCCGTGTCCTCCTGCTGTTCCTCCACTTTCTGATCCTCTCCGCTTTGTCCGCCGAAATCCACCAGCCCGGCAGCTCTGGCGATGAAAAAGATCAGAATACAGATGATGATGGCTCCGATGATGAATCCGCCGATGGTCATGGCCTTCTCCAGTTTGGAGCTGATCTCTCCTTCATCGTCTTCCTCATCCTCATCGTACTCTTCATCGGAATACTCGTCTTCCTCATCCTCTTCGTCCTCATAACCGTACTCCTGGTCATCCTCCTCCTCTTTGCGGGGAGCGGCGTAACCGGAGCGGCCCTCCCGGATGGCAGTCAGTTCTTCATTGGACAGCATTACGGTCTGCGCATGGCTTGCCAGAGGCGCCAGATTTACAAAATTTCCGTTGGGATCCAGAAGGGAATGTTTCAGATCCTCAATCAGTTCGGACATATTACTGTAACGCCGGTCGGGACTTTTCTGTGTACATTTCAGGATGATCTGCTCAAGGCTGTAGGGCAGATCCGGCACATATTTTCTCGGAGATTCCATCTCCTCCTGCAGATGCTTGATGGCGATGGCCACCGTAGTGTCCCCGTCAAAGGGCACATGTCCCGTCACCATCTCATACATGGTGATACCGAGGGAATAGATATCGCTTTTGGCGTCGCTGAAACCGCCGCGCACCTGTTCCGGAGAGCTGTAGTGCACCGACCCCATTACATTGGAGCTGATGGTGTTGGAGGAGGCTGCTCTGGCAATACCGAAGTCCGACAGTTTCACCTTTCCGTCCACAGAAATGATGATATTCTGCGGCTTTACATCCCGGTGAATGATGTTGTTTTTGTGAGCCGCCTCGAGGCCCAGGGATACCTGGATGGCGATGCTGGTGGCCTCACGGACAGTCAGTTTTCCTTTCCGCGTAATATAATCTTTCAGGGTAATCCCCTGTACCAGTTCCATGACAATATAGTAAATGCCGTTGTCCTCTCCCACGTCATAGACATTCACCACATTGGGATGCGCCAGCCCCGCGGCCGCCTGCGCCTCCTTACGGAACTTCGCGATGAAATCCTTATCCTCGCTGAACTCCGCTTTCATGACCTTCACTGCTACGAGACGGTTCAGCTTATGATCGCGGGCCTTATACACGTCGGCCATGCCGCCGCTGCCGATCCTGCTGATAATCTCATATCTTTCTCCTACAATCATTCCCTCTTTTAACATTCTTTCACCTCGTCTGTAAATGGTTCGATAACTACTGCCGTAATGTTATCTTTGCCTCCGTTTTCGTTTGCCCGGTCCACTAACATCCGGGTCCCCTCTTCTATGTTCCGGCCTGATCCGAGAATCTCACGAATCTCCTCATCAGGCACCATATTGCTCAGCCCGTCCGAGCACATCAGGATCCGGACTCCCTCGTCCAGCTGAACGTCGAAGAAATCAATCTCCACCGTCTCCCCTGTCCCGACTGCCCGTGTAATAATATTTTTGTCCGGATGGTTTCTGGCCTCTTCTCTGGTCAGTTCCCCGATCCGGACCATCTCCTCAATCAGTGAATGATCTCTGGTCACCTGGGTGATACCGTCCGCATTCACCAGATACATCCGGCTGTCGCCCACATTGGCCACATATGCATACCGTCCCACGATGGTGACCACCACCAGCGTGGTTCCCATCCCCGCTTTTGCGGGATCCTCCGCCGCCGCAAGATATACCTGACGGTTGGCGGCTTCCACCGCATGACGGATAATCTTGATGGGATTAAAACTCATATCCTTTTTTACGGAATCCACCAGCACCGAAACCGCGCAGCAGGAAGCAAAATCCCCGGCGTTATGGCCGCCCATGCCGTCGGCTACCACAAAAAGGTTCGGAAGATTACCGATGGGTTCTTCGGAGGTAAAGGCGTAATCCTGATTCTCTCTTCTCTTCTGTCCCACATCTGTCACAGAAAAAGATTTCATGACAACTTCTCCCTCTTATCCAAGTAACTCCTTCTTAATTGTCCACAGGCCCCGTTGATATCCCGGCCCATTTCTCTTCTAATAGTAACATTAATTCGATATTTTTCAAGTTTATTTTTGAAATTCTCAATGACTTTTTTCCCGGACTGCACATAATCCCGCTCCTTAATGGGGTTCACGGGAATCAGATTTACATGGCAGTTCAGTCCCGAAATCAGCGACGCCAGCTGTTCGGCATCCTCCTGGCTGTCATTTTTTCCGCCCACCAGACTGTACTCAAAAGTGAGCCTTCGGCCGGTTTTTTCAAAATAATACCTGCAGGCAGGCAGCACCTCCGCCAGAGAATATTTGTTGGCGATAGGCATCAATTCCCTGCGTTTTTCATCCGTGGGCGCATGGAGTGACAAAGCCAGCGTGATTCCCAGCCCTTCATCGGCCAGCTGCCGGATCCGGGGAACGATGCCGCAGGTGGACACTGTGATATTTCTGTGACTGATATTCTGTCCCTTCTCCTCACTGAGGATCCGCACGAAGCGCACCAGATTCCCGTAATTATCCAGCGGTTCTCCCGTTCCCATCACCACCACGTTGGACACCCGCTCTCCGGTCAGTTCCTGAATCCGGTATACCTGATCCAGCATTTCCGAGGCTGTCAGATTTCGAATCAGCCCGCCGATGGTGGAGGCACAGAACCGGCAGCCCATCCGGCAGCCCACCTGGGAGGAGATACAGACGGAATTTCCGTGATGGTAGCGCATCCAGACGCTCTCAATCACATTGCCGTCCGCCAGCCGAAACAGATATTTCTGCGTGCCGTCGATGGCGGAGGTTTCCACCTCCACCACCTCCAGATGGACCAGGGGATACTGCTTTTCCAGCTGTTCCCGCAGCGCGCGGGAAAGATTGGTCATATGCTCATAGCTTCCCGCCGTCTTTTTGTGCAGCCATTCAAACAGCTGCTTTCCTTTAAATGGTTTCTCTCCCATGGAAACCATCCGTTCTTCCAGTTCCCGCTCATAGAGCGATTTGATATCAAGTTCTTCCATTTACCCGCACCTCACCAGTCTCGCCAGGAAAAATCCGTCCGTTTTCGACGCCCCCGGCAAAAGCTGCAGCCATCCTTCCGCCGTACTGTCACTGTGCAGTTCTTCCGGAAGATAAGGATCCAGACTGTCCAGCCGGTACGGATAATTCTCCGTAAACCAGCGGACATTTTCCTGATTTTCCTCCGGGGTCACCGTACAGGTACTGTAAATCAGCGTACCTCCGGGTTTCACATAGGAGGCCGCATTGTGCAGAATCTTCCTCTGCAGCTTCACCAGACCGGCGATCTCTTCCTCGTTCATCCGGTATTTGATGTCCGGTTTCTTTCCGATCACTCCCAGACCGGAACAGGGCACATCCGCCAGCACCACATCCGCTTTTTCCACGGAGGCAGGATCCGGTACCGTGGCATCTGCCACCACGGCCGTCACGTTGGCCGCCCGCATCCGGTCAATATTTTCCCGGATCAGTTCCACTTTATAATCCGTCAGATCCCGGGCCTCCACCTGTCCGCTTCCCTCCATCTTGTCCGCCACATGAAGGCTTTTTCCGCCGGGAGCCGCGCACAGATCAATGACATAGTCGCCTTTTTTCGGCGCAGCAGCCTCCGCCACCAGCATGGAACTCACATCCTGTACCTGGAACCTTCCCATCACAAAGGATTTTACCGCCGGCAGATGGCCATAACCGGAAATGTAAAGCGCATAAGGCAGGTACGGAGCAGGGGTAACGGAAATTCCCTGTTTTTTCAGGCTGTCCACCACCATTTCCTGGTTCATCCGGTACTGCTGGCACCGGACACAGGTGGGGTGTTCCCTGAGGAAATCCGCTGCCATCCGTTCCGTAACCTCATAACCAAACTGTCCGGTCCACCGTTTCACCAGCCACATGGGCAGAGAATACCAGACAGACAGATATTCCAGCGGCTCCTTCTCCCGATCCGGCCATGGGATCCGGTCCTTTTCCCGGGAAATGGTCCGCAGAACACCGTTGACAAAGCCTTTCAGGCTGTAAAATCCTTTTTTCTGCGCCAGCTTCACCGCCTCATTGCAGGCGGCGGAATCCGGCACACTGTCCATGAACAGCAGCTGGTAGACGGCACTGCGCAGAATATTACGGATCACCGGTTTCATTTTTCCTGTCCTCACAGAAGAATACCGGTCGATCACATAATCGATCCGGATTCTGTGTTCAATGGTTCCCTGACAGACTCGATTGATGAATGCCCGCTCCTGCCTGGGAAGATACTGTACCTTATCCAGCGCATGCCGGATGGCCAGATGGCTGTGCTCTCCGTCTCTGGTGATCTGAAGAAGCACCTCCAGAATAATTTCCCGCATCTGTGTACCCTCAGTCACGATCTCTTCCTCCTGCCAGAATCACCAGACGCAGAAGCTGCAGCAGCGCGCCTGCCAGAGCCGCCACATAGGTAAGAGCCGCCGCCACCAGTACCCGGCGGACTCCCTGCTCTTCTTCTTTTGTCTGTACAATACCCGTACTTTTCAGCATAGCCACTGCCCGCCGGGAGGCGTTAAACTCCGACGGAAGGGTCACCAGCTGGAATACCACCACCACGGCAAACAGCAGAATTCCCAGAGCCTGAAGCGGCCGCAGAGAAAAGATCAGTCCCAGAATGAAAATGGGGATCGCCGCCCCGGAGCTGATCTGCATCACCGGATTGATCGCTGTGATGATCCGGTTGGGAAGATAGCCCGCCGCATGCTGCATGGCGTGCCCGCATTCATGGGCGGCGGTGGCCACCGCCGTCACCGATGACTGATTCATCAGATCCGCGGACAGATGAATGGTTTTGTCATACCGGTAAAAGGAACTTCCTCTTCCGGAAAGGGGATACAGGCCCACATCGTAGATTCCCGCCGCATGCAGTACCTCCTGCACTGTCTGACCGCCGGTGGCGCGGCTGTACAGGCCCACCCGGCTGTATTTTCTCATCACCGAGCTGCAGTAGCCGGACGCCGCCAGGGCAAGCACCGCCGCCAGAATCACCAGCACATAGGTGGGATCATAATACCATCCGTATCCAAATCCAAAAGGAAACATTCTATCACTCCTGTCTGTTCTGTGTGAGAACCGTTCCCACCGGGACGTGACAGCCCCGCAGAAACGCTTCCGCCTCCATCCGTTTCTTTCCTTCCAGCTGCAGCTCGAGGATCTTCAGTACGCCGTCCCCGGTCTGCACCAGAAATCCTTCCGCGTCCGCCTGAAGAACCGTTCCCGCCGCGAAAGTATCTCCGGGAGCGTCCGCCAGTACCTGGGCGCGCCACAGCTTCAGCGATTTCTTTCCCAGAAAAGTGTATGCGCTGGGCCAGGGATTCAGTCCCCGAATCAGACGCTCCAGCCGGACGGCCGGAAGATGCCAGTCCAGATTTCCCATCTCCTTGCGGATCATCCCCGCGTAGGCGGTGGGACTTTCCTGAGGCTGTTTTTCAAATACCGCCGTATGGTTTTCCAGAGACGGCAGTGTCTCCACCAGAAGCCGGGCGCCCGCCTGGCTCAGCTTGTCAAAAAGGCTGCCCCCGGTCTCCTCCGGGTCAAGGGGAACCGTCACCTTCGCGATCATATCGCCGGTATCCAGTCCCGCGTCCATCCGCATAATCGTCACTCCGGACTCTTTTTCCCCGTCGATCACCGCCCACTGGATGGGCGCGGCTCCCCGGTATTTGGGGAGCAGAGAAGCGTGTACATTGATGCATCCCAGGGGAGCCAGCGTCAGAATACTCTCCGGAATAATCTGTCCGAAGGCCGCCACCACAATCACATCCGGATGAAGAGACCGCAGAGTTTCCACAAAGGCCTCCTCCCGCACCCGCCGGGGCTGGTACACCGGAAGCCCCAGCCGCAGCGCCTCCTCCTTCACCGGCGTGGGCATCAGCGTTTTTCCTCTTCCCTTCGGCTTGTCCGGCTGACTTACCACTCCCACAATCTCATGGCCCGCTTTGGCCAGGGCCGTCAGCGTGCCCACGGCAAAATCAGGCGTTCCCATAAATACCACTCTCATTTATTCTTCCTCGCTGTCATATTCCACATCATGAATCTCGCCTTCCACATGCTCCACATACATAATTCCTTCCAGGTGGTCACATTCATGGCAGATGGCTCTTGCCAGAAGGCCCTCACCGGTAACGGTAATCTCTTCCATATTCTCATTCCATGCCTTCACCGTCACCACATTGGGGCGGGTCACCACACCGGATTTTCCCGGAAGACTTAAACAGCCCTCCTCACCGGTCTGTTCCCCGCTGGTCTGGGTGATCACCGGGTTGATCAGTACGATGGGACCCTCTCCCACATCGATCACAACGATTCTCTTTAAAATTCCCACCTGGGGAGCCGCCAGGCCCACGCCGCAGGCGTCGTACATGGTATCCAGCATATCCTCCACCAGCTGCCGGATCCGGGGCGTCACTTCCTCCACCTGACGGCATTTCTTTGTAAGTATTTTGTCTCCCATGATTCTGATTTTTCTGATTGCCATATTATCTTTCCCTCTTTCAATGGTTAAATTCAAACTGTATCCGAATCTTCTCAAATCCTCTGTTAATTTCCATATATCGCTCCAGCTGGTCTTTCATCCAGACCAGCAGCCGGTAATCCTCATGCTTGATATATAGCACCTTCCGATACCGGTCCGCAATCCGCGCAATCGCCTCATCCGCCGGGCCGATCACCACCGTCTGCTCCTGCGGATCAATCTTGCGGATATATTTTCTCAGATAGGTCATGGCCGTATCCAGCAGCGCCCCATCCTCACAGCTGGCATGCACCGCAAACAGATTGGACGCCGGCGGATAGTTCATCAGCTGCCGGTACTCCATCTCCTGTCGGTAAAATCCCACATAATCCTGGGCGGCCGCCGCCTGAATACTGTAGTTATCCGGCTGGTAGGTCTGAATCACCGCCTCGCCGCACACTTCTCCCCGGCCGGCTCTTCCCACTGCCTGGGTCAGCAGCTGAAAAGTCCGCTCTCCTGCCCGGTAATCACTGACGTTCAGCGACAGATCCGCCGCCAGGACTCCCACCAGCGTCACCTTTGGAAAATCATGACCTTTCACAATCATCTGCGTACCGATGAGAATATCCGCTTCCTGATTGGCGAAAGCCGACAAAATTCTGGCATGACCATCCTTGTTTCTGGTGGTATCCAGATCCATCCGCAGGATACGGGCAGCCGGAAACCGTTTTTTCACAATCTCCTCAATCTGCTGGGTACCTGCCCGGAATCCCCCGATATAGGGGGAGCCGCATTTGGGGCAGCTGCGCGGGCTGGCAGTCTCATAGCCGCAGTAATGGCATACCAGCCGTCCGCCGTTATGGAGGGACAGGGCCACGTCGCAGTGGGGACATTTCATCACTGCCCCGCACATCCGGCAGGAATAAAATCCCGCATAGCCTCTGCGGTTTAAAAACAGAATAATCTGCTCCTGTCTTTCCAGCCTCTTCTCCATGGCCAGCTGAAGACTGCGGCTTAAAATAGACCGGTTGCCTGCCCGCATCTCTTCCCTCAGGTCCACAATCACGGCATGGGGCAGCTGTCTGTTCTCATAACGGTTCTCCAGTTCAAACAGACGGTAGACTCCCTGACTGCCGCGATAGTAGGCATCCACACTGGGGGTGGCGCTTCCCATCACCACATACGCATTTTCCATCCGGGCACGGGCAATGGCTGTCTCTCTGGCATGGTAACAGGGGGCCGTCTCACTTTGATAGGAAGTCTCGTGTTCCTCGTCCAGAACGATCAGCCCCAGCTGCGGAAACGGAGTAAACAGGGCGGAACGGGGGCCGATCATAATCTGAATCTCTCCGTTTTTCGCCCGCTCAAACTGGTCAGACCGCTCCCCCTGGGAAAGCCTGGAATGGAGCACCGACACCTGGTCTCCAAACCGGCGATAAAACCGCTGTACCATCTGATAGGTCAGAGCAATTTCGGGAATCAGCAGAATCGCCTGCCGCCCCTTTTGCAGCACCCGTTCCATCAGTTCCATATAAACCATGGTCTTCCCGCTGCCGGTTACTCCCCGGATCAGGCAGGGACGGGCATCGCCCGCGTCCCATCCGGCCAAAATGGCGTCCGCTGTTTTCTGCTGACTTTCGGTGAGCCGGAAATGCCATCCGCCCTCCCCTCCCTGTGAGACAGGATTGCGGTATACCCGCCGGGAACGGATTTTCAAAATTCCCTGCTCTTCCATGGCGTTCAACATCTGGGACGTCACATGAAGCTTATCGCGCACCAGAGAACAGGAAAGCGTCTCTTCTTCCAGAACCGCTTCCAGCAGGCGGGCCCTGGCCACATGATGTTTTTTCCGGTACACCTCCAGCTGTTCTTCGGCCTCCTGCCGGGAAATTCCCAGCGTAATCCACCGTTCCTCTTTCTGCCGGGTCTTCTGTTTCACCGGAAGAACCGTTTTCAGCGCCTGAATCATAGTGGAACCGTAATTCTCCTTCATCCAGGCCGCCAGGGCAATCAGCCGGGTATTGATATCATTCTGATCCTCTGCCACCCGGCTGATTGCCTTCATTTTTTCCACCGGACAGGCAGGGCGGTCCGTCACCTGGATCACATACCCCCGGATCATGCGGCTTCCATTCCCAAAGGGAATCCACACCTGCACCCCTGGCTTCACCTGCCCGGCCAGTTCCCCGGGAATCCGGTACTGAAAAGACCGGTCCAGTTTCTCGCTGGAAATATCCACAATCACATCTGCAAACAGTTTTTCCATGAATTATCTGCTGTCCTCTTTCAGAATCTCCTGAATCAGTACCCTCTCATCCATGGGATACTTCTTTCCCCGGATTTCCTGGTAATCTTCATGGCCCTTTCCGGCCAGCACAATGATATCTCCCGGTTCCCCGTGGTGGATCGCGTAAGCGATAGCCTCTTTCCGGTCAATAATCTCCACAAACTTTCCGCTGGTTTTTGAAATACCCGTCCGGATATCGTCGATAATGGCCTGGGGCTCCTCGTATCTGGGATTATCGGAGGTGATAATGGTCAGGTCCGCCAGACGGCCGGATACCTCGCCCATCTCAAACCGCCGCTCTCTGGAACGGTTTCCGCCGCATCCGAACAGACATACCAGCCGGTGGGGATGATACTCTCTGAGCGTGGTCAGCAGGCTTTCCAGGCTCATGGCATTGTGGGCGTAATCGATCATCAGTGTAAATTCATCGGAAACCTTTACCATCTCAATGCGGCCCTTCACCTTCGCCACCTTCAGCGCCCGCACGATGTCATCCTCAGACACCTTAAAATGGCGGCAGATGGCGATGGCGGTCAGAGAGTTATAGATGCTGAACCGCCCCGGCAGATCGATCTCCACCGGAAAATTCATCAGCCCTTCCACCTGATAGGAAATCCCCAGCACGCCCTTCCCGGTAACCAGTTTCGGATTGGCCGCCCGCAGATCCGCCTCCGGAGAAAATCCATAGGTCTCCAGGGAACAGGTGTGTCCCTCGATGATCTTTTCGAAATGCTCATCATCCCGGTTCACAATACCGATGCGGCACTGCTTCAGAAGCATCTTCTTACATTCCAGATACTGTTCAAAGCTGCTGTGTTCATTGGGGCCGATGTGGTCCGGCTCGATATTGGTAAAAATCCCGATCTCAAAGGTAAATCCCGCCGTCCGGTGCAGCATCAGGCCCTGGGAGGAAACCTCCATCACGGCGCAGTCGCAGCCCGCGTCCAGCATTTCCCGGAAATACTTCTGCACCAGCAGAGATTCCGGTGTGGTGTTGGCGGAAGGAATCACATGATCTCCGATGATGGTTTCAATGGTACCGATCAGCCCCACCTTGTAGCCGGCGTTTTCCAGGATGGACTTCACCATGTAGGTAGTGGTGGTTTTCCCCTTGGTCCCGGTAATTCCGATCACCTTCAGATGATCTCCCGGATAACCGTACCAGGCCGCCGCAATCACCGCCATGGCGTACCGGCTGTCCTTCACCCGAATCACGGTTACATCCTCCGGAACCTCCACAGGGTCCTGACAAACAATTACTTTTGTTCCCTGGGCTGCCACCTGTCCCGCGAAGCTGTGGCCATCCGCCGCCGCTCCCTTGATACACAGAAAAAGGGCATCCTCCCCGGCCTGCCTGGAATCTGCTACCACCCGGCCAATCTCCCGGTCCATGCTTCCCTGCAGACATGTATAATCCAAACGTTCCAACAGCTGTGTTAATTTCATGGGATACCTCCTTTGATGAGATTATGAAATAATTTACCCATATTAACTGCATTACTTCATAAATTAAATCCATTTAATTAGATTAACATACTTTACAAAGTAATGCAATTCATTCAAAAGAAGAAAAGAGCAGGATCCGCATGCCTTCCGACGCTTTGATCCTGCTCTTTTTTACTGTCCATTATGTTTCCGTACCGTCAGCAAAACCGGAAAATTATTGTAACAGTTCAGCCCTCCGGCTTCACTGTCACGAAAGCATGCACGCAAGCTGCGTTTCCCGCAGCCTGGCGCCTGCAGGCCCCGGGATCCCGCTGCTTTTGCAGCAGGACACCCTGCGGGACAGTGAAAGGCTGAACTGTTACAAATTATTCTGCCACATACCAGCTTCCATCGGGATTTACCACAATGTTATCAGAGGAATTTGCACAGTTTTCTTCCTGCTGCTGTTGCTGTTGTTGCTGCTGAGCAGCTGCCGCTGCCTCCGCTTCCTTCTGTGCCTGCGCTGCCGCCGCTGCTTCCGCTTCTTTCTGCGCCTGTGCCGCCGCCGCTGCCTCCGCTTCCTTCTGTGCCTGTGCCGCTGCCGCTTCTTCCGCCTCTTTCTGTGCCTGCGCTTCTTCCTCAGCAGCCTGTTTGCGGGCTTCTTCCTGAGCAGCCGCTTCCGCTTCCGCCTGCACCGCTGCCGCTTCTTCCGCCTGCCGGCGGGCGATCTCATCTTCCTTGGTGGAAATTTCTTCCTGCGTCTCCGGATCCTGATATTTTACAAAAGCCACATCATCCTCCCAGCACATGGTCATTTCCGCCGCGGCCTGAAGGTCTACCTGATTCATCACCACATAGCTTCCGTCCTCATAACCCACAGACAGGTCCCATGCCTCCACCGGTGCTGTGGTACCATCCTCTGCGGTCTCCTCCGGCTCAAAATTCAGCATAAAGCTTTCGGACTCAGGTATCGTAAAGCTTTCCTGTACCAGTTCTTCTCCCCAGTCTTCCTGACCTGATACCCGCAGCCATACAGAGGTAACCTCCGCTCCCGTTTCATTGGTCAGCTGAATAGCCGCCGAGGTATCTGTCTTCTCTCCAATCTCCGGGATTTCTGTCATTTCCAACGTTTCCGCCTCCTGGGTGGGGGTGGGAGTCGGCGTAGGCGTACTCTCCGCTTCTTCTGTCTCTTTCTTCGCACAGCCGGATACCGCCAGCACCGCCGTCAGACAAAGGACGGCCAGTAAATATTTTTTCTTCATCGTAATGTACTCTCCTCCTAAAATTCACTGTTCCAGGTCTGCACTTTTGTGAGCGTTCCCTGACTTTCCACCAGAATTTCCATGGTGCAGCTGCCCGTACTTACGGACTCCTTCCTTATATAGCATTGATATCCGTAATCACTGGCCCGGCTGCCCTCAATTCTGGTGACAGGAAAGGCTTCCATGGTCCGGACATTTCCGGCCCCGTCGGTGCATCTCACATAAATTCTGCAGTCTTCACTGGTGACACTGTCATCCAGAATCCCCTGAATCCCGTAAAAGGACCCTGCGTCCGAAACCGACACGGTGGTCTGGGTATCCGCCACCATCTCCGTCCCCGCCGGAACCGCCTGGGGGCTCTCCATATAAGGAGGATTCTGCCCCAGTGCCGTCAGATGACGCTCCACCCGCTCCACAATCACCGTATCCGGCAGGCAGGATTCCATATCCAGCTGAATACTGTAGGGCGTATACTGGGAATACCAGGCGTTCTCCCATGCATTGGAGACAAAGGGCAGCAGCGTGTTTCCGAAAGAATCCCGGTACATCAGAAGACTTCCCGATGCCTGCGGGTTGATGGTCTGGATCCAGGAATCTTCCACGCTCCGGGTATCCGTCACATACGCGTAATTCTGAGGAAGATCATAGACCTGATTTTCCTCCGGAATGGCACCCACCGGATACAGCATGGAGTTCAGGTCACCAATATAAGTGTCATCGATGGTATAAGGCGTGTCCTCATAAGTATCATGGGGCTGCCTCACCTGATCCATCATGGCATTATAGGCCAGAAGCGCCCCTTTATTATTCCAGTGGGAATCCCGTTTGAGATACAGGATTTCCTCCTGATTTTCAAACAGTTCAAACAGATCCAGATAATGTACGCCCTCCTGCTCCAGATACGGCTTCAGCCGTTCCGCATTGGAGGCCAGCGCGGTCTGTCGGTAATAGTACGGCATATATTCCCCGTACAGGGAATTCTTATTGGGCGTCACTGTGAACAGAAATTGACTGCCCTGACTTTCCACATACTGCTGCATCAGAGCCACATTGTGGGCGATATTATAGATGGCCCGGTCGGAAATCTGTGTCTGCCGCAGATAGTCATTGGACGTGGCCTCATAATACAGCCAGCCGTCCCTTCCCAGGATCACCTGGTCAGAAGAAGATACTCCGAAAAGTTCTCCCCGGATCCTGGCATCCGATGCCACCAGCTCCGGACGGAAAGCGAAATGGTCGTCAAAATACTCCCCCGCTTCCTCCAGATAATTCTCGTTCCAGCTGCCGTCCTCCGTGACGGAGGGCCAGGCGGCCATCTCCTTATTCTCAGAGGTTTCCGTGGTGGGCCGGAAAATCATTCCCACCGACGGCACCATGCAGATGACCATGGCCAGTATCATATAAAGAATTTTTCCTGCTTGTCTCATTCTGCATGTCCTCCGCTAAAATCTGAAATAAATAAACGGATTGTACGTTCCGCCGGAAAGACTCAGAATGCACAGAATCAAAAGCGCAATACTGATGGGATAACTGAATCCCTCCACCAGCGGAAGCAGCTTCCTTCCCTTTTCCTCCAGCCATTCCTTCCAGGGCGCCGCACAGACAATGCCGGCCGCCGTCATAAACAGAAACAGTGGCGTCAGCTGGAGAACCGCGGTGGACATCAGCTCTTCACTGAAGGAAAATCCCGTAAACATGGCCCCAATCATGGACAGTCCCTGACTGAGCGTATCTGCCCGGAACAGGACGAATCCCACCGTCACCACCAGCAGTGCATACAGATGCCCCAAAATGGCCGGCGCCCGCTTCCCCTTGGGGAAAAAGCTTTCGATCATCAGAAACACCCCGTGATACAGTCCCCAGAGCACAAAGGTCCAGCTGGCCCCATGCCACAGGCCGGTGCAGAAAAACACCACCATCTTGTTGATGCAGGTTCTGACTCTTCCCTTCCGATTGCCTCCCAGGGGAATATACAGATATTCTTTAAACCAGGTGGACAGAGACATATGCCATCTTCTCCAGAAATCCTGAATGCTTCTGGCCACATAGGGATAATGGAAGTTCTCCTTAAAATGAAAACCAAACATTTTTCCCAGGCCGATGGCCATATCACTGTACCCGCTGAAGTCATAATAAATCTGGAGCAGATAAGCAATGGCCCCGATCCAGGCTGTCAGAATATTCACCCGGACAGCCGGAAGGGCGAATACCGCGTCCGCAGCCACTGCCACCGTATTGGAAATCAGCACTTTTTTTGACAGGCCGATACAGAACCGGCGGAATCCCTCCGCCACCTCTGTCAGATCCTGCTTTCTGTTATCGATTTCCAGGGCAATGTCATAGTACCGGACAATGGGGCCGGCAATCAGCTGAGGGAAGAAAGAAATGTACAAAAGTACCTTCCAGTAGCTTCTCTGGGCGTCCACCTGTCCCCGATATACATCGATCACATAGGACATGGCCTGAAAGGTGAAGAACGAGATCCCCACCGGGAGTACAATCTGCGGCACCGGGATTCCCGCCCCGGTCAGCTGATTGATGGTTTCCACCGCCATGCCCGCATATTTGAAGATACCCAGAAGCAGCAGGTTGGCAAACACTGCTGCTCCCAGCTTCAGTCTCCGTCCCTTCTTTCCTTCTTCCACCAGAAGGCCGAAAATATAGTTGACTATGGTGCTCCCGATCATCAGGAACACATAAACCGGCTCGCCGTACGCGTAAAACAGAAGACTGGTGATGATCAGAATTCCGTTCTTAACCCTCTTTGATGGTACCAGCGTGTAGCTTAGAAATACTGCCGGAAGAAATATACATAAAAATACCAGTGAGCTGAAAACCATAAGGATGCCCGCCTAGAACTTCTGATACCGCAGCGGGGATGTGGAATACGTCTTCTTCCACAGATCGTATCCGTTGGCATGCTCCATCTCCGGGTCGAAGATGTAGGTGGTGCCGTTCATATCGATCTCCACCCAGCTGTGGGGCGTCCAGCCGCCGCCGGCCTTTCCGGTCATACCCGCAATGGTTCTCACATTGCCATATCCCAGCTTCTCGGCCAGGCATCCGAAGGTAGCCGCGAAATTATAACAGTTGCCTCTGCCTTTGGTAAGCATTTCCAACGCATACTGTCTCTGCCAGCCCGCCGTATTGCTGAAATTATATTTTCTTTCATAAGAAAAACTGTTTACCACATAATCGTAGCAGGCCCGCAGCTTTCCTTCCTGGCTCATGGCATTGGTTGTCACACGGTCAATCACCTGCTGCAGAAGGGAATCCAGCTGATCCCCCTGTTTATCCTGATCCCAGGTGCCGTCCGCGCTGAGATAATAGCTTCCATACCAGCGATTGGCATACATGGCTCCATCGCTTCCCAGGTAATACCAGTCATCTCCCAGCTGCAGCCAGCCGGTGGCCATGGCTCCGCTTCCCGTCAGATAATACCAGCTGCCTCCAATCTGCTGCCAGCCGGTCAACATAGCTCCGCTTCCATTCAGGTAATACCAGGCGCCTCCAATCTGTTTCCAGCCGGTAGCCATGGCTCCGCTGGCGTCCAGATAATACCAGGTGCCTTTCACCTGAATCCAGCCGGTGGCCATGGCTCCGCTCTCTGTCAGATAGTACCAGGCGCCTCCAATCTGCTGCCAGCCGGTCAGCATGGCCCCGCTTCCGTTCATATAATACCAGGTATTGCCAATCAGGTGCCAGCCGCCTCCCAGCATGGCTCCGCTGGCATTGAGATAATACCAGGTACCATTCACCTGCTGCCAGCCGGTGGCCATGGCTCCGCTTTCTGTCAGGTAATACCAGGTGCCTCCCAGCTGCAGCCAGCCGGTGAGCATATGGCCGCTTCCGTCCATATAGTACCAGCGGCCGCCAATCAGCTGCCAGCCGGTGAGCAACTGACCGCTTCCGTTCATGTAGTACCAGATGCCGTCTACCTGCACCCAGCCCACAGCCATCTGACCGCCGGATTTCAGATAATACCAGCTGCCGCCCAGATACTGCCAGCCGGTGAGCATGGCTCCACTGCCGTTCATATAATACCAGTCACTGCCGATGAGATGCCAGCCGCCGCCAAACATGGCGCCGCTGCCGTCTGAATAATACCAGGCGCCTCCCACCTGATACCAGCCGGTCTGCATCCTGCCGGTGCCCGGCTGCAGATAATACCAGGTATCTCCCAGAAGGAGCCAGCCTTCTTTTGCCGCGCCGCTTCCCTCCAGATAATACCAGGTGCCATTCTCCTGATACCAGCCGCCGCTTCGCATATAACCATTTCCGTCAAAGCTGTAAAGTCTGCCGTCAATGCGCTCCCAGCAGTTTTTCGGATAAGAGCCGTCCTCGTGCTGATACCACCAGCCGGTTCCGTTCTGCATCCACTGCTGCGCCACAGGTTTATAAGATTTGGTCACCTTTCCGTCAGCGCCCAGCACATAGCGGGTTCCGTCCTGGTCCACTGTGGTATTTTTCCGGAAGGTTCCGTCTGCATTCAGATAATAGGTACTCCCATGAATCTGACGAATACCGGTCATGGTGGAGGGATCGGTGACAGCTCCCCTTCCCATGCCGTCTTCACCGGCCTGGTCGGTACAGTAATACCAGCCGGTTTTATTTTCATTCGCCTGCCATCCTGTCTGTGGGATACCCTTTTTCAACAGGAATTTTCTGCCGCCGATTTCATACCAGCCGTCTGCCGGAACCGCAGGCTGTGCAAGCTGTGTATCCGCCGCATCGTACTGCATCCAGGCTCCTGTCTGCTCCCAGGTCCAGATCTGCTGAATCTGCCCGTCTTTATAGAGTACCCAGATCACTTCATCGGAATCTTCACCCTCTCTTCCGGAAACCCATCCCTGTTCTTTCCAGGGGAGCGAAGGCTCTTCCTCCTCCGGTGTGGGGGCCGGGGGTTCTGTGGGAGTCGGGGTCTCCGTAGGTACCGGAGTCTCTGTGGCAGCCGGAGTCTCCGTGGGTGTCGGAGTCTCTGTGGCAGCCGGGGTCTCCGCCGCTTCCAGCTCCTGTGTGGGCACAGGTGTCTCCGCCTCCCCCGGCGTTTCCGTTACTTCTGATGTCTGACTTTCCTGAATTTCATTCTCTTCTGATGTTTTCTCCTGGGATTCTTCCGTCTGTTCGGAACTGTCACCGGAAATCTCTTTTTGTTCTGTCAAAGGCTGTCCATTGTCAGGTATTGTCTCTCCAGTCTGTCCGACATTCTGTACCGCCGCATCCGCGGGAAGCCCTTCCGCCCGGGCCGCCGCAGGAAATGCACAGCTCAGAATTACCGCTGCACTCAGCGCGATTCCCAGCCCTTTTACACTTTTGTTCTTCATAAATTTCCTCTTTTCCCCATATATTGGTTATTTCAAGTCCGTCTAAGATGGCCATATTACTGTGGACATTATACCTCCCCCAATAAGTTTTTGTCAATAACGGTCAATATTTGACTATTTTCCGGAACTCCTTTCCAAATGTCGTGTGGCCTGCACATTTCATTTCATCTTTTCCGCCCGTTTCTGCTTTTTTTATAAATTTCAGCTTTCTTTTAGAGTTTCTACATATTTCGCTCATATTTTTTCTTTATACTTATGATTGGATAGTTGATAAACCACTCACTATCTCCCCCCTCATAAAAAACAGGAGAATCCCGCAGCGCGTGGGATTCTCCTGTTTTTTTATCCATGATGATATTCAAAAGGAGGGGATCTCTCTGCCAATATCGGCTGGGAGATCCCCTCCTTCTGTCTTTTTATTTATCTGGTAATTACGGTTCCTGTCTTTCCGAGATATCCTTCCACCGCTTTGTCTATGGAAGTGATCACGGCTCTTCTTCCTTCTTTCTCCTCCACAAACTCCACAGAAGCTTCTACTTTGGGAAGCATGGTGTTGGGTTCAAACTCCCCGCGTGCCATATACTCTCTGGCCTTATCCGCGGTGATTTCTCCCAGCAGCTCCTCGTGATCGGTATGGTATCCCACCGCCACCTTTTCCACGCTTGTAAGGATCATCAGTTCATCTGCATCCAGCAGACGGGCCAGTTTTCCGCTGGCGTAGTCTTTTTCGATGACAGCGCTGGCGCCTTTTAATTCTGTCTTCTGCTCCAGCACCGGAATTCCGCCGCCTCCGCAGGCGATTACCACATGGCCGGCCTCAAACAGCGTGCGGATGGAATCAATCTCCACCACATACTGCGGTTTGGGAGCCGCCACAATTCTGCGGTATCCGTTTTCTGTACGGATCACGGAATTTCCTTTTTTCTCTTCTTCTTCCGCCTCCTGCTCCGTCATGGTTCTGCCAATCACCTTCACCGGTTCCGCAAAGGCATCGTCATAGGGATCCACCGTCACCTGGGTGAGAACCGTGCACACCGGCTTGTATACGCCCTCCTTGATCAGTTCTGAACGGATGGAGTTCTGCAGGTCGTATCCGATATACCCCTGGCTCATGGCCGAGCAGACGGACATGGGGGCAAACGTATAATCCGGATGATATTTTCCAAATTCATTCATGGCTGTATGAATCATCCCCACCTGCGGGGCATTGCTGTGACAGATCACAATCTCGGCCCCCTCTTTCACCAGCCGGGCAATAATCTTTGCCGTGGATTTCGTTGCTGCCTTCTGCTCCGGCAGCGTATTTCCCAGGGCCCGGTGCCCCAGGGCAATCACTACTTTTCTCTTCTCCATAAATCTACCTTCTTTCCGCAGCGGCGGCCCACTGCATTATTCCAGGAACTGTGTTCAGCCGCGTCCGATGGTCAGGAAATATCCCAATACCAGGATACCCAGCACGATCCGGTAGCAGCCGAATACGGTAAGATCATGTTTCTTGATATAGCTCATCAGGAACTTGATGGCCAGAATGGACACACCGAAGGCCACCACCATACCCAGCAGCAGAATCGCCACCTCTGTCCCTGTGAAACTGAGGCCGAAGCTGAAAACCTTCAGCAGGCTGGCTCCGAACATTACCGGAATCGCCAGGAAGAATGTATACTCCGCCGCAAGTTTTCTGCTCATGCCGATAAGGATTCCGCCGACAATAGTAGCTCCGGAACGGGAAGTACCGGGTACGATAGCCAGTACCTGAAAAACACCGATCAGCAGAGCGTCCCTGAATGTGATCTCGCCCAGACGGACAGCCCGGGGCTCTCTGGTCTTGTTATATCGCTCGATGACAATAAAAAGAACACCGTAAACGATCAGCATCACGGAAACCACCCAGTAATTGTTCAGATGGGCTTCGATCCAGTCGTTAAAAGGAAGTCCGATGATGATCGCCGGAAGGCAGGACACCAGGATCTTCATCCAAAGGACGATCTTGCTCATGTTTACATATTTGTCGGCAAACCTCTGAACCCCGGCAAGTTTTTTGTTCTGACTGATGTAGTTCCAGTTGCTTTCTCTTTGCGGATCATTTTTGTGAAAGGGCCACAGTTTTTTAAAGTCCAGCACCACCACTGCCAGCACCGCGCCCAGCTGAATCACCACCAGAAACATATTCCAGAAGCTTTCCGATACATTCAGCTTCACAAATTCGTCCACCAAAATCATATGGCCGGTACTGCTGATAGGCAGCCATTCGGTAATTCCCTCAACAATACCCAAAAAAACGACCTTTAAAAATTCCAGAATATCCATTTTCCCTCTCTTCCTGACCATATGGCCCTTAAAGGGAACCCCCTCAGGGATCCCCTTTTTTCCGCCTGCGCGCATCGCCGCGGACACTGTCCGCAACCGACATTCCCGCTTTTCGAAACCAGGCAGGTCTGTTTTCTTCTCGCTTTCACTCATTATAATATGGCGGCGGCGGGTGGGTCAATAGGTTTTCCTTAACTTCCGGCCCTGCGGCCTTTAAAGGATTTTTCCGGATTTTCAGATCCGCGCAATATCAATCAGTGTCAGCTTGTTCAGGTCCGTATTTTCCAGACTGGTCACCAGCGCGTTGGCGGTATCCAGACTGGTCAGCACATTCACGCCGGTCTCAATGGCGTTGCGGCGGATCAGGAAGCCGTCCCGGGAATGCTCCACTCCCTGGGGAGGCGTATCGATCACCAGATCAATCTTATGTCCCAGCAGCAGGTCCATCAGGTTGGGAGAAGGCTGTTCCAGCTTGTTGGTCCGGATCGCATTGACGCCATTTTCCTTCAGGACTCTGGCGGTCCCCAGCGTTGCGTAAATCCGATAGCCCAGAGCCTCAAAACGGCGGGCAATCTCCACCACATCCTGTTTATCCTCATCCCTTACGGTGATAATCATATTCTTATGTTTCGGCAGATTGATACCGGCTCCCAGAAAGGCTTTGTAAAGCGCCTCATTGAAGGTGGACGCAATTCCCAGGCACTCACCGGTGGATTTCATCTCCGGTCCCAGGCTTACGTCCGCCCCGCGGATTTTCTCAAAGGAGAACACCGGCATCTTGATAGCGAAATATTTGGCCTCCGGCTGCAGGCCCGGCGTATAACCCATATCTTTCAGTTTGTAACCCATGATGGCTCTGGCCGCCAGGGGAACGATGGGGATACCGGTCACCTTGCTGATATAGGGAACGGTACGGCTGGAACGGGGGTTAACCTCGATCACATACACCTCTTCCCCGCAGACAATGAACTGGATATTAATCATTCCCACCACATGGAGCGCCCTGGCCAGACGGCGGGTATACTCCGCAATGGTCTCCTTGGCCGTCTCACTGATGGTCTGCGCCGGATATACGGAGATACTGTCTCCGGAATGAATACCGGCCCGTTCAATATGCTCCATGATTCCGGGAATCACGATATCCTCACCGTCGCAGACAGCGTCCACCTCAATTTCCTTGCCCATCAGATACTTATCCACCAGAATGGGGTGTTCCTGGGCAATCCGGTTGATGATTCCGATATATTTATCCACATCTTCGTCATTGATGGCAATCTGCATGCCCTGTCCGCCCAGCACATAGGAGGGGCGCACCAGCACCGGATAGCCCAGTTCGTTGGCTGCCCGGATGGCTTCACCGGCAGTGTACACCGTCTGTCCCTTGGGACGGGGGATCTGGCACTGCTCCAGAATTTCATCGAAGAGTTCCCGGTCCTCGGCCGCGTCCACGTTCTCCGCGGAGGTTCCCAGGATGGGAACACCCATCTTCATCAGCGCTTCCGTCAGCTTAATAGCCGTCTGGCCGCCGAACTGCACCACGGCTCCGTCCGGTTTTTCCACATTGACAACGTTTTCCACATCCTCGGGGGTCAGGGGCTCAAAATACAGCTTGTCGGCGATATCGAAGTCCGTGCTGACCGTCTCCGGGTTATTGTTGATGATGATGGTCTCATAGCCTTCTTTTGAGAAAGCCCAGGTACAGTGTACCGAGCAAAAGTCAAATTCGATACCCTGGCCGATCCGGATGGGGCCGGAGCCCAGCACCAGTACCTTTTTCTTTTTATGTTCTGACACCGCCTCATTTTCTCCGCCGTAAACAGAATAATAGTAGGGGGTGGTGGCCTCAAACTCTGCCGCGCAGGTATCCACCATCTTATAAGCGGCGGTGATTCCATACTGCATTCTCAGGGCTTTGATCTCTTCTTCGGTCTTTTCCGTCAGCTTCGCGATCACATGATCCGGGAATTCCACCCGTTTTGCCTCCCGCAGCAGTTCCTCCGTCAGAGGCTGCGTCTTCAGTGCCTGCTCCATTTCCACCAGAATGGCGATCTTGTCAATAAACCAGATATCAATTTTCGTGATCTCATGAATCTGCTCATAGGAAATTCCTCTGCGGACCGCCTCGGCGATTCTCCAGATCCGCATATCATCCACGGTTTTCAGAGCTTCTGTCAGCTCCTCCCGGGTCAGTGCGGTGAAATCATAGGACATCAGGCTGTCCACATGCTGCTCCAGAGAGCGGATGGCTTTCATCAGAGCGCCTTCAAAATTATTGCAGATGCTCATCACTTCTCCGGTGGCCTTCATCTGGGTGGTCAGCGTTCTCTTGGCGCTGATGAACTTGTCAAAGGGCAGCCGGGGGATCTTCACCACACAGTAGTCCAGCATGGGTTCGAAGCTGGCGTAGGTCTTTCCCGTGATGGCATTGGGAATCTCATCCAGCGTGTATCCCAGGGCGATCTTGGCCGCCACCTTGGCGATGGGATAACCGGTAGCCTTGCTGGCCAGCGCGGAAGAGCGGGACACACGGGGATTTACCTCGATGACACAGTACTCAAAACTGTCCGGATTCAGGGCGTACTGAACGTTGCAGCCGCCGGTGATGCCCAGCTC
>ERZ1643246.1401-NODE-1401-length-26425-cov-6.497649_pt1 | contig 26425 bp, 21 predicted proteins | sample MGYA00579265_ERZ1643246 | MGnify/ENA primary metagenome ERZ1643246 (study PRJEB29033, sample SAMEA4952261) | chicken gut metagenome | biome: Broiler Chicken; feature: Gastrointestinal Tract; material: Caecum | place: Ireland | collected 2018 | study: Broiler...
GCAATGTTCTGGGCACTGTCATCAATATTGTCCTGGATCCGATTTTTATTCTGGTCTTTGGCATGGGAGCCGGCGGAGCTGCCCTGGCTACCGTCATCGGCAATGGGGCAGTGACGATGTATCTGCTGCTGTTTATCAAAAGAAAGGCAAAGGTCATATGTCTGGATCCCCGGCTGGCCCGACAGGGAGCCGGAGCTCTGGGAAGAGTGCTGGCTATCGGTCTTCCCAACGGTGTGGGAAGCATTCTGTCGGGATTTGCTTCCACCTTCAGCAATCAGCTGCTGGCGGGTTACGGCACCGGCGCCATCGCGGCCATGGCTGCGGCGGGGCGGGGAACCATGATTGTGGACTATCTCGTCATGGCGGTCTGCATGGGCTGCCAATCCCTGATCGCATACAGCTACGGGGCCGGAAACATGAAAAGGCTGCGGGAAATCATGCAAAAACTTCTGCTGCTGGTGGCGGGTCTCGGCTTTGCGGTGCTGGCCCTGTGCCTGATCTTCCGGTCGGGGCTCATCGCGCTGTTTCTGAAGGAGGAGGCTGCGGGCCTCATGGGACAGCAGATGCTCTGCATCCTGATGCTCAGCGCGCCGCTGATCGGCGTCGGTTACCTGATTACCAATTATTTTCAGGCGAGAAACTGCCCGGTAAAAGCGCTTGTGATCTCTGTTCTTCGCCAGGGGGCCCTGCTGATTCCCTGCCTTTACCTGCTGAATTTTTTCTGGAATCTCTGGGGTGTAGTGTGGGCGAATACAGCCGCCTGTGTACTTGCCACGGTGGCGGCTGTGGGATTTTATCTTGCGCAGAAAAAATCGGATGAAAAAAGAGAGAATTTTTACAGAAATGCATAAAAAAAGATAGGTTTTCCCTGTAGTGTTATGTTATTATTACAATATATTCATCCGGCTGTGTCCGGAAGAGAGTTGAGAAGGAGGAGAAGAAGAAAATGGTACGTATTACGGACAGTAATGTACAGGATTTTGAGAAGAAGCACATTGCCGCGGTAAGAGATGTGGCTGCGGAGTGCGCGGTGCTGCTGAAGAGCAATGGGGATCTGCCGCTGGCGTCTGCCGGCAAGATTGCGCTCTTCGGAAACGGGGCGAGAAACACCATTAAGGGAGGAACCGGATCCGGCGATGTGAATGTGCGCCACTTTGTATCGGTGGAGGAAGGCCTGGAGAACGCGGGCTTCGAGATTACCAGCAAGGCCTGGCTGGACGCCTACACTTCCATGCTGGCGGAGGAGAAGACAAAGTTTCTTCAGGGACTGAAGGCGGAGGCGAAGGCTGCCGGCGTCAACGCCATCTGGTACTGCATGGGCAAGGTTATGCCGGAGCCGGCCTACAACATCCCGCTGGAGGGAGAAGCTGAGACGGCAGTCTATGTGCTGGCGAGAAATTCCGGCGAGGGAGCTGACCGCACGCCGGTGGCCGGAGATATCAACCTGACAGAGACCGAGCAGAGAGATATTCTGGCACTGAATGAGAAGTACGACAAATTTATCCTGGTGCTGAATGTGGGAGGCATGGTGGATCTCTCCCCGGTCAGCGCGGTTAAGAATATTCTGCTTCTGAGCCAGCTGGGAACGCCCACCGGAGATGTGCTGGCAGATATCCTGCTCGGCAAGAGCTATCCCTCCGGAAAGCTGACCACCACCTGGGCGCCCATCGCGAGCTATCCCTCCACGGAAGGATTCGGAGACCCCAACGATACCTACTACAAAGAGGGAATCTACGTGGGATACCGCTATTTTGACACGGTAAATGAGACGCCGGTATATCCCTTCGGATACGGCCTGGGCTACACGACCTTCGAGGTAAAGGGAAAGAGCGTTTCGGCGGATGAGAAGCAGGTAACGGTAACGGCTTCCGTAAAGAACACCGGAGATTTCGCCGGCAAGGAGGTTGTGCAGGTGTACGTGTCCGCTCCGGCCGGCAAGCTGGATAAGCCCTATCAGGAATTGAAGGGATTTGCCAAGACGAAGGAACTGGCACCGGGAGAGGAGACCGAGGTAACCGTTACCTTTGACACCGCCTCCATGGCATCCTTCTCCGAGGAGGCTTCCGCCTATGTCCTTGAGGCCGGAAAATATATCATCCGTGTGGGCAACTGCTCCAGAGATACCCATGTGTGCGGTATTGTATCCCTGGATCAGGATGCGGTAACCGAGAAGGTAAAACATATCTGTCCGGGCTGGGGATTCGAGGATATGAAGCCGGAGGGAGCAACCTACAGCTATGAGGGAGAGGCGGAGGAGATCGCCGCTGCGCTGATCATCGAGCTGGATGCTTCCAGAATTGAGACGAGAGTGGCTCTCTACTCCGAGGTTATGCCCGAGAGAGAGAAGACGGAGCCCTTTGATTTCGCGAAGGTGGTCTCCAGGGACAAGACATTGGATGAGTTTGTGGCTGGTCTGACAGATGAGCAGCTGGCTTATCTGTGCATCGGTCATTACAAGGAGTCCGACGGCGATCCCTTATCGGCTATCGGCGCCGCGGCATACCAGGTGGCGGGGGCTGCCGGCGAGACCAGCAGCCGTCTGAAAGATCTGGGCGTGCCCGGACTGGTCATGGCGGACGGCCCTGCGGGACTGCGCTTAAGCCCCATGTACAAGTGGGTAAACGGCGAGGCGAAGAGTTCCGGAGGATTCGACAACTTTATCGAGCTGATGGACGAGAATGAACTGAAGATGATGGCATCTATGATGCCTCAGCCCTCCGAGGAGGAGCAGAAGGCTCCCTACAACTATCAGTACTGTATCGCGATCCCCATCGGCACGGCTCTGGCTCAGGCGTGGAATCCCGAGGCCTGCCAGACCTGCGGAGATATCGTGGGCGAGGAGATGGAGATGTTCGGCGTACATATGTGGCTGGCTCCCGCTATGAACATTCATCGTTCCCCTCTCTGCGGACGTGACTTCGAGTATTATTCCGAGGATCCGCTGGTAAGCGGCTGCGCGGCTGCGGCCATCACGAAGGGGGTACAGGCTCACAAGGGCTGCGCGACCACCATCAAGCACTTCTGCTGCAACAATCAGGAGACCAACCGTTTCCTGTCCAACAGCGTGGTCAGCGAGAGAGCAATGCGTGAGATTTACCTGAAGGGATTTGAGATCTGCGTGAAGACTTCTCAGCCCCATGCGCTGATGAGCTCCTACAACCTGGTAAATGGAGAGCATACCTGCAACACGAAGGATATCCAGACCTGCGCGCTGAGAGACGAGTGGGGATATGAGGGCGTGGTCATGACGGACTGGCTGGTAACGAGATCCATGGGAGATTCCATGAGCGGAACCGAGAACACGAACAAGTATAGCAAGGCTTCCGCGGCAGGATGTGTGAAGGCCGGAAATGATATCACGATGCCGGGCGGAGAGGAAGACTTCGCGGATATCATGGATGCCCTGTCCAACCCGCAGCATCCTTACGCCCTGACCAGAGCGGAACTGCAGACCTGTGCCAAGAGAGTGCTGGGCAGCGTCCTGAAACTGGCTTAGGAGAGATTCACGTCAGTAAACGGCGGCAAATTTCCGACAGATTTCAGAATTTGCCGGTAGATTTCCCCCGGAGGGAATGGTATAATGAAGAAAGTAACCCGACGGTTTGAAAAACAGGAAAGAATGAGGTAACAAGTATGGCAAAGTACAATCTTGACACACCGGTAAAGGATCTGATCGCGACCCCGGAGACCAATGAAGTGCTGAAGGAAGTGCTTCCGGATCTGATGAATGGTCCGATGGTTGGAATGGTAAAGGATCTGCCCATGTCCTTCAAGCAGATTTTGAAGTTTGCCAACGGACAGATTCCTGACGAGAAAGTGCAGGAGCTGGAGCAGAAACTGGCCGAGTTGGGCTGACAGGCTGGAAGACAGAGAAGAAGAGATGCGGCGGTACGGCGGTCAGTGGCTGTGCCGCCGCTTTTGCTGTGCCCGGGATTTCGGCAGCGGTTTGATATCCCGGAAATTTGAGATCCCGTCTTCAGGGATAGGAGGAAAAGGCGTTGATAAAATATATTCTGTTTGATCTGGATGATACCCTGTTTGATTTTCAGAAGGCGGAGCGGCTGGCGTTGTCCCGTACATTGAAAGAGCTGGGGATTGAGCCTGAAGAGAAGATCCTGAGACGCTACAATGAGTTGAACCTTGCCCAGTGGAAACGGCTGGAGCGGGGCGAGCTTACCCTGGATCAGGTAAAGACCGAGCGCTACCGTCTGCTGTTCGGGGAGCTGGGGATTGAGGAATCTCCGAAGAAAGCCACGGCGATCTATGAGAAGTTTTTGAGCACGGGGCATTTTTTCATAGAGGGAGCGCCGGAACTGCTGGAGACGCTGGCGCCCCGCTATCATCTCTACCTGGTGTCCAACGGGACGCCTCATGTGCAGCACGGACGTCTGGCCAGTTCGGGGATGGAACACTATTTTGAGGGCATCTTTATCTCTCAGGAGATCGGGTACAAGAAACCGGACCGGGAATTTTTTGACTGGTGTTTTGCCAGAATTCCAGGGTTTTCCAGGGATGCGGCAGTCATTGTGGGGGACAGCCTGACCTCCGATATCCAGGGCGGGAAAAATGCGGGTATCCGTACCGTCTGGTTTCATCCCCTTTGGAATGGCGCATCCCGGCAGACATCCGGGGAGGGAGAACTGGCGCGGATTCAGCCGGATGAGACCATCGAGCGGCTCGCCGATCTGCCGGCTCTGCTGAGAGCCATGGATAGCGGCGGTCCCCGAGGCAGCCTCAAAAGATGAACAGCTAAAAGACGGAGGAGAGAAAGAGAGATGAAGATACTGATGATGATTCTGCTGATACTGTTGGTATCGGCGGTAGTGCTCGCGGTTTTGTATCTGCTTGCGGTTATGCCCAGAATGACCAACCGGGCGGATATCCGTCCTTTTCTCGGGAGGCTCTACGCCCACCGGGGACTTCACGACAATGCTTCCGACGCCCCGGAAAATTCGCTGGCGGCTTTTCGAAAAGCGGTGGAAAAGGGATTCGGCATCGAGCTGGACGTGCAGCTTACAAAGGATCTGGTGCCGGTGGTCTTTCACGATTTTACTCTGAAGCGGGTCTGCGGTGTGGACAAGAAGGTCAGGGAGCTGACCTTTGATCAGCTTCAGGAACTGCGGCTGTGCGGATCCGATCAGAGGATTCCCTCCTTTGACCAGGTGCTTCGGCTGGTAAAAGGGCGTGTGCCGCTGATCATCGAGTATAAGATCGAGGCGTTGGATACCCGGGTGTGCGAGCTGGGGGACCGGCTGCTCTCGGATTATCCCGGAGCATACTGCATGGAATCCTTCAATCCGCTGGGAGTATGGTGGTATAAGCGTCATCGGAAGGAGGTTTTTCGGGGGATTCTCTCGGATAACTATGTGAAGAACGGAGATCGGGCGTTCCCGGCGATTTTCTATGAGATTCTCCACAATATGCTGTTTAATTTTCTGGCAAAGCCGGATTTTATCGCTTACAACTGCAGACATTATAAGGACACCGCCCGGCTGATCTGCCGTAACCTCTACCGGGCTCCGGCGGTGGCCTGGACCATCAAGAGTCAGCGGGAACTGGAGGAGCGAAGAGCGGACTTTGATCTGTTTATCTTTGACAGTTTTGTGCCGGAGATCTGAGGAAAAAGACGGCGGGGCAGACCCCGGCAGGTTTCTTACGTTTTTCTGACAAATACTCCGCTGTGGTTGCCGGGAAGGGAGGAGTGGTGTACACTGGTGCTGACGGGGAGGAGAAAAGGACGTTATGGGCGAGAAGATACTGGTTGTGGATGATGAGAAGGAGATCGCGGATCTGGTGGAGCTGTACCTGAAAAATGAGGGCTTTACGGTCTGCAAATTTTATAACGGCACGGAGGCGCTGGAGTGCGTAGATCATGAGGAGATCAGCCTGGCGATTCTGGATGTGATGCTGCCGGATATGGATGGGTTTACCATATGCCGGAAGATCCGGGAAAAATATTTTTTCCCGGTCATCATGCTGACAGCCAAGGTGGAGAGCCAGGACAAGATTACCGGGCTGACCCTGGGGGCGGACGACTATGTGACGAAGCCCTTTCATCCGCTGGAGCTGGTGGCCCGGGTCAAGACGCAGCTGCGGCGCTACCGCCGCTACAACCGGGAGGACATCGCCAGGCAGCAGAAGGATGCAAAGCCGCAGGAAGTTCAGGAATATGACATCCGGGGCCTGTGGATCTCCCAGGAGACTCACGAGTGCACCTTAAACGGTCAGGAGATCGCGCTGACGCCCATAGAGTTCCGCATCCTCTGGTATCTGTGCTGCCATCAGGGCAAAGTGGTCCCCTCGGAGGAGCTCTACGAGCAGGTGTGGGGAGAAAAGTACCTGGATTCCAACAATACCGTCATGGCCCATATCGCCAGGCTGCGGGAGAAACTGTCCGAGCCGGCGAGGAAACCGAACTATATCAAGACCGTGTGGGGAGTGGGATACAAGATTGAACCTTAGAGAGATGAAACGGAAACATTTTGTGGAGACGCCGCTGAGCAAGCGGATCTTCCGGAATTACTGTATTGTGCTTGCGGCTTACGCCCTGGTGATGGTCGCCATGGCCTATCTGGCCTACAATGTCCTTCAGGGGCGGATCTGGTGGCCGACGGATCCCCTGTGGCCGATTCTGCACTGGCTGGACGACAATGTGATGCTGGTGGGAGTCATCGTCTGCCTGCTGGGATGGCTGGTTATTACACTCTGGTTTGAGGCTCTGACCCTGCGCTACCTGCACGAGACTGTGCGTGCTTCCCGGCAGCTGGCCAGCCGGCTGGAGGAGCCCATCGTACTGCCGGCTGCCATGAAGGAGATTCAGGATGAGCTCAACGGTGTGCGGGAGCGGACCCAGCGCAGCGCCTACCTGGCAAAGGAGGCGGAGCAGCGGAAAAACGATCTGATTGTGTATCTGGCCCACGACCTGAAGACGCCGCTGACCAGCGTGATCGGCTATCTGACGCTCTTGAGCGACGAGCCGGATCTGACGCCGGAAATGCGGGCAAAATATACGGGGATTGCCTTGGACAAGGCCCAGCGGCTGGAAACCCTGATCAATGAATTTTTTGAGATTGCCCGGTTCAACCTTACCACCATGCAGCTGGAGGTAACCCGGATTGATCTTACCATGCTGCTGGAGCAGCTGGCCAGCGAGTTCCTGCCGATCTTAAAAGAGAAAAATCTCACGTTGAAGAGCGCCATAGAACCCGGTGTTTCCCTGGTGTGTGATCCGGACAAGCTGGAGCGGGTGTTTGACAATCTGCTTCGGAACGCCATCAATTACAGTTATCCGGACAGCGAGATCACATTGTCCATGAACAGATCCGGGAGCGGGCAGGAGATCGTGATCCGCCTGAAAAATCACGGGCGGACCATCGCGAAGGAGAAGCTGTCCCACATTTTTGAACAGTTTTACCGGCTGGATTCCTCCCGTTCCACCGCCACCGGCGGCGCCGGGCTGGGGCTGGCCATCGCCAAAGAGATCGTGGAACTTCACGGCGGCACCATCACGGCGGCAAGCGAGCAGGAGACGATCCTGTTTACCGTGACGCTGCCTCTGGAAAACGTCAGAAATTCGTAAGTTTTTTACAAGAGAAAACGGAAGAACAGAACATCCCTTTCTGATAGCATAGGATCAGGAAGGGATTTTTTGTGTGCAATAATCCCAAAACCACAGACAGGAGGAGTGAAGGAGAGATGGCACAGACAAAGATTGTGAGAAAGGGACAGGGGAGAAGAAAAAGAAGGAGAAGGGCGAGAATGAAAAAAATGCTTCTGGTAATGGTATTGCTGGCGCTGCTGGTGACAGGGATCCGTCTCGCGGGAAATCTCGCGGCGGGATTCGGTAATTCCGGAAATGGCGGAGAGGTTTCGGCGCCGGAGAAACTGGAGGACAGCGAAGTGCGGCAGCGTCTGCAGCAGTTGGCCGAGCAGTATGAGGATTACCGGGAGATCTATGAACATATGGATGAGTACCCCATCAAACTGCTGGCGGCGCTCTGCAACAATGAGGAGATGCTGGATTTCGTGAAGGGATATCTGGATTCCGACGGGAGTGTGACCGGTGGATTCAGCCTTCTGGAGCTGGCGGAGGAGCACCCTGTGATTCTTCAGTGGGACAAGCGCTGGGGTTACGCGCCCTACGGGGACAGCGATATCGGCATGGCGGGCTGTGCGCCCACCTGCCTCTCAATGGTCATTCTTCAACTGACGAAGGACAGCAGTGCGACGCCGGATAAGGTGGCGGATTACGCCATGGAAAACGGTTACTATCTGGAGGGAACCGGAACAGCCTGGAGCCTGATGACGGAGGGCGGGATCGCTTTTCAGGTGGAGGGGGAGGAGATCCCTCTGGATGAGGGGCGGATTGACCAGGCCCTCTCCCAGGGACATCCGGTGGTATTGAGCCTTCGGCCGGGAGATTTTACCACGGAAGGTCATTTTATTGTGCTGGTGGAAAAGCAGGATGGCGGCTATGTGGTGCGGGATCCCAACAGCAGAGTAAGAAGTCAGAAACTGTGGGATTACGGGACCCTGGAACCCCAGATCAAGAATCTGTGGGAATTTCAGCGGATTTCCTGAGCAATTTCCGTAAAATTTGCATAATTTTCCTGAAAAGCGCCCATCCTTTTTTCTGAAAACATCTTTTTGAATTTTTGTGATGGAAGGAGAAAGACAGATGGCAGTGGATTTTCGAAACAGTGAGACAAAGGACAATCTGATGCGGGCTTTTGCCGGGGAGAGCCAGGCGAGGAACCGTTATACTTTCGGCGCGGGCCAGGCGAAGAGGGAGAAGCAGGAGGTCATCTCCCGGGTGTTTCTCTACACGGCGGAGCAGGAGAAGGAGCACGCGGAAATTTTCTACAAGCATCTGAAGGAGCTGGCTGGGGAGACGATCCATGTGGACGGGGGTTACCCGGTGGATCTGACGGAGAATCTGGCAGAACTTTTGCGGATGGCTCAGCACAATGAATACGAGGAACACGACGATGTATATAAGAAATTTGGCGATAAGGCAAAGGAGGAGGGATTTGACGATGTGGCCCGGTCCTTCTACAACATCGCGGAGATCGAGAAATTTCACGGGGACCGTTTCGGGAGATTCGCGGAATATCTGGAGCAGAACCGCCTCTATGTCTCCGATGTGAAGTGCGGGTGGATCTGCTTAAACTGCGGTTATATCTGCGAGTCGGACCAGGCGCCGAAGCGGTGCCCGGTCTGCGACCACGATCAGGGATATTTCATCCGCCTGGAGCTTTCGCCCTTCGCGGACAGCACGGGAAAATGAGAAGGCCGGTGGCAACGCCGGTCAGTCTCTCTCCCGGTACTGTCCCGGCGTGATGCCGATGTGCCGTTTGAAGACGTTCTGGAAATACCCCTGAGAGGAGAATCCCAGAAGGTTGACAATCTCGATGATTGGCTTGTCGGTGTTCCGCAGATATTCCATGGATTTTTTCAATTTGGTATCGATCACATAGGAGGAGAGCGAACGGCCGGTCTCCTTCTTGAATTTTGTGGAGAGATAGCTGCGGTTCATGTGCATGGCCTCGGCGATCTGATCCACAGTCAGGCGCTCGTCCAGGTGCTCCCGGATGTAGGAGGTAATGGTGCGCAGGAAGTAATTGTACTCGCCGCCCACCGCCAGCTGGGCCACCAGGGTGGCGTAGTCCATGATCATGTGGTACTGGAGATTCAGAATCTGCTCCGGGTGCTCAAACTTCTCGCTGTGCTGGATGTAGCGATCGGAAAGGGACAGGGCTTCCTCGGCGGGAAGGCCGCCCTCGATGGCCGCCCGGGAACAGAGGGTAACCGTGGCGATGAAGATGTTCTGGAGCTGCCGCAGGTAGCTGGAGGACGTCTTGCCGGGCTGGCCCGCGGGATGAGAATCCATGTAATTTTTCAGTCCCTCGGGATCGCCATTTCGGATAAAGGTCAGCATTTGCTGCTCGAAACCGATGGTAGTGTGCTGTATATCGTTGCCGAAAGTAACGGGATCCAACGGCGCGGGCGGATCGGATTCCTGGGCCTCGTAGCGTTTGACCAGCTGATTCTGTTCCAGGATGTTGCTGGTGGCGTCGTACAGCGTGAAATCTGACAGGAACAGTTTTTCCTCGCTGATAAAGTAATAGATCAGACAGAGCTCATGGAGGAACAGCTCCAGAGGCATGGGTGTGACGCCGGCCAGAAGTTCCTGATAGGAGAAAAAATAGTCCCGCTTGACGCCCAGCTGAAACATGAATTCCCGGATCTTTTTTCTGGAGGGAGGCATATGAAAGGTAGGTCCGAGAATAATGCGGATGGAATCGTAGCAGAGAATACCGTAAAACTGATCATAGGGCGTGATGAAATAGCTGGCCTTCTGATCGATCTGAAACAGCTGCCGCAGGTAAGGGGTAGCCGGATCCATGGGAAACTGGATGGGGTCTTCGATGGCAATCGGTTCCCCGTCCCGGTAGATGCGGATATACATACGGGAGAGGTTGGCAATGTTCTCGGCGATATAAGCGTAATCCACATCGCGCCGGGGTTCCGGAGCCGGAGGTTCCGTCTCAGACGGATCTGCCGCTTCTTCCGTGTTTTCTTCTGAGCCCTGTTCTGGTGCCTGTTCCGCGGATTCTTCTGAAGACTGTTCTGAAGTCTCTTCCGGATTTTCTTCCGTCGTCGTTGCTGCCGTCTCTTCTGCGGCTGTCTCTTTGGGCAGATGACCTGTGACGGCCCGTTCCTCCGCTTCCTTTATCTGTTCGTCACTCATCTTTGCTATCTGTTGCTTCATCTTGATTGTAGCTCCACTTCTTTATTATTTGACTTTTTTCGTTTGCTAGCGTCGGTGTACAAAGGGACAATACGGTTTGAGGCGTGTTGCCCCTTGTACACCGACGCTAGTATCATACGACAGTACGGGAGAGAGGTCAATGAAATTTTCCTAAAAAATATAGTAATATTACAAAAAACAGAACGAAATTACAAAACAAACGAAGCTACACTTTTTATAATAGTCCCATGGATAAAATATAACGCAAAGTCTCCGTCCGCATGAAATCAGAGTCACGCCGCGGAGATAAAAAGGAAAGGGGTTATACCATGAGAAAGAAAAAAGAATACCCGTTGAACGGGAAAAATGTATTCGGTCTGTCCACCATGGGATGGATGAATACGGGAGCGTCATCTTTCATGACCTCCATGTTTATGCTGTATCTGACTGATTATTCCGGTATCGGCGCATGGGCCGCTGTGCTCGGTACCGTGCTGCTTCTGGTGGGACGTATTGTGGACACGGTGGATGATCCGCTGCAGGGCTGGATCATGGATCGGACGAAACCCGGAAAATGGGGCAAATACAAACCTTACATTATTTTGAGCACCGTGATTACCGCGATTTCCCTTCTGGCGTTGTACTGCCTGCCGTCGGCGGTAACCAGCAGCCCGGTGTTCACGACGGTTTATGTGCTGTTCTTCTATCTGCTGTACGACATCGGCACTTCCTTCTACGCGGCGAATCCGCTGATGCAGACCATGTCTCCGGACACCGGAATCCGGGCGAAACTGACCGTGTATCCGAGGGTATTCGGTATGCTGGTGTCGATTCCCTTTGCCTTCATCCTGCAGATCGTGGCGGGTGTCAACAACAGCGTGGGAAATATGCATGACTCCTTTGCTATCGTAACAGTTGCCATTGTCGTTCCGGTGGCGCTGATCTCCCTGATCGGAATCGGCTGCGTGAAAGAGGGAAAATTCGGCGAGGAGCCGGATGCCGAGGAGAACAAGATCTCGATCAAAGACATTATTACCCTGTTCAAGACCAACAAACCGATGCTGATCTCGAAGGGATCTACCGTCTTTTCCGGTTTTGTGTGGACGCTGATCTTTGCCACATCAACCTATTACATCAAATACCGTTTCTGCGCGGATCTGACCACAGGCGCGGTGGACTCCGGAAAATTCGGACTGTACACGATGATTGTCGGCATGCTGCAGATGCTGCCCATGATGCTGGGAGCTGTTGTCGGTCCGATGATTGTGCGGAAATTCGGCGACGCCATGAAGGCGACGATTACTTTAAACTGGATTCAGGCAGCAGGGCTGCTGCTGATGTTTGTGCTGAACCTTATGGGTGTATTCGCGGCTCCTGGTATGGTTGGCCCGCTGCTCTACTTTGTCCTGATGGCCGTTGTCATGCTGGTGGTAGGATGTGGATTTGTTCCCGGAAGCGTCATCGGTATGGAGTGCATGGACTACGGTCTGTGGAAGACCGGGAAACAGTCCAACGCCATTACCGAGTCGGTGGGACAGTTCATCAGCAAGGCCCAGACGGCGCTGTCCTCCGCAATTGTCGGAGCGCTGCTGGTAGCGGTCGGCTATGTGGTGGATTCCAAGACAGACACTTACATGGGAGATCTCTCCGCGCTGCCCGGTATGCTGAACAGCTTCATGGTTATCTCCGCGCTGCTGCCGGCAATCCTGACCATCATCGCGAATATCATCCTGCGCTTCTACCCGATTGACAATACGATGCGGGCGCAGATGCAGAAAGATCTGGCAGAGAGGAGAAATGAGCAGTGAGAGCAATCCGTTTACAGACAGAGTATCTGAAAAATCCTGTCGGCATTGACATGGAACATCCGAGACTGTTCTGGAACTGCGAGGGAGGTATGCGGCAGAGTGCCTGCCGCATCCTTGCGTTTAACGAGCAGGGCGAGGAACTGTGGGACACCGGGAAGGTGGAGAGCAGCCGGATGACGCATATCCCATATCGGGGCAAGGCTTTAAAGAGCCGCGATCGGGTTTCCTGGAAGGTAAAGCTCTGGGATGAGAATGACGTGGAGGGAGACTGGAGCGAGGAGGCAGTCTTTGAGATGGGACTGCTGGAGCCGGCCGACTGGAGAGCCTCCTGGATTACCGGGGATTATGTGCCGGATAAGAAGAAACGGTACCCGGTGGATCTGTTTAAAAAGAAATTTTCTCTGGACGCTTCCGCCAAGGTGCGGAAGGCCCGGCTGTATGTGACCGCCTGTGGAGACTACGAGGCCCGGATCAACGGGCAGCGTGCCGGCGATTTTGTGCTGGCGCCCGGTATTACCGACTATACTGTGCGTCTGCAGTACCAGACCTATGATGTGACGGAGCTGCTGCGGACCGGCGAGAATGAACTGTTCTTCTCCCTGGCTGACGGCTGGTATCGGGGCAGCGTGGGCGCCTGGGGACTGACCTGCCAGTACGGCGTGGAGACGAAGCTTCTGGCACAGTTGGAGATTACACTGGAGGACGGATCCGTTCAGATGATCGGAACCGACAGCTCTTTTCTCTGGAGCAATGAGGGGCCGATCCGCTTTGCCGATCACAAGGACGGGGAGATTGTGGACGCCCGGCGGGAGGCCGACGCTTCCTGGGGCGGCGTCAGGGTAACCGCCTGCGACGTGGTTCCCACGGCATCCGACAATGTGTGGATCCGGGAGAAGGAGCACTTTTCTCCCAAGGTCATTATTACGCCCGGGGGCAAAACCGTGCTGGATTTCGGTCAGAATATCGCCGGATACATCGCGTTTACCGTCACGGCGAAGGAAGGGCAGGAGGTGTTCCTGCGCTTTGGGGAGATGCTGGATGAGAACGGGGAGTTTACCCAGAAAAATATTCAGTGTTCCAACAAGAAAAAGACATCGCCTCTGCAGCAGGTGCGCTATACCTGCAAAGAGGGGGAGAATCACTACAAGACCAGCTTTGCGATCTTCGGCTTTCAGCTTGTACAGATTGAGACGGATGTGGACTGGAAGCCGGAGGATTTCACGGCTATCGCGGTCTACTCGGACATGGAGCAGCGGACGTTCTTTGACAGTTCCAACGAGCTCCTCAACCGCCTGGTGGAGAGTACCCTGTGGTCCGCCCGGAACAATTCGGCGGATATCCCCACGGACTGTCCCACGAGAGAGCGCCACGGCTGGACCGGAGATGCCCAGATTTTCTTTAACACGGCAGCCTACCTTCTGGATTACGCGGCCTTTGCCAGAAAATTTGAACAGGACCTCTGCGACTGGCAGGCGAAAGACAAGAAGGGAAGATTCCCCCAGATCGCTCCGGCGGGCGGCGTGGATTCCTACATGGAGACCATGAACGGTTCCGTGGGCTGGTCGGACGCGGGCGTCATGATCCCCTATCGGTTCTGGAAAATTTACGGAGATCGGAAGATACTCGCCGATAACTATGCCGCCATGAAAAAGTACGCCCGCTTCATGATCAGGCGGTGCGGAAAGCGGGGACTCTTCGCGAAGAGTCTGCATCTTTCCGGCGAGGCGAAAAAATACGCGGTCAACACCGGGCAGTCCTACGGGGAGTGGGCGGAGCCGGCGGACGTGCATCCGAACAAGTGGACCGATATGATCGCGCCCCATCCGGAAGTGTCCACCGCCTACACCGTGTATGTGATGCGGCTGATGAAGGAGATCGCCCAGGAGCTGGGCAAGGAGAAGGACGAGAAGATCTTCGCCTTCTACGAGGAGAAGGTGCGCCTGGCTTATCAGGCGCTGGTGCGGACGCCGGAGTACGCTCTGGATACGGACCGGCAGGCATCCCTGGTGCGCCCTCTGTACTTCGGGCTTCTGGACGAGGAGCAGGAGCAGTACGCGAAGAAGCGCCTGCTGGAGGCGCTGGATCATTACGGCTGGCGGCTGGGAACGGGATTTCTGTCCACGCCGCTGATTCTCGATGTGCTTCAGGAGATCGATATGGATGCGGCCTACCGTCTGCTGGAAAATGAGGAGATGCCCGGATGGCTCTATATGCCGAAGGCGGGAGCCAACACGATCTGGGAGTCCTGGGAAGGCACCGGCGCGCAGGGGGGCATCGCGTCTCTGGACCACTATTCCAAGGGAGCGGTCTGTGAGTGGCTGTTTCGGGAGATGTGCGGTATCCATGTGGACGGGGAGAATCATTTTGTGATCGCGCCGAAGCCTGGCGGACATTTTACCCACGCATCCACCGAGTATCACAGCATTTACGGCTGCGTGAAGAGCGGATGGAAGAAGACGGAAGAGAGTTATGAATATCAGATAGAGATCCCTGCCAACACCAAGGCGGAGATCATTCTGCCGGATGGAAGGAAGGAGACGGTCACGGCAGGAGTGTGGGAGTTTTAAAAAGCTGACGGATTTCCCGGGCAGAAAGAGGCGTACGGCCGAAACTGCCCGGGAGATTTCCTGTCCGGGAGCGGCTTGAACGGAGGAGCAGAGTGCGCCCCCTTGCAATGCTGTATCGAAAGGATGAGACGATCAGTGAGAAACGGCTGGCGCAGATGATCGACCTGTATCAGAAAAAGGCGGAGATGCTGGAGGAATTTCAGAGATAGGAGGAGGAACAGTATATGCCAAGTAAAGAAGCGAAGATGATCAATGAAATGTTCAAATCCATGCCAAGAGAGCCGGAGGGGACGAAGCATGACTATGTGGCGGAGCGTGAGCAGAACGCCAAACGTCCGATGCCGGAACTGCCGGAGGGGATCACTCTGGAGAAGACGGAATTTGACGGAATCTCCGGGGAGATTTTGAGGCCGGAGCATCCGAAGGACGCGGTTATCTGGTATCTTCACGGGGGCGGATTTACCACGGGATCGGCAAAAGAGCGCCGGGATATTACCCAGTATCTGGCAAAGACTTATGAGGTAACGGTTATCTCCACCAACTATCGTCTCTCTCCGGAGCATAAGTGGCCGGCTCATCTGGACGATTGCATGAAGGTGTACGACGAACTGCTGCGGCAGGGTTATGACCCGAAGAAGATGATCTTTATGGGGGAGAGTGCCGGAGGTACGCTGGTCCTCTCGACTGCGCTGCGTCTGGCCGCGGAGGGCAAGCCCCAGCCGGCAGCGCTGGTTGCTTTTTCGCCCTGTACGGAGCAGGCAGTGGGACTTCCCTCTCATACCGAAAACATAGACACAGACTATATGCTGCGGGACGGGACAACCAGACCGGAGCAGTATGAGGCAGTCTTTGGCATCAATGACCGGAAGGCATGTGTGGAGATGCTGAAGGATCCGTTGATCTCTCCTTATTACGGAGATTACAGCGATCTTCCGCCGGTGTTTTTTGCCGCTTCTGATACGGAAGTGCTCTACGACGACTCCCGCCTCCTTTTTGAGCGCCTGAAAAAGGAGGGACATCAGGTGCAGTTGGATGTCCAGCATGAACTCTGCCATGCGTATCCGATGCTTCCTGTGCTGCCGGAAGCCCGTGAGACCATACAGAAGGCCATGGATTTTGCCGGGAAAGTGATGGGAGAGTAGCAGAGAAGGACTCGAAGATAAAACAAATCAAAAGATATGAGCGAAAAAGTAAAGATATTTTGATACATCAAAATATCTTTACTTTTTTTGCGTTTTATTCTATCATAATTGCATAGAATAAGGGGAAAGGATGTGAAAATATGATTATACGGGAAAGAATTCTGGAAAGGATCCGTCCGTTTTATGACAGTGACCTGATAAAAGTGTTGATTGGGCTTCGAAGATCCGGGAAATCGGTCATTTTGCAGCAGATCAGAGAGGAACTGCTGCAAAAGGGGGTAAAGGAAGATCGTATCCTGTCCATCAATTTTGAGGATTTTCAGTATGCGTCCATCACAGACGCGCAGAAGTTTTACGAATATATCTGTCAGAAGCGAACATCGGATGAAAAATATTATTTCTTCTTTGATGAGATTCAGATGGTGGAAGGCTTTGAGCGTGTGATCAATTCCTTTCGGGCAACCTGGGATGTGAGCATTTTTATTACCGGTTCCAATGCCAAACTGTTGTCAGGGGAGTTGACGACGTTGCTGACGGGGCGATATGTGAGCTTCTATGTCATGCCTTTTTCATTCCGGGAATGCTGTGAGATTCGAAATGTCGCACAGCCGACAGATGAGGATCTTGTGGAGTATATGAATTGGGGAGGCATGCCCCAGCGGTTTTCCATGGAGGGGGAGGAGCAGATCCGTACGTTTCTGCAGGATCTGTACAATTCCGTAGTGCTGAGAGATATTGTGCAGAGAACCGGAGCGAAGGATGTGGATTTGCTGAACCGGATTATGGAATACCTTATGGCAAATCCATCCCAGACGTTTTCCGCAAAAGGGATTTTGAATTATTTCAAAAGTGTGGACAGAACCGTCAGCACACAGACCCTGTACAATTATCTGGAGCATATCGAGACGTCGATGATTGTGCGAAAAGCGCACCGCTACGATATCAGGGGAAAACAGGTGTTGACGTCCCTGGATAAATATTATCTTACCGACCTGGGACTTGGACGCATCCACAACAGCGGCTTTAAACTGGAGATGGGAGCTCTGTTGGAAAATGTCGTCTACAATGAGCTGATCGGACGGGGATATGAAGTGTATGTGGGGAAGATACCGAAGGGCGAGGTGGACTTTGTAGCGATCAAAAACGGCAGGAAAGAGTACTATCAGGTGGCGTACTATCTGGCGGACGTCTCTGTGGTAGAGAGGGAGTTCGGGGCTTTCTCGGGGATACCGGACAATTTTCCCAAATATGTGATTTCCATGGACAAGTTTGATTTTTCCAGAGAGGGTATCATACACAAAAATGCCCTCGCTTTTTTGACGGAAACCAATTGACATTCGGCCGTTCCTTTGGCTTAATAATAAGTAGGCACTGATACAGTATACAATAACGGACACGGAAGATAGAAAGTGAGAGAGTCATGGGTGGATTTTTTGGAGTAGCTTCACAGCAGGATTGTGTGTTTGATCTGTTTTTCGGGGTGGACTATCACTCCCATCTGGGAACCCGGCGCGGCGGTATGGTGGTGCTGGGGGAGGACGGCTTCAACCGTTCGATCCACAACATCGAGAACGCGCCCTTTCGGACGAAATTTGACAAGGAAGTGCAGGAGATGGCAGGCAGGTACGGGATCGGATGTATCTCGGACTATGAGCCCCAGCCGCTGATCGTGCGCTCCCATCACGGAACTTACGCGATTTCCACGGTAGGAAAGATCAACAACCTGGACGCGCTGGTGCAGCAGTTGTTTGACAAGGGACATGCCCATTTCCTGGAGATGAGCGGCGGCGAGATCAACGCCACGGAGCTGGTGGCGGCGCTGATCAATTGCAAGGAGAATCTGATCGAGGGCATCCGCTATGCCCAGGAAGTCATCGACGGCTCCATGTCGATTCTGCTTTTAAACCAGGCGGGAATCTACGCGGCGAGAGATCTGCTCGGCAGGACGCCGATTGTGGTGGGCAAAAAGGAGGACGCCTTCTGCGTGTCCTTTGAAAATTACGCCTACAAGAACCTGGGGTATAAGGATTACAAGGAGCTTGGCCCCGGGGAGATCGTGGTGGTGACGGAACGGAACTGTGCGACGCTGGTAAATCCCGGAAAGGATATGAAGATCTGCACCTTCCTCTGGGTGTACTACGGATATCCGGCCAGCTCCTACGAGGGGATGAGCGTGGAGCAGATGCGCTACAACTGCGGCGCCAAGATGGCCCAGCGGGATCATGTGAAGCCGGATACGGTGGCCGGCGTGCCGGATTCCGGAACGGCCCACGCGGTAGGCTACGCCAATGAGTCCGGGATTCCCTTCTCCCGGCCCTTCATCAAGTATACGCCCACCTGGCCCAGATCTTTCATGCCGACGATCCAGAGCAAGCGGGATCTGATCGCCAAGATGAAGCTGCTGGCGGTGGAGGATCTGATCAAGGACAAGAGCCTCTTGCTGATCGACGATTCCATTGTCCGCGGAACCCAGCTGCGGGAGACCACGGAGTTTCTGTACGAGTGCGGGGCGAAGGAAGTCCACATCCGTCCGGCCTGCCCGCCGCTGCTGTACGGCTGCAAGTATCTGAACTTCTCCCGGTCTTCCTCGGAAATGGATCTGATTACCCGCCGGGTAATCCAGAAGCTGGAGGGCGGCGAAGTTTCCGACGAGGTGCTGCAGGAATACGCGGACCCCGAATCGGAGAAATATGAGCAGATGGTGGAGGAGATCCGCAAGGAACTGAACTTTACCTCCCTGCGGTACAACCGTCTGGACGATATGCTGGAGTCCACCGGCGTGGAGAAGTGCAAGCTCTGCACCTACTGCTGGGACGGACAAGAGTAGGAAATGTAGTTTAGAGGAGACTTAGTGTGCGGAATTTAAAGGCAAATGAGTATAAAAGATTTGAAGGTATAAAGCATATCAGAAACGATGGCAGTGAATTTTGGTCGGCCAGGGAACTTGCCCCAGTGTTAGAATACAGTAAATGGGAAAATTTTCATAAAGTGATCAAGCGTGCCATGATTGCTAGTGAAAACAGCGGTCATGTTATTGAAGACGATTTTCCTGAGGTCAGGAAAATCGTAAGTGCAGGCGCGACAAGTAAGCCGGTTAAGGATTATGAACTTACTCGATATGCTTGTTACCTGATTGTACAGAATGGTGATCCGCGTAAAGAAGTCATTGCCTTGGGACAGACGTATTTTGCCATCCAAACATATCGTCAGGAAGTGGCAGATCATTTTAATGAATTGGACGAGGATAGAAGGCGCTTAGTTGTACGTGGCGATATTAAACAATGGAATCAGCTGCTTGCAGAGACAGCCTATGATGCAGGAGTTATTACAAATGAAGAATTTGCTATTTTTCAAAATGCTGGTTACATGGGTCTGTATGGTGGAATGGATGTTAATGATATCCATAAGAAAAAGAACCTGGAGGCAGGGCAGAAAATCCTTGATTATATGGGAAGCACAGAACTTATTGCTAATCTGTTTAGAATATCGCAGACGGAAGAAAAATTGCGAAAAGATGAAATTAAAGGAGCAAAAGCAGCAACATCTACTCACTATAAGGTAGGAAAAGAGGTTCGCGGTGCTATCGAGAAAATAGGTGGTACGATGCCGGAAGATTTAGCAACTCCAGAAAAAAGCATTCAACAAGTTGAGAAAGAACAGCTTGCTCGATTGAAAACAAAGGCGAAAGCAGGGAAATTGATGCTCGATGAATAAATTTATACCGGCACCGGGATTGTCGGTGCCGGTTCTTCGCCGTTCTTTTCCTGCTCGTATGTTCTTTATGGTTTTCTTTTCGATGCTTAGATTTTCATAAATTCCGATCCCCTGTCGCCTACTGGAGCCTGGGCCAGAAGTCCCACCTTGATTACCGGGCCAGCCGGCAGAGCGGTAATCTCGATACGATCGCCTTCTCTTTCTATCTTGCCTCCATTCAGCTACAACTGCTCTGTGCGAAAACGACGAGGTAATGTTTATTTGACATCACGACGTTAGTCTGTCTGATTCTGAAACAGAATACGAAAATGGTTGGAAAAGTTGAAAAATCAGATGAGAGTGGGGGGGGAAAATGGAACGGGAGGCGGCGAAGAGTATCAAGGAATGGCTTGATCATGGAAAAGAGGCGCTTCTTGTCACAGGGGCGCGGCAGATTGGAAAGACATCTCTGATTCGGGAATGTCTGAGGGCAGAAAATGTACCTTTTGTGGAGATCAACTTTATTGAGCAGCAGGATCTGATCCGCATGTTTGATAAGGCAAAGAATGCGAAGGATCTTTTGTTTCGGTTGTCCGCTGTCGCCGGAAAACCGCTGAAAAAGCACGAAACGGTTTTTTCCTGGACGAGATACAGGGAATGCCGCGGGCGGTACAGGTGTATATGGATACCAATGATCTGAATCAGGTGGCGGAGATTCACGAGATGATTGTCCGTCTGTATAAACAGGATTTTACCAAATATGAGGAACGGGACAAATTAAAGCTCAGGGAGATATATGATGCCATGGCCGGCGAACTGGACAGTAAGAACAAGCGGTTCCGTATCAATGCACTGGGGACGGGGATGAGTTATGACCGGGTGGAAAACGCGTTTCTCTGGCTGAAGGAAGCGGGAGTCGCGCTGCCGGTATATAATCCTGAAGGAGCCGAAACTTCCTTTTGCCATAAGTGTAAATCGGAGCCTTTTTAAGCTTTTCTATTCAGATGTGGGGCTGTTGACCAGCAGATATTCTCCAAGTGTAAAGCTGCAGGTTCTGGAAAAAAACCGAAGCATTAATAACGGGGCCCTGTTCGAGAATTTTGCGGCCCAGGAATTGGCGGCTCACGGAGAAGAACTCTACTATTTTAACAGCAAGAAACAGGGCGAACTTGATTTTGTGATAGAGCTGGACGGAAAAGTGTGCCCGATTGAGATCAAGTCCGGCAAGGATTATAAGCGACATCGAGCATGGGAGCATGTGCTGGAAGATGCCAATTATGAGATCGAGAAGGCGTTTATTTTTTCGGACCAGAACACACTGCAGGATGGGCGAAAATGTTATCTGCCGATTTATCTTCTGATGTTTGTGGAGGAGACGAAACTTTCGGATGCTGTGTATAAGATTGATCTGAGGGGACTGTGAGATGTGAGGAGGATTTACTATGAAGGTGACAACAGAAGAACTGCAGCAGCTGAAAAGCCGTCTCCCGGAGCATATTCCCCAGGAGGCCATCGAGAAACTGTTGGGGATGTTCCCGGAGGGCATATCGTTTGCCATGGCGGCGTCCCTGTTGGAAAATGCCCTGCGGGATTTGCCGGAGGGGCTGACTGCAGATCAGATTGCCGGAAAAGTCATGGAGAAGATGCAGAGTCAGAAGAAGGCGGTTTCCGAGGATGCTCCCGGAAACGCGAAGAAAATTACCCGGGATTACTTTGACTCCCTGTTGTTGGAGATGCGGCTGATGGGAAGCGTGATGCCCTCCACCAGGGCGGAGTATTTCGGAGAGACTTTCGACACGCCGATCATGACGACGGCTCTCTCCCATCTGGGGCGTTTTCATCCCGACCTGGTCAGCCCCATGGAGATGTATGCGGCCGGAGCGAAAGAGGCGAACGCGCTCCACTGGGTGGGAATGTGCGAGAATGAGGAATTTGGCCGAATTGTGGAGATCGGCGCCAGAACCGTCCGCATTATCAAGCCCTATGCCGATGAGGAAAAGATTTACGATCAGATCCGCTATGCGGAGAAAGTTGGAGCCATCGCGGTGGGCGATGAGATGCAGATCTTTGTGGACTGCGGCGTGATCTCCGGCATGGACGCCTACAAGGCCATGGCCCTGGGAGCATCCGGCGTGGGCGTGGGAGGCCATCTGATCCCCGAGATCCGCGAGGGCGGAAGCGCAGCGGTGGCGGCGCGGATAAAGAGCATGACCGACGAGCTGCGGGGAGCCATGGCCTATACCGGCGCGGCGGACTGCGGAAGTTTTGACCCGTCGGTGCTGCATCGGAGATAAAAAGAGATTGATGACAAAAAGAAAAAACATCTAATATCTTTTCTCCTGTCCCTGTGCTAGGATCAGTTTACATGGTTTTTACATTTGTCAAAGGAGGGTATGAGATGAAGATGAAGAGACTGATCAGCGCGGGGCTTATCGGAGCAATGACGCTCTCGACGCTGGCATTTACCGGCTGCGGAAGCAATTCTGCTGACGGAGGAGATACGGTATCCTGGTGGATCGTCATGACAGACGGCAATGGTGTCTATTATGACGATTATGAGGACAACCCGGGTGTGGAGTGGCTGAATCAGCAGTACTGGGATACAGAGAATGGCGGACTTGGTACCGAGGAGAACGGAACACCGTTGAAGTTTACTTTCCAGGTGCCGATTTCCGGATCCGAAGCGGATAATTTTAACACGATGATGAGCACCGGCGAGTATACCGATGTGATAGACCTGTCGTATTCTGCTGATACTGCGGCGACGCTGGTAGATGAGGGACAGCTTCTTGACATCACGGAGTATGTGGAAGAATACATGCCAAACTATGTGGCGTATCTGGACAAAAATCCGGAACAGAAGGCGCTGCTCACTCATGAAGATGAGAATGGCGATCTGAGATATTACGAGATTGGCTGTATTGTGGAGGAAAACAGCGTACCCTGGGGTGGTTACGCATACCGGCGCGACTGGATTGTGGATTATGCGCAGCCGACTTCCCATGTGTGGGACTGGGACAGTGACTATGTGAAGGAACATGGTCATCCGGCGGTAACGCCGTTGGAGGACGCCATCGCTTCCGGCAACATGGAGGGATGGAAGGAAAATACGGTAACGGAGTTTACCAGCAGCGAGGGAGAAAACCCGGATGATGATTACACGGACAATGTGATTTTCCCCAGTGGTAAGGATTTCCCCTATACGATCAGCGACTGGGAATGGATGATGGAAGCTTTCAAGAAAGCTATCGATGACAAGGGATTTTCGGATAACACCGATGCCTACTGCACGTCGGTATACTATCCGGGCTTCTTTGCCATGGGCGACGTGGTATCCTCCTTTGGAGGCGGAACGGGAATGTGGAGCAAGGATGCGGACCAAAACGTATACTTCGGTACGACTACGGACGGTTTTAAAGCTTATCTGGAGTGTCTGAATAACTGGTATAATAACGGATGGCTTGATACGCGGTTTGAGACCAGAGCGAGCGACATGTTTTTTGCTATTAACCAGACAGGAATCGCTCAGGGGCAGGTGGGACTATTTTACGGGACTTCCGGAAACCTGGGAGATGTCATCCGTGTGACCTGCGCGGATCCTGTGGATCAGCAGAAGGCATTTGTGATGCCTTGTCCGGTGCCGATCAACGACAAATACGGATCGGATAAAGAGAAGTTTGTGACGCCGGATGCCTTTTATCAGGCCAGCAGAATCAACGGTCGGGTAGGTATCACGGCGGCACTGGAGGACAAGAGTGAAGAAACCCGGGCGGCGCTGTTTACCTTCCTTGACTGGATGTATACCAGAGAGGGAGCGCTGACCAGATCTATCGGTCTTTCCCAGGAGCAGATTGATTCTGTGGAGCTGGATAACAATCTGTATGAGGAGTACGGCATTAAGGGAGGAGCTTATACGGTTGGAACAGATGAGGAGACCGGAAAAACGCTGTACACATTTAATTACGATACCAGCGGTGATCTTGGAATGGCGTTGAAATTTAGCAGAATGACAGTGGGAGTGGATCTGTCCGGCGCTGGCGCGGATATTGATTATGTGCTGGATAAAGGCCAGCCGATGGTACAGGAACTCGCCAATGAGATGTGGACATTGTACACCAATACTGCGGGACTGAGTGATTACAACAATCAGTTTACCACGGAGGAGAATGAGATCTACAGCGAGGTTATGCAGTCGGTTAACGACTATATTTCTCAGAATACACCGAATTTGATCAAGAACGGCCTGGAGGGCTGGGATGCATATGTGAAAGGCATCAACGATCTGCATCCGGAAGAAGTGACAGAGGTTTATCAGAATGTGGTAGACAGATTGTTCTGATTTAGCGGAAAAGAATTAAGAAAGAATGTAAGAACCAAATGACAAAGGGCGTCTGTTTCTGGAAGTTTCCAGGGGCAGACGTCCGTTTTTTGGGTGTACCTGGCGGTACTTGTTCAGAACTGTTCGAAGAAATCCGTCTTCCTCAGGAAAATTCCCGGACGCGGTATTTTTCACGGTATTCCCGCGGTGTCATGTGGTATTCTTTTTTAAAACACTGCCCCAGGTGACTCTGGGAAGTGAAACTGAGATAATCGGCAATTTCAGAGATAGAAAAAGTCGAATAACGGAGCATGTTCGCGGCGGCATCGACTTTTTCCTTCAGAATGTACTGCTGAAGCGTCATACCTTCGTATTCCCGGAACTGTTTTGAGAGATAGCTGTGGCTGATCCCGGCTATTTTTGCCAGTTCCGCCACCCGGATAGGCTGTGTGCGGTGAGTGGCGATATAATTTTTGCATGCGCTGATATAGCTGGGGACAGTGGAAACCTGACGGGAGTCATGAGTGGCGGTAAGGAAGGTCTGCCATACACTTTCCATCAGATTTCGGATGGCAATCTGATTGGAGCATTTTTCCAGTTTCTGTAAAGCCAGGTCACTGAGGCCATAGGCGATGGAAGGAGGAAGACCGGATTCGATGGCGACGCGGGTCAGGAGGGCAATCGAGGTTACACAGAGATATTCCTCCTGCTTGAAACTGTCTTTTGCCAATCTGCCGGAGTGAATGCCCGGATCCTTTGAAAATATTTCCTCGAAGGAAAGCCCTCTTTTGACGTTATCCCATAAGGCCTGTTCCTCCAAATAAGTATGATGGCTTTCCGCTTCCGGTTCGGAGGCAAGCTGGAGACGGACAAGATCCTCCGGTTTGATCTGCGGCAGTTCGGATTGGGCGATGTTATTTTCCTGAAGAAATGCAGACTGATCCATCTGTTTTCCCTTGACGGAGAAATAGAGCAGATGGAGTATCCTCAAAAGGGTGCTGAGAGACAGAAGGGGAGGCCTGTTTTCCTTTGTGAAAAATTTAGTAATCCCGCGATACTGCCAGAGCTGATTCCGCGACACCTGGCCGAGAAGAACCGGGCCAATAACCCAGAACGTATGGGAAACGTCGTCATGCAGGATGGCATAGCAGAACACTTTTTCTTCCAGATAGAGCACAGGGTATTCCTGACGAAGAGCCCGTTCACACAGTTGATGCAGCAGACTGTCATTTTCCTGAAAAAATGCTTCCTCCTGGAAAATTTTCGAGTATCCGGTCAGATGTTTTTGGTCAGAATCTGCCGCGAGAAGCGGGATTTTTCTCTTCAGATCCAGATTTTCTATAAAATATTCTATGTGGTTCAAGAAAGTTTCCTCCTCCATCTGTCATCTATCAGCCTTTGATCTTCAGCAGCCGCTGATACATCACAAACATCAGCAGCAGAATCGCTCCCAGAAAGACCGGGAACAGCGACACGCTGATGTGGTTGGCGATCAGGCCGAACAGCGGCGGCATCAGGCAGGTTCCCGTGTAGGCGGAGGCCATCTGCACGCCGATGATGGCCTGGGATTTGTCCGCGCCGAAGAGGAACGGAGTGGAGTGGATGATGCAGGGGTAAACCGGCGCACAGCCCAGCCCCACGATGATCAGGCCCGCCAGAGCCAGGAAATTCCCGAAGGGCAGCAGCAGGGCGATGACACCCACGAGGATGATGGCCTGGCCCAGATGGATCATCTGGGAATCCTTCAGCTTCATGGTAATGAAGCCGCTGACGCCCCGGCCGATGGTAATGCCGATGTAGAAGAGGCTGGCAAAGCTGGCTGCAGTGTTCTTGTCGATGCCGTGGAAGAGCACCAGGTAGCTGCTGGCCCACAGGCCGGCGGTGGATTCCAGAGCGCAGTAGCAGAAGAAGGTTACCATGATCTGTTTCGCGCCGGGGATGGCGATGATCTCCCGCAGCGTCAGGGTTTTGTTCTCGCCGGAAGCCTCCACGTCCGTCAGGGTTTCATCCGCGGTCATGACGGCCTCGTTGCGGCCCTTCCACAGGGGAAGGCTGAGAAACAGAATAAGGGTCAGGCCGAACTGCAGTATGGAGACATAGCGATATCCGGTGTTCCAGGTGCCGCCGCCGGTCAGGGCGTAGCTTAA
>ERZ1643246.1402-NODE-1402-length-26394-cov-10.214055_pt1 | contig 26394 bp, 24 predicted proteins | sample MGYA00579265_ERZ1643246 | MGnify/ENA primary metagenome ERZ1643246 (study PRJEB29033, sample SAMEA4952261) | chicken gut metagenome | biome: Broiler Chicken; feature: Gastrointestinal Tract; material: Caecum | place: Ireland | collected 2018 | study: Broiler...
ATTTAAAAACATTTACTATATCAAATAAACTGTCTACTTTTTCTTGACTAATGCATTTTTCTATATAATTCTAAATCATTTTTAACTTTTAATTTCGTAACCAAAAAATGAGTAACACGTTCATTAAAGTTTATAATTTCAAATTTATTTTTTAATTTTTTTACAATTTCTTCAGCACTTAATTCTTCAAATTCAAAATATTGTCCTAAATCCAAAATTTTCTTATTTTTAACAGAATCAATAATAAACTGATTTTTTTCATTCAAATTATCAAAAACAAGAACATCATCTTCTTGAATCTTGTTTAGTATATCATTACAGTCAATCAAACTTTCTGCATACCATTTTTTATTATTACAAAAAGGACATCTTTTTTTAGATAAAAAGGTTAATTCATCCTCTTTAGAAAAATAAGAAACATGAAAGCAACGAGTTCTTACAGGATCAAGAACCTTTACATTGGTAACATCAACTTTTAAGTCTTCCAAACTTTTAATCGCGATTTTTCCTTGAACATCATTTCCACATGAAGCAAAAACAGAAGTAGAAATCCCCATATTTGCAAGATTAGCAATAACGTTATGAGATGTCATCCCACCATTTACCCCTAATAATTTGCCATTTAAATAATAATAATCTGTAACCAAATCCCCTACACTTACTACTCTCATTTGTTTAATCTCCTTTTATATTTTTATCTAACCATTCATAGATATACTTATAAGCATGCGAGATTAGAAAATGATTATCATTTTCCACTCACTTTAATTTAAGAACCGTCAAAACTTCAACGTGTTTAGTAAATGGAAACATATCATATAATTTTATATATAGAATTTCATAAACGTCTAAAAGATCTTGCAAATCTCGTGCCAAAGTTTTAGGATTACAAGAAATATAAATAAGTTTTTCAAATTTTTTTTCTTTTAAAACTCTTCGAACATTTTTATGTAAACCACTTCTAGGCGGATCGACAATCGCTTTATTTGCTTCTATAGGAATTTTTTCTAAAACATCTTCTACTTTTCCGGCATGAAAAGAAACATTAGTAATGTGATTTAAAGAAGCATTATAAATAGCATTTAAAATAGCTTTTTGATTCAATTCTATCCCGACTACTTGTTGAACAATTGAAGCGATCTTCAAAGAAAAATACCCTACTCCACAATAAAGATCATAAAAAATATCTTCTTTACTAAGTTCTTTTTTTATATCCAAAGCAATTTTTTCAGCAATATCGATATTAACTTGAAAAAAACTTTCGACATGAACTTTATAAAGCAAATGATCTATACGTTCAATAAAAAAAGGAGAATTATAAACACCTTTTTCATTAAAACGAATCCCAGCAATTTTATGATGTAAAAGAATACTTTCATTTATTCTAGGCAATTCATCCGTTTTAATATCAAGCAACAATTCATCATTTTCGTTTGCTCGAATCGTAATACTTCCTTCATGCAAGTTTAAAAAAGAAAAATCTTTTAATAAATTTTGAATAGAATCTTTAGCTAACAAACAATTTGTTATAGGCACAAATTGATGAGTGTCTTCCTTAAAATATCCAAATTTTCCATTTTGAACTTTCAAACTTATTTTATTACGATACCCATAATGTTTGGGACTAGAAAGAATTTCTAAATCAAAATTACCAATACCTTGTTGTCTAAATAAATCCTCGACCATCTCTTTTTTTAAAGCAAGTGAATCCGAATAACTTACAATATCAAAAACACATCCACCACAACTTTTAAAAAATGGGCAAGTAGCTTCCTTTCTTAATGGACTTTTCTTTAAAACTTGATCTGTCTCGTAAATAGAAAACCTTTTTCCTTCTTTTACCAAATGAGCTTCGACCAACTCGTCTTTCAAGCTTCCTTTTACAAAAAGAACCTTACCATTATTATGACATACACCATTTCCTTCATAATCAATTTTTTCAATACGTAATTGCATAAGATCACCTTAAATCTATTATAAAGGAAAGATAGGAAAAATGAAAAGAAGTTTTTTTACTTTTTGTAGGTTTAATTTTGTCAAAAATTTCCATACTAAAAATGGTGAATGGTATGAAAAACGAAATAGTAAAACAAATTGAAAAAGAATTCAAAGAAACAGTTGATTTAGTCATTAAACCAATTAAAGTCTCTTTATTAGACACCATTTATGTCATTTACTTAGAAAGTGTTACAGGAAGCGATAAAGTAAATGATTATATTTTAAAAAACATTAGCTTTTTAAATGCTCTTCCTAAGAAAAAATTAAAAGATTTAGCTAGCTTAATTCCTGCTCCAAACACCAAAATATTACAAAATCCCGATCAAATTGAATTTTATTTAACAAATGGTTTTACCATAGTTATTCGAAAAAAAGAAATCCTTGCTTTAGAAACAAGAGCAGATATTCAAAGAGGTATTCCAGAACCGACAACAGAACAAGTAATTTTTGGTCCAAAAGATGCCTTTACCGAAAACATTCAAATTAATTTAGGATTACTAAAAAGAAGGTTAAAATCCAAAAATTTAAAAGCCAAAAATGTTGTCATTGGAAGAAGAACAAAAACAACAGTAGATATCTTATACTTTGATGATATTGCCGAAGAGGATCTAGTGGCACACGTAGAACAAATTCTAAAAAAAATTGATATTGATGGCATTCTAGATTCCGGAAACGTCGTTGAATTTTTAACCAAAGAAAATAAAAGCCACTTTCCAATTGTCATGAAAACCGAAAGACCGGACACCGCAGCTAAAGCACTTTTAGAAGGAAAAGTTGTATTATTTATTGACACTTCTCCATTCGCTCTTATTCTCCCAGGTTTCTTTGCCGACTTTATTAATCCAATTTCAGACAATTACAAAAAAAGTAATAACATTAACTTCTTAAAAATTCTTCGTTTTTGTTGCTTTTTCTTTACTATTTTAGCTCCAGCTATTTATATTGCCTTAATTAATTACAACCCAGAGGCCATCCCAACAAGTCTCTTAATTAATTTTAGTACTCAGCGAGATAATGTTCCATTCCCAGCCATAGTAGAAGCTTTACTTATGCTTTTAATATACGAGATACTAAGAGAAAGCGACGTACGGTTTCCTAATTCTTATGGAAGTGCTATCTCGATTCTTGGAGCATTAATTTTAGGTGAAGCCGCGGTAAATGCCGGATTTGTAAGTCCCATTATGATTATTGTAATCGCCTTTACCTTTATCACAAGTTTAATCTTTACCGATCAAGAAATGGTAAATGCTGCTAGACATTTTCGAATTATTTTTCTTTTTGCCGCTGCCTTATACGGCCTTTACGGAATCGTTCTAGCCTTTTTCTATTTTCTAACTCATATGGTTGAATTAAAAACAATGGGAAAACCTTACTTTTATCCAATATCGCCATTTGACAAAATCTATTTGATGAAAAGTTTATTAAAAGAAAATATCTCTAAAGATACGAAAAGAAGTAAAATGCTCACTAGAAAAAACTTTACAAAACAAAGGAGCGACGAATCATGAAAAAAATATGGATTATTTTAATTCTTCCTTTTTTCTTAACCGGATGTTATGATTATCAAGAACTAAACAACCGAGCCGTGATTGCTGGAATTGCTATCGATTATAAAGAGGAAGAATTTTTTATAGATTTAGAAATTTTAAATAATAAGAAAGGTTCGGGTCAAGAAGAAACCGAAGACAAAACTTATTATATTGAAGGATCCGGAGCAACTCTTCCAGAAGCTTTCAATGAAGCCCATTTAAAAATTAGTAAAGATCCTTATTATGCTCATTTAAAAATACTCGTGATGAGTGAAAAAGTAGCCGAAGAAAAACTTGTAGATGTATTAGATTACATGATCAGAGATCCTTCTATCCGAAACATCTTTTTACCTGTTGTAGCCAAAGAAGTAGAAGCAAAAGAAATTTTAGAAAGTGTAACAACCGAAAATCCTGTTGTATCTACTTCCATTCAAAGCATGATCGAAAACAATAAAACAAACAATAGTGTCAGCATAACAAAAGACTTTGAAAATTTCTTCAATGCCATCATCGATCCCTATCACGATGCCTATTTAAATACCATTACAAAAAAAGAAGACACATTAAAAATTGATGGAATAGCCGCATTTCATGAGGATAAATTAGCTCTTTTATTAGACGAAAAAGAAACAAGTATCTTTAATACCTTAAAAAACAATGCAGAATCCCTTTTAATAAATATACCTTGTCCAAAAGATCAAGAAAAAACAATTACCATAAACTTTCATAACGAAGGAAAAACAAGTTTTGATTTTCAAGAAGATCAAATCATTATAAAAAATAAATTAAGTGGAACAATTATCCAAGATAGTTGTAAATATGATTTACGTGATCCAAAAGTGTATCAACAACTAAACGAACAATTTAAACCAATTGTAGAACAAGAATTCAAAAAAGTATTAGAACTTTTAAAATACAATCAAACCGATATTTTAGGAATAAATGAACAATATTATAAAAAAAATCGTGAACCATTAGAAAAATGGTATGAAAAAGAATTTGTATATAATGCAGAGATAAATATAAACAAAAATGGATTAATTTTTGAGGTGAATCAAAATGACTAAAAAAGAACCTTTTGCAATTTCTTATTTTTTAGGAAGAACATTCTTCCTAGGATTTGGCTTTTCATTACTTTTTAAAATATTAGATAAAGATGCATGGATAAGTAGCTTACTGGGAATCCTACTAGGAACTTTTATTATCTTTATATTTCAAAAAATAAAAACCAAATATCCCTTAACCTCTTTAATAGGAAAAATAGTTTTTTTTCTTTTTAACTTTTTTATATTCACTCAAATACTTTTTATATTTGAAACATTTTGCTCTAGTTTTTATTTAATTAGGTCGCCAAATATATATATTTTATTTCCTTTAATCTTTATCATTTATCGAATCACAAAAAATGGCTTTACTACAATCTTTCGTGTTTCTGAAGTTTTATTCCCAATTTCAATTATTTTAATTACTATTGTTTGCCTAGGATTACTTCAAAACGTTAATATAAACTATTTCGAGCCAATTTTTATGACCAAACCTATGACTATTTTAGAAGGAACACTCTACTTTGCCATTTATTCAACGGCACCATTCTTTCTTTTATGGAACGAAGATAGTTGTCAAAAATTAATTAGGCCTTACTTATTTTCAGCAATCACTGTTTTTATTGCCGCGACTTTTATCATCGCGGTTCTAGGACCTAATTTAGCTCAAATCTATCGTTATCCAGAATATATGACCTTAAAAAAAATCAAACTATTTAACTTTGTTGAAAAAGTAGAAAACATCGTATCAATCATTTGGCTATTTGATTCTTTCATTACTCTATCTGTAAGTGGAAACAATTTAAAAAATCTATTGCCTAAAAAACATCAAAAAATCACTTTCAGTATAGTTCTTATTTTTCTATTTGGAATTGCTATATATGCAGGAAACAATTATAAAGAAGAATTATGGATCTATCACTCTCTTCCAATTTTATTAGGGATTATGATGCTTTTATTAATCCTTGTATCTATATTTGTCAAAAAAAAGGAATCTACATCGTAATAGATTCTTTTTTTTGTCCATCCAAACTAAAACTTTTTGCATCCGTGATTAAAACATCAATAATTTTCCCAATATCGGAAGCCGGAGCTTTCACATTTACTAACTTCATAGTATCGGTATAGCCATAGAGAAAATCTTTATCCTTCTCACTTGGTCCAAGAAGCAAAACCGGAACCACTTTACCAACAAGACGTTCATTATGCATCTTAGAATAAGAATTGATTTTTTCATTCAATCGATGCAATCTTTCTTCCTTCTCTTCCAAAGGTGTAGAATCAACCATTTTAGCAGCTGGAGTTCCTTCCCGAGGACTAAAAATAAAAGTATATGCCCCATCAAACTGACAAGCATCCACCACTTCTAACGTATCTAAAAAATCTTCTTCAGTTTCACCAGGAAAACCAACAATAATATCCGTGGTAATAGCTACATTAGGAATTCTTTCTTTCATTTTCTTATACAAAGCTAAATATTCCTCTTTAGTATATCTTCTACCCATTAATTTCAAAATTCTATCTGAACCACTTTGTAAAGGCAAATGAATATATGGCATAATGTTTTCATATTGAGCAATGACTTCAATCATTTTATCTGTAAAATTCCAAGGATGACTTGTAACAAAACGAATTCTTGGAATATTTGTCTTAGCTACAGCTTCTAACAAATCTGAAAATTCATATCCCTCTTCCAAATCATGACCATAAGCATTAACATTTTGCCCAAGCAATGTAACTTCTTGATATCCTTGCTCTTTTAAACTTAAAACTTCTTGAACAACTTCTTCCAACTTTCGACTTCTTTCTTTTCCTCTAGTATAAGGAACTATACAATACGTACAAAATTTATCACAGCCATAAATAATATTTACCCAAGCCGTAATATTAGAAGCTCGTTTATAAGAAACATGTTCATAAACACAACCTTCTTCACTAAAAACCTCTACTTCTTGTTTATTTTCTAAAGCATTTTGTAAATAATTGGCAAGTTCATGAATATTATGAGTACCAAAAACAATATTGACATAAGGATGTCTTTTAATTAATTCATTCACCACATTCTCTTCTTGAGACATACATCCACCAATTGCAACAAGAACTTCAGGACGTTCCTTTTTTAAATGTTTTATTCTTCCTAAATATCCAAACACTTTATCATGAGCATTTTCCCGAATAGCACAAGTGTTTAAAACAATCACATCAGCATCGGTAAGTTCATCACAAGGACTCATTCCTAAATTCACTAAAATTGCTTCAATTTGCTCAGAATCATGTTCATTCATTTGACAACCATAAGTTCTTAAAAAATACTTTTTATTTTGAAAAGAATGATTCTTAATAGTTGGAGTCTCTTTATATAAAACCTTTGCATTTGTTCTTTTTTTTGCTTCTTTTAAATTTGGTAAATTCATTTTTTCCACCTCAAATCCTTTTTATTATACTAACTTTTCTTAGGAAACGCAAACTCTACTTAACTATACGTATCTTTACAATAGGAATTTGTTTTATTAAAGAAACAAGCTTTTCTCTTCGTTCTTTATTACTAATAAAAACGTTTAAAATATCTTCTGCTAACCCACTTTCTGAAAAACTTTGAACATAAGAAGAAAACAATATTTGAACGTCAGCATCCTTAAAACAACATTCAAAAGAAAAATCATCTAATTCATTTAAAGTTTCCAAAAGAAGTTCAAAATTATCTTGCATAATTAATGATTTATATAAAGAATATTCTTCAAAAGAAAATCCTGTTTTTTTTAAAGTCTTATAAATTTCTTTAAAAAAGTCTTGAAACGAACCAGAATAATAATAAAGTAAATTACGATAAAATTGTAAAAACGAATTTGTATTTTCAATAAAATAGACACTATAAATATCACAAATCTTAAAAAATTGATGAACAAATTCATAAACACAAAATTGATCATAAATATCTTTTCTTTCATGAAAAGAAAAAATATCTTTTATAGAAAATTCTTGAAGTTTTCTCAAAAAAGCTCTTTGTTTTAATAATATCCAAATTCTTTTTTTAGGATTTAAATCTGGTTTAAAAAGAAAAGAAATTTCTTCAGTATCTAATTTTACAAAAGAAGAAAAATCTTTTTTAAAAGTACAATTTTTCCAAAACGTATTTTCTAACATCAAAGTATCTTCTAATTGCCAAGAATAACGATCAGACAATTTCTGATAAATTTCTAAAGAAATATTTTGTTTTAAATAAAGTTCAAGAACATGATAATATTTTTGATAAATTTTTGCTAATTTAGTTTCTACTTCATAAAAGCTTTTTAACTTATCCATTAATATCTTTTCAAACTTTCTACTAATTCTGGTTTTGTACTAAAATTTATCTTAGAATATAAATCGTGATCTATTAAGTATTGAACTAAACCAGCATTAGCATTTACTCCCACAAATAACTCTTTTACGTGTTCATTTAAATAATCTAAATTTTGAAAAAGAAAACTTCTTTGATAAAAACTTAACCGTGAAGGCAACCACAAAGATCTATCCCAATCATTTAACATATAACAAAATAAATAATTCTGAGAAGAATATTTTTCCCAAATATCTAAAGGATCAACTGAGTCATTAGTATCTACTAGACAATAATGATTTTTGCTAGAAAGAATCATATAAGAATAAAACTCCCAATCTCCAAAATCATAAAAAGGAAACATCGGATAATCAAAACTAGCAAATGTCAAATTATTTCCATGAAAAGGATAAACAAATTCATTAGTTCTAGTACAAAAACTTTTCATTCGTTTGCCTAATTCTAAAATCAATTTCATAACTTTTTCTTGTTCCAATGTTGGAGAATCGGGAAAATATAATACTCCTTCCCATGACTCCACAGAACTATCTAAAGTGTGAAAAAAAATGCCTTTACCAGAATAAAGTGCATTGATAATATAATTTAAAAAGTTATATTGAGTATCTTCATTTTTAAAAATATTATCAATCATCCCATCTTGATGAATAATAGTTAATTCCTTTGCAAAAATATTTTCTAACATCAAAATCGCCTTCTTAAACGTACTATAGCATTTTTTTTAATAAAATTCAAATAAAAAAGAAGTGAGACGGAGTCTAAATTTATCGGATTGCATAAAAAAAGAAAGAACTCAGTGGTATAATATACCTATAAAAAAAATAAAATAAAGGAGTTCTTTCTATGAATATGTTACCACAAATTTTAAAAATTGCATCAAAAAATTTACTTATTAATCATTTTATTGACAAGTTTAAAAAGAAAGTAGATCATCTTTTTGAACGTTTTATCTATGGTAAAGCTACTCATCCCTATCTCTCTTTCTTTTTAGAATTGCAAAATATGAACCAACTCTGTTTGAGTTTTGTTTCTAAATATTATAAATTGATTAGATTTCAGAAATTATGAAGAAAGAAGAAAAAATTTTGTTATCAATAAATCGAATGTACCACGAACATTGATTACTAGCCTGGTATTTCTCGAACTAAAGCATTAAAAACGATAATTACAAAAATGCAACCAAAAAAGAACCCAAACCAAAATTCATTGATTTATACATACGTTGTTTAAACGAAAATATATCATTATTACAAAAGCTTAAATTATTACAATTTTTATATCAAACGACCATTCAAAATATATCTTTTAATAAAAATGTACATAGAATCGTATTAAAAAATAGTACCTTATATATTTATGCTTAATACATAAAACAGCATTTCTTAGTCAAGAGAGTTGGTGTCAAATTTTTTATCATCTACAATAAATAAAAAAGTAACCAAAAAAATAGCAAATGCTTAACTTTGCATTCACTATTTCCTATGATTACTTTGTCCTACACACACTATTTGACAATTAACCATTTTATCTAATTCTTATCGCTTTAATTTTAGAGATATGTCATGCTCTACATTTAAAATATCGGTTAATTCTCTATTAAATAAAATTTTAGATTCATGTAAAGCACGTGTCATTGCAACATATAATAAATGTTGATCTAAAGAATTATTAGACAAGTAATTATTTTTAGAAACATTTGTTAAGATTGTTGCATCAAATTCTAAGCCCTTAGATAAATAACTCGTTACACAACAGATCCCGCCTTTATATGTTTCATCTTTACTACTAATATAATTTATTGCTACTCCAGACGCTTGAAGTTTCTTGAATAAATTTTGAGATTCTAAATCACTCTTTGAAATTATAGCAATCGTTTTATAGCCCTTTACTAAATACGATTGAATTATATCTACTATTAACGAAATTTCATCCAATTTTTCTGTATTCATATATTCAACTTCTTCACCATGTCTCACTAAAGATTTAGAAACATGTAAATTAAGTTGCTTAGGAATTTTATTTGCTTCTCTCATGATTTCATCAGTTGTTCTATAACTCTTATCTAAAGTAGTTAACACACAGGAATTATTAAAAACCTCTTTGTTTAACAAATTCCAATTATTTATACTTCTATATGTATAAATTGCTTGATTTAAATCACCAAAAATAGAGAAATTTGCTCCTTTAAATACTTTCCGTAATATATCAAAATGGAAGATACCAAAATCTTGTGCCTCATCTAAAACTAGTTGTTTATAATTTTGATATTTTGTATTTCCATCCATTAACAATTTTATATACATTAAGGCTGCCAAATCTTCATACTCTACGGTTTTTTTAGATAAATTTTTTATTGTTCTTTCTTTCAACTCTTTTAACTCTTCTTCGGTTCCTGTCAAATATCTTTCAGCATTAGATATAAATTCTTTATAAATTTGACTTGGTTTTTGCAAAAGAGATTTAAAATAGCTTTTTATGGTTTTAGAACATCCCGTTTTAACTTCTTTTTGTATAATATTCATCTCATCAATAACAGCCTGTCTTTCTGGAGAACCAATAGGATATTCCTTTAATTTTAATAATAAAGAAGCCGTTATTTTAGAATAAATATTTTCATAATTTCCTTTTATTTTTTGTATTCGACCATTTTGGATTTTTAAAATTGTCGTATTTATATTTCCAGTAAAGTTTTGGCTATAACTTTCCTTAATTTCTTCTGAAGAAATTAAAACATAATCTCCAATTTTGATGTCTTTACTTAAATGTACTGCAATATAATCTTGCATAAATTTATCTAAAGCATCTCTATATTTTAATGATGATTTTAAGGATAAGCTTTTATTGATCTTTCCAGTCTTAATACTTTCCTCTATTGCCAAATTTTGATCAGAGACTTTAATCTTTTCACCAATAATATCTTCAGCAATCTCATAAAAGGTAGTTTGGCTAATATGACTAACATCTAAATCAGGTAATAATCCTGAAATATAATCTAAAAAGTACTTATTTGGACCTATAACCAAAAATTGACTTTCTTGAATATTTTTACTTTCATTGTAAACTAAGTAAGCTATTCTATGTAAAGCTACACTTGTTTTTCCAGAACCAGCAACCCCTTGAACAACTACATTAGTATATAATGGTAATTTAATAATCTTATACTGTTCCTTCTGTATTGATGCAACAATGTTCTTCATTTTATCATCCGCATGAATATTTAAATAATGTTGCAGAACGTCATCTTGTGCTACAATTGAAGTGTCTTTAACATCCAAAAGTTCACCTTTTTCAATGATAATTTGCCTTTTTAGTTTCAACTCTCCTGTAATTTCTCCTTTAGGTGCCTCATATGATACTCTGCCAACATCACTATCATAATATAAACTACAAATCGGTGCTCTCCAATCAATTGTTACAAACTCTCCTGTTTCATCTTTTATAGCTGTTTTTCCGAGATAAAGTTTTGCACACTGATTACTATCATCTGCTAAAAAATCTATTCTTCCAAAATAAGGACTATCTTGGGCATTTTCTAATTGATATAACTTAGACGCTGCGATTGACATTAAACTTTCTACTAAGAAAGAATCACCTTGTAGTACATTCGTGTGTCTTTTAGGAATTTCTTTCATTTCTTGTTTTTGATATTCAATATTTTCTTTTAGACTTTTTTTTACATGTTCTAGATACTGTCTTTCTTCGTTAAAAATATTTTCCACTTTATTTTTCCCCCCCTAACTAAATAATTAATTCTGATTCAACAATTCTTCTATCAAAGCATTAGATATTTTTTCTGCATTTTTAAATAAATATTTACATAAGTTTGTTCTAAAATAAGCAAATTCTAACAAGCTTTTCTTAGAATTATCTGCTATATATTGCTTATAACCAAATGTACTTGCTAAAAGTTGAACTAAATATAAATATGGCATAAATTTTAAATCATACTTATTTAATTGAACATAATCCATGAACGTTTTTACGTATTGAACTAAATTATCAATATCTAATTTACCATCTTTAGCTTTTTTATCAATATAACTATAAGATCTAATTATTTCCCAAACAATCGGCATTTTACATGCTGAGACAAAATCAATAATTGCATTTATTTTACCATCTTTATATATAAATTGTAACACACTATAATCACCATGGGTATTCATGACAGTCAACTTACTCATGTCTTTGAAATCTAAATTATCTTTAATATACTTCAACATAGAAATTTTATCAGTTAAATCTTTATATATTTGAGGATATGTGTTTTTAGATATTTTTTTTAATAACTTTTCTTGCTTTTCTATACTCTCGTTGATTGTTTCCTGTGAATACCAACTGGATACATCATTACTTGGCAAATCAAAATTTAATGTCTCAAGACTTTTTATGATTTTTCCTAAATATTCTGCTGATTCAAGCATTTGGCTGTAATTACCAGTATTTGATTCCATTGTATAACCTTCAATATATTTTTGGATTATAATGACTCTTCCTTTATATATAATACTATACTCTCCACTTAGAGTTTTAACATATTCTGGAACAGGAATATCATCTTCGCTTAAATGATTAATTATAGCTATTTCTTTATCTATTTCATCTTTTGTATATTTTGATTGAAATTCTTTAAGTATATATTTATCATTATTTAATGAATATAAATTAGCACTACCTCGATCTAATTTTTCGATTTGATTAACTTCAATATTATAATTGCTTTTTACTATCTCTATTATTTCCTCTTTTGTAAAAACTGTTTCCTCAATCATTTTAATATCTCCTTTATTTTTTTAACAACAGATTTTGCATCTCCACGAACATTATAAAACGGCAAATTTATTTTATTTAATAATTTATATATTTTAAATCTATCAATATTTAGCATAACCGGCTCAGTAAACAAAGGAATATCTGAATGCCATGTACAAAATTTAAATAAACTTTTTATTATATGATTCTTATTCTCAACCAAATCAAACATTAAAGCTCCATTATCGCAAAGTCCAACAATGTTTAAGATGAATCTTATTTCTATCTCATAATTATCTTTGTTTAACATTTGCTCACTGTTTTGATTAATTTTCATATAAACAGACCCCTTACGCACAAATAATCTATTTTTTTTATAATGCAAATAGGTTTGATCCGCTGACACTACTTTCATTTTATTTTTCAATGCATTCAAACATAATGTAGTTTTACCGGAATTAAAATCTCCAACTACCAAAACACCGACATTATTATAACATAAAACTGCTGAATGTAAAAGTACATTAGAATTATTTAATATTAGATTAGCTATCACATTATAAAACAACGGATATAAATCGGTGTGATTAATAATTCCATTAATACATTTTTCAGTGTTTCCTATGTCCCATATAGTTTTATTTCTATAAATTTTTATATAAGAGTCATACTTTTTTGAATTTATGGTATCATATATGCTTAACCACTTCTCTATTAAATCACAGTACTCTTCTATTTCACAATAAACATATAAATTCATTTTATTGATATTATAAGTTGATTTTATCATTTTAACGCCTTCTTCTCAAGATATGCTGTATCTCTTCTACACAATCAGAGAAAGTATTAAATTTAGGCAAATAACTTGAATCTGTACCATTATCAACTGCATTGCCAATTATAAAACCATTATATCTTTTTATCATTTCTAAATCATTTGGTCCATCTCCTATTGTGTATATTGCTTCATTACTTATGTTTAACATTTTTTTTACAATTTCTATCGTAGTAATTTTACTAGACATTGAAAAAACATGAATTGTATATTTATTACTCCCGTCAGTGCAATAGTCTACTATTGGAGAGTCCAAAAGCATATTAACTACTTTGCGTCTTGTTTCAGGCTCTTCAACTAAATGTAACAAATATTCAGTTGGATTATTTGCCACTAAAGTACCGTATTCGTCTAAAGCATCAATAGAAAGTATTTTTCTGTAAAATGGTTTTAAATTGTTTAAGATTTCAGAATTAATATATGTCTTAAATAAAACTTGGAAATTTTTATCAAATAATATATTTCCATTAGCACAAGATAAATACTGAAATGGAATATCAAATTTTTCAATTTCAGATTTCATAGACCTAAATAATCTACCAGTAGAAAGCATAAAAATTGCTTTATTATGACTAATTCTTTTCAATAAATCAACATTTGATTTCATACTTTCTATGTGCTCATCTTGTTTTAATGTTCCATCATAATCAGAAACGATTAATATACTCATTATATCACCTACACTTACGCTAATATTTAAACATTTCTATAAAGTTTGATTTATGCTGCTTTATACTGTTTAATCTTTTATCAGAAAAATCATATTCATTTATTAATTTTTTTAAATATTTCTTATTTTTATTAGCTTCTAATATTTTTTCAAATATTTCCTGTCTTTTTTCCTTATCTACTCCATTCAATTCGTGCCCACCAATTATCAATAAATTCTTGCGATTTATCATCAATGGCGATATTAAAAACTTCTCAGCACGGGGTGTGCTTAAAATAATTATTGTATTATTAAAGCCCGCATTTTCAAATATACTTTTTAATACTAAAGAATCACCGGTTGTATCAATATAAGTGTTAAAATCATTTTTCTTATTCAAATTATCAATCACATTTATATTGACACTATAATTTTTTTTCAGAACTTTTAATAACTCAACTATTTTATTATATAATTGTCTCACATAAATAGTTATATTTTTAAATCCATTATCTATCAAATATATTAAGCAACTAACTCCTACATTCCCTAGCCCTAAAATCAATATGTTATCATCGATTTTATATTTATGTCGTTCAAAAAGTAAAGCAGTTATTAATTGAAATCTCGAAAACACTATATTACTTATTTCATAACAAGATTTTGCTTTTAAATAACCTTCAGATAAAGTAGCAGTTCTTATATTATGATCTACATTTAATATATATCGATATGAATCGTATATACCACTAATAGCCATATAACCACAATTATTATACCGTTCGGTTCCACGACTTACTATGCTATATTCTATTGATATTTTACACATATTACCGACTCCTTTTCAAATAGTGCCTTAATACATTTCCTTCCATTTTATTAAATGGTATTTCTTGAGATAATAACTCATAATCAAACGAAGGATATAAATTGTTTATTTTTAAATAGTCATCAAAATCAAAATTATTGTCTTTTCCATACCTCTTTAGATTTAAAAGAGCATCTTCAAATTTAATATTAGAAAAAATAGTATACTCGCTTTCTTTAGTTAAATTCACAATGTTAATAGCTGCAATTGGAGCATGCCAAACCCAACTTGTATTAAAATCAGCAATAAACTCAGCAACATCATATCTAATTTTATTACTTCCATACTTATCTTCTTCATGAAAGTTTTTAAATTTTTTTGTTTCTTGAGCTATTTGTAAAAACAAAGTACTATCAAAAGTCAAATCATATGGTAATCCAAATGCTTGCCATTTACCATTTTCTTTGCCAACAAATGTTATATCATTTGAAATTGGATAAGCATCATTTAATAGTACATTTGCAAATAAAGCTGTTGATTTACCACTGCCTTTCTTGCCTAAGAATAATATGGCCTTATTATCTTTCATTACACAAGACGCATGAAGTGGAAAATATCCTTTGCTTAAAAGCTTTCTAATTAACAATTCGGTTATAACTCTTATCAAAACTTTACTATTGTTATCTTTTTGACACGATATAGTTATTTTTTTATTGATTCTCTCTATTATATTCTCGCTTGAATATGTTTGTGCTGGAGAATATGCAATAATTTTATCTTCCTGTTCGTTTACCAAATATAAAGCATTTCTAAAAGGTTTCATTAATATTCCTGATTTTTCAGATTGAAACATTTGAAAGTTTCTATAAAATATTTCAAAATCGCAAACACATTCAGTTATTTTGACAGCTGAAAACCTTTTTAATAAATCGTCGTACACTTTTTCAGAAGCATAAACTTTAATATTCAATAAATCGCCAATATTAATTGTGGATCCATTCATATAAACCTCTATTTACTCATTTTTCTTTTTAATAAGTTGTTACAATATAAATTCATAATATTAGAAAATGATATTATATCTACAAAATTAGGATTTGGTGCTTCGTTATTAAAATAAAGATATGCGTTTTTAATAAAATAAGCAAAATTATCATCTTCTTCAATAGTTTCACTATGAATAAGTTGTCCATTATAATAAATATTCATGTTAGCTGGTTTAATTAAATCTAAATCTTTTGAATATAGAGCATAGTTTCCTTCAATTGCATAATTATCTTTAGTACATATAATAATTCTTTTTTGCGTGATAACAGATGTAAGATTACTCTCATATATTATATTTATATCATTAAATCTTGATATTATTAAACCATAGCCATGATTTTCTAATGATATATTGTCAACTTTTAAATCTCTCGAACAAGTAATGCTATTCTGAATATCAGTTGGATTATTCAAAAAATATTGAGTTAAATATACTTGATGAGGAATTTCTACTTCATAGTTCAAAGTTACTTCTTTAATATAACCCCTACCCGATAAACTTTCTGAAATTCTATCTTTTGAAAAATTAGTATAAATCAAACTAATTTCTTTATGTTTTTTATCAAGATATTCTTTTATGATTGTTGTAAGTTTAGAAAACAAATAATTTTCAACCATAATCACGTTAAGTCCATTCAATTTTTCAGCAAAACTTTCATCTATAACAAACGGCTTTTCAACTAAAATATCTTTTATTCCTAAATTTTTACAATATTTTATAATAGATAAAAACTCACTTTTAGGAGTACAAATATCAATAATTAAATTGTTAATGTGTAAATTGTTATTCTCTATACATTCATGAATACTAGAGTGAATTGCAATATTAGATATAAATTGACTATTCTGTTTTACATCTACGAAATATATTTTTCCAATATTTTGAATTTTTTTATATGAATTATAATGCAACAATGCTGCTTTACCTGTTCCTATGATTACTATATCTTTCATTTATTATCACCTCCATACAAATTACTTATAAAACACACTTTTTAATTACTTCAAAATAATTTATTGCAGTTATTAATAAACTTATTAACTACTTCCCGCCAACTATAATTATATTTTAATTTAATAGGCACCCTATTATAAATTGATTTTTTTGCCTCTATCATCGCATTATATAGACCATTTTCATCATCAAAATTATAAAAAATTGCTTGTTCTTCGCAAATCATTTCTTCAATTATTTCATTTCTAGGAGAAATACATTTAATTCCAGTTTGAGCAATATTTATGTAATTTGAAGGAAAAAAGCCATATTTAAATGCAGGGTATTTAAAATCATAAATACTAATAAACACGTCAGTAATCTTTGATAAAGCATTCCAATCGTTTTTATCAATAAAACTATCTATATAAATAATATTTTTGTTTTTTGATACTAAATTCTGGATATTTACACCAGCATTTTTTGATTCTCGACCTGCAATAATCAAACGACAATCTTTCATTTTGTTAAATGAAAGAATTATTTTATCAATCATTTTATAGTTATAAATATTTCCTACAAAAGTAAATGTAAACATATAATTTTTTTTCAAAGATTTTATTTTAGGATTTATATTATTACTATTTAAATTACTCATGCCCATTCCATGACATATTGCATTAATACCATAATATTTTTTTATGCTATTTTTCATATACTCAGACAATGTAAAAACCAAATCACATCTACTTATAAATTCTTTTGTTACATATGTGTCAATATCACTTAATTTCCTATCTATTGGAAAAAAGTTATGAACAGTCCATACAATTTTCCAACCTTTTTGCTTTAAAATATCTACATTGTTTAAAAAAGTTCGTGCTGTATTAAAATCTTCACTATTATAAAATCTTTTTAATCTATTAAAATATACAATGCCTTTATTAACTAATTCGTTCAAAGGAAGATTTGGATTTACTGCATATTCATAGTCTTTATAATTATTTAATTCTAAACAAAAATTATAAAAATATGGACTAGGATGCTCTATGCCTGCGTGCAATATCCAAATCTTTATCTTTTTTTCTTCCATTTTCTAACCATATCCTCTGTTTCTTTAATCATATATCCTACATCTTCATATCGATGAGCATCAGAAGAATAAACATACCCAACTTTATATTTTTCCATCAGTTCTAACATATAATATAGTTGATTTTCTTCCCATCTGGATCTTTCGCTTGTATTAATTTCTATCAGTATATTTTTTTCATGACAAATGCTTAAAATTTCTACAAACATATTGGTATATTTATAATAATCATCACTTTTTTTTATATGTGCAATTACATTTATTCTATAACTATTTAACATATCAATTATTGCTTCTAAATACTGCTTGTAATTCTCAAATTTCATACTATGAATAGCTCCAACTATCCATTCAAAATTGCCATAATTTAAAATATCAAACGTCTCTTTTCTAAAATTTAAATCTTGAGAATAATCAATCTCGATACCTTTAATGACTTTTATTTTTTCTGCCATATTACTTTTTCTAAATTCAGATATTCTCTCATTAAATGAATTTATAGAATTTTGTGTAAAAAGAACAGGAATATGTTTACTTGAAATTCTATTACCATGATCTAAGAATACTACTTTTGTTAAACCACATTCAATACATCTTCTTACATATTTATTGAATAATTCTCGATCATATATTGCCGATTTTAAATGAATATGCATATCCTCCATAAATTACTAATTTCCTCCATTCTTTTTTAATTCTGCCTCAAAAGAACTTGGCCATAAACAGCCTTTACAATTATTAGCATCTTCTGATCTAGCTAAATAAAACTCATTCAACCTTTGTTCTAAATCAAATATAGTAAAATATTTATTAACATCGCCAATTTTATCACAGCAGCACACCAATCTTCCATCAGAATCTATTCTCAATTCTGACAAGCCATTACATTTCCAATTTAAATCTTTTATGTATCTTTTTGAAGTTTCTAAAAATTCTATTGAATTTTTGATTTTATATCCATCTTGCTTCATATCGATAATCTTGTCTATTGTTGTAATATAATTATTAATATCTTCTTCTGTTATAAAAGCGAACCTTTCATCATTTTTTCTGTGGTCAAAGCTTCCTTCATTTCCCCAGTGAAATGGTAAAATATAAGTTGAAACGCCTTTATCACTCATATATTTTATTAATTCTATAATTGAATTGACATTAAGTTTATTTAAAACTGTATAATTGGTTATATTTGGATTATCAACATTATTAATTAAATAATCTATTAATCGCAATCCATTTTTAGCCTTTAAAGGGCTTATTGATTTTTTTAGATCCAAATTATCAATACTAACCCCTAAAGAATTTAGTCCATTTTCTAAAATTTTCTTTACTATTTCAAAATTGTTGAAAGCATTAGTGGTTAAATTACAAATCAAATTTGCATCTTTTGTTATGTATCGAACCAATTCAATTATATTTGGATATAAAGTTGGCTCTCCACCTAATATAACAATTTCTCTAGCACCTAATTTTTTTATAATATCTATTGCCCTTTTCCACTCTTCTAATGTTAAATCTTTCCGCACAGTATTTTGAATATTACAATAATTGCATTTCATATTACACTGACGTGTTAATCTGATTCCTGCATTTACAATTTTATTTTTCATTTTACACCTCCAAAAAAAGGGATACTGCTCCCATAAAGAACAGTATCCCTTTCAAAAAGCATTTGATTTTGAACTAACATAAATACTCATAGAATCACATCCAAATCAATAAAACATATTATAGCAAAAATAAAACTTTAGTCAATAATTTTTGAATTAGTGTTAATCCTTTTTTTAAATGTATACGCATCATTAGTTAAAATGTATATAAACTTATGTTGTATAATAGCTCTTTGGAAAGGAGATATTTTCATATACATTTTAAAAGCTCGGTATATCTGTAAGACAAGTAAATCGTCTTATTATTAAATATAAGGAGAATGGAAAATCCGCTTTTGTACATGGCAACCGTTCAAGAAAACCAGTTAGTACATTAGATAAGTCCATCTCCGAAAATATTAGAAAAAAGTCTGAATTTGCAAAGAAAAAAATTATGGAATTCCTTATAAATTCTTTACAGATAATAGAACTGTCTTTAATTACATGTCTTTAAATCAAAACGGACTTCCGATAAAAATGTATTAACTCAATATAGATATGCTTGTAAACCACTTGAAATAGAACTTGAAACATCTTCTGTATCCCAAACCAAAAGATTGATTGAAAGAACAAATGGAACTTTTCAAGGAAGATTTGTAAATGAATTAAGACTTTATAGAATTACAACTATTAAAGAAGCCAACAAATATTTAATAGAAATGTTTGTTCCAGAATTTAATAAAAGATGTACCATGATTTACAAAAAGTTCCATTTGTATTCAAATATCTCCTTCTTTAGAAAAAATAAATAATGGTAATTCCATTAATGGCGAGAATTAAAGTATTTAGAAAAAATTTTCGAGTCTTTACCTTTTTCATGAGAATTTACATTTATAATTCCTATTTATTACTCTGCGAAAATTTTTTCAAATAAAAAAGTAAACGATAAAACATTTACTTTTTCACTGGAACAATTTTTTCTTTTCCACCCATATAAGGCCGTAAAACAGGAGGAATAAGTATAGATCCGTCTTCTTGATAATTATTTTCTAAAACAGCTATCAACCCTCTTGGAGAAGCACAAACGGTATTATTTAAAGTATGAGCTAAAATATTTCCTTCTTTCGTTTTAATACGAATACCTAATCTTCTTGCTTGAGCATCCCCTAAAGTAGAACAAGATCCTACTTCAAAATATTTTTGTTGTCTTGGACTCCAAGCTTCTACATCACAAGATTTTACTTTCAAATCAGCTAAATCTCCAGAGCAACATTCAAGTGTTCTTACTGGAACATTTAAACTTCTAAAGAAATCAACAGTAAGTTTCCACATTTTATTATACCAATCCATACTTTCTTCTGGTCTACAAATAACAATCATTTCTTCTTTTTCAAATTGATGAACTCGATACAAACCTCTTTCCTCAATTCCATGACTTCCTACCTCTTTACGAAAACAAGGAGAATAAGAAGTTAAGCGAATTGGCAGTTCTTCTTCCTTAACCATTTGATCTTTAAAACGACCGATCATACTGTGTTCACTAGTTCCAATTAAATATAAATCTTCGCCTTCAATTTTATACATCATTGCATCCATTTCCGCGAAACTCATGACACCAGTAACCACATCACTTCGAATCATAAAAGGAGGAATTGCATAAGTGAATCCTGCATCAATCATAAAATCTTTAGCATATTGAAGCATTGCACTATGAAGTCTTGCCCCATCACCTAATAAATAATAGAAACCATTTCCACTTGTTCTTCCAGCACTCTCTTTATCTAAACCATTAAAACTTTCTAAAATATCAGCATGATAAGGAATCTCATAAGAAGGAACTACAGGATCGCCAAATCTTTCATTTTCAACATTTTCTGAATCATCTTTTCCAATAGGAACAGAATCATCCATAATTTGAGGAATCACCATCATTCTCTTATGAATTTCTTCTTCTAAAGAAAGTTCTTCTTTTTCCAAAGAATCAATTTCTTCATTCATTTTTTTTACATTTTCTTTAGCTAAATCCGCCTCTTCTTTTTTACCTTCAGCCATCAATTGACCAATTTCTTTAGCAGACTTATTTTTTAAACCTCGTAATTCATCTCCCCTTTTACGAGCCTCTCGCCATTTTAAATCAAGATCATACACTTCATCTACCAAAGGAAGTTTTTCATCTTGAAATTTCTTCTTAATATTTTCTTTAACAAGTTCTTTTTGTTCACGTATTAATTTAATATCAATCATATTTTTTTCCTTTCCATTTTGACATCTTTTTAAAAAGAAAAAACCACGACCAACCCCATCAAAGGAGCGAATAAGTCGCGGTGCCATCCTCTTATTTACTTAATTTAAGATAACGGTTTTACCCGTGGATGATTAGTCCCTCTAAAAAGTAGAAACAAATTTATATTCTTACTTCTTTTCATCAACCAGAAGCTTTCTAAAAAGAATTTTAAATTTGTCATGTCTTTTTTTTGATTTCTTCTATAGTATAACACTTTTTTTCAATTTGGTGAAGAATTTTTACGGCCTATTCTTCGTACTTTGCGATAAATTCCCAAAGATTGTTTTTCAAACTGAGTTTTTGATAACCCATTTGATACTTTATAAATACCAATAATATTAGAAGGAATCTCATAATTTTTAAAAAAGTCTTTAACATCACTTGGACGAATAATATATCTACAATCCACGATGGATCTTTCATCAGTCTCATAATTTCTTAAAAAAACACAAGAACGATCTAAATCATAAAAATAAGCAGTACTTAAATAAGGCTTATTTTTAACATTAAATTTCCATTTTTTTGAAGTCAAAAGAATATTTCCTGAATAATATTGCTCTTCTAAAATCCGTTCTTCATCAATCATATACTCTTTTTTTACTTTAACAATTCCATGTGATAACACTTGAATATCCATATCAGAACCTATTCCATTTTCATCTTGAAAATGCAACTCACATCTTTTAAAACAACCATCTTGAATAAAAAAATGAGCTAAAATAGTTTCTAAAGTTTCTAAAGAACTGAAATAATATTGTAAAACTTGCTGTTTTTTCATAGAACGTACCTGAAATTGAGCATCCATATGATATATATTCTCTAAATTTTGAAAAAAATCTTCAAATATTCCATATCTAGAAATAAAGTCTAAACTATTCAAAAAATTATCCACAATCATTTGTTTTTGTAAATGTTCATATATTTTCATGTTCTTCCTCCAAGGCTTTTACAATTTTCATATAATTCGGTTTATATTTTTCATTTACTCTTTTAACATCTTTTTCTGTTTTATTGGTAAGTCTTGTTAAATCCATATTATGTTCAATATCGATCTTTTTAATATACATAGCTACTTTATTATTGCTTTGAATAATACGATCGATATATTCATTATACGAAATACTTTTAGAATGCGTCAAAAGAAAAACTGTATCTACAATTTCTTGTGAAAATCCCATATTTAAAAGATCTTTCTTAGTAAGAAGAGTATCCTCAAGAATATCATGTAACAAGCCAATAATTTTTTCTTTCTCATTTCTTCCAAATGAAGAAACATATTCTAAATGCTCAATATAAGGATTTCCGCCCTTATCTACTTTTCCTTCAAAATATTTTTTAACAATTTTTCTCGTTTCTTCTATATTCATAATTATATTATATCAAATTAAATTTTTTTTGTATAGGTTACTATTGCGTCCTTCTTCTCATAAAAGCCAGAAATCCATTCAATATCTAATTTAAAAGGTTGTAAAGTTTCAACAATTTTCTTTAAATTATAACAACAAATAGAATGATTTTCTTTAAATAAATCTTGATATCCATAAGAATATAAATATAAAAGTTGTAAAATACCATTTTTGTTTAAAAATTTATTCCAACAAGTAACTAAAATTTTAATTTGTTGAAAAAGATCTACATTTTTATCTGGAAAAAAATAATCAAGATATTGTAATATGTTTGAAAAAATAATTCGATCATAAGATTCTAAAAGATCTGGTGTAAATATGTTTCCTTCTATAAAATCTATAGGAACAGTCTGAACCAGTTCTTGTAATTTTTCATAATAAGCATCTGTACTTAAATAAATATTACTTTCATAGATCCTCTTTTCATTTGGAACATCTTTAGAAAAAGCAAAATTTTGTTTTTGCAATTCAAAAACTTTTTTCACAAAATTCTTTCTCTTAGAGTGTAAAAGAATTTGCTTTTTTATTTCAAAATATTCTTTTACATATGGATTAATATCAAACACAGATACTTTTTTAGCACCATAAACCAAAGCATTAAAAAGTTGATCTAAAGAAGAACCAACAGTTAAAACAGATTGATCTTTTAAATTTAAAGCTGTAAAATACTCTGAAACATTTTCGGTTGCAAAAGGATATACACTCTCAAAACCACTTTCCATCACAATTTCCCCCATTAATGTCAAATATCCTAGCATATTTTGGCAAAAAAAGCAAGAAAAGAGCCATTATCGATGATAATGACTCTGAAAAGAAACAATTTGATTTAAAATTTTTAAGGCCTCTTCCTTATCAAAAGAACAAATTTCCAAAATAGAATCTGTTAAAGAATTATATTGCCCAATAACAAAATCTGGATAAGCATGAAAATAAAGCGTTTTTTCTCGAAGAAAATCTTTTTGCATGTCAGTTGGATTTTCTGGTAAATACAGTATTCCATACTCATCTTCTACATCAAAATTGGGAGGAATATAATATAAAGTCATAACTCCATTTTTAGCTAGCTTTTCATCCATATCAAAGTGTTCTCGTTCTTTTACTTCTTTCTTTGTAAGAAAAAGAGGAAAATATTTAGATTTTGAATATAAAAGTTTAAAAGCTTGAACGTGAAAAAATAAATTCGACGATCTTAAAATTTGTTCGGTATCCCCATTAGGATAAACATAAATAATTGCATAATTTCTTGAATCATTTATATCTGGATAAAGAAGATCCGGAACAACCCCCGAAGGAATTCTTTCTAATACAGTACCATGTAAATAATAAATCATTATTTTTTTTCTTCAATTCTATTTTCTAAATATTTTAAGAACTCTTCTTTAGAAACAGTCTTTGTTTCTTCACTTCCAAATTCTCGGTAACTAATGAAATTTTCATCCATTTCTTTTTGACCTAAAATAACAGTAACTGGAATTTTTTTCATAACACTTTCACGCATTTTATAGCTAAGTTTCTCATCACGAGAATCAAAATTTACTCGATATCCATGATCCTGTAACCAATTTTTAACTTCTGTTGCATACTTCTCATGATATTCCATATTAACAGGAATGATATTTACTTGAGTTGGAGCAAGCCATAAAGGATAAACTCCTTTTGTTTCTTCAATTAAGAAAGCAGTAAAACGATCAAATGTTCCAAATATAGCACGATGAATAACTACAGGTGTTTGTTTCTCACCATTTTGATCAATATAATTCAATTCAAATCTTCTTGGAAGAAGAAAATCAAGTTGGCAAGTTGAAAGTGTTACTTCAGGACCGACAGCTGGCTTTACTTCAACATCTAATTTTGGACCATAAAAAGCTGCTTCACCAATAGCTTCAAAATAAGGAATATTTAAAGAATTTAAAACTTCTCTTAACTTATTTTCAGCCTTATCCCACATCTCATCATCATCAAAATACTTTGCCTTATCTTCTGGATCACGTAATGACAAACGAAATTTATAATCTTTAATTCCAAAATCTTTATAAACAGCCAAAATTAAATCGACAACTTTTTTAAATTCATCACCTATTTGCTCTGGTGTAACAAATAAATGAGCATCATTTTGACACATACAACGTACTCTTTCAAGTCCTTTTACAGCCCCACTAGCTTCATAACGAAAATCGGTTGCAAATTCTCCGATACGAATTGGCAAATCACGATAAGAATGAAGTTTGTTTTTATAGACTAACATATGATGTGGACAATTCATAGGTCTTAAAACAAATTCTTCATCATCCACTTTCATAGAAGGAAACATATCTTCTTTATAATGATCCCAATGACCAGAAGTTTTATATAAATTTACAGTACCAACACAAGGAGTATATACATGTTGATATCCCATTTTTTGCTCTTTTTCATAAATATAATTTTCCAATTGTTTTCTTATAATTGCTCCATTTGGAAGCCACAAAGGCATACCAGAACCAACAAGTTCATGATTCATAAAAATTTCTTGTTCTTTACCAATTTTTCTGTGATCACGTTGTTTCATTTCTTCAAGCTCATCTAAATAAGCTTTTAATTCCTCTTCTGTAGAAAAACAAACACCATAAATACGTTGTAAAACTTTATTGTTAGAATCTCCTTTATAATAAGAACCACTAAACTTTAACAATTTAAAATACTTACATTCTTTAACAGAATCCACATGAGGACCACGACATAGATCTGTAAAATCACCTTGAGTATAACAAGAAATCACTTCATCTTCAGGCATATTTTCGATCAAATCAATTTTATACGGATCATTTTTAAACATTTCTAAAGCTTCTTCTTTAGAAATTTCATGACGAACAATTCTCTTGCCATCTTTGCTAATTTTTTTCATTTCCTTTTCAATTTTTTCAAGATCTTCTTCTTTTAAAGTAACATCTCCTAAATCCATGTCATAGTAAAATCCTTCACTAATAACAGGTCCAACCCAAAATTTGGCATCTGGATATAAATGTTTCACAGCTTGTGCAAGCAAATGAGCACAACTATGATTTAAAACACTTAATTTTTCATCTTCTTTAATATTAATCATATTTTTTTCCT
>ERZ1643246.1403-NODE-1403-length-26354-cov-5.695426_pt1 | contig 26354 bp, 13 predicted proteins | sample MGYA00579265_ERZ1643246 | MGnify/ENA primary metagenome ERZ1643246 (study PRJEB29033, sample SAMEA4952261) | chicken gut metagenome | biome: Broiler Chicken; feature: Gastrointestinal Tract; material: Caecum | place: Ireland | collected 2018 | study: Broiler...
GGGGATATTTCGGAAGCTCCCGGCTTTTGCCGGGGGCTTTTTTGATGCCGCAGCGGAATGGCGGCTCCTTTTCTGTTTAAGATTTTTCCATAAAAACGGCCCATGCCGCGCCGCCTTCGGCATTTTAGGGGAGGAAAACGCCGTAAATTCGGCAAACGGACGGGTATTTATCATGGAAAAATTAAAGAGCATAAATTATTATAACGTCAATGAGATTATTCCATATAATTGGTTAGATATGTCCATTTACAAAGAAGCGGGGCAGGTTTATAATGTTTATACAGGTAAAAGGGGAGAATTTTTCTTCCGTGCGAACGAATCTTATAAGGCGGTAAAAGATGAGAAAAAGGCTGTTTTCCGTGATTCTTGCAGCGCTCGTCGGCTTGGGAACGTCTGCCTGCGGAGCGGGGCAGGAAAACGGAGAGTCTTTCGACGTGCTGCGGCTGGTGAGCTGCGAGGGGGCTTCCGTGCGGTTTGCCGCGGCGGGCGGGGAAGACGACGTCGCGCTTTCCGGCATCCTTGCGGAGAGCGATGTTCCGTATGCCGGGGCGTTCAATTCGATCTTTACGGGAGATCTCGAGATAACGTTCGGCTTTCAGGAGGACGAGCCCGTTTCATACAGGCGTTTTACTTTCGCGTTTGCCTCCGCCGTGCAGCCGGAAAAGAGTTTTTCGGTGGTCTATGAGGCGAGCTGGACAGACCCCGCGCAGGCGACGGGGCAATCGGGCGTATATGTGCGGTGCGGCAGCGAGGTGCGCACCACGCGCTATTGGCAGACGGCCGACCGCGAGGAAGCGTGGCAGAGCAACGCAGACCTCGACGTGGGCAACGCGCTCGCCTCGCCCATGTTCAGCGGTTTCGGGTTCGGGGAACAGTACGGCAGGCTTTCCCTCTCGTGGGGGAGCGACGGGGTGCTCGAAGTTTCCGTTACCGAATATTCCGATCCGGACGGGCGCAGCCCGCGCGTCATCGCCGCGTTCGACGGCAGCACGGCGACGGGTTTCGATCCCGCGGCGGGAACGTGGGGGCTGCCGCTGATGGATATTTCCGGAGGGTATACCCTTTCTTTCACCGCGGAAGATATGCGGGGAAACGGTACGGACGGCGCGCCCGATGTCTATTTTTCTTCCATAGAAGCGGGCCCGCGGGGCAGGACGGAAGTCTGCGATCTTTCTTCGCCCGTGCTGGAAACGGCGCCTTCGTTCTATGCGGCGACTTCGGCAGATGACCGGCAGAGCCGGACGGACATAGATAAACAGAAAACAGGAGGTAAATGATGTTTGCAAAAGCAGGCATAAAGAAAAAGCTGCTGATGCTCGCCCTTGCTATGGCTATGGCGGCGTCGCTCGTGTGCGGCACGCTCTTCGTCAGGGCGGATGCGGAAGCGGTGAATGCGGAGGATCTGATCACCGTGTCGGGCGGGGCGACCGTGACGGCGGCGCAGAGGTATACGCTGAAAAACGCCGTCGGCGACCTCGCGGCGGGCACGCAGGTCGGCCCTGCGGGGCTGTACGTTTCTTCCGGAAGGGAGAACGGCAGCATAAGCGGCACGCAGGAATATTATGAGATCGCCTTAAACGGCATCTTTACCGGCTCGGTGCATATCAACTGGCAGGCGCCGAACGAGGGCTTCTGGGAGCAGCACAAGGAAGTCGCTTTCCGCGTGCAGTCCATATCCGACCCCGCCGCGGCATTCGAGTTCCGCATGGGCGGGCAATGGCAGCAGTACGGCTACGTCACCTATGAGTGGCAGGGTGAGACGCTGTGGCGCTCGCAGAATACCTATTACAGCGATGCCAACCCCGCCGCCAGCGATTATTCCTATACGCAGGCGCTTTCCACCGATAACGGCTTTGCACAGTGGGCGCCGCTGATCGGGAACATGGACAACGCGGACAACCACGATTATGTCGGCTATTTCGGCGTCGAATTGGAAGAGGACGGCACGGTGAACGTTGCCGCCGTCGGCGCGCACGACGGGAATCACCGCGAGGTCGTCGCTTCCTTCTGCGAAGACCCCGAAACGTTCGAGCCGATCACGGACGCGGAGCGCGGGTCGGAGCCGAACCTGCCGAAGATAGACCTCTCTGCCGGTTATACGGTCACGATACGGGTGCAGAATTACCACAACATCGGCGGCTGGACGGCAGACAGTATGGCGGATTTCCTGCTCGTATCCGTGGAGGAGAGCGAGACGGGCGACCCCTCGCAGCCCGAAAACGGCGGCACCGTATATACCTTCGACGGCGCGACATCGGAGAGCGCGCCGCAGTTCTATACGAACTGGCAGACGATCCCCGTCATAAGGGCGGAAGGATACGAAGAGACAGATTATTCCTATATCGGGGCAGAGATCGAACTGCCGCGCGCGACCGCGACGGTCGGCGGCGTCGTGAGCGATTTTGCGGGCACGATCACCGTGACCGACCCTTCCGGCGCGCAGACGCAGGTCACGGACGGCGTATACGAAGTGAAGAGCAGGGGAGAGCACACGGTGCGCTACGAGCAGAACGGCTCTTATTTCGAGTTTGGCTTCTACGTCTACGACAAGCCTTTTGCCGTCGAAGACGTCGTCGCCGCGGAAGGCGCGGCGCTCTCTTACGGAGAGGACGTCCGCGGGCTTGCGGGCATCACCGTCTCTTCGGAAGGCGGGGCGTACAGCGGCACGCTCGCGGGAAGTTTTTCGGGGGATATGTCCGTTGACTTCGAGTTCCCGCATCAGTTCAACGAGCAGAATACGGGCAACGGCGCGCAGTTCGTTTTCACCGTATACGACGCGGAAGGCAACGCCGCCTTCGATATCGTGTACGAGAATACGGGCGGCTGGTATACGGGCGTCTATGTGCGCATGGGTGACGAGATCCGTTCCTGGATAGAGGACGGCTCCTACGACGGCTGGGACGGAGCCAAAGGCACCATGTTCTATACGGTGCCGACGGGCGACCGCTGCCTCGTATATCCCGGCACGGGGATCATGTATAGCGAGGCGGACAAATACGGCACGCTGCAGCTCGCGTGGGAGGGCCGCACGCTCTGCGTGCGCGTCACCGACCGCAACGGCAGCATGACCACGATCGCCCGGTTCGACGGCTCGGAGCCGTATACCGCGCGCGAACTCGACGTGAACGGCGCGCTCGTCCTCGGCATGAGCGAGGAGCGCCGTTACGGGCTGCCTATGATGGACGGCACCGACGCGGAAGGCGCGGATCTGACAAAGGGGTTCAGCATCGGGTTCTCCTCGAACAATGCGCAGCTGCCCGTCACCTTCCTCTCCGTGAACGGCATCGCCTTTGAAGGGCGCGAAAACATCACCACGGACTATACCCATTCGGTATCGCTGCTCGCCGACCGCGCGTATGCGGACGGCAGCGACATTTACGTCGCGCAGGGGCAGAGCGCGGGAACGGTGCGCCGCGTCTATTCTTATGCCTTCATGGGCGCGACCTCGCAGTATGCGGGTTCCTGGGGCATCACGCACGCGGTCTTCGAAAGCGATTTTTCGGAATTTTCCTCCACAGACCTCTCCGTAGGGGAGCACGCGGTGGAGATCGCGCTGGACGAGGGCGGCGCACAGTGGACGGGACAGACGGAAACGCTGTTCCTGCACGTCGAAACGCCGTACACCCTCTCTTTTGAGGAAAACGGCGGAGAGAGCGCGGCAGACGTCATCTATTCGGACAGCACCCGTTTCCTGATCGAAGTACCGGAAATTTCCCGCCTGTTCTGGCAGTTCGGGGGTTGGTATACGGACAGCGGACTGACGGAGGAATGGGACGGCTCTGCGGACAGCATCTCCGGCAGCATGACGCTGTATGCGAAGTGGAACGACGTGACGCCGCCGACCATCGTCTTTGCGGACGGCATCTCCGCCTCTGCGGAAACGGTGGCGGGAAGGACGTTCACCGTTTCAAAGTCGGACGTCATCGCGGGCGACGACGCGCAGGGCAGCGTCACGCTCACCGTGCGTTACCGCGTTCCCGGCAGCGACTCGTTCACCGTATTGGAAGGGGAGAGCGTGACGCTGACCGCCGCGGAAGGCATCTATGAAATAGAGTATATCGCCGACGACGGCGCGGGCAACGATACCGCCGTCATCACGCGCACGGTCACGGCCGTCGCGCGCACCGCTCCCGTCATCACGGTGGGCGAAGGCGCGGCGGAAGGCTACGAAGGCTTCCCCGTCGCCGTGGCGGACGCTTCCGCCTCCGACATGGAAGGCAACGCCCTGACGGATATAGACGTCACCGTCACCGACGAAAACGGCAGGGTCTATGAAACGACGGACGGCACCTTCCTGCCCGACAAGACGGGCGTATATACGGTCAGCTACTGCGCGGCAGACGCTTCCGGAGTGAAGGGGTTCGCTTCTTATAAAGTGACCGTCGTCGCCGATACGGAGGCGCCCGTCATCCGCGTGGACTTTTCCGACCGCACGGTGGAGCGCGGCACGGTGATCGCCGTTCCCTCCGCCACGGCGACGGACAACGCCTACGGGGATGTGGAGGTGAACGTCAGCGTCACCTTCGGCACGCAGACGATAACGCTGGGCGAAGGCAACACCTTCACGGCGGATACGCCGGGGACGTACGTCGTCCGCTATACCGCCGAGGACGGCGCGGGCAACGCGGCGGAAACGGTCGTCGTGCGCATCACCGTCCCCGCGGAGGGCGGCGCGTCGGGCGGTTGCAGCGGCACCGCGTACACGGCGGCCGGAGCGGTTTCCGCCGTGCTCGTCGCGGCGGCGGCCGCAGCGGCGGCGATCTGCCGCAGAAAAGCAAAATAACAGGCACCAAAGGAGGTCAGTTATGAAAAATATTCTGAAAAAAATCGGGACTTGCGCCGTTGCGGCGCTGCTGGGCGTTTCCGCGGTATCTTTTGCGGGATGCTCCGACGAGAACGCGAACAAGACGACGATCTCCATCCACTACTACAACGGCGGGCTGGGAAGCGACTGGATCAGGGAAGTGATCGCCGAGTTCGAGGAGATGTTCGCGGACGTTTCTTTCGAGGAGGGCAAGACGGGCGTTCATGTGGCGCTCACGCCCGACAAAAACTTCAACGAAACGCCCACCTCCATGATGACGGGCGCCGAAAAGGCGGATATCCTGTATACCGCCGATTCCGGCATCGTCAGTTATCTTACGACGGAGAACATCGTCTACGACGCGACCGACATCGCGCTGGATAAGGTGTACGACGAGAACGGGAACGTGCAGCTCGCCGCGGACGGAAAGAGCTTCGTGCAGCAGGAGTACTCCATGTACGACCGTATGCATCCCTATTATCAGAGCGCCTACAACCTCGCCGGCACGCGGTACGACACCGAAAACGACGACGGGTATTATTTCCCTCTGCTGCCCTATGAGGACACCCTCTCCGGCATCGTCATAGACTACGACCTGTATTCGCAGCTCTGCAAGGACTACGGGCTGGATTCCGAGATGACGGGGTACCTGTTCGAGGGCGACGACGTGCGCATGCCCGGTACATGGGACGAGTTCTTTGAACTGCTGACGACCATCCGCGACCAGGCGGACGGCACCTATTCGGGCTTTACATATGCGATCGACTATTACACGCCCGCCCTGCAGAACGCCGTGATCGCCGACGTCGACGGCACCGACGAGGGCACGGAGAACAAGAGCGAGTATTCCGGCATCCGCATGTACGATACTTACGACGGCGCCTATGACTTCGACGGCGACGGGACAAAGGAAACGACGATCACGGCCGACAATGCCTATATGCTGACGCAGACGCGCGGCTACGAGGCGATGACGGAGATCGCTTTCCGTCTCTTCGAATCCAACGCGAGCGGCGGGAACATCTTCGACAACAACGTCATGCAGAATCCTTCTTACAGCGTGGCGCAGATGGACTTCGTCATGAGCAAGACTTCTTCGACCAACCCGCGCATCCTCGCCATCTTCGAGGGCGACTGGTGGGAGAACGAAGCGCGCGCCTCCTTCGATTCGATGGGCGCCATCAACGCCGAGGACGGGTACGGCAAGCGCACCTTCCGCATGATGCCCGTTCCGCACATGACTTCGGAAGAAGCGGAGGAGGGCAAGACGTATAAGGTCGGCGGGTTCTCTTCCGGCTATCCCATCGTGCTCAACCAAAAGACGCTGGGCAACGACGAGGCGAAGGCGCAGGTGGCGAAACTGTGGATACAGTTCCAGCATTCCGTGCAGAGCATGCAGACCTTTACGCGCTGGTCCGGTTCGGTGCTGCCGTATATCTATGAAGTGACCGACGACGTCAGGGAACAGATGACGCCCTTCGCGCAGAGCATCCTCGAAATACAGATGCAGGACAGGGCCGCCGACGGGCAGATCGAGATCGTGCGCCGGAATCAGCTCACGATGGACGACGAGGTGCGCACGACTTCCAACACCATCGACTTCCGTGCGCAGTTCCGCTCATGGAACCTTACCAACGGCGCGATCATCGCCAACATGGTCAACCTTCGCAATCCCGCGAACAACTTCAACTGGCGCAGCTCCGATATTGCGGACATGGTCGAAGAATATATGGAAGGCATGCTCACCGCCCATCAGTGAGCGCACGGAGGGGAAAACATGGAGAGCGGAACGAATCGGGCGATCCTCGCCGCACAGAGCGGCGGGGAACCTCCCGTCAAACAAAAGAAACATAAAATGCTCGCGACCACGAAAAAGGCGCACATCTTCTGCATCTGCGTGCTCGCGTTCATGCTGGTGCAGTGGCTGCTCATCTTCGTGTACGGCAATCTGAATTCCGTTTTGCTGGCTTTCCAGCATTACGACGCGGCGTCGGATACGCAGATATTTTATGCGGGGAAAGATATCTTCAAAAATTTCGGCGATTTTCTGGGCGATCTGTTTTCTTCCGAAAACGATCTCGGCGGATACTTCCTCACGGGCGTCGTCTATCACCTCACGGGGTTGGTCAGCCTGCCGATAAGCCTGGTGTTTGCCTTCGTCATTTATAAAAAAATGCCTGCGTCCGGGTTCATGAAGATCGTCCTGTTCGTGCCCTCCGTCATCTCCTCGATGGTCATCGCTCTGCTGTTCAAGACCATGATGCTGCAGGGTATGCGCGGGCTGTGGACGAACGTGCTCGGCCGGCCGTACAACGAATTTGTTTCGCCGCTCGCGGACAATTCCAAAGCGTTCGGCACGCTGCTGCTGTATCAGTTCTTCTTCGCGCTGCCCGGCTCTCTGCTCATCAATATCGGCACGATGAGCCGCACGCCGGAAGAACTCGTCGAATACGGCAGGCTGGAAGGATTTTCCTATCTTCAGGAATTCATCCACCTGACGCTGCCGCTGATGTTCCCCGTCCTGCAGATCTACTGCCTCGGGATGTTCACCGGCTTCTTTACGGCGCAGGGCCCCCTGTATGCCATCTACGGCGACGGGAAGGGCACGTCCATTCCGGAAAGCGCCATCTCTTTCGGATACTACATGATGATCTCCGTCATCTCCGACAGGGGGTCGGGCGTCAGCCCCGAGTTCATGTACGGCTATACCGCGGCGGCGAACCTGCTCATCGGGCTGGTTTCCATTCCCATCGTATACGGGACGAAAAGGCTTTTCGACCATTTCGACCCCGAAGCGGATTTTTAAGGAGGGGACGTTATGCAAGAAAGCGTTCAGGAACGGGAACAGGCGCGCGGATACCGCAAGGGCGGCCCCGCACGCCGGAGGCTGCGCGGCGTTGCGCGCTGTATCTTCCCCGTCGTTTCCTATACGGTGGTCTGCCTGTGGTGTCTGTTCTTTTTGCTGATGATCTTCTGGGCGGTCATCAACAGTTTCAAGTCTTATCTGAATTTTTATCAGGACCCGCTCTGGTTCCCCAAAACGGGCACGGGTTTCGGCTGGAATTTTTCAAACTACGCAAAGGCGTTCAACGCCCTGCAGGTCACGCGCAACAGCGAGATCATCCGCGCACCGCGGATGCTGCTCAACAGCCTCATCTACGCGGGCGGCTCCGGCATCCTCTCGGTGATCACCGCCTGCCTCGCGAGCTATATCCTTGCGAAATACAGCTATCTCAAATGGGTGCGCTCGCTGTGGATGCTCGTCCTCATCACCAACTATCTGCCCATCGGCGCTTCGCTCTCCGCGAACATAAAGATGCTCACCGATCTCGGACTGTACGATTCCATGCTCGGCATCATGTTCTGGCAGTGCGGCGCGTTCGGGTATATCTTCCTCATCTACTACGCCACATGGAAGAGCGTTTCCTGGAGTTATGCGGAGGCGGCGTTCATCGACGGGGCGGGGCATTTCCGCACCATGCTGCTCATCATGTGGCCGATGACGCGCACCATTTTCGGCGTGCTGTTCATCCAGCAGTTCATCTCTCTCTGGAACGACTATATGACGCCCATCATCTACCTGCCGAGCTATCCGAACCTCTCTTACGGCGCCTATCAGTTCCAGTTCACGGCGGCGAACCCCGACGTTGCCACCGTGCCAATACAGATCGCCGGCCTGCTTCTGCTCGCCATACCCATCTTCGTGCTCTTCCTTATTTTCAGGAACAAGATCATGGGCTCGCTCACGTTGGGCGGCCTGAAAGGATAATCAGGAGAAAATAAAATGCGCATAAAAAACAAGATCCTTCCCCTGTTGATGAGCGGCGCGCTGCTCGCGGGCTGCGTGGGCGTCTTTCTGGGCGCGGGCGCGGCGGAAGGGGAGGCGGCGACGTCCGCATCCTCTCCGGCGGGGCTCTGGACGCTGCCCGTCGGCGTGACCGCCGAAGCAGACGTCTCCGTTCCCGATTATATGCTGTACGGCAGAGAATATCAGAACGACAGCAATTACGACTATGTCGAGTATACGGCGGAGTCTTCCGACCTCGGGCTGGAAGACTGGCAGAAAAGCGGCGTCAGATTCACGCCCGCCGCCGCCAACCGCTGGGTGGAATACTCCAACGTCGTCGACATTTCCGGCTTTACCCGGCAGGACGTGCTGCTCGCCTTCACGCCGCTCACTTCCACGCGCGGAAACGCGGAGATCTATGAGATCGACGTGCGGATAGAGGACGCGGAAGACCCGGAAAACTATCTGCTCATCAAGATCAAGCCTTCGCAGTGGTTCCCCGCGACGTTCACCGCGGAAACGGCGGACATCGGGCCTTTGGGATATAAGTACGGCGATTATCAGCCCGGTTACAACGAAGAGCTGCACGGGTTCAGCGACAAGTATCAGGTAGGGTTCGACGGCACCACCAACGAAACGCCTTTCGCGCCCGAGGAACTGAAGGTCGACAAGACGGAAGTGCGGCACCGCTCCATCATCCTGCATTACGACTACGAGGACAAAGCCGTATGGGTAACGGGCCAATACGGGCAGCAGTTCTGCATCATGGATCTCGATTACAGCGAATCCGTCGGCTACGGCAACGAATGGGAGGGATTTTCGAGCGGCCGCGTGCGGCTGTCGGTCGCTTCCAAACAGCACCGTGCGAGCGAACCGAGCTACATGATCCTCAATGCCTTCAATACGCCCATGTGCGGCGATACCGTCGAAGATACCGCCGCGCCCGTCATCTCCTTCGGCTCCGAAGTCGCGGAGAACGAGGCGCCTGCCGCCGTGCGCGGCATGGAATACCGCCTGCCTTCCTGTACCGCGAGCGACGCCGTATCCGGCGACGTCGTCTGCGACGTCGAGGTGAAAGATCCCGACGGGGAAAAGGCGGAAGTGTCCGGGAACGGCAGCATCGTTCCGCAGAAAACGGGTTACTATACCGCGACGTACAGCTGCACGGACGAGGCGGGCAACGTCGCTTCCCGCACGCTGCGCATTCTCTCGAAGGCGTCCGTGCCCGTGATCTCCGTATCGGCGGAGGATCCGGATACCCTCGACGTGACCGTCGGGGAACAGGTCGCGATCCCCGCGGCGGAATATGCCTGCTCCGAAGGAGCCGTCATGGTCTCCTCTTCGGTGAAGGTCGTCCGCGCGGGCGCCGCGTCGGAGACGGTGGAAACGGAGGACGGCAGCTTCGTCCCTCTTGCGGCGGGACTGTACAGGGTCATCTATTCTGCGACCGATTACCTCGGCAACGAATATACCTATGAGCTCACATATACGGCCGCGGAAGCGGAAGGCGCCGCCGTGCACGGCACGCTGCAGCATCTGCTCCGCCTCTTCGACGGCACTCCCGTCGAGATGCCCGAGATGAAGGCGTTCGATTATATTTCTTCGCCCGGCGCGGGTACGGCGGCGGACGTGCGCATCGTCATAACGGGCGAAACGGGCGAGAGCGTCACCGTCGGAAACGGCGGCGTGTTCACGCCTTCCCTGCAGACGTTCGGCGATTCCGTGACGATACGGTACGAAACGGCCTGCGCGGGCGGCAGTTATGCGGCCGCGGAAGAATATACGGCCGAAATTTATCCCGTGCCGGACAGGGACGCGGAGGACTATACGGACGACGGTGCCTATCAGCTGGACGATTACCTCGTCCTCGGGGACGGCATGGAAGTCGTCTATAACGGGGCGGACGAAGATATGTTCTTCCGCGTACAGACGAAAGAGGGCGAAACGGGGGATCATTCCTTCACTTTCGCCAATCCGCTCCGCGCGGACGGGTTCAGCGTCCGTTTCTCCGTTCCCGCTTCCATGAAAAATTTTGAACAGTTCGTGATCTCCCTGCGCGACAGCGACGACGCCTCCGTCGGCTTCGACCTCGTGTTTGAAAAGATAGAGGAAGGACACGATTTCGTGCGCAACGCAAAGACCTTCGTTTACGCCAACGGGAAAAAATACACCGTGGACGGCGTTTACAATACGATCGGCGACGACGGCAGGGAATCCGTCGGCAACTTCACCGTTTCCTATATCGGCGGTGCGGTCGTCGATTCTTCCGGAGAAGAACTGTTCTCCATAACGCAGAACTTCGACGGCGGGAGCTGGGAAGGCTTCCCCAGCGGCAAGGTGTACGCGACCTTCTCTTTCCGCGGCGTGGGCAATCTCACGCCCTCCGGCGAGGAGAGTTCCCGCGGAGAAGTGGGCACGCAGGCGGCGATGATGATCACGTCGCTGTGCGGGCAGGCGTTCTTCGTCGACTATGACGGCGACGGCAACCTTTCCGATTTTACGGACAGGACGCTGCCGCAGATCGTGCTCGATACGGAACTGCCCTCGTCCTTTGCCGTGGGGCAGCGCGTCAGTATCCCGTACGCGACCGCCTTCGACACGCTCTCTTCCTACGTCGCCGTATACGTTACGGTGGAAAGTTCGGACGGTACGCTGCTCTTCGACAGGGAACCGCTGCGCGAAGGCATGACCTTCACGCTCGGCGGATACGGAAGGTATTATCTGCGCTATACCGCGACGGACGCGGGCGGGCGCACTGCCACGGCCGCGTATACGATATCGGCTTCGGATACGGAAGCGCCGACCATAGCGCTTTCCGATACGGGAGAGCGCACCTGCCGCGCGGGTAAGGAAACGGACATCCCCTCCGCGGTCGTGCAGGACGGGCGCGACGAGGCGCCCCGCCTGTTCATCTTCGTCATACAGCCGGATACCTCGGTGATCAGGCTGGGCGAAGTCACTTCGGACAACGGGATCACAGGCTTTACGCCCGCGGAGGCGGGCAGGTATACGGTCGTATATTATGCGATCGACTCCGATTACAATGCGGCGATACAGACGATAACGGTCGTCGCGGAATGAGGTGCGAGATGAAAAAGACAGTAAAGACCTTGCTGGCGGCCGTGCTTGCGCTCGGTTTCTGCCTGCCTGCCGCCGCTTGTAACGGCGGCGGGGAAGGGGGCGGCGTCGCGGAAACGGACATCGTCCTCGCTTCCGGCGGGGATACGGAATACGCCGTCGTGATCCCGGAGGACGCATCGGCGGCGGAGGAATACGCCGCGGAGCTGCTGCGATCGCAGTTTGAAGAGGCGACGGGCGCGGAGATCTCCGTCCGCAGCGACGGAGGGGCCGGGCTTGACGAAAACGGCAAGATCCTTTCCGTGGGCGCGACTTCCGTGCTCGAAGACAGCGGCCTCGTGCTCGATGCGGAGGAGCTGAACGAGGACGGGTTCAGGATCAGGCGGTACGGCAATACCGTCGTGATGGCGGGCGCGAACGATACGGGCACCATCTATTCGGTGCAGGAATTCCTCAAATACCAGTTCGGCTATGAAGTGTACGCGACGGATGAAATACACATCGACGCCGTTGCCGAAAGCAGGCTGAAAGATTTCGACGTGACCGAAGTCCCCGCTTTTCGGGGCAGGACTTTCGACGGTCTGCCCGCATACAATGCGGAATATGCCGTTTCCCTGCGTCTGCGCCCCAATACGCAGGCGGCGGAGTTCGACTACGGCAGCTCCCGCGACTGGATAGGTTCTGCCCACTCCTATTACGAGATCATCGACCCCGATATCTATAACAATGTGCAGGATCATCCGGAGAGCTACCATCCCGAGTGGTTCGCGCAGGGGCAGCTCTGCCTTACCGACGGCGAACTGTTCACGACTTTCGTGGAAAACCTGAAAACGATGATCAAAGAGGCGCCCTACGGCAAGATCGTTTCCCTCGGCGAAAACGACGGCGCCGGGTACTGTACGGGACGGGAGGGCTGCACCTGCGCGGCGGAGCAGAGCCTGTACGGCCTGAGCGGATACATCGTCCGCTTTATGAACAGAGTGGTCGAAGAGGTGGAAAAAGACCCCGAGATCGCCGCGCGGGATCTCGTGTACTGTATGTTCGCGTATACGGCGAGCGGCAGCATCGTGCCGCCCGTCAACACCGCCACCGGCGAGATCCTCAACGAGAGCTGCCGGCCCTGCGACAAACTGTATGTGCGCGTGACGCCGCTCAATCCCGTTTGCTACAAGCACGCATGGTCTGACCCCGACTGCTCGTACAATCAGTCCGTTTACGAATATTTCAACGGCTGGGCGGGCATCACGGACAACCTGTACGTCTGGGATTACAACACCAATTTCACCGCCTATTATTTCTTCTACGATAATTTCGATTCGCTGCAGGCCAACCTTCAGTATTACAGGGATATCGGGATCGTCAACCTTTCGAGAGAGAATACGACCGGTTCCGCACTGCGTTCGCTCACCGATCTGGATACCTACCTCAACGCCAAACTGATGTGGGATCCGGACGAAGATGTGGGTCAGCTCGCCGAAGATTTCATCGACGCATTCTACAAAGACGGCGCGGAATATATGCGGCAGTACATCACTCTGATGCGTTCCAACGTAAACATGATGGACGCGACGCTCGCGGAAGGGTATCACCTGCTGTGCTATCAGGCGCCGGGCGATCTCGTCGGCTATTGGCCGAAGCGCATCCTCGAGCAGGCGCTGGATCTGCTCGAACAGGCGCAGGCGGCATACGAACCGCTCCGCGAAACAGACCCCGTTTTGTACGAAACGCTGTACAACAGGGTGCTGAAAGAGAGCGTGTGCCTGCGCTATATGATCATTTCCAATTTCGCTACATATTACCCCAACAGCCAGTCTTTGCTCACGGAGATGCTCGATCAGTTTGAAGCAGATGCGGAGACCGTGCAGGCGAACTGCGACCATGAAGGCGGAAGCACGAGCGATTGGATAGAGGATATGAGGAGTTAAACCGTAAAGGACGGAGGTCTTGCTGTGACTTACTATGTGGATTGCCTCGAAGGCGAATGCTGGTGGGGCGGCGCCGTTGCGCAGGGCATGGAGATGCCCATCGCGAAGGGCGGTGCCGGCTACGAGCTGAACGGCACGATAAACCGCACGGACAATCAATACAACGCGCTGTTCGTCAGCAACCGCGGCCGCTATATCTATGTCGAAAACGGCTGCATTCTGAACTTTGACGGCAACGGGCTTATCACGATTTCCGAAGCCAAAGGAGAAGTGGACATTTCCGCGGGGCACGGCACGCTCAAAGAGGCGTACCGCGCCGCCGCGGCGAAGCACCTGTATTGCGGGAAGGCCGTCCCCGAAGAGATGGTCCTTTCTCCGCAGTACAGCACATGGGTGGAGATGCTGCGCGGAATCGACCGGCAGAAAGTGGAGGCGTATGCGGAGAGTATCGTCGGCGGAGGCCTTCCCGCGGGCGTCCTCATCCTCGACGACGGCTGGATGAGCGATTACGGCGACTGGACGTTCGCGGCGGAAAAATTCCCCGACCCGAAAAAGATGACGGAAAAACTGCACGAGATGGGCTTTAAGGTCGTGCTGTGGGTCTGTCCCTTCGTCAACGAGAGCGCGCCCGTTTACGGCAGCCTTGCGGCGGAGGGGGCGCTCGTGCGCAGCCGTACGGGCGAGGTCGCCGTGCGGCGCTGGTGGAGCGGAACGAGCGCGGTGCTGGACATGAGCAGCCCCGCCGCCGGCAAATGGCTGAGCGGCGTGCTCGACGGGCTGATGGAGAAGTACGGCATAGACGGCTTCAAGTTCGATGCGGGCGACCCGCAGTATTACGACTCGGACGACAAGACGTACGGCGGCGTTTCTCCCAACGGGCAGAGCAAGCTGTGGGCGCAGTTCGCTTCCCGCTACGAGTACGCGGAGCTGCGCGCCTGCGTGGGGATGGGCGGCTATCCCATCGTGCAGCGCCTGGCGGACAAGAACAGCAGCTGGACAGGCAAAAAGGGGATACTTTCGCTCATCCCGAATATGTTGCAGGCGGGGCTTTCGGGCTATCCGTACTGCTGCCCCGACATGGTCGGCGGCGGGCAGGAGGCGGATTTCGGCAGCGGAAAGGGGCATGACGACGAGTTTATGGCCCGTTCCTGCCAATGCGCCGCGCTCATGCCCATGATGCAGTTCTCTTACGCCGTGTGGAACAGGAGCTCTGAACCCGTCCGCAGGATCGTGAAGAACTGCGTCGAACTGCGCGGCCGCTACGGCGGGTATCTGCGCGGACTGCTGCGCGAAAGCGGGCGCACCCGCGACCCGCTCATGCGGCACATGGAGTACGAATTTCCGGGGCAGGGGATGGAAAGGGTCAACGACCAGTTCATGCTCGGAGATAAACTGCTCGTCGCCCCGGTGCTCTATAAAGGCACGCGCGAGCGCGAGATCGTGCTGCCGCGCGGGCGGTGGAAATATATGCCGACCGGCGAGGTGCTCGACGGAGGCAGGACGGTGCGCGCCTCCGCGCCGCTGGACGTTTTGCCGTATTTTGAAAAGATGTGAGGTTCGCGATGAAGTACGATATCAGTTTCTGGAACTACCGTCCTCTCGGGGAAAGGGACGAGGCGGAGGCTGTGGCGGAATGGAAAGATGCGGGCATCACCCTCCCCATGACCTTCGAGTACGATCCCGCACGCCACGACAAGGCGCGGATGCTGCGCCTGCTCGACGAATGCGCGAAGGCGGGCATGAAGGCGATCGTCTGCGATGCGCGCACCCGCTATCACCGCCTCGCGGAACGGGGCGAAGCGCGGTTCCGCGAGGACGTCGCCGCCGCCGTCGCCGATTTCGGGGCACACTCCGCCGTGTTCGGCTTCCATGTCGGTGACGAACCCGACAAGAACAGCTGGGAAGATGCCGTTGCCGCTTACCGCATCGTGGCGGAAGCGGCGCCGCACCTCACGCCTTTCCTGAATATGTTCCCGTATTGGGACGGTTCCTTTGCCGACGTCGTCGGGCCGGGCAGCCCCGAGGAGTATGCCGACCTGCTCGTCGACTTTGTCCGCAGGACGGGCGCGAAGCTGATTTCCTTCGACAGCTACGGGCAGTGCGCCTATATGGACAGGGAACAGAATCAGGACGCGCATCTGCGCAATTTCCGCATCTTCGGCAAAGTCGTGCGGGAAACGGGAGCGAGGCTGTTCGTGTCTTTGCTGTCGGTAGGGCATTGGGCGTACCGCGTCCCCACCGACGACGATATCCGCTGGCAGATCTACACTTCCGTCGCGCACGGCGCCACGGGGTTCCACTGGTTCTCCTTTTATCAGGGAACGCTGGACGGGAATTACCGCGAAAATCCCGTGAACCTGTTCGGCGAACGGACGGATACTTTCCGCCGCCTCTCGTATCAGGACCGCGTTTTTCTCAGATTCTTTGCCCCGAAGCTGGAACGCTGCCGCTTCGACGGCGTATCGTATTATTACAAAAACTGGGGCGGGTTCCCGCTGTTCGCCGGCACGAAGGAACTGAAAAGCATTCAGCCGGTCGTGAACGCGGCGTCCGTCGCCGTGACGCGCTGGGTGCGCGACGACGGCAGCCCCGCCTATACTTTCGTCAACATGGACCGCGAAAATCCCACCAAAATACGCCTTGCCTTTGAAGGCAGCCTCTCAAAGCATGACCGGGACGTCTGGATCGTGCCCGGGCAGATGGTGTATATCGACGAAGACGGAGTCCTGTAAAGAGAGGGAAAGAGATGAACCACGCAAAGTGTTATATCAGAGAGTATCCCCGCCCGCAGTTCGTGCGGGCGGATTGGCTGTCGCTGAACGGCGAATGGGCGTTCGGCTTCGGCGAAGAGGTGACGCGGCGCGAAGCTCTTGCGGGAAGGCTGCCGCGGAAGATATGTGTGCCGTTCACTTATGAAACGGAGATGAGCGGCATCGGGGACCCCGCCCCGCACGAAACGGTCTGGTACGCGCGCACCGTCGAAAAGCGTGCGGGGAAGAGGAACATCCTCAACATAGACGGCGCGGACTACCTCGCCTCGGTGTACGTCAACGGCAAAAAGGCGGGCAGCCACGAGGGCGCTTACGCGCGCTTTTCGCTGGACGTGACCGACCTTCTGCACCCGGGGAAAAACGTGCTCGCCGTCCGCTGCGACGACGCGCTCTCGCCCCTGCAGGTGCGCGGCAAACAGCGCTGGGCGGAGCACAACCACGGCTGCCACTATACGCAGATGACGGGGCTGTGGAAGAGCGTCTGGATGGAGTATGCGGACGAAGTCCGCCTTTCCTCCCTGCGCATGACGCCGTACCCCAACGACGGGGAGCTGGAGCTCGTCTTTTCCGTGACGTCGCCCGCGAAGGACGTGACGGTGGAGTACGAAGCAGAGTTCCGCGGCGGACATATCTGTTCGGGGAGCGTCGCGGCGGAGGCGAGCGAGCAGAAGGTGCGCGTGCGCGTCGCCTGCGAACGCGCCGTCGAACAGGTAAATATCTCCTACATGGACTGGCCGGGCATCTACGATATTTCCTTCACCGTGCGCAAAAACGGCAAGGTCACGGACAGGGTCGGCTCCTATTTCTCCATGACGGACTTTTCGGTGCGCGGCGGGCAGATCTCGCACTGCATGGCCCCGAAATACCTGAAAATGGTGCTCGATCAGGGCTGGTGGCCCGGATCCGGCTTCACGCCGCCGGACGAGGAGGCGATCGTGCGCGACATCGAACTCACGAAGGCGATGGGGTTCAACGCGGTGCGAAAGCACGAGAAGATCGAGGACGAGCGGTATCTCTATTATGCGGACATTCTTGGCCTGGGCGTGTGGTGCGAGATGCCGTCCTCTTACTTCTTCACGGAGGGAAGCATAGGGAAGACGGCGGAACAGTGGCAGGAGATACTGCGGCAGAATTACAATCATCCCTGCATCGCCGCCTGGGTGTGTTTCAACGAGAGCTGGGGGGTGCGCTCGCTCATGGAGGACACGCGCACGCAGAACTTCGTCGCGGCGATGTATTGGCTGACGAAGGCATACGATCCCCGCCGTCCCGTCGTCGGGAACGACGGCTGGGCGCACACGTTCACCGACCTTCTTACCGTCCATCAGTACACGCAGGACGGGGAGAAACTGTATTCCATGTTCTCCGATATGCGGAAGATCGCGGAGGGCGACGCCCGCACGGGCGTGCAGTTCGCCGTGGCGAAGGGCTGGGAATACGGCGGGCAGCCCGCGGTGCTGTCGGAGTTCGGCGGCACGGCGTTCCGCGCGGACGCGGAGGGCGATGCCTGGGGGTACGGCAGCGCGGTAAAGGACGGGGAGGAGTATCTCTCCCGGCTGCGCTCGCTGTTTTCGGCTGCGAAGCGGATGCCCGTCATCGGCTATTGCTATACGCAGCTGACGGACGTACAGCAGGAAGTGAACGGGCTACTCAGAGAAGACCGCACGCCCAAAGTCCCTTTGGAAGAAATACGCAGGATCAACGAGAGGGAAGCATGAAAAAAGGAAGAGTGACCATTCCCACCGACGAGAGTTTCGTCGAAGGGACGAAGAAGATCGCGGCGCTCTGGGGAGCGGACGCCGTGCGCGACTGCGACGGCACGAAGCTGCCGGAGAACGCGCGGGAGCTTGCGGATAAGGTGTACGAAACTTATTTCGTCACCCGCGGCGACGTGGCGTGGGCAAAGACGAACCCCGACGAATTGCAGCACTTTTTTCTCATGAGCGGGAGAAAGATCGCGACGGGCGCGACGCTGAAGATATTCCCCGCCGAAGGATACTTCGCACAGCAGGTAAAGCCGGACTTTTCCGCCGACGCGCTGCGCTATTGGCAGGTCGTCGACCGCACGGAAGGGAAGGTGCATACGCGGTGGAAGGCGGACGAACGCGAGGGGAGCGTCCTCGTCGAAGATGCGGAGCCGTATCACGAATACACGCTTTCCTTCCTCGCCCGTAACGTGTGGGACTCCACGCAGATGTACAACTACATCACCAACGGCTGGGATACGGACAGGCACAGCCCCTACGATCCGCGCTACCCGAAAACGGCGGAACATATCAAAGCCGCGCTGATAAATTGGCTGGAAACGCACCCGCAGATCAACGTGGTGCGCTTCACTACCTTCCTGTACCACTTCTTCCTCGTGTTCAACGAGGAAGGGAAGGAGAAGATCGTGGACTGGTTCGGCTACAATGCCTCCGTCAGCCCGCGCGCGCTGGATGCGTTTGAAAAGGAATACGGCTACGCGCTCACGGCGGAGGACTTCGTGGACGGCGGCTGCTACAATTCCCCGCACCGCGTGCCGAAAAAGAGCTTCCTCGATTATATGGATTTCACCATGCGCTATGTCGCGCAGACGGTGAAGGAGCTGGTCGGCATCGTCCATGCCCGCGGCCGCGAGGCGATGATGTTCCTCGGCGATTCGTGGATCGGCACGGAGCCGTACGGCAGATATTTTGCCGATATCGGGCTGGACGCGGTCGTCGGCAGCGTCGGCGGCGGCGTCACCGTCCGTATGCTGTCGGATATGCCGGGGCTGAAATATGTCGAAGGCAGGATGTTGCCGTACTTCTTCCCCGATACTTTTTTTGAGGGGAACGAGGAAAACGCCGTCGCCGAGCTCAACAAAAACTGGATGACGGCGCGCCGCGCGATGATGCGCGCCCCCCTCGACAGGATCGGCTTCGGCGGCTACCTCTCGCTAGCGGCAAAATTCCCTTCCTTCGTGCGGAGGGCGGGGGAGATCTGCGAGGAGTTCCGCGGCATTTACGGGAGCGTGAAGGGCAAAAAGCCGTTCAACGTTCTTCGGGTCGCCGTGCTCAACTGCTGGGGGAAGCTGCGCAGCTGGCAGTGCTTCATGACGGCGCACGAGCTCTGGTATCAGCAGGCGTATTCCTATCAGGGGATCCTCGAGGCGCTTTCCGGCCTGCCCGTCGAGGTATCGTTCATCGACTTTGACGACGTGAAGGCGGGCGCGCTGGACGCGGCGGACGCCGTCATCAACGCGGGCGACGCATACACGGCGTGGTCGGGCGGCGAGATGTGGCAGGATGCGCGCGTGCAGGAGAAGGTGCGCGCCTTCGTCGCCGGAGGCGGCGGGTTCGTGGGGGTCGGCGAGCCGACCGCGTGCGCGGGGGACGGCAGGTTTTTCCGCCTCGCCGACGTTCTGGGCGTTGACGAGGAGAAAGGGCTGACGCTGAATACAGACAAGTACAACATCCGCGCGGAAGAGGGGCATTTCATCTTTGAAGATACGCCCGCACCCGATTACGGTGAGGGCAAAAAGAATATCTTCGCGCTGCCCTCGGCGAAGGTGCTGGACATCGTCTTTTCCGACCGCTTCACGCGCAGCGTGAACGTCGGCGAGGTCAGGGCCGCCGCAAACGTTTACGGCAAGGGCAGGAGCTTCTACATCACGGGCCTGCCGTATTCCTTTGAAAACGCCCGCCTCTTATACCGCGCCCTGCTGTGGGTGACGCGGAAAGAGGAATACGTTCATCGTATTTTCAGTACAAACGTAAAAACGGATTGCCATTTTTACGCAGAGAGCGGCGAGTATGCGCTCGTCAACAATACCTTCGAAGAACAGAAAACGACATTTTTCGACAAAGCGGGCAAAGCGCGTTCTCTCACCCTTGCGCCGATGGAGATACGGCGGCTCTGACGGAGGAGGCACGGATGGAAAAACTTACGGCGGGAGAGATCTCTCCGCGCGGATGGCTGAAGAGGCAGCTCGAAATACAGGCCGCGGGCCTTGCCGGCAATCTCGACAAGGTCTGGCCGGACGTGCGCGACAGCAAATGGATCGGCGGCGAGCGGGAGGGCTGGGAACGTGTCCCTTATTGGCTGGACGGTTTTATCCCGCTCTCCTTCCTCCTCAAAGACGACGGCATGGTCGCCCGCGCGAAGCGGTATATCGACCGCATCCTCGAAGGGCAGTGCGAAGACGGCTGGATATGCCCCTGTTCCGCCGAAGAGCGAAAAACGTACGACGTATGGGCGCTTTTCCTGTTGCTCAAAGTGCTCGTGCTCTGGCATGAATGTTCCGGCGACGGGCGCATCGAAGAGGCCGTATACCGCGCGCTCCGGCAATACCGCGGCTTTATCCGCGCGGCGGCGCCGTCCGGCTGGGCGGGCGCGCGCTGGTATGAATGCCTCGTTTCCGTGCTCTGGCTGTACGGGCGGAGGCCGGAAAAGTGGCTGCTCGAGCTGGCGCATATCCTGAAGATCTCCGGCACGGACTTTTCCCGCGCGGGGCAGCTGTGGAAAGGCGTCGAAAAGCAGTGGACGATGTATACGCACGTCGTCAATGCGGCGATGAGCCTGAAAGCGGGCCCGCTGTACCGCCGCGTCATGCAGAAAAAAGATGCGCCCGTCGGCGATGCGGACGCGGAGCGGATGTACCGCCTGCTGCGCAGGTATCACGGCACGGCGGCGGGGCACTTTACGGGAGACGAATGTCTTTCCGGCACCAGCCCCGTACACGGCACGGAACTTTGCGGCGTGGCGGAGGCGATGTATTCCTACGAATGGCTGCTGGCGCTCACGGGCAGGAGCGCCTGGGGGGACCGCCTCGAGGCGCTCGCGTTCAACGCGCTGCCCGCGGCGGTGTCGCCGGATATGTGGACGCACCAATACGACCAGCAGACCAATCAGATCGCCTGCACCGTGCAGAACGAACCTTCCGTATTCAACACAAATTCGCCCGACGCCAACGTTTTCGGGCTGGAACCGAATTTCGGCTGCTGTACCGCAAATTTCGGGCAGGCATTCCCGAAATTTGCGCTCTCCGTATTCATGCGCGAGGGCGACGCGCTCGTGTGCGCGGCGCTCGCGCCGGCGGAAGTGCGGACGAGCGTCGGCGGCGTTCCCGTTCATGTGACGCTGGACACCCTTTATCCGTTCCGCGGCGAACTCGCCTTCACGGTGGAGGCGGAAGGGGAATTTGCGCTGAAGATACGCATTCCGTCCTGCGCGGCGGATCTTGCGGTGGACGGGCGGCCCGCCAGGGCGGAAGACGGCTGGTTCACGCTCCGCAGGCGTTGGAGCGGAAAGGAGGAAGTGCGCGTTTCTCTGCGCTTTGAAACGAAACTCGTGCCCCGTCCGCGCGGGCTGTACGCGCTCATGCGCGGCCCGCTGCTCTTTGCGCTGCCCCTTCCCGCGGAGCGGCGCTGCCGCGAGTATGTGAAGGACGGCGTCGGGCGGAAATATCCCTATTGCGACTATGATATCCTCCCGCAGGGCGGGTGGGGATACGCCTTTGCCGGGCAGAAATTCAGCGTAAAGGAACAGCCGTTTACCGACGCCTTTTCTCCCGAAACGCCGCCGGTCGCCGTCGAGGCGGAAGTGTGCGGGATAGATTGGGGCCTCGAACCGGGGCAGAAGTATGTCTGCCGCGAGACGCCCGCGCACCGCACGCCGCTTTCCCCGCCGGAAAAGCGGACGTTCATACCCTACGGATGTACCGACCTGCGCATGACGGAGCTTCCGCTCGTCCGCAAAGAAAAATGACCGCCCCGTGCGGCGGCAGAAAAAAGCGCGGCGGCGCAGGAGTTCTGCGCCGCCGCGCCCCGTAACGCAGGCAAAGGCGGTTTCAGTTATTTTTTTGAGGGAGGGAGCAGGTGCTGTATCTTCTTTATATGCTCCGAAGGCGAGATGCCGTTGTAGCGTTTGAATACTTTTGAAAAGTACAGCGGGTCGGAGAAGCCGACTTCGCGCGCGACCCGGCTCACGGAGGTCATGCCTTCCTCCATCAGTGAGCTGCTCTTTTCGATGCGTTTCTGCGTGAGGAATTCGCGGAACGGCAGCCCCATCGAAGAGCGGAACATATGCGAAAGGTAGTTTTCGTGCAGGAACATCGACTGCGCGATCTCGCGTATGGTCAGTTCGGGTTCGGCGTAATGGCGGTCTATGTATTCCAGCGTCTTTTCGATGTATGCCTTCTGTTTGACGCCGATCTCGGGCGCGGGCGCCTTCCCCTCGCGCGCGGAGAGGTACAGCAGCTGATAGATCTTTATGAAGTTTGCGATAAAGACGCTGTTGATGATCTCTTTCAGCCCTTCGGAAACGTCGAAATTCGCATAAAACGCCTGGCGCATGGCCCGCCTGTACTGCTTGGGCACGGTTAGGTAGCAGGTCCCGTCGCCGAAGCCCATCTGCGAGAACAGTTCCTTGCAGTTCTGCCCGCTCACCGACACCCAATAGTAACTTGCGGGCGTGTGCTCGTCCGTCTTGTAGCCGATATCCATATCCGGGCGCAGGAGAAAGCACTGTTCCTTTTTCAGCAGAACGCTCTTTCCGTTGACGAACAAATTGAGGTTCCCGCGGATGATATAGTGCAGGCGGAAGGTGGGGTACCCCTTTGCGGAAATGTATTCTTTGTCCGACAGAGAGTTTTCAAAGCCGTAATGCCCGACGTTGATCCCCGTATTGTCGGAAGGGTTGTTCATCACGGTCAGCGAACCGGTGTTTTTTTCAAACGCGTCTATGGTCATGCGGCTTTCCTTCGGTATATAAATTCTTAATCATTATACCGCCGATAGCTGTTTTTGTCAAGACCGAACGGAAAAAAAGCATGAAAAAATGCGTCGGCGCAGACGGCTTTTACGGCTTTTTCTGCCGCAAAAACGCATCGTTTTTCCGTTTTTGGTTTAAGTTTTTTCCATGTCGTTACGGCAGAGGGGGCGGGCGGTACGGTAAAACGGCGCGCCGCTCTGTCGATTTCTGGCACTTCCTCCGCGGACAGATGGAATTATCAAATATAAGTATTTCAGATAATTTTAATCAAGAAAATTCCATAAAAGTGCTTAAACCGCTCCATTTACAAAGGCGGAAAGCGGGTTTATACTTAATAACAGAGAAAAGGCCGCGCTGCGGCTGCAAAATTTAAGGAGGGTAAAGATGAACACATTGGCAAGATCGAAGAGAATGCTGCTGGTGCTCGCCCTTGCTATGGCTATGGCGGTATCTTTCGTATGCGGCGCGCTCTTCATCCGTGCAAAGGCAGAGGCGCTGAACACGGCAGAGCTGGTCAGCGTTCCGGAAGGCACGGCGGAAACAAAGAAGTACACCATGCAGGGGGACTCCGGCGACGGTTCTGTGACTGCGGGTACGGAAGTCGGCAAGGCGGGTCTGTACATAGACGTGCCGGAAGACAACGCAAACGGCTATAAAGTTGATATCAACGGCGTGTTTACGGGTTCGGTCGGCTTCAAAGTGCGCTTTCCCGGAGAGGGCTGGTGGAACGAGTATAATAAAGAAGTGGCCGTGACGGTCACTTCCGTGACGGATCCTTCCGCGACCTTTCAGATCCATCTGGGCGGGTACTATCAGCAGTACGGATACGTCACCTATGAATGGGAAGGTCAGACGCTCTACCGCACCGCCGAATCGTCCAATCGTGCGGACTGGGGATATCCGGGATATTTTGAGTACGAAGAATATTTCTATGAGCAGTCCGTTTGCATGGATTTCAGCAGGAGCCATTTCCTGCCGATCCTCGGCAATTTCGGCGGGGGCACATCCGAAACGCCCGGTTATATCGGGATCGAACAGGATCCGGATGACAGCAGCGTCTGGTATGCGGTGCTGTATGCGGGCAGGGGGATAGAAGCGAGCGGAAGAAGAAAGAAGATCGCAAAATTTGCCAACGATCCCGAAACGTTCGAGCCGCTGACGGCGGGGCAGGGTACGGACCCGAGCCTTCCGAAGATCGACCTGAGCGGCGGGTATACCGTAAGTTTCAGCCTGAAAGACCCTAACGCAGGCAAGAGCTTCGATATGCTCATCGACAGCATCGCGGTCAGCGAAAACGGCGACCCGTACAATATGGTTTATTCGGGCGGCGTGATCTCCGAATCTCCTGCGGAGGGGTATTTCATGGAAACGGGCACGCTCGACGCCGCGCCCTCCTTCTATACGCTGTGGGCGCAGACGCCGCAGATAACGCTTGCGGCGTATGACCTCGACCCCAGCCCCGCGGATGCGGAGATCTCTCTGCCCGCGGCTACCTATGTTTCAAAGGCTTCCCCCGAGCCGCAGGCGGTGGAGAACATCTCTTACCGCATCGGCAGCGGAGAATGGCAGCAGCTCACCGTCGCAGATCCTGCCGCTCCCAAACTGACGACGACGGTCGCCGGCACATATACGGTGCGCTATTCCGCACCCTTCGGCGACAGCGAGCTGTCCGTTTCGCAGGAAATAACGTTTGAAGTGCGCGACGACCTCGTATTTGAGCAGACGGCGACTGCCGACCTCGTTTCCGTCAGCGGAGCGACGGCGCAGGCGGCTGCGCGCTATATCGTCGGCAGCGACCCCTATCTTGCAGAGGCCGCACCCGAAGAAGAGGGCACGCCGATCGGGGAAACGGGACTTTTGGTCAAGCCCGACGAGTTCAACGCGAGCGAGAAGTATACGGTCGACTTTACCGGTATGTTCAGCGGCGATACCGCCATCGAATGGGCTGTTCCCGGAGAGAACTGGGACAACGCCTCCGAGGTCGTGTTCACCGTCGCGGAAGTCGGCAACCCGGATAACAGCTTCCGGGTCATATGGACGGGTGCAAATCAGTCTCCGGCATATGTCCGCTATAACTATGCGGGCAGGGAAGGCGTTCCCGCACAGACGCTCGTGCGCGTCTCCAACGGCGGCGCTACTTCCTACGCCATGTACAGCGGCGTGCGTCCCGGCGACGGCGACGACATCACGCAGTTCGGCAGGGTGGGCGACAACTGGTTTGCGCAGTTCAAGCCGTTCAAAGGGAGTTGGAACAATACGGAGGAACGCGCGCCCGGGCTGTTGAGCCTCGAATGGGAGGGCGACGTGCTCAACGTCGTCGCGCTCAACGGCAGCGGTACGAGAACGGTCATGGCGTCTTTCTGCGACGATCCCGAAACTTTTACCCCCGTCACCGAAAAGACGAAAAACGAGCTGGATTACAACCTGCCGAAGATCTCTTTTGAGAACGGCTACACGATCTCCGTCGAAGTCACGGCAAACGCCATGTTCATGGTATACGACGTGCAGACGGGGGGAGAATCTGTCTCCTTTGCGGAGCAGGAACTGCGTTGGGAACCTGCCTTCTATACGAAGGGCAAGCAGATCCCCACGCTGACGCTGGAAGATTACGAATCTTTCGACTGCGTGCAGGCGGGCACGGAGATCGTTCTCCCCGCCGTCACATGGACGAGCGCCGCGCAGAAGCAGCCGCAGACCGTCACCGACGTCGGGTACAGCCTGAACGACGGCGCGCGCACCGCTGTGGAAAACGGTAAATTCACCCCTGCGGAAGCGGGCGAGTACACGGTCTGGTATACCGTAAGCGTTCTCGGGATAGACTTCACCAAGCAGATACAGTTCACCGTCTGCGACTATGAGCTGACGCAGGTATTGCAGGAAGCGACCTGCGTGCAGGAGGGTTATGCCGAGTATACCTGCAAACTCTGCGGCACGGTCAGATTCGAGACCATTCCCGCGACGGGCGAGCATACGCTGACCAAGACGGAAGCGAAGGAAGCCACCTGCACGGAAGCGGGCAACATCGAGTATTACACCTGCTCGGCCTGCGGCAAGCTGTTCTCCGACGCCGAAGGCAAGGAAGAGATCGAACAGGCAGATACGGTCGTCGCCGCGAAAGGCCATACGCTGACCAAAACGGAAGCGAAGGAAGCCACCTGCACGGAAGCGGGCAACATCGAATATTATACCTGCTCGGTCTGCGGAAAGCTGTTCTCCGACGCCGAAGGCAAGGAAGAGATCGAACAGGCAGATAC